>ERZ795050.1787-NODE-1787-length-26220-cov-5.554787_pt1 | contig 26220 bp, 16 predicted proteins | sample MGYA00375134_ERZ795050 | MGnify/ENA primary metagenome ERZ795050 (study PRJEB30179, sample SAMN05720221) | activated sludge metagenome | isolation source: Anaerobic digester | place: Japan | collected 2015-05-26 ... | reverse complement strand
GGCTGATTACTATTCCGAGCTGACTGTCTATGCTCCAGTGGATAAACATTCCAAACCCGAGGTCGCGCAGCCATTCCTCCCTTTCCGGCTTATTCCGGTTGTAACTGGCATTTTCATCCGATGCTATCTGTGCCTTTGAATTTATTGCAAACGCAATAACAAAAAGTAAAATAACTGACCTTTTCATTTTTTCTCAATAGTGCTCCGCCAAAATAATTAAAAAAGGTCTGCTCCGCAAATGCCTCCCCGGATGTTATATCCCGGTTTCGTCATAAAATACGTATTACAAGAGTACTGCTGCAGAGAAAACATTATCCCTGCCGGACTGACATTTAAAGAGGACCAGGTTGTCGTTTCATAACCGATCCGTTAATTGAGAGTTGTTAAGACGGAACCGGTTGCAGTAAAAAGTTTTGAAATATATATAAGGATGAACTGAAAGTTCCTTTGCTTAACTCTTTATAAATAGTCAGATCATGCTTATCTTAGTATGATAAAATATCTTTTACTATCTTTCTGAAGCTTCTGCCATGAAAACCACATCCCCTGCATTATTGATAATGATTATGCTCTCAGCCTTAATGTGCGGCCGACCGGAGGCCGTCAATCATCCTGTAAAAATAATCTTCGATACCGACCTGGGGCCGGACTACGACGATGTCGGTGCACTTGCATTTCTTCACGCAATGGCCGACAGCGGCAAGGCTGAGATACTGGCCACAATATCATCTAATAAACACCCCCTTGCTGCCCCCTGCATCGATGTAATCAACACTTATTTCGGACGACCCGCAATTCCCGTGGGAGCTCCCGGGTCTCAAGGGGTAAGCCTCTCCGCATCTCAGCACTGGCCCGATTCTATAGTGGCAAAATATCCTCACACTGTCAGATCCACCGAAGAGGTGCCCGATGCAGTATATCTTTACAGAAGAATCCTCTCAACACAGGCTGATTCTTCTGTGACATTAGTCACAGTGGGCTTTCTGACCAATATCGCAAACCTTCTGAAATCGCAGCCCGACAGCCTATGCCCTCTCGACGGAAGGGAGCTTGTTTCCAAAAAGGTTAAAAGACTGGTATCGATGGCAGGCTTCTTCCCTAAAGGGAGGGAATTCAATGTTTTCATGGACTCGACCTCCTCCGAATATGTCTTTAACGAATGGCCGGGTGAAATTATATTTTCAGGTTTTGAAATCGGCTCAAGAATATTTACCGGACTGCGGCTGATTAATTCAGATATTAAGGATAGTCCGGTTAAAGATGTATACCGGATAAGCATTCCTCTTTCAGAGGAAGACAGAAATGGCAGGATGAGCTGGGACCAGACAGCCGTATTGATCGCTGTTTACGGAACAGATGGCTTCTTCGACACCCGGAGGGGTAATATCATAGTGAACCCCGACGGTTCAAACACATGGGATGAGAATCAGGGAGGCAGGCATGTTTATGTGATACAGAAGATGCCTCTTCCCGATATTACCGGGTTTATTGAAGAGAGGATGATGCACAGGCCGGTTCTAAAATGATTTTTCAATAATCTTTCTGACAAAAGAATAATCATTGGGCGAAGCGACCCGGACAGAGTCTCCGGCCGGCTGAAAGGTAGGGAGGTCAGGTACCGTGCCTGTTGCCCTGAAAGTCTCATCGGCAAATTTCCCCGGATGTGCAGTGGCAAGAAAGATCCCCGTGCAGATATTTGAATCCATGTATTTTTTCAGTCCAAGGTATGCCACTGCCGTGTGGGGATCGGCAAGGTAACCATAGGATTCATACAATTCGCGCATGCCGGCAAGGGTTTCATCATCAGTAAACCAGTAACCTGAAATAGTGTTTTTTATGGCTTTGTGATTATCGCCGAAGAGGTGCAGAACCCTTTTAAAATTCCCCGGAGCACCGACATCCATTGCGCTCGAGATGGTTTTAAATGAGGGATGTGGCGTATAAATACCTGTTTTGAGATATATGGGTACGGAATTATTAATATTCGTGGAAGCAATGAATTTCGAAATTTTAAGTCCCATCCTGGCCGCTATAATCCCTGATGTAAGGTTCCCGAAGTTACCGCTGGGCACGCTCACTGCAATGCGGTCTGAATCCTTTTTGATTTTTGACACTGCCTGAAAATAATAGACCGACTGAGGGAAGAGCCGTCCGAAGTTTATTGAATTGGCGGAAGTAAGTACAATCTTCTTTTTTAGGTCAGCATCTGAAAAGGCCATCTTAACAAGTCTCTGGCAGTCATCGAAATCACCCTGAAGTTTTACTGCGGTGATGTTTCGTCCGGCCCGTGTGATCTGTTTTTCCTGAACTGGGCTAATTCTTCCGGCGGGATAAAGAACCACAACCCTTATCCCTTCCTTCTCTGAAAAAGCATTTGCAACAGCTCCGCCGGTATCACCCGAAGTAGCTGCAAGCACAGTAATTTCCCTGCCGGTTCTGCCGGCAAACCAGGATAGCAGTCCTGCAAGAAACCTTGCCCCTACATCCTTAAAGGCAAAGGTGGGGCCGTGAAAAAGTTCAAGGACATAAAGTCTGTCAGAGAGCTCCACAACCGGTATTTCAAAACTAAGGGCTTTATCAGCGATGCTTTTAATGTCATCTTCCGGGATGTCATCACCAAAAACAGGATTTGTAACCCTGAATGCAATCTCGGCAGGGCTGAGATGTTCCATTTCATAAAAAAATGTATCGGGCAAAACCGGTATGATTTCAGGCATGTATAATCCGTCGTTTGCATCAATACTTTTAAGGAGCACCTCTTCGAGGGATGCCCTCCGTGACGGGTCAGATGTGCTGTAATATTTCATTGTATATCATTGATTTCAGCGTTAATCAGAGAGGCTCCGGGGGCCATCAGGGGAGAAATTATCAGGTCGGAGGAGAGTCCGGCTGCCAGAAAAGCTTTCTGCATTGCAGAGCCGACTGCTTCGGATGATACGTTTCCCGTACATAGGGCAAATACAGAGGGTCCCGATCCTGATATTCCGCAGCCAATGGCTCCGGCTTCCAGTGCGGCTTTCTTCGCAGAATGGAATCCGGGAATCAGCTGTGTACGCCGCGGTTCTGCCAGCAGGTCGTTCATGGAACGTCCCACCAGATCAAAATCTCCCGTCAGAAGACCGGTCATCAGTGCGGCGGTGTTTGCGCTCTGACGGGTTACGGTACTCAGTGGAAAATCTTTTCTGAGCACACGCCGCGCATCTGAAGTTTTAACTTCAATGTGGGGATGTATAACGACACACTGAATTCCTTCCGGGATTTTTACCGTTATAATGTCGAGGGGATCATAGCTGCGTATCAGCACAAAACCTCCTAGCAGGGAAGGTGCAACATTGTCGGCATGTGCAGTGCCGCATGCAGCCCTCTCTCCTTCCATTGCAAACGGAATTAGTTCCTTTGTATCAAAAGGGCTGCCCAGCAGGCTGTTCAGGGCATACACCGATGCTGCGGCACCGGCCGCACTGCTGCCCATACCGCTGCCTACAGGCAGGTTCTTTTCAAGTGTGATCTGTATGTTCATCTCCTTTCTGCCGAGAGCTGCCAGCATTGCGTCGGCCGAGGCACCGGCACTGTTCCGGCTGCGGCCGGCAGGAACACTTCCGGCATATCTTCCCTTCAGGATTATTTCATCGCCTGCCGGCCCGTCGCTTACGGAAACGGTAACGACGTCCCCCGCACCCTTCAGTGCGAATCCCATGATGTCGAACCCGCATGAAATGTTGGCCACGGTGGCCGGGGCAAAAACTGTTACAGATTTTTTCATACTCTTACTGATTCGGCTATTCTTACAATATCGGCCAGCAGGCCGGCTGAGGTTACGTCCACACCTGCTCCCGGTCCTTTGATCACCAGCGGATACCGGCTGTAATATTTTGTGGTAAAAATCAGGCAGTTCTCACTTCCTTTGAGGGAAGAGAAAGGATGCGAAACCCCGGTTTCCGTCAGCCTTACCGAAGCAGATCCTTTCACGGTGGAAGCAACATATTTGAGTTTCACGCCCTTTTCTTCAGCTTTTCTGTAAAGCTCCTGAAAAAGTTCTTCACGCGATCTGATGATCTCCAGCAACTGGTCAGTATCGATGCCTTCAGGCACTCCTCCCGGGAGAACAGGTTCGGCCTCCACTTCACTTAGCTCAAGCATAAAACCTGATTCCCTTGCCAGGAGGAGTATTTTCCTTGCCACATCAATTCCGAGAAGGTCGTCACCGGGATAAGGCTCGGTGTATCCCCGCCTCATGGCTTCCTTAACGAGCTGGTAAAATGGTCGTGTTCCGTTGTACTCCGAAAGAAGCCAGTTCACAGTGCCGGATAAAACAGCTTCAATTTTTACAATCTCATCTCCGCCTGCAATGAGGTTACGTATGACGTTTATAACAGGCAGTCCTGCACCGACATTGGTCTCGTAATTGAATGAGACATTTCTTTTCCTGGCCGATCTCTGCAGGTTAAGATAAAGTTCGAGACTACCTGTGTTGGCGCGCTTATTTGCCGCCACGATGGAGATATTTGATGACAGCAGCTGAGAATAGTACTGAACCGGCTGGTCGCTTGCCGTGGCATCGATAAATACACTGTTTTCATACCGGCCCGAAACAACATTTCCGGAGAATTCTCCGAAGTCAGCCCTGACGGCGTTGGCTTCAAGCTGATCCTTCCAGGTTCCGGCATTAATTCCATCTTCGGATAAAATCATTCTTCTTGTATTTATAAGGCCGCATATTTTCAGCTCAATCCTCCGGGATAAAAGGTTTCTTTCCTGTTCATGGATCATTTCAAGCAGCCTGGTACCGATAGATCCGGTACCGGCCATAAAAATGTTCAGCCTTCTTATTTCGCTGCTGAAGAGTGCCTGGTGCAATACCCGGAGCGTTTTTCTGAGATCATTTTCATTTACCACAAATGAGATGTTAAGCTCGGAACTGCCCTGTGAAATGGCCTTGATATTTATGCCGTTTCTGCCCAGCGGCGTGAAGACTTTTGCTGCCACACCGGGAACATGTCGCATATTCTCTCCCACTACAGCAACTATTGCGAGGTTATCCTCACTGTATATTGAGGAAATAAGTCCGGACGATAATTCATAGGCAAATGTTTCCTGCAATATCCTTATTGCCACCGAAGAATTTTCCTTCTTCACTGCAACACAGATTGACTGTTCTGAAGAGGCCTGGCTGATGAGAATAATGTTGATGTTATTCTGGGAAAGGGACCCGAACATACGGGCGGAGATTCCGGCAACTCCCACCATACCGCTGCCTTCGACGTTTATAAGACTGATGTCTCGCAGTGAAGTGATACCGCGTATGACGCCGTTTCCGCGGGCGGAATCGATGCTGATCAATGTGCCCGGGTGGTCCGGATTAAACGTATTTTTTACAAGAACCGGAATTTTCTTCATCATTGCCGGATAGAGGGAAAGAGGGAAAAGTATCTTTGCACCGAAATGAGAAAGTTCCATAGCCTCGGGGTATGAAAGCATTTCGATACTTCTTGCTTCAGGCACAAGAGCAGGGTCGGCTGTCATAACGCCGTCGGCATCAGACCATATTTCAACGCATGAGGCTTCAACAGCTGCGGCAATTATTGTGGCGGTATAATCCGATCCGCTTCGTCCCAGCGTTGTAGTCTGCCCCCTGGAATCCGATGCTATAAACCCGGTGATTACCTTTAATCCGCTATTCTTTCCGAAGCAGTCCCTTATGAGGCTGAAAGTGACATCCAGATCAACCCTGGCCTTTCCGAAATCAGAGTTTGTTCTGATAATTTCCCTGGCATCCACATATACAACGCCGGGAAAGAGTGGTTTCAGCGCTTCGCAGAGCAGGGCAGCGGACAATCTTTCGCCGAAACTAAGAATTATGTCGCAGGTACGCGGGGTAACCTCCGAAAGAATGGAAGCTCCGCGCGCTATGTCGGATAATTCATTACATAGAGACATTATCTCTGCCAGCATGCGCGGCTGTCGTTCCACCGGAAGAAGATCTCTTGCAACACCAAGATGCAGATCCTCAATCCACTTGATTATCTGTTCAGCTTCATGAGCGGATGAAGCAACCGAATCACAAACCATAAGCAATTTGCCCGTAACACCGCCCAGGGCAGAAACAACCACGGCAATATCTTCACCTTCACTTACTTTATTCCTGATTATTTCCGTCACCTTCCTGATTCTCGCTGCATCGGCAACTGAAGAACCTCCGAACTTGAGGATTTTCATAAACTTTTATATAAAATTTTACCTTACCATTTCCTTTATGTTGTAACACTCATTTCCTTCGACTGAGCCTTCCCTTTTCCTTCAGGAGAAGAGGAATGTGCACTCCTTTATGACCCGGGTACAGGATCTGCAAAAAAAAATCCATCCCCGGTTTCCGGGGATGGATTTTTCACTGTTATTCTGTCTCTTTATTTACACAGCAGGACATCCCCGGTAAAATATTTTCCGGTTGTACCAGTGGTTGTGCCTGTGCCTGTAAAAATCATTTTCATCAATTAAACCGGAGGCAAATGTAAAATTTATTAATTAAAATACAAAAAATATTGAATCTTTTTTCTGAAAGATTAATCTATCTCTGACAAACAGGAACATAATTCCTGGTTCCGTATACATTTTTAAAAGCAGGCCTTATAATTCTTTTTGCAGAGAAGGTAAGCTCCTCGATCCGGTGTGCGCACCATCCTGCTATACGTGCCATGGCAAACAGCGGGGTATAGAGATCTTTCGAGATGCCTATGCATGAATAGACGAATCCTGAATAGAAATCGACATTAACGCAGACTGTTTTACCGTTTCCCTCACCTTTGAATTTTTTGAATACATCGGGCGTGATATCTTCAATAAGGCAGTAGAGTTCAAATTCATCGAGGCGCCCTGATTCACCTGCCAGGTCGCGTGCCTTTTCCCTGAGCAGTAGTGCCCGCGGGTCGGACACGGTATATACTGCATGTCCCACGCCATAAATTTTTCCCGAGTAATCGTTTGCTTCCTTTTTCAATATTCTGAGCAGGTAATTCTCCACTTCTTCGCGGTCTTTCCAGTCTTTCACATTTTCTTTTATGTTTTCCATCATCTCCAGGACTTTCAGGTTGGCGCCGCCGTGGAGAGGCCCTTTAAGCGATCCAATCGCTGCAGTTACAGCCGAGTAGATATCTGTTTCAGTCGAACTTGTAACCCTCATGGTGAAGGTAGAGTTGTTTCCTCCTCCGTGTTCGGCATGGAGCACAAGTGCAAGGTCAACCAGATCGGCCTGGAGCTGTGTATAGGCTTTATCCCCCTTAATGAGGTGAAGAAAGTTCTCGGCTGTGGTTATATCTGTCCGGGGATGCCGTATGGAGAGTGTTTTCCCGTGATATGCATGACGCAGGGCCTGATATGAATAAGCAATTATTGACGGGAATTTTGCAATCAGGTTTAGCGACTGGCGCACCATATTGCTAAGCGAGATATTATCAGGGTCATCATCCAGGGTATATAGTCCGAGCACCGATCTGGCAAGTATGTTCAGTACATCCCTGCCTTTGAGAGAAAGGATCATATTGTTTGTGAATGAATCGGGCAATGCCCTTAGTCCGGCCAGATATGCAGAGAATTCCCTGAGTTCAGACTCGGAGGGTAGTCTTCCTGCAAGCAGAAGGAAGACAGTCTCATCGAAACCATGCCTTTTCTCTTTCTGGAAACCGTGCGTGATATCGGAAATTTCGATGCCCCTGTAAAGAAGTTTTCCCGGCACAGGGATAACTTTTCCGTCCTTCTTCTCATAACCGACCACATCACCGATGTTTGTCAGTCCCACAAGAACGCCGGTCCTGTCGCTGTTTCGCAATCCTCTCTTTACATCATACTTTTCGAAAAGATCGTTGTCGATTGAACATGCACTGAGTACAGATTCTTCAAATTTTGTCAGAAATCCTTTTTCATCCATTTCTCTGATGTGATTACATTGATTTTATTATTTCACCGGCAAATTCCGAAGTTTTTAAAAGTGTCGCACCGTCCATAAGCCTGTGAAAGTCGTAGGTGACTTTTCCGGCAGATATTGCAGCCTCCAGTCCTTTGTATATCAATCCGGCAGCTTCATTCCATCCCATATACTCCAGCATCAGTGCGCCCGACAGGATAACCGAACCCGGATTTACCTTATCCTGCCCGGCGTATTTCGGAGCGGTTCCATGGGTTGCCTCAAAAACAGCATGGCCGGTTTCATAGTTTATGTTTGCACCCGGTGCAATGCCTATCCCGCCCACTATAGCAGCAAGAGCGTCGGAGATATAGTCGCCGTTAAGGTTTAATGTGGCAATCACCGAATAGTCGGCCGGGCGGGTAAGTATCTGCTGAAGAAAAGCGTCGGTGATGACATCCTTTATAATCACTTTGCCCTCTGTGACGGCACTGGTCAGTTCCTCTTCCGCTTTTTTCGTTCCGTATTTTTTCTCTGTTGACCGGTATTGTTCCCAGGTGAAAACATATTGTCCGAATTCTCTTTCGGCGAGCGAATATCCCCACTTCATAAAGGCACCCTCAGTGAACTTCATGATATTACCCTTGTGCACAAGGGTTACTGAAGTGAGTTTTCTTTCAATCGCAAACCTTATTGCCTGTCTTACAAGCCTTTCGGTGCCCTCAACCGAAACAGGCTTGACAGCAAAAGAAGACGATTCGGGAAATCTGACCTTACTGACACCCATCTCCGAAAGAAGAAAATTCTTAAACTTTTCCGTTGCCGGCTCTCCGGTCATGAATTCTATTCCGGCATAAATATCTTCAGTGTTTTCCCTGAAAATATGCATGTCAACCAGTTCCGGATGCCTGACAGGACTCGGAACACCTCTGAAATATCTCACGGGCCTGTAGCAGACATAAAGGTCGAGTTCCTGCCTGAGGGCGACATTGATGGAACGAATTCCCTCTCCTACAGGCGTTGTAAGAGGTCCCTTAATCCCGACCAGATTCTCCCTGAACGCCCTGACAGTATCCTCAGGAAGCCATTTTCCCGTTGTTCTGAATGCCTTTTCACCGGCAAGGACTTCCATCCACGAGATTCCTCTTTTGCCTGCATAGGCATTCCCAACAGCAGCGTCTATCACCCGCACTGCCGCCCGCCATATATCGGGACCTGTACCGTCACCCTCAATAAACGGGATTATCGGATTATCGGGCACAAGAAGCCGTCCTTTATCGTATGTTATTTTACCGGGATTCATATCTGCTCATTCTGTTATTTATACCTTCATTTAAAGTTTATAAGAAGTATCTTCATTAATCTCCTGCGTTTCCTGAAAAATCAATTATCTGATGTTTTGTTTCCTTATCACATTCAGAGCACTGCCTGCCCTGAACCATTCAATTTGCTTTTCGCTGTATGAATGCGCAAGGGGTATCTCGTCAGATGTACCGTCTGAATGTCTGAGTAAAAGGCGGAGAGTACTCCCGGGTGTCATTCCCGTTATTCCTGTAATATCAATACGGTCATCTTCCTTTATTTTCCCGTAGTCGTCCGGATATCTGAAAGTAAGCGCCAGAACTCCCTGTTTTTTGAGATTTGTCTCGTGGATTCTTGCGAACGATTTTGCCACAACGGCTCTGACACCGAGGAATCTTGCCTCCATGGCTGCATGTTCGCGAGATGACCCTTCCCCGAAATTTTCCTCAGCCACCACCACTGACCCTTTGCCCGTGTCGCGGTATTCTTTTGCCGCCTCATAAACCGGGGCATACTTTCCGGTAAGCTGATTCAGGACGCTGTTCTGTAAATTATTAAAAGCATTAACCGCTCCCATCATATAGTTCCGGGAAATATTTTCAAGATGTCCCCTGTACCGGAGCCATGGTCCGGCCATGGATATATGGTCGGTCGTGCATTTTCCCTTCGCTTTTATCAGGAGGCAGAGACCGGTGAAATCTTTGCCGTCCCATTCCGGGAAAGGTTTCAGAAGCTGAAGCCTTTCGGACTTTTCAGGAATTTTTATTTCGGTTTTTTCATCCGGTTTACTTTCGTCCGGCACCTTACCACCAACAAATTCTTTTGTTTCGGTTGTCAGTCTGGCCCTCAGAGGTTCTTCAAGCCTCACTTTTTCTCCCTCTTCATTAATAAGGGAATCCGTAAGAGGATTGAATGTGAGTTTTCCGGAGAAAGCGATAGCCATTGCCAGTTCGGGTGAGGTAACAAAGACGTGGGTGTTTGGGTTGCCGTCGGTCCGTCTTGCAAAATTCCGGTTGAAAGTGTGAACTATGGAATTCACCCTGTCGCTGCCGCCCGGATCCCTTTTCCATTGTCCGATGCAAGGGCCGCATGCACTTGCAAGTATTAAAGCGCCTGCCTCTCTGAATTTGTCCATAATACCACTCTTTTCAGCCATCTGCCGAACAAGCTCCGAGCCCGGAGAAATGATAATCCGGGTTTTGGGTCTAAGCTTCTTCGAGATGGCATCATTGATTACGGAGGCTGCCGCCGACAGGTCCTCATAGGATGAGTTTGTACACGAGCCTGCCAGTACCACCTCCACATTTTCGGGCCAGTTTTTTTCGGCGATTGTCTTCTTCATGGCATTTACCGGCGTGGCAATGTCGGGACTGAAAGGGCCGTTGATATGAGGTTCAAGATCTGAAAGGTTTATATCAACGATCCTGTCGAAGTATTTTTCCGGATCACTGTAAACCTCCGGGTCGGCTGTGAGATGCTCCCTGTTGATGAAGGAGAGTTCCGCAATCTCTTCCCTGCCGGTTGCCACCAGGTATGCGGCCATTGACTGATCGAAGGGGAAGAGCGAGGATGTGGCACCTGTTTCTGCACCCATATTGCAGATTGTTGCCTTTCCGGTGCAGGAGAGTGAGGCGGCTCCTTCGCCGAAGTATTCGATAACACTGCCTGTGCCTCCTTTTACGGTAAGTATGCCTGCAAGTTTAAGAATCACATCCTTCGGAGTACTCCATCCCGATAGTTTACCTGTGAGCCTGACACCAATAATACCCGGCATCCTCAGTTCCCATGGCATGCCTGTCATGGCATCAACGGCATCGGCTCCGCCAACGCCTATTGCCAGCATTCCCAATCCGCCGGCATTTGGAGTGTGGGAATCTGTTCCGATCATCAGGCCGCCCGGGAATGCATAGTTCTCAAGGACAATCTGATGGATGATTCCCGTGCCGGGACCGTGAAAAGTGATCCCGTATTTCAGGCAGACCGAGGAAAGGAAATCATAAACCTCCCTGTTTTCCTCCTCTGCCTTTTTCAAATCTTCCCTGGCACCCTCTGATGCGATTATCAGATGGTCGCAATGAACCGAAGCCGGGATGTCAGAAGTTTTACTCCCTGAAAGCATAAACTGAAGCAGCGACATCTGGGCTGTGGCATCCTGCATTGCAAGGCGGTCGGGTCTGAGACCGGCATAAGCCGAGCCCCTTCCCGTGCGGGATAAATCTTCCTTTTCGTAAAGGTGGCTGAACAGAATCTTCTCAGTAAGAGTCAGGGGGCGGCCTGCTCTTTTCCTTATCTCCTTCATTTTACCGGGAAGGTCGTTATGAAATCCCCTTATAAACTCAATTCCCTTCATTATCCTTTCAAATGTTTCAGCTTCTTATCTGGCCGTTACCTTCGATGATCCACTTGTATGTTGTAAGTTCTTCGAGAGCCATAGGTCCGCGCGCATGCAGTTTCTGTGTGGATATACCTATCTCTGCCCCCAGACCGAACTGCGCTCCGTCGGTGAATGCAGTGGATGTATTTGAATAGAGAGCCGCAGCATCGACAAGGCTGAAGAATTTTTTGATATTTTCCTGATCTTCAGATATTATGGCTTCGCTGTGTTTTGAACTGTATTTTGTAATATGATTTATTGCATCCTCAAAAGAGGAAACGGTTTTTACTGCCATTTTATACGAAAGAAACTCTGTTCCCCAGGATTCTCTTGTGGCGTGCTGAAGGAGGTGAGCAGGGTATTTGCCGTTAAGACTTTTGTAAGCCGGCTTATCGGCAAAAATGAGTACATTTTTATCCCTGCAGAGACTGACAAGGTATGGCAGGTCCGCGAGCCTTTTATCATGAATTATCAGGCAGTCCAATGCATTGCATACGCTTACTCTCCGCGTTTTGGCATTGGCAATAATTATTCTGCCTTTTTCCCTGTCGCCGTACTCATCAAAATATGTATGGCATATACCCGCCCCGGTTTCGATTACAGGCACCTTTGCGTTTTGCCGGACAAAGTCTATAAGCGAGCGACCTCCCCTGGGGATAATAAGATCGACATAATCGGAGGCTGAGAGCAGTTGAAGCGTTTCATTGTGTCCGGCAGGGAGAAGGGTGACACTGTTTTTGTCTATTCCTTCCTTTTCCAGGACGGTGCTGATAATATTTACAAGAGCGAGATTTGAATTTATGGCATCACTGCCGCCCTTCAGAATACAGGCGCTGCCCGCCTTGAAACAGAGTGAGAAAACGTCGAGAGTCACGTTCGGTCGCGCCTCATAAATAATTCCGATTAAACCGAACGGTACGCTTACTTTTGAAATCCGTAGTCCGTTGGGTCTTATTTTCGTATCCAGAACCCTCCCAAGGGGGGAAGGCAATGAGGCGACATTGCGCATGTCGGCCGTAATTCCCCTTATCCTCTCGTCGGTAAGAAGGAGCCTGTCGTACCGTGGATCACTCTCAGGCATTCTCATCAGGTCTTTCCGGTTCGCGGAAAGGATGAGAGGGATTTCCTTTTCGACAGCATCGGCAAGGGTCATCAGAATTTTATCTTTTACACCCTTTTCTGTCAGAATCAGTTTCCTGCCTGCCTCGGCGGCTTTCCTGAATAATGGTTTGCAATTCATTTTTTACGGTTTTCTCTCAGATGGCTGTTTCGACGCCGGATCTCTCATTAAGTACGAGGTAATGGTAATGGACAAGCGGTTTTGGGTTTTTTTTCCCGATGTTTTCCCTGGCTTTCTCCGAGTCGAATTCCGACTTGCCCAGCCCGAGCCAGTTACCCTCCTCATCTGCTATCCTGATTATATCACCTTTTTCAAAATATCCTTCTATTCTGGTGACTCCAACCAGCAGGAGGCTTGAGGCCTTTGGCCCCAGGAGAGCTTCCCTTGCTCCGGTGTTGACAAAGACACTACCCCTTGCAAAATGTTGTGAGTGTGCAATCCATTTCTTTACCCCGTTTCTTTTCTCCGGTGATGGTATAAAATGTGTGCAGGGCACCTCTTTTCCTCTTATAATGTCGGTTACTATTGAGTCGCGCAGGCCGTTTGCGATGAAAACGTTAATACCTTCTGAAGAGAGCTTTCTCGCGCTGCTGTATTTTGTGTGCATGCCCCCTCTTCCGAACTCCGACCTGAATGAAAATATATATTGTTCGATTCCTTTGGAGTCAGGCTCTATTTTTCTGATCAGTTCGGTGCCGTCGTCGCCCGGCAAGCCCGTGTAAATACCGTCAACGTTAGTAAGTATAAAAAGCGCGGAGCAATCCATCATTGACGAGATGAGGCATGAAAGTTCATCGTTGTCGGTGAACATCAGTTCATTGACAGAAATGGTATCATTTTCGTTAACAACAGGTATGACGTTGTTTTCAAGCATTGCCAGGATACAGTTTTTCATATTAAGGTAATGCCTGCGGTCCATAAAGCTTTCTTTGGTTGCGAGGACCTGACCGGCAGGTATACCGTATTTTCCGAAGAGATACTGATAGCTTCCCATCAGTTTTACCTGTCCGACAGCTGCAAGAATCTGTTTTGCTTCCACAATATTTGTTTTCCTGGAAGGAGAAATTTCAGCCCTTCCGGCCGCGACGGCTCCCGATGTGACAAGTATCACTTCTATGCCGTTGCGGTAAAGCGTTGCGATGTCTTCAACTATTCTTGAGATTCTCCATGTATTCAGGGAACCGTCGTCCATGGTCACAACATTGCTGCCGATTTTTACGGTAATACGCCGGAATTCTCTCTTTCTGTTTTTCAGTTCAACATTCATTTCAATTTTACCCGTTTACAAAATCAATCATATTTGAAAATTTTTCCCGCAAAATTAATATATTTTCTAAATATTTTATATCTTTTTCAGGATTATTCTTACAGTTTCGTTAAAGATTTATTTCCGCAACCATATTTTAAGTTTCCGGGCTCTCTGTTTTGGCATTTTTCACCGTATAGTGCTGAAGAGAGCCGGTGATTTTTCCTATTCATATCAAATTTTAACAGGTTTAATTTTAAACATGACAGTCTTATTCATGGCAATACGCATGTGCGCAAAAATTGCTACTTTTGCATAATGCCATAAGAAAATCTGTCCGTGGAAGATAAAGAGGACATAAAGAATTTAAAGAAAGGTGATGTTATATCATTCGACAATATTTTCCGGAAGTATAATCGAAAGGTATACTATTTTGCCAAGAGTTACCTTAAAGATAAAGATGAAGCTGAGGACGTTGTTCAGGATGTGTTTATGAACCTATGGAGATTCAGAGAGCAAATAAATGAATATAATGTTTTCAGCAGATATTTGTTTAAAATAACATTTAATGCAGTCTGCAGAAAATTCCGCAAAATGAGACCCGGCAACAAATCACTTGATAGCATTCTCGAAAGATTGGATCTGGAAGATAATTCAACTAACCTTGAAGTTGAATTTAACAACATTCTCGAAACGGTTAACCAACTTATAGCAAAAATGAGGTCCAGAGAAAAGGAAGTTTTCCTTCTATCCACTAATGAGCAACTTGATAATGATCAAATTGCCTCAAGGCTGGGGATTTCAAGAAAAAGTGTTGACAACTACCTGTCGAATGCAAAAACTTTCTTAAAAAAATCATTGACCGAAAGAGGCATACTTTATATTTTGTTTTTCTGGTTGTTCCTTTACTAGGCGATCCATCTAATCTTCTGAATAGCCGTCGTTTAAAAATAAAACAAAGATAAAGTATGTTTCACTTTATTATTTAGACTGAATCTAAATTAACAACAGAATCGGGAAGAATAAGTGAAACCTGGATATTAGTAATAAGAACTATGTTGTGAATTCATTTAAAGTGGGTTTTTAGAAATTAATTGGATAATCAAGGTTAGGTTAGATTATTTTAGGGGAATTGGGATAATCGAAGCTGTGGAGAGTATTATCCGCAGCTTCATTTTCCCCACAAAACGAGGCATAAAATTATGAAAAACAAAGAGATTATTGAACCTGAAAAACTAAGAAGTTACATAAAAGGTGAGGTCGAAGGAGAAAATTCAGCAGAACTAATTATGTGGTTTGCCAATCCTGAAATGGAGAAAGAGTTGAGAGAAAAGTTATTTACCCTCTGGGAAGAATTACCTCTGGATCCTGCGGTACAAAATTACGACAGCGAACATTTACTTGACAGAATTCATCATAAAATAAGAATTAAGGAAACACTCAGAAAGAAGCCTCCAAAGGAGATTTCTCTGTACAAACTGTTAAAGCTTGCAGCGACCTGGTTTATACCTCTGACAATCAGTTTTTTAATATACTACATCTACAAATCTCACATAGTAAATCTAAACTCATCTGTTGAAATATTCGCACCCTTCGGTACGAGAACAACATTTTATCTACCTGACGGATCTACCGGTATGCTTAACGGCGGGGCAACTTTAAAATTTCCTGCCAAATTCAGGAACAGAGTCCGGGAAGTAAATCTTACAGGCGAGGCTTATTTTGAAGTTTATTCCGACCGGAAAAAACCGTTTGTAGTAGCCACCAGAGAAATAGATATTAAGGCAACAGGAACTTCGTTTAATGTTAAAGCTTACGAAGATGAATCTACAATTGATGTGACCCTAAGGAGTGGAAAAGTGGAAATATTAAGCAGGAAAGATAAAACATACAAGAATATTGGAGTGCTAAAACCCAATGAATGCTTTTCCTATAACTCTGAATCCGGCACTTCTGTAATAAGTCGTGTTAACACTTCAGATAAACTTGCGTGGACAACCGGAAAACTTTTATTCAAATATGAGACATTCGACCAGGTTATTCGTAAGCTTAACCGCTGGTATAACGTTAACATTGTATTAATGAACGATGAACTCCGGTCTTTTACATATTACGGAACTTTCCAGGATGAGTCTCTCGACGAAGTACTTAAACTTCTGACACTTACCGCTCCTCTTGAATACATTGATGTCGACAGAGTGAAAAACCAGGATGGAACATTCGCAAAGAGAAAAATAGAAATATATTATAAGAAGAAATAAAACCCCAGTATTAACCCTAAAATTAAGATGCCTATGAAAGAAACTGAAACTTAAACCAACCGAAAAAATAAGGAAAGCGGTGGCACGCTCTCCTTATAATTCAGCAGTTACACAATTGCTTAAATCTAATTGTTATAACCTACTAAACCAAACAAATTTATGAAAAAATATTATTTATTTACAGGTTTTTATTTTAAAAAAATACTCTCCTGGAAAATCCTAAGAACAATGAGAAATACATTGCTGTTACTTTTTATAGTGGCCTTTCAGGCTTACGCAGATGATACTTTCTCTCAGAACACAAAACTCTCGCTGAATGCGACCAATGTCTCAGTAGCCAATATTCTTGAAGAAATCGAGAACAAAAGTGATTTCTATTTCCTTTATAATGCAAAACTTATTGAGAGTGAACGGAAAGTCAGTATCTCGGTTGAGGAAAAGAAAATATCAGAGATACTTGCTACGATATTTTCAGGTACAGGAATTAATTACGTAGTGTACAATAAGCAGATTATTCTGGTACCAGGTAATTCAGCCGGACTTTCTGAGGCTTTACAGCAGCTTAAAATAACCGGGACTGTTGCCGACAAGGCAGGTAATCCGCTTCCTGGAGTCAATGTAATTGTAACAGGGACTGCCATTGGAACTGTTACTGACGCTTCAGGCAAATACAGCATTGATGTCCAGGGCAGTTCACGGAGCCTTACTTTCAGGTTCGTAGGTATGGAAACACAGGAAATCACAATCGCTAACAGAACGGTTATTGATGTCGTTATGGAAGATCAAATGATTGGTCTTAATGAAGTCGTTGTTACTGCTCTAGGCATAAAACGTGAAGAAAAGGCACTTGGATATGCCGTGCAAAAAGTAGGAGGGGAAACACTGCAGAAAGTTGTTGGAACTGAAGTAGGTACATCACTTACAGGGAAAGTGGCCGGAGTCTTAGTACAGAACCCGACCGATTTTAACGTTCAACCAACAATTCAGGTTCGCGGAGAGAATCCCCTAATCGTAATTGACGGAGTTGCATATGCGAATAAGAAAATAAATGATCTTGCAGCAGAGGATATCGAATCGCTTGAAGTACTGAAAGGAGCTTCAGCCTCTGCTCTTTATGGATTCCGAGGTCAGAATGGTGCCATCCTGATAACAACCAAAAACGGGAATACTGAAAAAATGGGTGTAACCGTAAATGCCATATCAAACACCTTATTTTCTGCCGGGTTTCTAGCCATTCCGGAAAAACAAAGTGTCTATGGGCGAGGTTCTGCAAATATTTATGATATTAACTCAGATAACTCATGGGGAACCTTTATGGATGGAACTGTCAGAACCCAATGGGATCCAAAAGCAAAAGTCTTCAGAGATTATGAATACCTCCCGGTAGGAAAAAACAACTTTAAGAACTTTCTGGAACCCGGATATGTTACAACCAACAGTCTGAATGTCGCTTTCAGAAACAAACAGGTTGCCCTGAGGAGTTCACTTGTATTTGTTGAGAACAAAGGCCAATATCCGAATTCCAGGCTTAACAAATACACCTATACCCTAGGTGCAGACATAAACCTTGACAAATTCAAACTGGTTTCTAATATGGCATATTCCAAAAGATATTCCCCAAATATGGGTTCAAATGGTTATACCTCCTATGATCCTATGTATACACTCCTGATATGGTCTTCTGCAGATTTCAATATTCTTGATTATAAGAATAATTATTGGATTAAACCGGGAGAAATACAGAATAATCATTTTGGTTACAATTTGACCAATAATTCATATTCAGGGAAAAATCAAAACAACCCTTATTTCGACCGTTGGGAAAGAATAAATGAAGTATCACGTGATATTTTTAATGCCGATCTGACAACAAGCTATAACATAACTGACTGGTTGACTGTAATGCTCCGTACAGGTATCGATTTTTACATTGATCGCGGAGAACTAAGAATATCAAAGGGTTCTTATACATCTGCAGGAAATACAGGCATCCCAGGAATTCCATATCCATGGGGCGAAAGCACAAAAGGATCTTATATGGTGGGTCAGACCATGGGTTACAGCATAAACAGTGATTTTTTACTGACTGGTAAAAAAACCCTCATTGATAAATTGGATCTCGAATATATTGCAGGCGGAACAATCTTCTATGACAGGAATGACAATATAAATGCCAAAACTATGGGAGGTTTATCCATCCCCGGTTACTTCTCTCTTAATGCATCCGTAAATCCTGCTGCCGTGGCCGAAAGCACAACTGGCAGGCAGGTAAATTCATTGTTCGGCCGTTTGGCTTTATCATGGAATAATCTGATGTATCTTGATGTGACCAGTCGCGAGGACTGGGTTTCCATGCTGGCAAATCCCGAGGTACCAAAATCCGACAGATCATATAATTATCCTTCCTTCTCGGGCAGTTTTATTGCTTCAGAACTGCTGCCAGAGTCGACGCGAAGCTGGCTGAACCTGTTAAAGATCAGGGGCTCATGGACACAATCAAAAACGGCACCTTCTCCCTACTCTATCAATAGTGTATTTACAGTTACTCCGAATACATGGAATACATTAAGCGGAGCTACGGCTCCAGGTGCACTTTACCTGAATGCATACAGCCCAAATTCAAATGCCACCTCAGAGGCAGGTATTCAAGGTATATTTCTTAACAGGCGAATTACGTTTGATGCGACGTATTATTCCAAACGCATATATGATATTCTGACATTGGGTCCTTTGACCTCAGCTTCCGGTTATTCGGGAATTTATTTGAATACTGATGAGGAAAGAAAACGCAGGGGTTGGGAAATTATGCTTTCAGGTACACCTGTCAAAAATACCAACCTGCAATGGGATGTCAGCTTTAACTGGTCTACCCATAAGGAAGTTTATGCAAAACTCGACTCACTCTATTCAACAAAGAAACCATGGATAAAAGTCGGTAACCGCACAGATGCCTATACGCTACAGGATTATCTCAGAGTCCCGGAAGGAGAGTATGCAGGCCAATTTATCTATAATTCCAGCGGAAGAATTATGAGGAGCAGTTATTATACTCTCTATGGATACAGCAATCCGGACTGGATATGGGGAGCAAACTCAACACTCAGGTATAAAAACTTAAGTCTTTATGTCTCCCTGGATGGGGTTGTTGGAGGGTTATTAAGCACACGGACTGAAAGTTATATGTGGCAATCAGGGGTACATCCGAAGTCCGTGACCCCTGAGCGCGAACTGGATGTAAAAACTCCCGGATCTATGAATTACCTCGGTAAGGGAGTTAAGGTTATATCAGGTACTGTAACTTTCGACATCAATGGGAATATAACCAGCGATACACGTCAATATGCGGAAAATGATATAGCAACAACCTACAAGCAGGCTGCAATCGATTTGCACAGTACAAGTGCATGGGGCGGAAGTCCTAATCCGAATGATGTATATTCAAGAACTTTTCTAAAAATGCGGGAAATTTCACTTACCTATACTGTTCCCAAAATGATATTGAGCAATTTCGGAGCAGGAGTCGTAAAGGAAGCTTCTGTCAGCTTTGTAGGACAAAATGTTTTCTTCTGGTCGAAAGACTGGAAATATTCGGATCCTGACGGAGGTAATGAGGATTTCGCCGATCCGTCAGTCAGATATCTTGGAGCAATTATTAAACTTTCATTTTAAATCTAAAACAATGAAAAAAACAATATACTTACTGACTTTAATTTCTCTGTTTATTGTATCCTCTTGCGATAAATTTGAAGAAATTAATACGGATCCCAATAAGACCACTAAGGTAACTTCTTCAATGTTGGCCACTCAAATACTGAAAGATACGTACAGATTCTGGAATCCGAACCCGAATGATTTTACCTCCGGAAATTTGTTTAATAAGCATATAACCATGCTTGAAACAAACCCAAACCCATATCAGTATTTTTATTCGTATTCCCCATATGGAAGCTTTGGCTCCTACAAAAGACTGACCGACCTGAAATATATGGTAAATTTCTCCAAAGCATCTACTTACGAACCGTCATACCAAGGACTCGCCCTTTTCCTTAAGGCATGGTACGGCTTCAGAGCGAGTCTGGACATGGGTGATGTTCCATATTCTGAAGCCGGGAAAGGAGCCGAAGGCATCACAAAGCCGAAGTATGATAAACAGGCAGATGTGTTCAACGCCGTTCTTAATGATCTTAAAGAAGCTGAATCTTTATTTGCAACTGGGGTAAACTTTGACGGTGATATAATGTACGGTGGAAATGTTGTAAAATGGCGTAGGCTGTGTAATGCCCTCCAGTTAAAGGTAATTCAGACGATGAGCAAAAAAGTCACTGCCGCGGATAAGGCAAGATTCGCTGAAATTGTATCGGCAGGCAATTTACTTACCGGAAAGAGTGATAATTTTATGCTCGTTTACACTACCAACTCAAACGCTACATATCCTATGTACAATGGAGAAGAGCGAAGGAAATATACAGGTGTCTCAAAATTAGTCGTAGATGAATTGAAAAACCTTAATGACCGCCGGTTATTCTATTTTGCCGAGCCGGCAAAGGTTCTAATCGATGGTGGTGCTGCCGAATCAAGTTTTGACGCATATGACGGAGCACCCTCAGAATTAGCTGCTGACCAGCTGGCACTTAATAATGCAGCAGGAAAATACTCATTACTAAACAAGAGGTATCCCCTTTACATGAATGGAGATCCTATGCTTTATTTTACTTATTCGGAACAGTGTTTTATCATAGCAGAAGCAATAGAGGAGGGATGGCTTACCGGAAATGCACAGGAGTATTTTGAGAATGGGGTTAAAGCAATGTTAAGCTACTATATGAACCTGCCTAATACAGCTAATCACGTACATGGTATGGCAATAGACCAGACTTATATTAATAATTATTTTACTGGTGCAGCGGCTTATGCAACGGCAGGCTCCAAAGAGGATCGCCTTCATCAGATATGGATACAACGCTGGTTAATAGATTTCTTTCAGGGCAACGGAGGCAATTATCCACAGTTTCTTAGGACAGGGTACCCTGTCTATCCCCTGAACCCGGCCACAAGTTTAAACCCGGAGGACCCTGCAGTATACCCTAAACGGTGGATGTATCCCACTGATGAACAAACAAAGAATCCTGAAAACTACCTGAAGGCCATTAATGAACAGTACGGCGGTTTTGATGGTATAAACCAGGTTCCATGGTACCTTAAGTAATGATGAAATAAAATTACATATTTAAATTCTTCCAAAGAGAATTGGTTTTAACATATTAACAAACACTTTTCGATACAGACATGTTTGTGATGAAGTAATAAATACTTCATCACAAACTTTTTAAATCCCGTGGTAAATGAGTAAAACAGTAATCTGAAACAACCGTTACGTCTAATCTTATATCTTTAATTCTGATTTTACAAAAACAGCGAACCATTACCAGGATTATGTAACATTGTTTCTGTAAAATTAAAAAAGCTGTAAGCTGCCGGGATAAAAGAAAAAAAATATTTTACCACTGAGAATCCGGCAAGCCGGCTCTCAAGCCAGTACGCTACAAAGGGTGACTATATAATCAACAGGTAGATCTCTGTGCCCTCTGTGTGCTCTGTGGTGATAAATTCCTTATTGGTCATCAGCAAAGCTGAATTCAGTTTACAACATTCACCGGCTTTGCTTCAAGAAATGATTTTACATTATCAACAGCTATTTCCATAAGCCGCTGCCGTGCCTCAAATGTTGCCCATGCCACATGCGGGGTAATTATGCAGTTTTTTGCTTTCAGTAAAGGGTTATCTGGCCGTGGAGGCTCTTCAGAGAGAACGTCAAGGGCAGCACCGGCAATCATACCTTTATTAAGTGCATCGGCAAGATCGGACTCCACGATCAGAGGGCCCCGTGCACAGTTCACAAGAAGGGCTGAAGGTTTCATGATCCTGAGTCTGCTGATGTTTATCATGCCTTTTGTTTCGGGAGTGAGCGGACAATGAAGCGTTACAATGTCGCTTTCCCTCAGGAGATCCTCCAGCGAACAATTCCTGTATCCGGCAACTTCAGACACTACATTTACGGTCACATTCATTTCAAACGCAGAAGCAATCCTTGCGACCGCCCTTCCAATCCTTCCAAAACCAATAATACCGATTGTTTTTCCGGCAAGTTCGTTAAGAGGCTTCTCCCAGTAACAGAAGTCGGGGTTTGTGCTCCAACGGCCCTTGCCGATTTCTTCCGAAAATTTTCCCGGATAATTGTAGAACTCAAGTATAAGGGCAAAGGTATGCTGAGCCACCGACATGGTACTGTATGCAGGAACATTGGTCACAATTATATCTTTTTGTCGCGCATATTCAGCATCCACAACGTTAAAACCAGTGGCAAGAACGCCGATATATTTTAAATTGGGAAGCCTCCCGATAATGTCAGAAGTCAGAATCGTTTTATTGGTCAGCAATATCTCCGCACCTTCTGCCCTTTGAATTATGAGGTCATCAGGGGTACGGTCATAAATCTTTACTTCCCCGAGAGACTTCAGGGCATCCCACGAAAGATCACCGGGATTCAATGAGTAACCGTCGAGAACAACAATCTTCATATTTAATAAATTATCTTAATCCCGTAAATCAACGAACTAATTTTATTCACTTTAATGCCTGAATGACAGCAAAACAGGTTTTCAGAGTACCGGCATCTATTTTAACCAGGCTGTTTCCTTCGACGAACCCGGCTTTTATCCATTCAGGATTGTCAACTGATATCCGGTCTATTGAAAATCTTTTGTTATGTCCCCTGAGATCCAGAGTTGCCTCACCTCCGTTTGTGAACAGGACTACATAAACCTCTCCCTCTTTCGCCGCAAGATATGCTTCATTATCTTCCACATCCATCAACAGATCCATCCTGGGGACAATATCCCACATTCTTACTTTTTCCTCGATTTTACGGATGGTTTTAATACAGCTTATCGACAGGGAGCTTAGCCCAAGGCCGGAGGGCGGTCTGTGAAACCTTGCTGATGCGAATCCTCCCAGCACATTGCGGCAGAAAGTCTGGACTGCATGATCTGTATTTATTCCCCTGTCGAGCCAGCTGCCGCGATCGTTTCCATAAATTTTCGTGCTGTTTACCGGCCTGGGTTTATCTTTAATATAATTGAATACATATTGTGCGTTATCCCAGTTCTGGCGGCCCGTAATCTGGCTGTTCTGGGAAATATCAATGAAGTCATACAGCTCCGGGTGGTCGATAGTTCGTTTATGGATAGGTGTCTTAACGTCCCAGGTATCCCACATCTCTGTAACATATATCTTCCGACCGCCTGCATTTTCTTTTATAAACTTAGCCCAGAAAGCACCCCATGCTTCCGAGGCGGTTGTTTCATTGTCAATGCAATACAGCACATTTGGATATTTAAGTGATATTGAAAGAAGTTTTTTCACAAATGCTTTCTGATATTTCAGTAGCACTTCATTGTTTTGCAGTTCCGGCACTGTGAAAAAGAATGGCTGTTTGTTCTGACCCGGGTGCAGAGGGTATACTGAATCGAGCTTTGCTTCTGAATATGTGTAGTTGACATTATTCTTAGGATTATAAGGATCGTTGAGCCAGTTGTCGCGTGAATGGTCAAAACGGTCCCATATCTCAATCTGAACAATTATGTCCCTCTCCCCGGCAAGTCTGAGAAGGTTCTCAAATTTCCTCCAGTAATCCCTGTTCCATTTTGTCAGGTCATATTTGCCGTCTTTCCTCAATGCAAATGCTTTTTCATCACCCGGGTCGCGGTCGCTCATGGTGTTTCTGACATAGTTTCCCCCTGCCATCCTAAGACTATCGAGATGTGACTTAAGGTTATCGTTCTGAAAAAGGTTATCATTATCTGTGCCCCCGAGTAAAAGAACCGGGTTGCCTTTATACTGCCAGTATCGCGGGTTGCCCGACCATGGCTTAATGCTTTCATCATCAATCCCAATGTGGTAATCCAATGAAGTTAAAGCGGCGAATAAAACAAAACAGAGTGGTAATTTAAATGCAACGAATTTCATCATCTCTCATTATTCCTTAAAAATTGAAAACTATTTAATCCGGTACTGTGCTTAAATAACAAACAGACAGTTGTTTACCCAAGGGCTTTCTTTATTTTACCGTACATTACCCTTACTTTTTCGAAGGGATCACCTTGGCCGAGAGTTTCGATGGGTAGGTAACCCCTGTAGCCGCTTTTTCTTACAATCCCAACAATCCTGTCAATATCGGCATTTTCAGGTTTTTCGTTTATATAAACCATTTCCTTAATCATCCAGCTTATAGCATACTTTGCGGTATCTTCTATTTCTTTATAAGGATCAAAGGAACGGTAATTACCCGTGTCAAGCATCAGGCCAACCCAGTCGTGGTTTATCAGTTTAATCATCTTATCAGCCTGCTCTGAGGTTTTAATGAAGTCCCAGTGATTCTGCAGTGCCAGCATGACACCGTGGTTTTTTCCGAATTCTGCACATTCGCGAATGTCGTCCGCTATCCATTTTGCCCTCTCCTCCCAGGGATAATTTTCACCCGAAAGTGCACCTGCAAATATTCTCACTCCGGGGGCTCCAAGTTTCTGGGCAACAACAATCCACTCCTTAACCAGTTTCTTTTCCTCAGCTCTTTTTGCCGGGTCGGCCCACGTAAAATCGCTGCGCACTCCCGTGCATCCGAGGTCTATTCCAAGCCTGAAAGCTTTTTTCTTTATCCGGAAAATGTAATCGTCCGGAGGTACTGCAGGATATCCCGGGAAATAATATCCTGTAATGTCAAGCCCTTCAATTCCAGTTTCAACACAAAAATCAAGCATATCATCAATTGTCATTTTGCCTGAGGCAAGCAGGCTGTTGAAAGAATAAGCGTTCAGGCTGATTTTAAGTCCGGAATCTGAAGCAGCCTGTTCAACCTTCCCGGCTTTTAACTCCGGCACCCTCATTACTGCGGCAGATAAACCTGCCATGCTTATCATACGGGTGAAGTTTCTTCTGTTTGTCTTTACCATCGTGGAATTCTGTTTAAGTTCTAACGGGGACAAATTATACATTTTTTGTTTCTGAACTAATTGTCAGCGCTAATTTCTCACGAGAAGGCTGGTGAGCTGCTTCAATAAGCGACCCGTGAATGGTGCCTTATTTATCTTTTGTCTATCCTTTCTTTTGGAACAACCCCAACACGCGTTGCCCATTTTTCGTAAGCATCAATCATTTCCGATTTTTTACGGGGGTATTTTTCACTGAGGTCATTCAGTTCTGCACGGTCGTTCTTCATATCGTACAACTCCCACATGCCGGATTTCCGGGCTGAGTTATCATAAAGCGAAACCAGTTTCCAGTCGCCATCCCTCACGGCACGGTTACCTTCGTGCTCCCAGAAGAGAGGAGACTTCCGCCTGAGTTTTTTATCTTTAAATACCGGAACGAGACTTATACCTTCCATCGGAATTATCTCTATCTCATTAATTATCCGGGGATTTCCCGCATCAGCAAGGTCGACAATCCTGTCAGGATAATTTGCACCTGTCAGTTCAATAAAGGTTGGCATAATATCAATTATATGGGCAGTATGTGAATCAATTCTGCCACCCTTTATCATCTTCGGGTAAAAAGCTATAAACGGTGTTGCTATTCCGCCTTCATGCACCCAGTGTTTGAACATTCTGAACGGTGTGTTGCTTGCATTTGCCCAGGGGTACTCGTATGCATCGAATGAATCGGGTGTACCGGTCTCTCCTTTCACTTTAAGGAACTCCGCCTGACTACGGGTTGATTCGTGGCACCCGCCATTGTCTGCAAGAAAGATTATGAGTGTATTTTCTATCTCCCCTGTTTTCTCCAGATAACTTACCACCTTGCCGATATTCTGATCCAAACGGTCGATCATTGCCGCATAAACGGCCATGCGGAGATCCCACATCTTTTTTGTCGCTTCCGGAAGAGTATCCCACACAGGTACTCTTACGTCGCGGGGGGATAGTTTTACCGATGGGTCGATAATACCCATTGTGAGCATACGGT
>ERZ795050.1786-NODE-1786-length-26257-cov-5.483704_pt1 | contig 26257 bp, 12 predicted proteins | sample MGYA00375134_ERZ795050 | MGnify/ENA primary metagenome ERZ795050 (study PRJEB30179, sample SAMN05720221) | activated sludge metagenome | isolation source: Anaerobic digester | place: Japan | collected 2015-05-26 ... | reverse complement strand
CGATCTAATGGAATAGAATTAAACAATGTTAGATATGATTTAAAATATTTATCATATCAACCATCATTAAATATAGGAACATGCGATGTTGAAAAATACGTATTCACAAAATGTAAATTCGCAGAAGCAGTTTATAAAAAATATTTAGAGGAATACTATAAAATAAAAGTATGTTGTAATGAGGAATATGATAAGTGGTGGATTAAGGGGATGTTGATGGAAATGTTGTCAAAAGAAATGGATGTTTGTAATAATAACATAGAATGTAATAAGTTATGTGTAACAAATATGGAAATTGCAAATATTGTTGTTTTGGAAAATGTTGTTAGTGGTAATGTGTATATTCCTACTGAAGGACCAACTATCCCGTCAGATGGTAGAAATTGATAGATAATATATAATAATATGAATATTAAAATTTTAAAACATGATACCAACGAATTATAACAAAAAATATGGATGTACAGTAATATCTTCTGCTTGTGTTTTATGGCAAGGTGATGATATAAATTGCATTGATTTATGTAATGGTGATACATTACAAGATGTAATACAAAAGATTGGAACAAAATTGTGTCAGATAGATAATTACTTAACACCTATAACATATGATTTATCTTGCTTTAATTTTGGTTCTTGTCCACCGGACAACTTCCATGATTTATTGCAATACATTTTAAATTCTATTTGCTTATTAAATAATATTAATAATGTAAGTGGTAATGATTTAGATTTATCACAGTATCAAGTACCATTAGCATCATGTCTTCAATATAATGATACGTATGGTAATCTAATAACACAATTGCCACTATATGACGATCAACATAATGATTATGTAACATTATTAGGCAGCCGTATTTGCTCTATCATGACGACATTAGCGTCAACACAAACACAAATAGATTTATTAACACAACATGTTAATCTAATTGAACAGACATTTGTAAACAACCAAATCGTGTTACCATCAATAACATTATTGAATGGTTTTACAGATATTACATATACGTCTGTTGTTTCAGAATGGGCACAATTATTATATAGGTTAGAACAATTTATAGTTAAAATTGCTGGTATATATGATTGTGTTACAAGTAGTTTTACAGCAATGTTTAGTAATTCAAGTTTTGATACACTATATAATAATATGGCAGGTGATAATAATAGGTTATGTTCCACAAGTTCATTAACATTATCATCTACGAAAAACATAATCGAAGCATTTAATAATATTTGGACATATATATATGATATACGTAATACAATAACGGATAAATTATGTGATACATGTAGCAGTTGTACAATTGTAAATGGAATAAGATTAACATATTCATTTACAGATTCTCAAAATATTGATTTTACATTAGTATTACCAACAGGTTATGATATATCTGGTCAGCTAATATATTATACTATATATGACAATAATAGTATTATTTCAACAACAGATAGTTCAGGTGTTGTAACATTTAGTTTTAGTGAATCAGCATTAGAAATCGTGGATTATTTATTAGTACATGTAAATGGATGTATAAGAGAAACTGCCACAGATAAAACATGTAACTATGAATTTACTATACCAATATTCAATCCTTATTATGGATGTTTTAAATATGAAAATGTATCAATGACTATTAACTCTATAACAGTAATATAATATGGCTTCAAATTGTTCTTCGTGTAATTGTAATGATGGCTATTTACACACAACACATAATTGTTCAGATAGCTATCCGGAATGTGCAGAAACCAATCCATGTTCTGAAATAATATCAGATTTATGTGTAATACATAATCCTAATGCTATCACAATAACAACTACCGGTGGTGATAATGTTATAATTCCAGAAAACATTAATATACATTCATATATTCAATTGATGGCAATGTTACAAGACGGTACATTATCACAATATGCAGTTGATTCGAATATATATGGTCCAATATTGGGATTACGTACAATATTTGTTGGACGTGATATTTTTAAGTTAAGATGGGATTTTCCAAATGTACCGGATTATAGTGTAATGCAAACGAAATTTAAGATAACGGTAAAGCAAACAGATAATACATCCAATATGGCAGTGTATTTATTGGATTCTTCTATTAATACTTTCACTGTATTTAATTATGGAACATTAGTATATCAACCAAATAAGAGTTATTATGTAAAGGTTGAATTAATAGACGAATTATTATCAACAATATTAACATCATCAATTAATATAATAGTAACTACTAAACAATAATATATATGGCAAATAATACATTAAGAATTACAACGCAAATATCTGCTACGGATAATAATGTAAGCAATTCACACTGTGCTTTAATATGGCATAGGATAGTAGGTGAAAACATTCCTAATGGTGGTACACAGTGGGAATTTGATACAAACGACTTCATTACAAACCCAATAAAAAATATCACTGATGATTTAATAAACACAACACTATTAGATTGTGGTGGATTAAAGGTTGAAGTATTAATAATTCCATGTTGTTCAACAGATATAAATTGTAGTGATTGTTCATCAGTTCCACCGCAACCATACCCAACAACAATACCTGATACAGCATATCATAATTATTTAGATATTTCAGATGTTGATTTAGGGAATGCTGTAAAGACATATGGTTTTAAAAGGTATAATATACCATCAACTACATTAGAATCTTATGATTATATTACTGTAACAGGAAATTCCGGTTGTATATTATTGAGTGATAGTATTTGTAGTGGTGTGTCTATTAATGTTCCGTCTATTTTGACAGTAGGAACAAAGTTAGACTTAAATATTTATGGGGATGGACTTGTTATAACCGGTTATGTTGGTTCAACACCAACGGTATTAACAGCTAATGAATATAGATATAATGAAACATATTGTTGGTTCAATACATATTTATATCAAATAGTAAATAATGATAATACATCAACAACTATTTGGTATCAAGATAGTACAGGTCAAATGCAATCACAAGTAATTAGTGCCGGTTCAACGGTTTACATATGTGCAAAAGAAGGCACACCATTTACAAATGGGAATATTACTATAACTGCAATGTCAAGATGTCTATAAAATGGAAATTAGTAAAAAGAAATTATTAGCAAATCTTAAATATATCATTAAGAAATATTTAATGGTATATCTAAATAGTATTGATGCTCGTGGATATATTGTTGATGTAAATAGATTGGATATTCAGAATTACATTAACACTCACAATATAAAATTAGATGGAATATCTATTAATAATGTATTGGATATAATGTCGGTATATAATTCACATTTGGCATATTGTAATCTTTATTCAAAGGGTAATATAGAAATGCCATATGGGATTAAATTTAATATTACAACATCATTATCAAAATATAAAAAAGATGAATTTTATATTGTGTATGACATGAAAACTAAAAATGATATGAGGGAAATTATTGATAAATTAATGTAATGATATATGAAAATTGCTGAAACAATTAGTCGTGTTAGGAATATAATAAAATCTGTAAAGGAAGATGCTTTTCTTACAGATAGATTTATATATTCATTAATAACAAAATATGGATATAAGGTTTTACAGAAGGAAATAATGTTGGGTGGAATGAGATATTCTAACCTATATGTAAAAATACCTTTTGTTGAATTACAAGAAATTGATAAAGTACAGGTTGATGATTGTTTTCAGACAATTATATATTCCGGATGTAATATTATGAAATCAAAATACCCATTACCAAAAACATTTACATTAGATAATGGTCCTATGATTAGAACGGTAGCATCCATAGATTATAGTAAAAAATATTATTTCGCACATCCCGAAACGTATAATCAGATAATGAATGTTACCGTAAATAAAAAGTGGAACAAAAATGGATATTATTATATAGATAATGAAAATTATATCTATGTATATAATGATAATGTAAATGCTGTATTGGTAGAAGGATTATTTTTAGATTATAGCGGATTTATATCATGCAATAATAAATATCAATGTATTAGTGCAGATGACTTCATAGCTCCATTCAATGATTATATGTTTGCTGAAATAGAATCGTATGTATTAAAAGAGTTATCAATGTTGTTACAAATACCACCAGATCAGAATATAGATGATAATAAATCATTAACACGATAATTATGGGACAAGTTAATTACACATTACAATATAGACCAATATCAGAGTTGGTATCGGAAGTTGAATTATATTTACAGAAATACAATTCAACGGCAGTTGTGCAACCATCGGATATTATTGATGCTGCATGGAAGTGTACGTATGATTTAGGATTGAGGATATTTCATGTATATGAGGAAATATTAGAAATATACCATTACAATGCTAAATTACCGGATTCTTTTTTTAGTTTAAATTATGCGTTTTTATGCAATAGAACAGAAGAATATAATATCAATCCATCAGCACCTACGTTTGAAACAATACCATACGAAGAAAATATAAATATGCCATGTGATATAACCACATGTGATAATACGCCTGCATGTAATTGTTCCACACCAAGAAGGGTATGTACAACATGTAATAATAATCAATATGAGATAGTACAAACAATTGCAAATAAAAAATACACATATAAAAGTTTTACACCAATAAGATTAAAACATTATAGTGGTGTAACAAAAACGTGTGATGGTTGTCCTAATATTAATGTAAATAGTCCGTATGAAATGGATATTAGAAACGGATATATATATACTAATTTAGAAAGTGGGAATTTGTATATCAATTATATGAGTTATCCTATGGATGACTATGGTAATATGTTAATACCGGATCATCCATATATAAATGATTATTACAAATATGCTGCAATACGTAGAATAGTTGAATTATTAGTATTAAATGGGACTATATCCGGTGATGTATTTAAAGTTGTTGAACAACGATATAGAGAAAGTAGGAATAATGCAGTATCATTTGTTAATACACCAAATTTCTCTGAATTAAGAGAAACATGGAAATTGAATAGAAGAATACAATATGCTAAATATTATGAATTTTTTAAACGTTTTTAATGTTATGCTTATGAAAAATATAAAGTTGGTCATATTCGTTGTTGTTATAATACTATGCGTAATTATATATGCATTATATAGTCAAAATGTTGAATTAAGAAAAGAGTACCAACGATTAAAAGTTAATCAGAATACATTGATTAAAGAATTAAATTCAAGACAATTAACATTAACAAATAGAGAATTTTTAGAAATGTATTCTAATCTATTAATAAAATTTAAAGAATTAGATATTAAAAGTAAAAAGATTGAAAATTATATTAATTATCAATACAGGATAAAAGATACTACAATAAGCATAATAAGAAAAGACAGCATATCACAGCATATGAATTTTTTAGTATCAAAAAATTGTTATTCGATTATTGGTAGTATATATAAAGACACTGTTGAAACACAATTATCTGTAAATGATGATATAGATATAATATTATATAAACAGAAAAATAAAGATTTTTCATGGTGGTATAGATTATGGCATCCAAGTGTGAGATACATAATTAACGCAGCAGCATATAGTAACTGTATGAAAGATACAATAACTATTAAAAAAAATGTAAAGATTGAATAATGGCTAATGATAATATTGACTTCGGTGTAAATGGATTGAATCCGAGAACATCCATTGTTTCATTTGGGACATTTAACAAACAAATGAATAAGGACGTATTTGATACGTCTAATAATGGAATGTGGACACATGCAAGAAATGCTATTAATAATTCACCATCAGGTGATTATTTAATATTAGGAAATGAACCAAGCAATAAATATCTTGTATCAGCATCTTATACTATTATAGGAACTATTTATCTATATGATAATATATGGGTAATATTTTCAACTAAAAAGACAAATCCTAATGATACCACATACAATAATAACCCATCAAATAGTGGTTGTGAAATAGGGTTATTTAATTTGAATAATATATCTAATCCTACGGTACAATCATATATCCCAATAATTGATGATTATAAACTTAATCTATGTCAAACTAATTTAGTATATGGAACAAGTAGAATGAACCATAATGGAGAATGGTTAATATATTGGGATGATGGGTTAAATCCTACAAGATACCTGAACTTGGGAAATCCAAAACGATGGGCATGGGGGATTAGAAATCCGAAAATGAATGCATGGTGTGATAATACATACATGCCATTTGAGTACATATGGGCAAATACACAATGCCAACCATACTTACCGGTATATCCATTAGAAGTTGATATTGATAAACTAATGTTAATACCCAATTTAAAGCCCGTAAAAATCTATGGGAAACAAGATAAGAATAGTGGTGGGACATTACCTAATGGATTATATTTGGTGTCAATAGCATACATATTAGAGGGTAATAGAGTATCTGATTATTATACATCAGAACCAATACATATCCATAGTGATAATGGTACAAGTGGTGCTATTGATATTACCATATCAGAAATAGAAGATGATAATATAGCTGAATATGAATTAATAATAACATCATTTGTAGCTGAACAGTTAACGGCAAAAAAGATGGGTGTATATAGTACACAACAAAGACATCATAATTTTGATACTATACATCCAACGTTAGAAAATGTGCCATTAAGTGATTTGGTATTATTAACAAGTAAATATCAATATAGCGACATAACGACATCTGTAAATTCATATTTATTAAGAATATCACCACACAAGAAATTTGAAATTAATTACCAACCATTAGCAAATTTAATAATGCCTAAATATGTTATTGGTGAAGCAAGCGAAACATATTATGAAGAAAGTGGCAATATGGTTGGATATATGAGGGATGAAGTATATTCATTTTTTATACGATGGATATATAATGATGGAGAAAGAACACCGGCATACATAATTCCTGCACCGCCAAGTTCGGCTAATGTTACATTTAATCAGACAATAGGTTCAGGTGTTGGTAATTTATTGACAGGGAATATATTATCAGATGACAATAATATAACGATATTGGGTGGTGGTAATGTTGATACATTCATATCAACCGAACATTATGATTCAAATAATCCATATAGATATGATTTAGAGGATTATATTAATAATGTTGTATATGTAAATAATCCGACATTTACAACATCTTCCGAATATGTGAATTTACAAATTGCAATTAATAATTATTTGAATACATATAATGACACATTAACGTCAAGTACTATCCCTGTTCCATTACATACAAACATATGCGATGCAAATATACGCTTAGTAAAATTCCCATCTGAATTAGACGCATGTAATATTGCAGGTATGCCAATAAATATTTATTCTAATAAGAAAATAAGAATAATGGGAATTTACTTTGATAATATTTTACATCCAATAGATAATAATGGTAATTATATACAAGACATACAGGGATATGAAATATTAAGAAGCGATAGAAACGGTAATAAAACAATAATAGCAAAAGGTATTATTAACAATTATGGTAAGTATCATAAGGTTAATAATAATACTAATTATGGTGCATATGGGAACTCATTTAGTTTAGGTCAGGAAAACTATTTATATCAAAATTATCCACTAAATGATTTGAGACCTAATAATTTATTAACGTTATTTGAAACAAGATTTATAGGACCTTCATATATAGCATCTCTTGGTAGTGTTCCAAGTAATATATCAGATATGATAAGAACATTAGCAGGTAGCTCATTGAGTAATCTTAAATGTCCTGATTATGTAGTCAATAATGATTTGTCTTTAATAACAAACATACTAACAGGCTTTTTCAATTTATTACAATTCATACCAAGTCATCAATTAAGTATTAATGCATGTGATAGCAATGTACAACACAATTCATTTAGCAATCAACATGTATCGTTTCACTCACCAGACACCACATTCAAACGTCCATATTTAAATGTAACTAAGTTAAGGGGATACACGATAGATAGTGGTGAAGTAAAAACAATTTATACAATACCGGATAAACATCCGAAGCAAAAATTATTAAAAAAATCTACTGAATTTTTTGCATTACTAACAGCCATAGGTTCAACAACAATAAAATTAAATGGCAAAAAAACTATTAAATCATCTGGTATTGTTTTGGATTCACAGGCTGTTGCAACATATTCAGCAACAGATATTGGTTTGGCTTTTGCAAGGCTTGCTTCGAGAATAGCTGCATTAGCACCATTGATATTCGAGGGGATATTATTATCACAATTAGAACAAAACAATGCTATCTTAGCTTTAAATACAGTAGGTACAACAGAACTTGGTATTGTTAATACGTTTAATAATATACGAGATACACTTGGTATTATAGGTTCAATGTTTGGTGGTATAACTTATTCTGCTCCAGAAATATTAGTTGAAACAACAGAATATAACTCATTACCAAAATTATTAAGACAGGCATTATTCATGCCATATTTCTTAACTAATTTATCTACATCACTATCATCACTACGACAATTATACATGGAAATGTCTGCATATAGAGATTATGCATTACATACAGTAACGCATTGTTATTATGATTCAATATCTCCATTATGTAGATTGCAGCTATTATCAGATATTGCCAAGTCATCTTATATATTTAATCATAATACAACCATATCTGATTCTACTTATTCTAACATAAATGTAATGAATAGGGATAGGAATAGACATGTATATTTATCACTAAAATCAGCAATAGATTCATCATCATTATCTGATAATTCAAGATTTAGAATGTTGGATTTATATGATGGTACATGTGATGCTGCACATTTATCAAACATAAAATATAATATAAGCAACGTAGGTCAATGGTTAAATTTATGTAATAATCCAACAAATAAAAATATTAGTAGTCAAAGTAGTGTTTATTATGTTGGTTTATCTATTGATAATGACAATGTATATGGTAGATTATATAATAATAAATTATTGTTAGTTGGCACACCACAATTGACATATGGTAAAAAAATATTGAAATCAGAAATATTATTTGGTGGTGATACTTATATTGGAAGATATGCAGAAAAGAATGCATTTTTCTATTTTAATGATTATCCATCAAAAATGCCAGATGGTGTAGAATATAATTATTTATTACAAAGAACAATACTATATCCAAGATATTGGTTATCAACACAATTAAATGTAGTTGAATCTATATTAGAAGCAGCACCTGATTCAATGTGTAATCAAACAAATTTTATTTCTAATCTGTTGGGCACAACGTCTAATCTTATACCGTTTTCTGCATCCGGAGATCCACCATCAAATATTTGGCATTTATTACAAGGAATTGGAAGTCAATTCGAAAATATGGGCAATGCGATAAGTAATATATATAATGCATTGTCAGCCCCAAGTCCATTTTCAGCACCACTATGGAACTCGATATTAGCTAATATCATGTCATATGATATGGATGGGAATGTATATCAGTTATATAATATCACATCATCATGTACAAGAAGCCCATTTATTGGAACAATGAAAGGTATATGGTTTTATTTATCACATATTGGTATTCGTGAATTTTGGGTTGAAAGTGAAGTTAATCTTGCATTCAGAATAATGGGGGATTCAAAATCAGAACGTTATTATGATTATAAGAAAAATGCATCATTGCAATCATTTGTTGATGAAGATATAATAAGATTAGAAGACTATTATAAATATGATTGGTCAATGTCTGTTTCTAAATTGTATTCTGCATTGGGTTCATTTGGTGTATTACAAAGATATGATTATGATTGTGAAACAGCACAAATATTATCAGGTCCAAATAAGAACATGATTTTATATTCATTGCCACAGGAATTAGAAAATCATAAAGATAATTGGCATATATTCCTACCGCTAAATTATAAATTATTTGACGATCAGGTTATCAATGTAAAACAGATAAATGATTCCGGAGCATTATTATTATTTAGAAATTCAGCTCCACAATATTTTACCGGTGTTGATACATTGCAATCACAATCAAATATTAATATTACAATTGGAAGCGGTGGATTATTTGCACAGCCATTAAGGTCTTCATCAAATGCAGATGCAATGTATGAATATGGTTCAATGCAAAATAAAATGGCTATTGCAAATACACCATATGGAATATTTTATATTGGCATAGACCAAGATAAAATATTTAATTACTTGGGTAGTTTACAAGAAATAAGTAATAGTGGTATTAGGTGGTGGTTAACTAAATATTGCCAATTTAATATATTATTACAATTTCCAGATTATGATATGATAGACAATACCGTTGTTGGCATTGGTGCATTAACTTCATTTGACAATCAAAATGGATTAGTATATTTTCATAAAATAGATTATAAATTAAAAGACGAATGGTTTAATAATCGAGAATATAAATTTGTTTATAATTCTGGTACAGGTTTGTTTAGTGTATATCATTTAGACACACAAGGGAATCAAACATTAATAGATTTAATAAATGTACATAATGAATTATACTTCAAGGATGTTTCGTGGACATTAAGCTATGACCCCAAAATAAAAACATTTATATCATTTCACGATTGGCATCCATCAATTACCGGTGGCTCACAAGATACATTTTTTAGTATAGTCGGGAAGAGTATTTATTTGCATAATGCAGATTGTCAATCATATTGTAATTATTATGGGAAACAATATCCGTTTGAAGTAGAATTTGAAACGTCTGATAATATGCAGGTATCTACAATGAGAAATGTAGAATATGTTTTAGAAGTATATAAATACGAACCTAATTGTATGGATAGATTTCATGTATTAGATGAAAATTTCAATGAAGCTATAATATATAATTCTGAACAATGTACAGGATTAATGAGGATGCAAATTAAACCAAAAAATAATCCATTAGCAGAATTACAGTATCCACAGTATAACCCGACAAGCGTAGATATATTATATTCTAAAGAAGAAAATAAATATAGGATAAATAATATGTTGGATATTATAAAGGATAGAGGAGAATTTTCGGGTAACGAAATACCAATATGGATTACAGACGAAAATGGATATGTAAAAACATTAAATATATCTGCTATTGATTATAATAAACCGGTATTGGAAAGAAAGAAAATACGACACTATAAAAACAGGATATTCCTAAGAAAGAATTATGGTGATAAAAATAATATGTATAAATATCTATTCATAATAGCATATATCAAAAAACTATATTCATCAAGATAGTTTACTCATTATTTGCATGTTGTAGTGGTGTAAGTCATTCCAAATGTGCATTTTTTTTTGTATATTAATATATAATATGTTATATTTGTAAAAACTTTTTATCATGGAAAAATTCAATGCTAAAATACTCATAGATAAAATAAAAAACGAGGCACTACAAAAAGCAAAAAATGGTAAATGGATTCAAGATGTAAACAAGACGATAGAGAAAAAACATACAAAAGGGTCATTCACTGAATGGTGTGGTGGCAAGGTAACGAATGATTGTATTGAACGTGGATTAAAATCTAAGGACGAAAGAATACGTAAACGTGCTCAACTTGCTAAAAATTTCAGGGACATGAAAAAGAAAGAAGCCGGTGGAGCAATAGACAATAACATTAATATATCATCATACGTAGAAGACCTAAAAAATAATTATTTATCTAAATTAAATGATAACTTCACTAAGAACATGATAATGAATGTCGCTGAAAAAACATTAGATTTAGAAGATGCGTATCTTGATAATATAAAAGCTGCACAAAGAGTGATGGAATTAGAAAAGGAATTATATGGTGGGTTAATAACATATGAAGATGGTGGACAATATGTGCAACAAGAAGAACGGCAGCAACAACCTAAATTATCATATGAGGATTTTGTAAAATTTATTATGAGCTATCCTGACTATCTCGAACAATTTATAAAAGATTTACAACAACAAACTCAACAACCACAATAATATTTTAAATTATGGCTAATCGTAAACTTAAACCTATAAATAGAGCAAAAGCAAATGTTGAAGCCGAAAGGGGAGAAACCGTAGTAACTTCAATGTTTGGTCCAAATGTTCCCGAAAATTATATCATTGAAGGTGAAAAGCATAAAGATGGTGGAACACCATTAGACCTACCAAAAGATTCATTTATATTTTCTAATTCAAAAGAATTAAGAATAACTGACAATGATGTATTATCAATGTTTGATATGCCTAAAAATAAGATTGGCTATACACCGGCAGAGATAGCTAAAAAATATGATATAAATAAATATAAGGAAATACTATTAAATCCAGATTCTGATAATTATCAAAAAGATACAGCCACAATAATGATAAATAATATGTTTGATAAATTATCAGCATTAGCATTATACCAAGAAAGCATGAAAGGATTTCCACAGGGTGTGCCATCTATTGCTATTCAATTTATGGAAAAGAATGGTATATCACCACAAGATTTAGTAGGGCAACAAACAGTTAGCCAGACAGCACAACAACCATTAGCAAGGGGGGGATTAACAATTACAGGGAATCCAATGGCAGATAATATTTATAATACAATACAAAATAGTTCACAAGAAATGATAAATAAGTTTTCACCACAAACATTAATGCAAGGACCAATGATGAATGATGGTAAAATTAAAACAGACACAAATCAAACAACGAAAAAAACAGACACAAACAATGATGGTAAAATTAAAACAGACACAAATCAAACAACGAAAAAAACAGACACAAACAATGATGGCAATAATATACAGGTAATAACTGCAAAGAAATTTGATATTAATATTCCAATGAATGCTGATGCTGCATTGTTTGATGTAATATCATCGTCTTTCAGAAATATTGACACGGCACGTAGGCAATCTCAAATTGCCAATATGTTTAGTGGTGAAGAAAAATCTATATATGTTCCTGCCAATTATGGAGATTATGTTGAATCTGGTACTCAATATGGAACATTCAGACCCAATGAACAGGTAATAGCAGTTAATCCACAAAATATTGTAACAAATAATGGATTGAAGAAATTTGATAAAGGTGGTCCATTTACGGATGATGAGAAAAAAAGAATATTAAACAATGTAATTAAAAGTGAGAAAGATAAAAACAATGTTGAATTTTTGGATGAAATGCCAAGTGATATAAACAAATTGGATAGGTCAAAAATCTATATTGTAAAGGATAATAATGGCAAAGTAAAAATATATAATATAAAAGCAGAACCAACCGGTATAGATTTGACAGATGAACAAAAATCACAACTTAAAGAAGTTAATGATGATGATAAAACTTTTTTAGAAAATGCCTATAAATTATTAAATGTGTATAATAAGAGTATAGAAGATATTGATGCACAAATTCAAGCAGAATCAAATAAAAGTGATGGTGATATTGATAAAACAAAAATAAAAGATTTATTAAAATTAAAAAGGTTGCAATATACTAATAAACAAGTGCTAATGGATATTGTAGAAAATCCTAATGCTTACAAAGACAAAAAAAGTATATTTAATTATCTGTTAAGTAATAAGTCAGATATAGGACAAGATAAAAATGAACTATTAGATAAAATATCTCAAAAGGATAATGTTGATAAAAATTTATTATTGAAGAAAAAAGAAGTTAAAGAGGCACAAAAAATATACAATGATACAGACAGATTAAAAGAATTAGGATATATACCTGCACCATTTGGTTTTGATGAGAAGGGTATGCCAAAATTTTATTCTCCGGAAGATAATTTATATGGCAACACAACAGCAGCTTATGTATTAGCACCTAATAGTATATATAAAAATAAATTATACGAAAAGGAATATTCAGAAACACCGGGATTAGATAATGGCAAGGTAACAATTAAACCGGATGAAAAGAAAACAAGAACACCATTCTTTACACAGGATATGGTTAATCTTGCAAATGCAATATCTGAAAAGGCTAATATTAAAAAGTATATGCCATATCAGGAAATACCGGAAGTATTTTTACCGGAAGCAACATATGTATCACCAGAAAGAGCATTGGCAGCCAACCAAGAAACAACATCTGCAATTGCAAATATGGCAAGTACATTAGGAACACCACAATCATATGCTGCAACAGCATCATTATTGGCAGGACAACAAATGGCTAATAATGCAAATGTTATTGCCAATACTCATAATATGAATGTTCAAATTGCAAATCAGAATGATGCTATTAGAAACCAAATATTAAATTCTGCATCAGCACAGAAAGCACAATTAGATACAAATTTATATGATAAAACTGTTATTGCTAATCAACAGTTTGATAATGCCAAACGTGAAGCGACAAGGAATATAGTATCTGCATTTAATCAGGCATGGACAAATAGGGGGTTAGCAGATACAATGAATAAAACAAGTGATTATTTTAGTATTGACCCAATAACTTATACGACCTATTTTGATAAAGAAAAATATAAAGAATTAGAAGCTAAGAAACAAACAACATCACAGGACGAATTATTTAGCAATATACAAAAAATAAATGACATGGGTAATATAAGTGAAGACACAAAAAAAACAATTATAGAAAGCATGGCAAAAGCATATTATGAAAAGAATAAAGGTGCATTTATGCCACCACAAATGCCATATATGCCATCGTCATTATATAACACTAATAATTGAAATTAAACTATGGCAACATATCTACCAAATTTATCAGATAATATAGCTCCGGTACAGGTTTTTAATCCTAATTGGCAGTTCTTTGAAGCATCATTACAACAGTTAAATGCGAAACAACAACAAGTTGTAAATTCGTTAGAGAATAGTTATTATGTTGCAGCAGAAGCAGACCTAACACATGAAGATAACAAAAGATTAAGAGATGAATGGTTAAAAACATATAAGGATACAATTCAGACATTAGCAAATATTGACCTTACCAAACAGGAAAATATAAGCTATGCAAAATCATTATTCAATCCAATATTAGAAAATAGGTCATTCTTAGATGATTACATTAAAACAAAAGAAATAAAAACACAGCTATCATATGCCAATGAAAATTCTCCATTATATAATGAAACAAGTAAAAAGGCATTACAGTATCAATTATATCAATATTCAAAATCTGATTATAATTCAAGATTAAATTTATCTCCATTTAAGTATATACCATATGTAAGCGAAGATAAATTAGTGTTGGATTATATGCAAAAATTAAATCCGGAAGTAAAGACAGTATCAAAAACAAAAGATGGGAAATATAATATAACATATACTAATGGAGCAAATGCAGTAATTCCATTTACAAATATTGCAGCATCTGTATTGATGAGCGATCCGAGAATTAAGGAAACATATAAACAAGAATCTTATGTAAACAGAATGGAGTTATTGTATAGTCAAGGGGCAGAAAGAGGATTAGAAGAATATGGTAATATGATTAATACGTTAAAAGAAACACATAATAAATATATTGATATATTAGAAAATAAGGTTAAGGAACAAAAGGGCACAATTGAAGAATATAATAATATATTATATGATAAAATAAATGAAGCACAATCATTGAAAAAAATGGGAGTATTAAATAAGCAAATCATTGATGATATAAATACATTAAATGAAAGAAAAAAAGTTTTAGAACAAAACATGCAACATTCATTAGACATCATTAATAATGCAAAACAAACAAATAATATATTAAATAAACAGGACATATTATTATCATCGTCATTCGATGATTTATATGCAAGCACAAAACTAATGAGTACTGCAATGCAATTAGGATTAGAATATGCAAATGCAACAAGTAAAACAGATATTAAGGAAGACCAATTTGCATTAAAGAATTTAGAACATCAATATCGTATGGATGAAATAAGATTAAGAGGAGCATTAGATAAAGAAATAGAAAAGATGAAACTACATGCAGATTTAATTACACCATCACAGATTGTCTATAATCCAAATAATAAAATTAATATACCAACTAATACTAATACATTAAACACTGCTATTAGTTCTCGAAACACAAATAATCAACAATTACAAAGTATATATAATAAACTAAAAGAATATAAATTGATAGATAATGAAGATAATGCAGCAATCATAAAAACAAGCAATCCAGAAGTTGCAAATAAATTTAACTCACTATCATCTGAACTTATTGCTAAGGAAAATGTTGATAGTAAAATACCACCGGTAATGCAACCATTATATAATAGTAAGAGTGCAGAAAGATATATTATTACGTATCAATATAATCCGAATAGTGGTAACTTCGATGTTTATGCAAAAGTATTTGCAAGGGAAGCAAATCCTATAAACCAATATACAACATTAGGTGATGGTTTAAATACAAGTGCAACAGTTGTTGATGCTAATGTTAAATCACATGAATTTAGAAAAAAAGAAATGACACCCGAAGAATTTAACGACTATATTGACATGTTAGCAGTAATAAAAAACGAAAATAATTATTAAATCACGTACACATGGAATTTGGAAATAATCAAATTAATAATGTAGATGCGATCATATCAAATCTAAACAATGAGATTAATGTTGATAATTTAATTAATGACTTAAATAGTCCGTTAAAAGATAATAACGGACCATTTGTTAGTTCACAATATTTAGGGAACGCAAACATAAGAAAGGCAATAACTGAATCTTCATTGAATTATATTGCACAACAAAGTATAGAATTTGATAATGCATTTAATAGACCTAATACATTTATTTCAAGGAGCTTAAATAGTAATAATGCATTTGATGTCAATTACCCATACGATAGATATAAAAAATCTCAATTAATAAAACAGCAACAACAACAATCAACACAACAACAAACTGACAATAAGGGATATTTTTTTTTAAAGAATCCATATAACATTGAAGCTGTACAATCAACACCGGATATTAGTATAAAGAATAATATACCGGTAAAATCAGATGATAAAATATATACATTAAATACAAAAGAATTATATAAACAATTAAATAATATTGTTAATAATTTTAAGCAATTAGGGTTAAATGATAATGGAATAAGAAATGTATTAACACCACTAAAAAATGCTTATGATATAGCAATTAAAAATAATCTTAATAATAGTAATGACAATCTTGTATTAAAAGAAAGTGAGATAAACAAAATACAGGAAGCATCAAATAAGGTTATTGACACATTAAATGAATTAGCAGAAAAAAGAAATAAGGTTATAAGTATAATATCAGATTCTAAAAAATATATTGAAAGCATAAAAAACACAGGCAAACCACTTGTACAATATTTGGAATCACCAAATTTTAAACTTTCTGATTTAACATTAGGTGATGTGGCTAATATAATAAGTCTTGGTATTAACCCTGCAACAGCTTATATCGCTAAGAAAAGTGATTACACACTAAATGATTTAGGTGAAGATATTACATCATTAGCAAAAGGATTATATCATGTTGCAAAAGGAAATTTTGTTGCGATGTCAACGGCTAAGGACGTTTTGTTTGACAATAAAGATTTACAGCAATTATATTTAAGTAATGATGATATATATGATTTAAGTTTAACTTATTCATTCGGTAAAACATACCTTAATAATTTTGTATCATCCATACCATTTACACCTGATAGTTGGGATTATGAAGCAGCTAAGTATATGGATAGTACAATGGAGCAACTAAATAAGGCGTTCCCACAATATAGTAAAGTTACATCAGCAGCACTCAATACGTCCACAACATTAGGTATAGGGAGCGAAATGGCAATAGAGGCATTAATTACAGGTGTACTTGTAAAGGGTGCAATAGCTGGTTGTAGAACTGTTTATTCTGTAGCTAAAACAATAAATGGTGGTAATAAGGTTGTCAACGCAATAGAAACAACCGAAGGAATATCTAAGTTTAGCAAGGGTGTTATAACTGCCGAAGCAATAGCTAAAGACATGAGTGGTGCAAGAAAAGTTGCTAATATAGAAACAATTACAGATGGTAGTAAAATAATAAGTGCCGGAGAAGAAACGAAGAATATTTCAGAGGCAAGAAGAATAGTACCGGTTTTAAATGAACAAGCAATAAATTCAGCAAAAAATATTATTAAAGAAGCCACAAAAATAGAATCTATGGAAGCTAAATCAACAATAGGTTCAAAGTTTGGTAATATGTTTATAGATGCAATACCATTTGCTGATATGGCTCAATATGCTATTAAAAATAGAGCATTGGCATCAACGGCAAGATTTCAATATACAATGGGTGATTTGTTTGCACGTAACATAACAGCAATTCGTGGTACTGTTAATGAATCAAAACAAGAAGCATACAATCAAATTGTACAATTAGAAAAGAATCCACAATTCCAATCATTATCAGTAAGCGAACAAAACAAATTGAAAGATGAAGTTTTCAATATGGTGTTTTGGCAAAATGCGGTAATATTAGGATTGACTGAAAAATTAACACCTATGTATAACGTTGCTAAATCAATGATGAAAATTGGTGAAAGTGAATTAGCAAAGACCGGAATAAATGAAATTAAGGATATTGGTTTGAAATTACAAGAAAAGGAATTAGTTAAGGGTGCGACAACAAAAGGCATGGAATTAGTAGCAGAAAATCCATTAAAGAATGTATTAAGATATTTATTTGTTTCCGGTGAATTTTCACCATTAAGCATTCGATATGCAAAGCAAAATATATCAGAAGTTATACAAGAAAACTTACAAGATATTGTACAGAACTATACAGATAATTATGTAAATAATTATATTAATGGCAATAAAATAAACTATTCATATATTCCCGGCATTGATCTTTCATGGTGGAATGAAGCAGGTAAATATTTTTCTGACCCACACCAATGGTTACCAACAGCCATACAAACATATCAAACAGGCGTTTTAATAGGATTACAGGGACATTTATTGCAAAATACAGCCAATAGTATTATGGGTGGTATTACACAATCTGAATATAAAGAACAATTAAAAAAGACATTAATATTAAATGATATATTATTAAATAAGAAACCAATAGATATTATAATAGCTGCTAATATAAATGGTAGTTTATATAATACCATCAAACAAGTTAAATTAAATAAAAATCAAACAATGAATATTAAAGATGCTGCATTGCAAGAAACATTATATTCATTAATAAAATCAAAAATGACTACTCCTATGATTGTACAATTAAATTCATATAAAGCATTATATGATGAATTACGTGCAAATCATGGTGAAGATGTTGCAGTTGAAAGAATATTGGATTTAATAGCTACAAATACAAATGATGCAATATCATTTAAGGATATTAATAAACTATCAGCGGAACAAAAAAAACAAGTTGTAGATTCATTTTTTGATGATGTAAATACATTTAAACAAAAATTAAGTAATAGTGAAGATATATTAAATAAGTTAGAACAAATTGTACCACCGGTAATAAATAATACTTTTGGATTATCTAAAGAACAAAAAAGGAAAAATAAATATAACAATCGAATTAAAGAATTAGCACGAGAACAAACAATCAAATCATTATTCTTTCTAAAATCATCAAATGACATGATAATGGATAGAATTAATGATATGTCATTAGCATTATCAAATCTTGTTAGTAGTGCTAATAATACATCTGAAATTACTAATAAATTAGCAATATATATAACAAGTCCTGAATTAATAGAAGAACATTCAAATACAATAAAAAATGAATTATTAAACACATTTAAAAATTCATTTACAGAATTAGTACAAAAATTAGGTTATGAATCAGTAAAACAATTAATGGATGACATAGATAAAGGGGAAGAATTAATATTATATGATATACTAAATAAAGTTTATGAATCAAAGAAAAATGATAGTGCATCAATTATTGATTTAAAACTATTTGGAAAGGTTAAGGATTACATTACATTAAGAACAATAAAAATAATAAGAGATAAATCCTTTAAAAATGAATATAACGAAATTGACAATATTATAAATGACCCAATATTAAAAGAGGTATTAGATAATATATCATCAGTATTAAGTGGTATTGGAGTAGAAGAATTATATAATTATTTAGACAAAAATGTTAATAATAAAGAACATTTAAAGATATTAAAATGGATTATAGATTCAATAATTGATTTACAATATATTAATATTAATGATGACAAAAATGAAATAGAATATATAAACAAACTATTAAAAGATATTGTAGAAAACATAATTATAAAAAATACAATAACAAAAAGAGGTCGCAAAAAAACTAAGTATAAAATAATTAATATTAATAAACTTATAAACATTATTGATGCATTAAAAAAAACACATGCATTTTCTACAAATCCAGAACTTATAGATTCTATAATGTTTATAGATTCGGCATTAAAAGATATTGTTAATGAGAAAAATAAAAAGAAACAAAATTTAAAAACAATAGATTATGATATAGAATTAATATATAATGAGTTAAATGAAATTGGCAATAAGTTTAAGTTTTATGAAGATAGAACTAAGCAATCATTAAGTTTTGAGGTATCAAAACAAATCGCAGATTTATTGGACTATAAAAGTAAAAATAAAAAATCTATTGTTGATATTATAAATAAACACATAGAAAATAACAATCAATTAAATAATATTGCAGCAGTATTTTCATTGATATACGGTGATATTTTTGATGTTAATCAAATTAAAAAAATAAACGAATATATTGTTGATGCAATGAAAATGCATAATGAATCAAAGCAATTATCATTATTATATGGTTTATTAACTAATAATAAAAGTATATTATTTCAACATATGTCAAATATTGAAAATGGAATAAATAATATAAACAAAAAATATCATAATGAAATTCTGAAACGCATAAAATATAAAAGAAAAATAAATAAACCCATATTATCTAAAAAGAAAGTTTCTGAACAATTGGATAATATAAACAATACTCTCGACAAAAAAGCAAAGACAATTACGGTTAATGAACCACCACAACAACAACCACCACAACCACAACAAGAACAACCACAACAAGAACAACCACAACAAGAACAACCACAACAAAATAATCAATTTAATAATGAAAGTGAAATTAAGGATGCTAATATTGATGTATTAATTAATACATTAATAAACAATTGGGATATAGAAGAAAATAAAACAGATGTTAATGATATTATGATTGATATTCTTAGATTTGAAAAATACTTACAATTACACAACACAAATATAGTATCGTTTTTAATATCTAACGGATACAATGATAACTCATCAGAATATAAATTATTAAAGAGCATATATAATAAAATATTTAATTACGATTATTTTGCTGTTCCAGATAATCAAAAAATCGAATTATTGAATAAGCAAATAAGCAAAATTGGATTATTCAATAATAAATACAATTTAATGGATGAAGAAGAAAAAGCAAATTATATAAATAAGTATTTCAAAAGTAATATATTTAAGGTTAGAAATCTATTAAATACCATTTCAAATAATGTTCCTAATATAAATTCATATGATACATTAATTAAGTACTTAAACAAAACTATATACATATTATTCCTTAAAAAAAGAATGTTATCAGAAGTTTTGGGAAAGAAACGATTTGTAGAACTATTTGATTGGTGTCAAGAATTATTAAATTCAGATAATCCAAATGATAATGTTGAATTACAATCATTGATAAATGAATATTCTGAATTACTTGAATCTATTAATGATGAACTCGATGAATTTATAAACGATGAATTAGCACCTGAAACAATTACAGATGCAAATATTTTCTTTAATTATATTATAAGTGGATTATATGATTTGAGTAATGAAATGGATAAATCAGAAGAATTATTTAGAAAAGAAAAACGCAATACAGATAGATATGATGCTAATTATATATATAATCATTTTATGGAAATCGTAAATAAGAACAGTAATTTAATGAACTCACTTTACTTAATGTACTTCATATATGATTATATAGAAAAATATAAATTAAATGAACCTGAAAATAAAAAGATATATGATGATTTAATATATATATTATCATTGTTTAATGAAAAGTTAGCTATCAATGATAATGAAGATACAATGAGCCTAATATTATTTTTTAACCGGTTAAATGAATTAATAAATAGTCAGGTATCAGATAATATATTATTTGATGAAATGTCTATTGCATTTTCAAACGCAAAAATACAAGACATATTTACTAAAATATATGGTAGTAGTGATATTATAAATAACATTAAAGAGGCAATAGTAAATAAAGACATAAATAAATTAAGCCAACTTATTTATCCACAAAATATAATACCATTAATAAGGGCATTCTTTGACACAAAAATATCTGAAAACATTACCATTGGAGATTTGGTTAATCATATAAATAATAATGTTGTTAAGCAATCAAATATACAACAGGAAACAAAGGTAAAGGAAGATGAGGAGAATAATGAAGAAGAAGAAGAAAACGCAAGCGAATTGGATGATATAACACCAGAAGAAGTAAAAGAAGTAGTAAAAGACATAACTGATAATAAACAAAATATAGCTAAATCAACGATCATGCTAAATAAAACGCAGCAACAGATATTAAGTGATGTAAAAGTTATAGCATATAAAATATTTAAAAAAGAATTAGAATCCGGTGTTATTAATTTGTCAGATGATGCCTTATATGATATTTATGTTAAGATTGTAAATGGTAAAATAACAAGTAAATATGGAATTTATAAATTAGTGTTTGATGAGATTTTCAAACAATTAGATATAAGAAATAAAAAGCAATTAGTTGATATTATAAAAAGGATGTACTCTTATAATGAGAATAGACTATTAAATACACATAAAAAATACGTAGCAGAAGTTATTAATGATTATAAAATAGACATAAATGATGTAATACAGAAAGAAACAAAACAAGTAACTAAAAAGAAAACAACACAAAAGATTACAAAAGAACAGCCAAAAGAGCAGTCAAAAGAACAACCACAGCAACAATCACAATCAGAGCAACCAATAGAATCTATTAAAGCGAATGAAGAATTAGAAAAAAATAAAATAATTGACGAAGAAATAACTCCGATTAATATTGAAGTTGCTGATTTAAAGAAACAGGAAATACAGTCAACACAAAACACAAATATTGAGAATGTAGTAGAAACAGATGAAAGTAAAAACGAAGGTGGAAAAGTTGATAAAATAAATAAAAAAGATACAATTAAATCAGAATTGCATAATAAAATTAAAACAAATAAAAATGCTAATAATGCTAATAATATCAAAAATTCTACTAACTTTGCAGATAATATTACAAATAAAAACTGTGAACTATAATTTATAAGCTATGGGATGTTATTATTTTTTAAACAAAAACACTGATGAAATATTTAGTGATATTATAAATAATTTCTACGAAAATGAAAATGATTTAAAAAACGATATAATAAAGATATTGTTAAGACATGATATTGAAACAAGAAAAAAAATATTCCCCAATTTAAAAGATAGTGATTTAACAGATGAGCACCTAATCAAACAGATTAAATTGTTTGATGCAGAATCTTTTGCTCAAATGGATTTCAACAAACCATTTAATATTATAAAACATGAAGTGCCTGAAAATATAGATAGCATTAAGGTATTGGATAACTTGAGGGAGAAAATGAAGTTTTTAACTACATTAAAAGAAATTAAAACAATTAAAGAGCTTGAATCTATAAGTGAATTTAAGTATAAGGTTATCCCAAAAGGGAATGCTATAAAAGTAGATTTGGCAAAAGCTAATTATAAATTATTTTTATCAAATAAGTTTATAGGATTTGGTGCTGAAAATACATCCACAAAATTATATGAAACACAATTAAAAGAACAAGGATTCCCTGTAAATGTAGATGATTATGAATTTGGAGATGTTGTGTTTGTGTCTATCAATGGGAATGTTAGCGATGAGAATTTAAAGAAAACATATGATTTATGTAAGAAGGCATTAGATAATGGAGCTTTATTACTCGTTGATAGTGAATATTATTTAGGAAAAAGTTCATACAATAAAGGTGAAAAAAGATTAGCAAAATTATTTCAGTATTATACTACAAATGCCTTTATAGCGAAACAAACTACACCAATAAAAAGTGATAATAATATATTAAAAAAAATAGGAATAATCTTTAGCAGTTTTTATTTTTTAAAAGAACAGATTTCTAAATCCAATAAATTTATTAAAACAAGAGATGAAGGTGTTGTAAGTGAATCCAAAGAACAAGAATCTACAACAACTACTAATGAAGAACCGGCATCAATTACAATTGAAACTGCAATCGAAACACCTATCAAGAAAGAAAAAAAAGATAACGCAAAAGAATACACACAACTTACAATTGATACTCTTATAGACAATTTAGAAGCCATAAGAGTAAATCAAAGAAGATATGGATTAAAACAATTAGATAATGATTATTATGTGCGTACAAGTGAATTTTGGGAAACATATTCTAACGTATCTAAGAATGATAGTAATATTGGTGTATTCATTGTAGATACTACAAAAGACAATAATATAAAAAATGAAATACAAAAATCATATGATGAGAAGAATATATCAGACCCAATACCACAATATGTTATTGTATTAAAACAAAAAGATAGTCCAATTTATTATAGGGTAAATGATGATATATTATTTGTTGATATACCGGAAAATATTGTTAATCAGATTACCATATTATATGAATATAATGATGGTAGTGTAGAACGTAATAACGATTTTAACATATTAGAAATTGCTACATATACTAATATTGTTGATGACAATGTTATTATAAGACCAATATTAATAAATACATCAGATTATAATGACTATAATAAACATATAAATAAGTTATATAAATTAAAAGATGAAGAAAGAATTTTATTACATAATAGATATGCTACTATTCCAAAAATAAAAAAGGAAACTATCATAAATAAATTATCACCACTATTCTCATTTGCAATATTCAATAGTATTATTCGTGATTTTATTAATTTAGAGCTTAATGTTGCTAATGTTAAGATATTCAATAATGATGTAGAACTTGAAACTATATCAGATTTATTAATAGACGCTCAATATAATTTATACGATTATACTATATATAATGATGATGATTCATTTAATAAGTATAGGAATAATTATATGCAAATTCTTAATTCTATTCCATCGTCTATTATGGATGTAATTACGAATGCATATGATAATGATATGCAATTATATAAATTAGTTGAAGCATCTACGTATTTTACACTATATTATTTCAATGAATATCTTAAAGAGAAAGAAATAAAAAATGAATTGTCGAAAGATACAGAATTTGCATTGGAGTATTTTGGTGATAGTAATTTACTTGAATTATTCTATTCTGATATAAAATCATTCCTGTTAAAAGATAAGAGGAGTGAACAGGAAAAAGAAATGGATAAAATAAAGGAAGATGCATTAGTGGGTGATAATAATAATACGGTTATTGATGTCAGTGATGAATTAGATACAACGGAAGAGTTTACAGATAATCCGGAAGCATTTGAGGCAATGATGACAAATGGTATTCCACTTATAACCAAAATGTTGATATTGTCATTACCAAATGTAAACACAAAACAACTATTTACATATTATAGTGGCTATGTATCAATGATTAGCCATATTCATAGTATAGACAATATGCCATTTGATGAAGCAATAAAATTTATATACAATCAAATGATAGGGAATACTATCAATAATATACCACAAACAGAAAATCAATCAAATATAAATAACATATCGAAATTATTATTAACATATAGATTTTTTACGGATTCAAAGCGTGTGAAAAGCAGCAATATGGTAAATGAGTTTATTTACGATATGCAGCTTAAATATAATTATACTGCAAAATCAAACATATTAGAATTTGATACATATGAACATGCCGTAAAAATGGCAGAAGGGAAATTGATAAACACAAGCAAAAAGGATGTTGTTATTAATAAAATAAAAGAGAGTGCTCAATTAGGAGATAAAATTGTCAATGGGAATAGCATAAAGAAAAATACCGCTAATATGGTATTTGATGAATTACTTCATATATTATATACTATTGATATTTACGATAATGACCATAATATAAAACCAAATCTATTTAAAGAAGCAGCATCAAAATTATTAAATATTTACAATGGATATAACAGAGACGAAAAAGCAAAATGGAAATTATATTATGATAATATGATTGAAGTA
>ERZ795050.1782-NODE-1782-length-26335-cov-26.139231_pt1 | contig 26335 bp, 18 predicted proteins | sample MGYA00375134_ERZ795050 | MGnify/ENA primary metagenome ERZ795050 (study PRJEB30179, sample SAMN05720221) | activated sludge metagenome | isolation source: Anaerobic digester | place: Japan | collected 2015-05-26 ... | reverse complement strand
CGTAAATATTCTGCGAACGCAATGTTACTTGAATGCCATCAACACCGCCATAGGTGCAATACAAATAATAATAACCATTAATTTTATATACATGAGTACCTTCAAGACCATCTCGTATATCTCCTGTATAAACCAGGGAATCTTTGCTAATAGGAGCAAAGTTCTTATCGAGCTCTGTCATATAAATTTTCCCATAGCCATGGGCTACATAAATTCTTCCGTCATCATCGAAAAATAGTCCCGGATCATAAAATCCTTTCGGCAATTGTTTTATTTCCCACGGACCTTCAGCTTTTGTTGCCGAACAAAGAAACCCGCCTTCATCGAGTGTAATAAAAAGTAGATAGAAAGTCCCATTATGATATCGCATACTTGTTGCCCATTGACCATGACCGTACCTGTTACATCCATCGAGATTATAACAAGGGCTGAAATCAAAACGAGAAACAGCATTACAGCAATATTCCCAATTTACTAAGTCCTGCGATTTTAAAATGGTTACTCCCGGAAAAATAAACATTGTGGTCGTAACCATGTAATAGGTATCGCCTACTCGAATCACATCAGGATCGGGGAAATCGGCAGGGATAACTGGATTTGTAAAAGTCCCATCACCATTATCACTATGATATTTTTGACATTTTTGTGCGTTTAAATTCGTCAACAATATCGTTATTATAAGCAATAAACTAAAAGCACAAGTGATGAAATTTTTAAATTGTTTCATTAATAATTCTTCCGTTGAGTTTTAAATTTCCTTATTGCTGATTTAAGGATACTTCTGCATATCACTTTTCATCAATTCTTCAAGATTATGAACGGGACGTTCAATATCATAAGGAATCGGCAAGCCGTTAAACTGTTGAAAATAAAGCAAGCAGGCATCTTTCCATACCTGTGCATTTATACACTGTTCACGAAGTTTATTTTGCACGTGAACGAATTGTTCAGCATCTAAATAAGGTTGAACTTTATCCCATGTTTTTTGAAATTCACGAACCTGTTGTACTCCTTCTTCGTAATGGTAGCATAACTCATTCCAGAGGGTACGTCCACTTTTCATAATATAATTCCATGGAAGATGATGAAACCATAATAAATAAATGTCAGGACAGCTTTTAGGATTGGAAAATATTGATTGTAGAGGTTCATGATACTGACTTACAGCATTACTTCCTGTTTCTGTACGATTGAAGCCAATACCAGAGGAATCAGCTTGATGATAGTATGGTGGAGTCCAATCTTTTCTTACTCCTTTTGGTGCCCACCATGGACCTGGACCATAATGATGATCTGCAGCAAAAATATGATGCAATCCCAGAGGCATCATGTAATTTACAGCAGTTTCACGACTGTTAAGCATCATTTGTTTTACAGGTTGCAAAAAATTTATGTTCCAATCGGCAAACATTATTGAATTAACTTCATTCTTTTTCTCAGCACTTTGCCCAAAAGTCAGTTTTAACCACTCATCGGCAATTTGGTCACTTGTTAAGTAATTGTTCCATGCCAAACGGCCAAAAGCGTACCAGTTAGACTGGGCAAAAAGATGACCACACCAGTTAGTATCTAATCCTATATTTGCAACTCCAGCGATTGCTGTATGTTTTTGTGGAAAGATGCTTCCATCGGTGCAACGAGCTACTGTACTTTTCTGGCCTGCTTGATAAGTATCGCTTTGTAAAAATTCCTCCCACATGGTTGCAAGAAATACCAGATGAACGGATTGCCCAAGATACTCCTGAGTGATTTGAAGTTCTGGCATGACAGAAGTTTTTTTCATTCCACCAAAAAGTGGACTGAATGGTTCTCGAGGTTGAAAATCAACCGGCCCATTCTTTACCTGAATAATGACATTGTCCCGAAACTGGCCATCAAATGGCATGAATTCAAGATAAGCCTGTTTTGCTCTATCTTCATTTGAAGGACTATACACAAAAGCACGCCACATGACAATGCCTCCATAGGGCAAAAGCGCATCAGCCAGCATATTAGCTCCATCGACATGAGTACGACCAAAATCTTGTGGTCCGGGCTGACCTTCACTATTAGCTTTTACCAAAAAACCCCCAAAATCAGGAATTATAGCATAAATTTCTTTAACTTTTGTCTTCCACCAATTTATTACTAAAGGGTCTAATGGATCGGCTGTTTTTAATCCTCCAATTACAGCGGGAGAGGCAAAATTAACAGAAAGATATGTTTTGACCCCATAAGGACGTAGAACATCAGCAATAGCTTTTACTCTTTTAAGATAATCTATTGTTAAAACTGAAGGCGAAGCATTTACATTATTAAGAACAGTTCCGTTTATTCCTATGGATGCATTGGCTCGTGCATATTCCTGCCATAATTGCTTATCGATTTCAGTGACTTCAAAAGCATCTTTTCCTTTCCTCCAGAATATAGAATGCCCGGCATAACCACGTTCAATAGTACCATCAAGATTATCCCAGTGATTTAATATTCGTCTTTCATATGAAGGATTGCAAACTTCTTCACAAATTGATTTTCCTATTTGCTGACGCCGCAACAATTCATAAACTCCATATAAAATTCCTAACTCAGTTTTGGCTTGAATTTTATTATCACTAATTCTAAAACCATCGCCTTTAATAGCTTTATCATTTTTAATTACGAGTGATATTGTAGCATTTGATTCTCCTTGCCAACACTGCTGCAATTCCTGTTTTGCAATTTTAAGTGTAGGCGATTTTTCAGAACAAATTACATTTACATTTGTTATACTTTTACCGCGCAACCAGAGGTTGTGTCCATTTTCAGCATTAAGAGAAAAATTAACTAACGTAATAACTATAAAGCCAATCGTTAATTCGACTTTGAACGATATATTTTTCATTCGAATATATTTTAATTTAAGTTATTAATTTTCTGATATTTATACCCCGAATATTCGAAGTAGTATTTGTTGCCTCACTCCCTCCCGAGTACTCGGGAGGGGGATTATTTATTTCTAAAGGTGTTCGGCGAACCCTCATCCTGAATCTATATCTGTTAAATGTAAATTTATTCATTTCATTTTGTTTTTATACCTCTATTTTGTTAAACTCTTTTTAAGGATGAGGGTTTCATTCTAATATATTTTATTTAAGTTATTAATTTTCTGATATTTATACTCCGAATATTCAAAGTAGTATTTGTTGCCTCACTCCCTCCCGAGTACTCGGGAGGAAGATTATTTATTTCTAAAGGTGTTCGGCGAACCCTCATCCTGAATCTATATCTGTTAAATGTAAATATATTCATTTCCTTTTGTTTTTATACCTTTATTTTGTTAATCTCTTTTAAGGATGAGGGTTTCATGATAAGGGTATTATTAATTTCTTAAAAAAATTGACAAATTAACAAAATTAGCTTCATAAAAATGCTTTAAAATTAATTTAGGAAGATCGACAATCTGTAAATTATTTTTTGATAAAATTTCTGTATCAGAGGTGGCAATAATACCATTAATTATTTTTTCCAATATTTTGTCAGCTGTTTTATTTAAAATGCATGAATTATTTTTATTCAACTTTAATAACAGATTTTCAATACAATTTTTATGAAGTAATCCATATTTAGGAGTATCATCAATACATACATGAATTTCTTTAACATTGGCATTTTTCAAATATTCTATCAATAAAACAGAAGATTTTTCAAAAAAATCATATATTAATTCCTTCTCTGACCACCTCCCAACATCTCTTACCATATTATCCAAAGACACAAAAAGAGGACGTCCAGTTAAATAATGTGTAACAGGAAACAATACATTATATCCATCAATCCAGATAATTGAATTTTCGAGGTTAACTGTTAATCTTTTTTTTCTATTTTCGATTTCTTCTTTTTTAAAAACACCTCTATAAATAATAGTTCTTTGATCATGATTAAGATTATATCTATCAGAAACAAGTTTTAATATCATTCGTGAAGGATAGTTTTTATTAATCAAATAATAATAATCATTAACTGCTTCAATAAAATTTTCGTTATAAAATAATTGATACATTCCTATATCATTTTTTAGACAAAAAATTAAAATTAGTATAAATTCGTAAATTTATTCAAAAAACATAATAAAATTAATATACATTCGTTTAATAAAAAGGAAGAAAGTAATATGATTTTTATTGATCACATAAAAAAAATATATGATATTTATAATAACACTCTGAACACAAAAATTTACGAATTTTCCCTTTTGCTATTAGTTATTTCCCTCCCTTTTTCGAATTATACTCTTTCGGTATCAATGATTATTCTTGCTATTAATTGGCTACTCGATAAACGTCTGGCAGAAAAATTAAAAATAATTATTCATCGAAAAAGTATTTTGCTTATAACAATAGTATATTTAATACATGTGATTGGTTTATTATATTCTTCAAATCTCGAATATGGATTGCATGACTTAAGAATCAAATTACCATTACTTGCTTTACCAATAATTATAGGCACTTCCCAACCTCTCGACAAAAAAAAATTAAATTAATATTTAAAGTTTTTACATATGCTGTAACAATCAGCACTTTTATCAGTATGTTAGCATATTTAGGTATAATACAAAAAGAAATAAATGATTATAGAGATATTTCAATATTCATTTCGCATATACGCTTTTCATTATTAATTGATGTTAGCATATTTTATTTATTATATTCATTATGGGAAGATTATAACAGCATTCCAATTTCGAAAAAATTTTTATATAGTATTAATATACTATGGTTGATTTTTTTTCTTTTCGTTCTTAAATCACTCACGGGAATAGTCATTTTTATTACAGTTTTTTTCTATTTTTTATATATCATTTTTAAAAATGACAACAATAAAAAATTTAAGATAATTATATCGTCTTCATTTTTTATATTTTTAATATTAATAACTACATGGTTAATAAACTCCATAAAAAATTTTTATTCAATAAAAGAAAACATCAGTAATCTCGATAAATATACAATAAACAACAATCCATACTTTCATGACACATTAAATAAAGACATCGAAAATGGTTATTATTTATGGATCAATATATGCGACAAAGAATTAGAAAAAGAATGGAATAAAAAAAGTAATCTTGATTTCTGGGGAAAAGATAATAAAGGACAGTATTTAAGGACTACTCTAATTAGATATATGACATCAAAAGGTCTTAAAAAAGATTCGTCAGGTTTTTCAAAACTGACAAATGAAGACATAAAAAATATTGAGAATGGAAATGCCAATTACCTCTATGCAAAAAAATGGAGTTTTTATTCCCGCATTCATCAATTATTATGGGAAATAGAGCAATGTAAAAAAAACGCAAATAAAGGCGGCCTTTCATTTATGCAGCGTACCGAATATATAAAAACAGCTTTTGAAATTATCAAAAGGCATCCATTAATAGGCGTGGGGACTGGAGATGTTAAAGATGAATTTACATTACAGTATAAAATTTCACATAGTAAACTTGAGCCGAAATACCAGCTAAGGACTCATAATCAATATATTACTTTTATAGTAACTTTTGGTATTATAGGTTTTTTAATTATTGTTCTATGTTTTATATTTGCCATAAAATATGAAAATAAACATAAAGACAATTTATTTAAAATTATATTTTTTATTGCATTGCTATCATTTTTAAACGAAGATACTTTAGAGACACATATAGGAGTAAGTTTTTTTGCATTTTTCTTTTCATTTCTAATGTATGGATATAAAAATAATTCAAAACAACAGATTAAAACGTAGTTTTTATATTAGAGATGTTCTTGAAGTTGCTCCTGAACTTCCAGGGAAAATACTTGCAGTAAAAAAAAATAATAAAATTGAAAGATATTTGTTAACAGAAGTTGAAGCATATAGAGGAGAAGAAGATCTTGCCTGTCATGCGTGCAAAGGTAAAACAAAAAGAAATGCAGTAATGTATGAACAGGGAGGGTTAATTTATGTATATTTAATTTATGGAATGTACTGGATGCTAAATTTTGTTACAGGCAAAAAAAATGAACCACAAGCTGTATTAATAAGAGGAATTGAAGGATTTAACGGCCCTGGGAAATTAACAAAACATTTATTAATTGACAATAGTTATTACGGTGAAGATCTTATAATTTCTGATAGAATATGGGTTGAAGAAGGAATAAAAAACAATTATAAAATAAAAAGTTTACCAAGGATAGGTATTGACTATGCAGGAGATTACTGGAAAAATATTCCATGGCGATTTGCAATAAGTGAATATTTAAAGTAGCAAAAATACATTTTGACATTCCATACATGAGAAAAAAATCATTTTTATTAAATAATTTTAATTAAATTTGCTTTGAAAAATTCGGGGTGTGGCGCAGATGGCTAGCGCACTTGCTTGGGGTGCAAGAGGTCGGAAGTTCGAGTCTTCTCACCCCGATTCTTTATAAAAATATATTATAAGAAAAATTATATCCTGCATTAATAGAATGCAATAGTAAATAATTTTAAGGGTACCGTTGTAGTGAAATTCGGAGTTGATAAAAAAAGACAGGTACGTAATGTTGGATGGGTAAAAAGTGTTCATCCATCATTGGATTATGCAATTATCAGTATGGTGAAATCTTCTCCAAAATGGAAACAGGAAAAAACAAAGAGGCATTCCAGTAAATGTACAATTTAGCATTCCTATAAAATTAATTTTAATTAAATATTTATAAAAGAAAAATATTCTGATATTTTTAATTAAAAATTATAAGTTATATGTTCAATTCAAAAACTTCCTGAAACATTACAATTAATGATTAAAAATTAATTTATTTTTAATTGTCAAGTTTAACAATAATTAATTCTTTTAATTGTAATTGAAAATAATTAAAAACAGAAATATAAATAAAACAATAAAATTTCTTAATTAAAAAGTTAATAAATTATAAAAAAAATATTAACTTTAATATTATAAAAATTGAATTATGTTTAAAAATAAGTTAATATTATTATTTTTTATATTATTTATTCTTACATCATGCAGCAAATATGCATATGTATTAATAGATTATCCTCTTAAACCAGTAGTTGATTTACCGACCAATATAGATACAATAACCGTTATAAATAGATCTCTTTTAAACAAGGAGGATTCTAAAAATAAAGTTTTAAAATCGGTAGTTATAGGTGAAGTTATAAGTTATGATAAATTAACCTCTGATGAATGTATAAAAGGAGTTTTTGATGGTGCGCGAAGAATTACAAACATTAATATTGTAATTCTTGATAAAATAAAATACTATGGTACCGGTACACGTGAAATGCTTGATTTGCTTGAATGGAATATTGTTTCTATGATTTGTGATTCAAATAATGCTAATGCTTTGCTGGTATTAGAAAATTTTGACTCAAACACAGACTTATTAATTTCCACAGCTACTAAACAAACTAAGGCAATTCTCAACACTGGTTCTCCAAAACCAGCTTTACCTCAACAAATAAATATGAGTGTTATTTGCTACTGGAAATTATACGAACCAACATCCCAAAAAATTATAGATCAATATCAACAAACGTTTCATAAAACCATTAATACTAAAGGAATCGCACTTCCTGCTGATGCACTGTATGAAGCTGCATATTATGCAGGAATAGAGTATATTCAACGTTTTCTTCCAGATTATTACACATATTGACTTTACTAAATAAAGAATTATGATTTTAAAAAATTTGATAATAGTTGGATTAATTTTTCTGTTTTTGCCTGTGTTTGCTGAGCAAAATCAGAGTAAAGAAACTTTAAAACCACGGATTGTAGTGCTTACTGATGTTTCCACATGGGAAACTGACGATAGTGAATCTTTGGTTAGACTTTTAGTACACGCCGATATGTTTGAAATCGAGGGAATAATTTATACTACAGGATGGAGCCTTGAAGAAACGCGTGATGACTTTTTTCAATTAATTCATGATGCCATTGATGCTTATGAAAAAGATTTACAAAATCTCATGAAGCGCTCCAATCAGATTGACTTCAATAAAGATGAATCTCAGCAAACTATCGGGTATTGGCCAAGTCCAGACTATTTACGACAACGCACCGTATTTGGGAGTAAGCAAAGAGGAATTGATAAAATTGGAGAAGACAATATTTCTGATGGTAGTAATTTAATTATAAAATTAGCTGATGAAAACGATGAACGCCCCTTATGGGTATTACTTTGGGGAGGTGGAAATACTTTGGCTCAATCCATTTGGCAAGTTCAAAAAGAACGAAATGAAGTTGAATTAAAGACTTTCTTGCATAAGATACCGACTTATGCGATAACTGACCAAGACAGGTCATACCAAGGAGATACTCCGTACAACATTAGTGCTCACCAATGGATGAGAAAAGAATTTGAAAAAGACCTAATGTTCCTCTGGGATGAGTGTGCATGGAAGTATCAAAACGGTACAGGAAAGAAAAATTGGGATGAATACGCACTCCACATACAAAATCATGGAAATCTTGGAAAAGTTTATCCAAAGTACAAATATGGAGTTGAAGGTGATACCCCTTCATTTCTTTATGTAATGCCAAATGGTTTAAGTAACCCACTTGTTCCAAATCAGGTTAGCTGGGGTGGTTATTTTGAATGGGGTCTTTGTCCTGATGACTCTACTTATGCATACACTAATCATAAGGGGAAAGCTAATGAAATCTGCAATAAATATGCATCATATTTTTATCCTGCAACCTTCAATAATTTTGCCGCCCGAATGGATTGGGCATCTGAAGGTAAAGGGAATCGAAATCCAATAATTGTTCTAAATGAAAATGAAGGTATTGAAATTGTTCATATCGAAAAGAAACAAGGAAAGTCAATTGTACTTGATGCCTCAAAAACATTTGACCCAGAAAATGACAAATTGACTTTTAAATGGTGGATAATTCCAGAAGCAGGCACTTACAAAGGAAAAGTCACAATCCAAAATGACAATTCAGATAAAATTACAATTGATGTGCCATCTGATTTGGCAGGTAAAACAATTCATATTATTTGTGAGGTAACTGACAACGGAGAACCAACTCTTACAAGTTATCGCCGAATTATAATTACATCGAAAAAATAAAAAAGAATGCTATATAATTAATATTTAATGTTTTGCAAACGCTTCACAGCCACACATATTGCCAAGTCGCTTTAAAAAGGCAACCGCACGACCGAAACTTGTCAATAAGTGTGTTTGTCCCAACGAACGGCAGACAGGAAAGTAGTAGCAAATTGAAAGTAAAAATGACATAAATGAATAAACACCAGGCGGTAACACACAATATAAAATAGTTGGGGTTCATGGTTTGCGAGCATTTGTTTCTCGCATCAATTTTTTCAACGGTGGATACTAACGCAGCCCGAAAATCCAACCGTTTCATTCGAATTTATTTTATTTATGTTATTAATTTTCTGATATTTATACTCCGAATATTCGAAGTAGTATTTGTTGCCTCACTCCCTCCCGAGTACTCGGGAGGGAGATTATTTATTTCTAAAGGTGTTCGGCGAACCCTCATCCTGAATCTATATCTGTTAAATGTAAATTTATTCATTTCATTTTGTTTTTATACCTCTATTTTGTTATACTCTTTTAAGGATGAGGGTTTCATAAATTATTTTTTTAATGTCTAAATTAATAAGATTGTTAATAATCATTTTTAAATTATAAAACATTTTTTTAAAAACTTATTACTTTCCTTTTACCATTGTAGCTAATCACTTTATCGTATTGTTTATTAGCTTTCATCCCTATTCCCTTATTTTCAGTTACCAAGACAATTTTAAATTTTCGTTGGATAAGCATATACGGGAATGACCCTTTCCGATCTCCAATGGTCAAAGTTTTCTTTGCATCATCCCATAAGAAGGTAATGGTTGAATACATTCCTTTTTCATAATTGTAATTGTCTCCTTCGTCTTCATACAATACAAAAGTACCATCGGCTCCTTCATAAATTCGAATTTCCAGACTATCCCATCTCTTTTCTGTGGTATATTGTACTTTAGGTCCAAAAGGTATGATAGAGCCTGCTTTTACATACAATGGAATAATATCAATAGGTACTTCCTTTTCGATATACTTACCACCATTGTACTTTTCTCCTGTCCAGAAGTCATACCACGAACAAGATCCTGGCAGATAAATATTCCATAAACTTGCATTAGGTTCAATAATCGGGATTACCAGCAGAGCTTTTCCAAACATATATTCATAAAATTGGCTTAAAGCAGAAGTATCCTCTCTAAAATCCATTACCAAAGGACGCATCATAGTTGACCCGTTTTTTGTAACTTGCCATGCTTCAGAATATATGTAAGGCATAAAATGATAACGCAAATTGAGCATTTTTCGAATGTTTTCTTCAACCTCTGGCCCGTATTTCCAGGGTTCTGTTTCCGACTGGTAACCGTGCACACGGAAAATAGGGCAAAAAGTTCCCCATTGAAACCATCTGGTGAGTAATTCATGATATCTTTCATCCGTATATTGTGATGCACCAGGCCGAAAAAAGCCGCCAATGTCAGAAGTCCAGTAAGGGAGCCCGGTGATGGTAAAGTTTAGTCCGGCAAAAATCTGCCGTTTGTAACCATCCCATGTGCCGCCAACATCGCCCGACCAGTTGATCATGCCATATTTCTGCTGGCCCGAAAATGCGGAGCGGGTAAGAATGCAAACTCTTTTGTCGGAGGTTGTATTGCGTTGACCTTCATAAACAGCTTTACTAACCATTAGCGGATAAGTTAAACGATAGAAATCACCTAATCCCAGATATGTTTGTTTTCCTCTCAGAGCATCATTCTCCGGTTCAACAGCATCCATCCACCAGACATCCACTCCGTGAACAAACAGATTTTCGTTTAGTGTATTCCAATATTCTTGTCTTGTTTTTGGATTGAAATAATCCAGCCACTTACTGTCGGGGATAAAGAGATTTTTCTTTACGAACTCACTGCCCAGTTCTGAGTTTTTATCGGGGTTCGACCAGATGGAAATACAAAAACGGGCATTCATTTCATGAATATCGCCGATGAACCCTGACGGATCGGGATAATTTTCTTCATCTAACTGTGGAACTCCCCAGCCTTTATTTCCCCAGTATTGCCAATCCTGTACAATGACATCCATAGGTAGTTTTCTCTTACGGAATTCTTCGACCGTTTCCATAAGTTGCTGAGCGGATGTATAACGTTCGCGGCATTGCCAGAAACCATAAGCCCATCTTGGAAACATAGGTGCATTTCCTGATAAATTACGATATGAAGAAATTACCTTGTCAGCCGAAGGGCCGTAAAAGACCACGTAATCCAGCTCTTTGGCGTTGGGCGATCTGAAGGTGGTGGAATTATCATTGAGTTTCCATGATAATTTGGGCTTGTTGTCAGACTTGCAAATTACCTGCACATTGTGTTCTCCTTTTTCAAGGTTTGCAATTGTTCCTACAGTGGGAGGGAGCCACATATTGGTCTGGTCAATGTATGGCTTACCATCTATCACGACATAATAACGATTCCCCATATCGCCCAGGTCAAGGAACACAGAGTATTCTCCATCCTCAGGAACACTGAATTGCCCCGTGTAAAGGGTTTGATTCTGCGATACTTTTTGTGTCCCGGCAGTTGTTGTTACTTCAATCAATTCTTCATCTCCGGCAGGTTGTTCCTGTTTTTTCAATTCAACAAAATTATCTGCCGGATTATAATCGGTAAGTCCATACTGATGCCATAACAATCCATAGCCTTTACTGGAATAGATAAAAGGGATAGCTATTTGAGAGTTGACCTGTGTCAATCGCCTGGTAACTCCCTTCAGATTATAGTGACCGTCCTGAAACTGTCCAAGGCCAAATATCGACTCATTTTCGGGTGACTCAAAGCTTTGCTCTGCTATGAAGCAAGGTTCTCCTTCCACCGAATCAGGAATCAGTTTCCTTGAACCGGCTTTTTCCTGCAGAAAAATTTCTCCTGTAGAAGAAGCATAAGATAAACATCCTGTATTTTTATCTACAATAATCTGAATATCTTTAAGTTTAATAGTTAATTCAGATGATGTTTCTACTGTCTGGAAATCAGGAGTAGCAGTGCCGTAAGTGAGGATAAATTCGGGAATTTCCGGTTCTTCTTCTTTAAATAGTTTAATTCTTACTGCATTGCTGGATACAGGATATATACAAAGATTCCCTTCGGGCAAATCAATGTCTATCCCCTTCGACACCTGTCTGTAATTAAACTCTTTCTTGCACCCTGTAAAAATGAGAAAGACGACAATAAGTAGGCTGAAATATTTCATAATTTTTAATTATTGATGGTTGGATTATTTGATAAACTCCCAGTAATCAAGATTAAATAATTCTCCTTCATTACCTTTAAAAACAAAAAACATGTCGTGAACACCTTTGTGTTTATCTGTCCTGGTGGTGAATATTTGCCAGTTACTGTCACGACCTGTCTTTGTTATTTTGCAAACTCCTAAAAGCGGGCCATTTATGGAATCCAGTCGAATTTCAATTTTTCCTCCGTTCAGCGGTTCCGCTCTGACCTTGAATTTTTCCGCTCCTTTTTCGAAATCAACACTACGGACTTTAATGAAATCGCCATTGTCAACTTTGGTAACATAAACACCTGTTTTATCTTTGGAGGCGGTTTTCAGGCCTTCCGACCATGCGATGGTCTCCGCTTCCACTCTTTGAAAAGGGTTCAGGTTCGCAACACTTTTTTTAACTCCCTCTTTTGTGGGGGTAATCATTGGTATGGAACCATCCTCATTGTATTCGAACTGTTCTACACTTACCGAACGCTTAAAGCCTTCGCCACCCGATAACAGCTGGTCGTGATAGAAGAAATAGGAATTCCCTTTAAAATCAATGATTCCGGGATGATTGGTAAAAGCCAGATGGGGCGCCCTTTCCATTATGTAACCCTGGTAAGTCCATGTCCCTTCAGCCGTAGGAGCGGTGGAATAGGCAATGTACTCGGGAATGCCCCCGGCGGCATAAACCAGGTAATAAATATCGTTTCGTTTATAAAACCATGGGCCTTCGGTGTAATTGGTAAGGTGTTTCCCGTCTTTAGCTTTATTTTCTCCAAATGACTCTGCATTCATCTCTACAGCGACAATCCCGTTCTTACCAATGGTAAGGTCGTATGAAATCATATCTTCGTTGAGTTTCACATAAAAGAGTGACGGATTTCCCCAATACAAATAAGCCTGTTCATCGTCATCAATAAAAACAGTGGGATCGATGTCGGTCCAGACATCCTCACTGTCAACGATGAGTCTGTGTCCCAAAGGGTCATGAAACGGGCCGGTAGCTGAATCGCTTACAAGGACGGAAATTCCTTCACCATGAATGGGCACATACAAGTAAAACCGACCGTTTCGTTCAATGCATTGCGGAGCCCATGCTCCATTTGTTTTGTCGAGCCACTCAAAGTTCTTTAGAGAGGCGACTGCACCGTGGTCAGTCCAGTTTACCATATCATCTGACGAATAACACCGCCAGTCGTACATGGTAAAGAAATTATTGACTGTTGTGTCCTCGTCGTGTGATGTATAAACGTAAACTTTGCTGTTGTGTACCATAGGTGCCGGGTCGGCGGTGTAGTGTGTTTGTACAATGGGGTTTTGTGCAATGCTTGAAATGCATATACCCAGACTGAAAAGAGGAAGTAATAACTTGTTGATATTCATGGTTGTTTGTTTTTATTGCATTAAAATACTTTAAATTTTATCTGTTCAAAATCAAATAAGCAACTCCTTAATATGTGCTTGCCTTTGGTTTTATTGATTGAATAGCTTCCTTTTATTCTTCTACTCTTCCGATGCCTTTACAGGGTAAAACTTCCACCAGTCAAAATAAAACAAGTCTTTTTCACCTTTAAAAACAAAGTACACATCATGAATTCCCGTGATGTCGTTTACCGGTGCTGTAAATGTACTCCAGATACCTGCCTGACGTGTGATATTTACGTCCACCATTGCGATGACCGGTCCGTCAATTTTATCGGCCCGTATTTCAATTTTACCTCCGTAAATGGGCGATACGCTCACTTCAACCAATTCGGCACCATCGGAAAAATCAACACCCTTGACTTTTATGTAATCACCATGATTTATGGCCGTTACAAATAAACGGTCGGCGATTCGTTTTCCTCTGGCCCAATCGAAATCTCCTTCCCACTCTGTTTCAAATCTGGTTTTTACGCCTTCGCTCCAGGCCATTGTTTCTGCTTCAACGCGTTTGAACGGATTCAGGGGTTCTACCTGTTCAGGACCTTCAACAGACCAGTAATGCCGGTTTTGAATGGTTCCGTCAGGATTGTATACCATTTCATCCATATCAACCGAGCGGCGCTCATAGAATTTTGGCGTGGTTTTTTTCAGAAGATCGTAACTGTGTCCGAAGCAGTACCATTTTCCTTTGTATTCAACAATTCCCGGGTGATTGCCCCTGGTTTTCTCCGATGTATCGACAATCATCCCCTTATATTTCCAGGGACCTGTCGGGGAATTACTCATGGCATATCCAATGCCTTCGGGACAACAGGTAGAAGCATAAGCCATATAGTAAAGACCATTGCGTTTCCAAACCCATGGCCCTTCCTGATAATTTTCGGGCGTTGTGGGTTCTTGTATGATTTCGACCGAAAAAGAGATCATGTCCTCGTTCAACTTCACGTAATATATTTTGGGATTTCCCCAGTACATGTAGGCTTGGCCATCATCGTCAATCAATATAGTAGGATCAATGTCATGATTGCTGTTTCTAATTAGCGGCTTTCCGAGCGGATCTTTGAAAGGGCCATAAGGACTATCGGCTACCAAAACACCGATGCCAACTCCTCCCGGCATGGGGCAGTAGAGGTAAAATTTTCCGTTGCGTTCTACACATTGTACTGCCCATGCTCCATTGTCGTAAGGAACCCAGTCGAAATTGTCTAATGATGCCACTACGCCGTGCTCTGTCCAGTTCACCATGTCGGTCGAATAATAGAGCAACCAATCTTTCATTTTAAAGCCCATCGCATCATCTTCATCGTGGCTGGTGTAAAGGAATACCGTATCGTTGTGTACCATTGGAGCAGGATCGGCGGTGTATTTTGTCTGAATGATTGGAAATTGTTCGGGAACACCATTTTGTGCTGCTGCAGAAAAATTCAATGCCAGCACCGTCAAAGAAATGATTGTAAAATAAATTGTTTTGCTCATAGTATCGTTTTAAATTTTATTATTCTTGAATTTGCACACAAATAGTTATTGATTATCACCCCATTAATATCTTTGATAAGGACTTTCCTGCATTTTTAAATACGTTTTTTCGTAACCTCCATTATCCACTACAATTTTATAGATTACCACTCCCGGATCCAATGGACGAATGGTTAGCTCGAATAATCCGTCCTCGCTTTTTGGGAGCGTAAGTGTTGTTACAGATTCGATCATTCTGGCTGCACCGGTGGGGTACATTTTTGAATAGTTGTTTTTCCAATTCAAATCCTGGTTGATATTCCAGACTTTTTCTTTTCCTCCTTTAAATGATGCTGCCACATTATGCCCTCCGTTTTTAAAAGGTAAAGTACTGTCAAAGAAAATCCGAACCTTTATGCTGTCTGATTGCGGCTTCATTTGCATTTTGTAAGTTATTTGAGCATTCACAGTTTTTTCTGTATATGGCATCAAAGCTATTCCGGAGAGGGTGCGTCCTAAATCAGGGATTACTGTCCATCTTGTTTTCGAGGTGGCGTGGGCCTGAAAATAGTGCTCGCTTTCCATGACTACCACCCCATTATGTTCTTTGAATAAATATCCTCCCTCCTTAGTTTCTTCGGGTGTAATACGGATAATTTCCGGCATAATATTACCTTCAGACGGTTCGTCCCACGAAGTATATCCAATGTGGGTCTGATCCATCATGTGGTTCCATTTACCATCTGATACATTCAAATTGTAATCTTCGGAAAACTCTGCATCCAATGCAAAACATTTCTCTACCCGGTCGGCCCAATAATTGGCTTTTATATCTTTTTCAGCTGCCAGCTTTTTGTTCATAGCCACAGCATAATACATGTCGTAAAGATTGGCCATGGCACGCACCGGATGTAAAACCAGTTGCATATAAGTATTTCGGTATTCAACAGCAAGATTATAATACTGGCGCATGGCGCGGGTTTCAAGTGCAAGAAATGCATCTTTTACCTGCAGGAACTCACCATTTTCGAGGTTATATGTTCTGTGATCGAGCATTTCAGCAGAGATTCGACTTGCATATTTACAATAAAGGCTCAGGATTTCAGCAGCTTCAATAGCTTCTTCTTCTCCAAATTTGTCGGCACAAAATTGTATGGCGTAATCATCCAGATTATTTTGATTGAAAGCGGTTGGATTCCAAGCCATCTTGAGAAAGAAGTCCATCGGATACTCATTGGGCTTTAAATCACCTACGTTCAGTATCCAAACCTTATCCACGCCATAACTGTACGTCAGTTGTAGTTGTTCCCACATGTGGGGTATCTGTGTCATGTTGAGCCATTGATAGGACCTAGGAGCACCGTGCAAATCAACATGATAATAAATCCCGTATCCACCGGGATGAGGCTTTTCTTCCAATTCAGGAAGTCGGCGAACGTTTCCCCAGTTATCATCACAGAAAAGCACAATCATATCTTCGGGTATATCTATCCCCTGGTCATAATATTCCAGCACTTCGCTATATAGCGCCCATATTTGGGGTGTCTCTTTTGCCGGTTTTCCGGTTACTTTCTCAATAATATTTCTTTGGTCAGCAAAAATTTTCTCCAATAACCTGAAATTTTCCTGGGCGCTACCGGCATCTGTCATGGGCAAATCACCATCTCCACGCATGCCCATGGTAACTACCTGTTCATAATTCTTATTTCGTTCAAGTCCGTCCTCCCAAAACTGTTTTAATCCTTTTTCATTAGTTCTGTAATTCCATTCACCATTTCCATACTCCTCTCGATGTGTACTCCACTCTTTTTGTGCACGCATCATGGGCTCGTGGTGCGAAGTTCCCATCACAATTCCATATTCATCGGCGAGGACAGGATTCATAGGGTCATCTTCGTTAAATGATTTTCCCCACATGGCAGGCCAAAGGTAGTTAGCTTTTAACCTCAGCAATAACTCAAACAAGTGCGTGTACATTTTAGAATTGACACCACCAAATTTGTTACGAGACCAGCCTCCAAACGAAGGCTCTTCATCGTTAATAAATATACCGCGGTATTTCACTTTAGGTTCGCCTGAAACATATATGCCTGACTTTACATAGGCTGAAGCACGTTTCTTTGCAGGCACATCGGCCCACCAATACCAGGGAGAAACCCCTAATTGCTCCGACAATTCATAGATTCCATAAATAGTTCCACGCTTATCGCTACCCGCTATTACAAGGCTGTTCTTAGTCTTTTTATAGGAATTAGGTATGGTGGCAATGATAAAGCTTTCCCAATTTCCTTCTATCTCTTTTACATCCAGCTTGTTAGAAGATACCAGTTTGTCAATTTGTTTGCTTTTGCCAAGTGTACCAATAATTATCTCAAATTCGGAAGATTGACCATTGACAATTAATTCCGGCCTTTTCCCTGTAACGCGGTCAATATCGTTTTGTAAATCGTTAATCGCACGAATTACACCCGGATAGTCGGATATATCATAATGAATAACCGATGCTGCCCCTTTTGTGGAAACGATAGGAAAATCATCTTTCACCGAGGGTTTCTCTACAATAAAGCTGGAAAGAATCGGATTATTCGTTTGTGCATGGGAAATACCAGAAATGGCAATGAAAAGCAACATCATCTGACTTAATTTCAGAAGAGTGTTCAACGGGTTTTTCCAACATATTCTTTTTAAAGATATAAGCATTGTAATATTCTTTTTAATCATTATCATTTCGAATTTGTAACTGTATTTGAATCGATATTTAAAACAGAGGTTGTCAATTGTGGAGAACTAACAGTAAGCTTAATATCTCCAGATTCGTGGGTACTCCTTATGACAACAAGCGCTCGTCCTTTCCATGCAGTACATGCATTGCCCACGTATTGTTCGTTGTCTTTTAAATTGGCATTACCTACCCCTGCAATTGTCCCGGGTCCTTCAACTTTAAATTGCAATAGATTTACAGCATTTGGCTGAAGGATACCATTTTCATCAGTTATTTCAACCGTAACAAAAGACAGGTCCTGTCCATTTGGCACTAGTTCTTTTCTATCAGCGGTGAGTTTAATTTTTACGGCATCCCCGGAAGTTTGCAATATTGAAGATTCAATTTCCTTATCATTTTCTACCCCAACTGCTTTTAGTTCACCCGGAGTATAGGCAACCAAAAATGTTGCTTTAAATTGTTGATCAATGCTTGTTACTTTTTCACCAACAAGTTGATTATTAAGATAAAGCCGAACTTTTGGATATTTTGAATAGACCTCAACTTCAATGTCTTTCCCCTCAAATCCGGGCCAGGTCCAACTTTCCCATGTTGGCCATACTGCCCATGCGGTTGTTTTTATTCTGCCATTTTCAGGATTCGGTTCCTTTACAGCCAGGTATAGTTTTTCATTATCGTTGTACAATAAGCTTCGATAATGCGATATGGGTTTTCTCCAACCTGTTAGGTCAATATCTCCACAATAAGCACCATGCCAGGGATACCTGTCGCTTTGCCAGTGTTCGTCTGCATTTTCTTCCGGATAATACCAGGCCCCAATGCCCGATTCACCCAAATAATCCATGGCTGTCCACACAAAATCACCTAGGATATAGTCGTTTTTATTTACCAACTTCCAAATATTAAATGCATTGGCCGGGTAAGATTCTGTACTTGCAATAATTCTTGATGGTACCCTTTCGTGATCGGCCGGTGCACGGTGCAATTGATAATTATACCCACATACATCATGTGCTTCCATTAATGGATCAAATATTTCCCATTCATTATCCCAGGTAGTCATCGCCGAAGTTACAGGACGTATGGTGTCTAATTTCTTTATTTCCTGAGCCATCATGTGTGCAATTTCAACCGCTTTCGGTTCCTTCCGTTCAATAATCTCATTACCAATACTCCACATGATAACGGACGGATGGTTACGGTCGCGAAGCACCATCGCTCTCAGGTCTTTTTTCCACCATTTGTCAAAATACAAACCGTAATCATAAGGAGTCTTTTTAGCTCTCCAACCATCAAAAGCTTCATCAATCACAAATAATCCTAACTCGTCACATGCTTGTAAAAAAGCCTCAGAGGGTGGGTTATGAGCAGTTCTTACGGCATTAAATCCGGCTGCTTTAAGCAGTTCAACTTTTCGATATTCTGCGCGGTCAAAGGCTGCAGCACCCAATATCCCATTGTCATGATGTACGCAGCCACCATTTAATACTATTTTTTTCCCGTTTAACTGAAAACCGTCATCAGCTGAAAACGCTATGGAACGAATACCAAATGAGGTTTTAGTGTTGTCAACTACCTGATTGTCCCTTATTATCTGTATTTGGGCATGATATAAGTCTGGACTTTCAGGCGACCATAGGAAAGGATCCGATACTGGAATGGTTTGATTTATTTCTTTCTCACTATTTGGGGTCAGTTCTTCTTCTAATTGGCCATCCCAAACATTTTTTGAATTTTTATCCCGAATAAGGGTTTTTAAAACTATACTCTGGGGTCGATTGGTTTCGTTTTTTACCAGTGTGTTCACTTGTAGTTTTGCCTTTTTTGCAGACACTTCAGGAATGGATATGTGAACCCCCCAATGAGCAATATGAACAGGTTCTGTAACCAGCAACCAAACGTGACGGTAAATTCCTGAACCCGTATACCAGCGGCAATTTAACTGTTGAGAGTTATCTACCCGCACAGCGATAACATTTTCTTTGTCAAAATCCAAATAAGGGGTAAGGTTATATTTAAATGAAGAGTATCCGTAAGGGTATACGCCAAGTGATTTTCCATTTATAAAAACCTCGGAGTTCATATAAACACCTTCAAAATAAATCGAGACACGTTTGTTTTTCCATTCATCCGGAGCTTTGAATGTTTTCCGGTACCATCCGATACCAGCAGGGAAATACCCCCCGGCACCACCTGTTGGATTTTCAGGGTTAATTTCGCCTTCGATACTCCAATCGTGTGGCAAGTTAACACTACGCCAGTTTTCATCATCAAAATCTTTTGATGCAGCGATAGTGGTATCACCCCAAAAAAACTTCCAATCGGAATCAAATAATTGTTTCCGTTCAAAACTTGCCTTATTTTCAGTACAGCCGGAGACACATAGCACGAGAGCCATCATTATCCATACTTTTATTATGGGATAACAAAATTTGCATTGGTAAAAATTGAGCTGATACATATTATCTGGTTTTATTTTAAAAACTATTTCTTTACATGTGTTATGTTTAATTAACCACTAAAGCATCAATGGCTACTTTTCCGCCACCCCGGTTAATAATCGCAATTGTATGTTCACCATCTGTCAGTTTGGATATTTTACATACAACCTGCTGTGGTTTAGGCTTGCCAGTAGTTGATAGATCAACTGTTGACTGCATCTTGCCATCAATCTGAATTTCAATTTTACCGGCTCCTTCCTCTTTTGGGCATAAAACCGAAATGTTATTCCCGGTAAATGAACCGCATACATGCCCCGTGCGTACCAGTCGCCCTGTTCAGGCATTGATTGTGTGTCCCAGTGCGACCAGGCACCAAACTTAGCCTCGCGCCACCATGCCGGCACATTGTAAATCCGGCTTATGCCCTCCCAACTGGCAGGATACTGACCTTTACTTACTGGCAATAGAGACAAATCCCATATATTAAGGGTTGACAATGTATCTACACTTTCTTGGATGTCATTTTCTATTGTTTGATTGGACTGACCATATAATTGAATACTAAATGCCAAACCAAAAAAAACAACAATATTTAAAATTAATCCTCTCATTATCTGCTTTTGGACTTATATTCTATTTGAATTCAGCAAAATCATTTATACTCAATTTGCTGCTCTGTCCATGTTGGCCCTTCAATGTAGAACCTTCCATTTTTATAGTAAACAGGTTCGTATCCCATTTGAGGGGTTAATTCCCATGGTTCAAATGTTTGGCTATATGGATAAGGCCGTTTTTCATACATCATATAATGACAGGAACTCCAAATATTGCCATCAGGCCCTTCAAACAGTGCATTGTGACCTGTTTCACAGTAGGGGTCTTCAGAGTCCTGAAATCTCAAATGATCATATCCTCCACCAATAGCCAGCTCAGGACGATACCCTTTTTTCCGTGTACCGAAAATGGGTTCATTCGACACCAGTTCCCAGGGGCCCAAAGGATTATTTGATTTTAACAGCCCAACTTCATAACCACGTGTCCAGGTGGAAAAAAACATAAAATAGATGTCATCTCTTTTTATCACGAATGGGCCTTCAATCCCACCCACCATCCATTCGGGCCAGCCTGGCTGTTTCTTGTCTAAGAACTTTTCGATTGGGGTGGTGAGCTTTCCGGTATTCAAATCTATTTTGGCCTGAAAAAGCCCATTACCACTACAGTAAAAATATACCTGCCCGTCTTCATCTTCAAAAAGGGTTGCATCATTATTGTATTGTGGAGTAAGCGGGCCATTAACCAGTTCGTAAGGCCCGGTAACCTCATCCGACGAAAACAGCCAGACGCTATGCGTGCTCATTCCTTTTGGGTCTTCATCGGTTACTTTTCCACTGTTTACCGTAAGCCAGTATTTTCCCTGGATGTAATGAATTTCAGGAGCCCAAAACCTTCCGTTGTAGGGGCAGTCCTTAGGTAATTTACTGGCATCGATAATCCATGAATGCTGTTTCCAGTTGATTAAATCGTCGGATACCAGCAATCGGACACCAGGATTGGGACCTGTCCACACAGGATTTGATGTTCCGGTACAATACCATTTGTCTCCTACTTTTATTATATAATGATCGCGCATTGAAATGGCTGTATCTCTGGTTATGGGGTTTGTATAACTGAAAACTTTAGATATAATTTCGCCATTATTTTCTTGAGCAAAACAACTGATTGACAGCCATAATGCAAATAGAATTAGTATCGTTTTATTTGCCTTCATATTATGTTAGAATTGTACTGATGCTTTTCGACCAGTGTAATTTACTTTTTTTACATTATTTTCCTGACCAACAATTTTTACTTCAAATTGCCGTTCATTAATCATTCCGGGATATGAGCCTTCACGTTCATCAATCGTTAAAACCTTTTTTGAATCGTCCCAACTAAACCTGATGGTTGAATACAAGCCTTCTTCGTAATTATAGTTATCATTCTCATCTTCATAAAGGGTGAATTCGCCGTCAGCACCTTCATAAATCCTGATTTCAAGGTTATCCCAGGGTTTTTCTTCCGCATATTGAACATCAGGACCTATAGGAATGATGGAACCTGCTTTGACATATAAAGGCATAATGTCGATTGGTGTTTCTTTTGTAACGGTTTGTCCGCCTTTTAGCATTTCACCTGTCCAAAAGTCAATCCAGTTGGTGCCGCCTGGCAAGTAAAGCTCCCGTTTTTTGACAGTGCTAAAATCTGCCTTTCCATTTTGATTATACATCCTTTCAGTTACCGGGCAAACCAGGATGGACTTGCCAAACATGTACTGATCGTCGATGTTGAGAGCTTTTTTGTCGGAAGAAAAATCCATTACCAGGGCACGCATCATACTCGAGTGGTTTTCGCTCACATCCCACGAAGTCGAGTATATGTAAGGCAATAAACTATAGCGCAACTTGATGAATTTTTCGATGGCATCGTAAATTATCTCTCCTTTTTTCCCGAATTGGTATATTTCGCGTGGGGCATCGGCACCATGCGAACGCATCATTGGGCAAAAAGCGCCAAACTGGATCCATCGGGCATACAATTCGCGATAATCGGCATTTTGCAGCGGGTTTTGAAAATTCCAAAGAAAAAAACCTCCAATATCAGAATTCCAATAAGGAATACCACACAAAGAAAAATTAAGTCCCGCCGATATTTGATTTCTTAATGCCTCCCACGATGCTACCACATCACCCGACCATACAACTGAACCATATCGCTGTTGACCGGCAAATGCTGAGCGGGTAAGAATAAAAGCTCGCTTTTCGGAAGTTTCTGCTCGCTGGTGTGTGTACACACCTCCCACAGTCATTAATGGATATGCATTTCGAACTTTGCGGAATGAACCAAGATAAGTTTGATTATCCAAATCACTCACTTTGAATTGCAGATGATCGGGCTCCGATGAATCGATCCACCAACCATCGATACCAAGAGAAAACAATCCTTGCTTAAGGTACTTCCAATAAATATCGCGAGCTTGAGGATTATAAGCGTCGTATACTCTCACACCTGAAGGATAGTCCATCCTTGGCGGCCATTTATCTGAACCCGATTCTGGCCAGGTAATAAAATCAAGCAAAGCATTTATTTCTTTCAGTTCTTTATATTGTTTAGTTTGTGGCCCGAATGAGTTCCATATCGAAATGATGATATGTGCATTTAATGAATGAATATCATTAACCATTTTTTGTTGATCGTAAAATTCGGAATTAAGAAAATCCATAGCATTCCACAGATAATTATTTCCCCAGTATTGCCAATCCTGAATAATACCATCTATAGGCACATTTAATTCACGATATTTTTTAACTACGCCAACAATTTCATCTTGACTCTTATATCTTTCTTTGCTTTGCCAGTAACCAAAAGTCCATAAAGGAAACATCGGTACCAGCCCGGTAAGATTACGCATTTGTGAAATCACACTGTCGGCATTAGCACCGTACATAAAGTAATAATCAATACAATCCCCTACTTCGGAATTGAAGAAGGTTTCCTCTTGATTATCTATAAAGTTTGTGGGAGAGTAATTATCCCAGAATAAACCATATCCCTTTACCGACATAAAAAAAGGAATGTAATCATCAGTATTCCCTTGTATCATGTGGAGTTTAATATTGCGTTGAATCATTTTACCCTGCTGTTGCTGCCCCAGTCCATATACTGCTTCATCCTTATCCAGAACAAATGATTGTGATACACTGTAAGTATTGACACCAGCATCGTTGAAACTTGTAAACAAGGTACCATTTTCTTTCTCGGTTAACAACAGTTTGCCTTTCGAATTATGGAAAGAAACTTTGCCATTTTTAAGATTTACAAATACCTGAACGTTTCTGCTTTTTAACAAGAGTATATCTCCTGTCTGCTTCACACTTAAATTTACTTTTTGTGGAATTGCTACCACTGAAAGGCTTTTTTTATCAAAAATATTTCCTGCAGGTGCTTTCAATATTCTAACAGTAGATTCATTAAAAAATTGAATTTCAATTTCAATGGAATCAACTTTCAACTTTGTTCCAAAGTCAGTTTTTTGGTAACCAAATGTTTTATTGCTCAATAGCAAAAAACCAGAAAAAATAATCAAAAATAAGTAATGTTTCATTTTTCAGCCATTTTATTTAAACAATAATTGAGCGAAATTATACAGACATCTTCGCCAGGTAAGCCATTCGTGAGCAGTTCCCGGCGATTCATAGTAAACGTTTTTAATTCCAGCTTTTGTAAGCGCATCGCTGAGCGACTTAATGTGCGATCCTTCTTCAGAACCAATTCCCAAAAAGAAAGCATGAACTTTTTTATTAAAAGATTCAGGATCTTTAAATACTCCATTATAAACTGTCGTTAGTTCTGTCTCCGGATTAAACATACCAGCGCCGCTAAAACCGCCGATGTATGAAAACTTATCAAGATTATAAAGGGTAATTTGAAAAGTTTGGAATCCGCCCCAGGACAGTCCAGCCATCGCACGATGATCTCTATCGGTAAGGACGCGAAATGTTTTTTCGACGTAAGGAATAATTTCATTCAATAATATTGGTGTAAAATTTGCGCCAAAGCGTTCTCGCGCTTTGTTAATATCTTCCCCTGGCTTAGGTCGAAAAAGAGTACTGCATTCACCATTCGATACTACAATAACCATTGGTTTGCAACGACCGTCTGCTATCAAGTTATCAATAATGATATTCAATTTGCCCTGTGTAACCCAACCTCTTTCATCCTCTCCCATTCCATGTTGAAGATAGAGAACAGGGTAGCGATTCTTTGGATTACTATCATAATCTGGCGGCGTGTAAACAAAAAATCGATTATATCCTTTTCTCACGTCCGATAAATAGTAGCATTCCCTTATTTGTCCGTGGGGTACGTTTTTCGGTGTATAAAAATCTTGATCGGGTGCCGGTATTTCAATGCCGCTCATCATTCTTCCCACACCAAAAAATGACTCGCTCGAAGGATCCGAAAAACGAAAACCATCTATCATTAAATAGTAATAATGGAATCCCGGCGGTAATGGTTTAGTTGTCACTGTCCAGACTCCGTCTTCTCCTTTTACCATATCATATACGTTTAAGAGATCAAGCTGAACTTTTTGAGCATTTGGAGCATCGACTCGAAAGATTGCTCTCAGTTGCGTATCTACTCTCGGAAATTCAGCTCCAGGAATATTTGTTGAAGCTGGTTTTGAATTCCTATACAAGTCATTATTCTGTGCAAGACAAACACAAGTCATTACGACAAGCAATACCAGAATCTTTATTTTTTTATTCATTTTGCACCTTATTATAAAATGCTTGTTTGAAATTATTTTATTTCAGTAAAGTAATCTTTTTCGTATCGTTATACGATCCGGCTTGCAGACGAACAAAATAGGTCCCACTTGAGAATCCATCTGCATTCCATTCTCGTGTATATGTTCCGGCGGGCAGCTCTTCATAAATAAGCTTTGTTACTTCCTTCCCTAAGGAATCAAAAATTACTAACGTTACAAATGATTCCGCAGGCAAAGTAAAATTTATGGCTGTCTTTGGATTAAATGGATTAGGATAATTTTGAGAGATTGAAAATTTTAGCGGATTGTTAATTACTCCGTGATTAACTGCAGTAATATTAGCTTCTCTTAAGAAAAAATCTGTCATCATTTTATAATATTTCTCATCAAATAAACCCGGCCCATGTTGACCACCAGGCACTATAACAAATTGACTTGGTACATTAGCTTTTTGCAGTGCATTAAAGAACAGCTCACTCTGACAAAGAGGAACTAACGGATCTGCATCACCATGAAGGATAAGAAAAGGAGGATCGTTTGCATCGATGTAGGTAATAGGATTTGCCAGTGCACATTTATCGGGATTCTCATCAATTGGTCCACCTATTAAAATAGCTTCAGGGGAATTAATGTCTTTACTTCTTTTACAAGAATCCATTACCGAAATATCGATAGGTCCAAACCAGTCCA
>ERZ795050.1766-NODE-1766-length-26499-cov-25.566783_pt1 | contig 26499 bp, 26 predicted proteins | sample MGYA00375134_ERZ795050 | MGnify/ENA primary metagenome ERZ795050 (study PRJEB30179, sample SAMN05720221) | activated sludge metagenome | isolation source: Anaerobic digester | place: Japan | collected 2015-05-26 ... | reverse complement strand
AAGACCTTCACTTTTTTTCTTTTTAAAACCCAATTTTTCCATTTTTTTATAAAAAATAGCTAAAATTTTTTCTTCATAGCTTCTTTTTTTAAAGAAAACTCTAAAAAAAAGTAGAAAAATTACTAAAAGAAAAATAAGAATTAAATTTGATAATTTTTTTAAATTAATGGATATTTTTATCTCTGGTTTTTTAAAACCCTCTCTTATTTTGTTAAACAGACTAATCTGTTTTTCAAAATCATAGTTAATTATCAATGTATTGTAGTAATAATTAATGGTATCTATAAATAGTGAAAATTTACTTATTTTTTTACTATTACTTATATATTCCTCACTTAATAGAGATGTTGTTGGATCAAATCTAATCCATCCAATATTATCTATATATGCTTCAACCCATAAATGTGCATTACTCTGTCTTAAAATATAATAATTTCCAAGGTCATTGTACACTCCTCCTCTATATCCAGCAACAACTCTTGATGGTATTCCATTGACTCTTAAAATAATTGCCATAGATGTTGCAAAATATTCACAATTCCCTTGTTTTTTATCGAACAAAAATTCATCAACAGGTTTGTTTGAAGTTGGTAGATTTTTAAGTGAATACCTATAATCACCATTTTTCAAATAATTTTCAACATTTTTAACTGTATCCAATTCATTTCCACCCTGAAGGCTTAAACTCAAATTTTTTATATCTTGAGAAATATTTTCTGGCAATTGAAGATAATATGAATTCTGTGGAATTTTTTCCTCAATCGTATCAGATAAAATTGATATCACATCATATCTAACTCTATTTGATAAAATATCTTTTGTATAAAATGTAAAATCATCTTTTTTAAATATATTTCTATTCCCAGTAACATTGACTGGTTTATCAAGACCAAAAAAGTAAGTGCCACTATATGGTTCAAGGTAAATTGTTTGATAAATAGTGTCACCCTCAACTTTTGTCTTTTTATCAATTGGACCTGTATCTATATCACTCCATTCATCTCCTTCAAAATATTCTAAAGTAATCCCTCTCCAATATAGATGCTCATCATCAATTTTTTCCATATTTGCTCTAAAAATTATTGAATTGTCTTCCTGTATATTAGATACAGTTCCAAGTTTAACATTTTCAGAAAAACCACTTCTTGCAGTTAGAGTAGATCCAGAAAAGTTAAAAAAAGGATAAGGAGTTCTTGGTAATGCAAAAAAGAGAAAAATCGTTATTGGAATTGAAATTAATGGAATGAGAGTTGTTTTATATGAAATTTTAGTTATCTCTTTTAAACTAAAAGTGAGTTTTTTATCCTGAGAGAAATATGTTAAAAAAACGATTGCAAGATTAAAAAGAAAAATAAATATTAAAAAATATATAATAAAAGAGATTTCAAAAGAGAAAATTGTTGTACCTACAAATATAAGTATTGAAATCAGGAAAATTTGTAAATAATCTCTTGTCTCTTTATCTTCAATAAATTTAATAGATAAAAGAACGAGAAGAGATTCAAGAGCAGGAGTTATTATATCCTGCAAAGTTATTCTCATAAAAATCAAAACTATAAAAATGATGGTGATAAAATTTAGTAAATTTCTGTTTATTGAAAAGTATTTTATGAAATCTTTATATATTGCTAAAATAAAAATTATAAGTGAAATTGATAGATATAAAAATGATACATTTCTAAATGAGAATAAAAAAATCTCAAAGCCAATTAAATAACTCAAAATTTTTAAAACATTTTCAATACTATACTTTTTCATATAATGCAAGCTCGGTTAACATATTAATTTTATGAAATGAAGAAATTTCTGGTTTATATATTTTTTTATTTATTTTAAGACCCACTGGGATATTTCTTTTTATTGAATCCAAAATAAAAAATGTTACTAAAGATATTTTATCTTCTAAATTTTTAATAAATATTGAATCAAAATCAACAATTATTGGTTTGTCAATTAGACTTGAAAGTTCTTTTATCTTTAAACTATCAGTTTTTGCTGTGCTTTTCCAGTCAACATATTTCAAAGGAGTCCCTAAAATATAATCTTTTATTGAAATCATTTCGTCTTCATATCCCTTTTTCAAATTTGTCTCAAACTCCCCTCTCTTAGTTCTTTTATCAAAAAGGTACTCAGTCAATCCTTTTTTTGGCTCAGGAAAGACAACAAATTCTATATTTTCTTTTAAAACATAGTATCGTACAAAAAAGTTGAATGGAAAAGGGGATGAAATTTCTATTTTATCTAAAATATATTTACCTCTTTTTTGTAAATTGATGTTAAGAAGTTTTTTATCATTTTTTTCAAAAAAAGGAAAAAGGGTCGATTTATTAAAAATTTTTACCTTGATTAGAAAAACTGGATAAGATGCTTTTTTATTTATTAAATTTATTGAAATTGGACATTCACTATTAGCATAAATCTCATTAGGAAATTCAATATCACATTTAACTCTTGTTATGTTATTTTTACCAAAAAAACCAGAGATTCCCATAAAACCCAAAAGGAAGGAGGTAATTAAAAAAAGCAAATTGTTTCCTGTATTTATTGCAGCAACACCAAGAAAGATTGTAATTATTATATAAAAATATCCTGCCCCTGTTATCTTAATTAAGCTGGGGTAGGTACTTCTTCTATTATTGATTTTATGATCTCCTTTTTATTCAAATTCTCGTACTCTTCTTTAAAAATCACTCTATGAGGGATAACATAATCAATCAAATCTTTTATATCTTCAGGAATAACATAATCCCTTCCTTTTAAATATGCATTTGCTTTTGCAGTATAAGTTATTGCTAAGCTACCTCTTGTTGATATTCCTGCATATAAAAATTTGCTTTTCTTTGTTATTTCAACTATTTCAAGAATATATTCAATGACTTTATCTGAGATATAGATATTGTCTTTAATAAAATCCTGTATTTTTATTATTTCATCTTTTGATATTATAGGTTCAATATTATATAATTCTTCTCTTGAGCTACCCAATTTTAAAATTTCCTTCAATTCCTCTCTATCAGGATATCCTAAAGAGATTTTCATTATAAACCTATCCAATTGTGATTCTGGCAATGGAAATGTACCAAAAAGTTCAATAGGATTTTGAGTTGCAATGACAAAAAATGGATTTGGTAATTTATAAGTTTTACCATCTACTGTAACCTGTTTTTCTGCCATTGCTTCAAGGAGGGCAGATTGTGTTTTTGGAGTTGCTCTGTTGATTTCATCAACAAGAAGTATATTATTAAAAATTGGTCCTGGATGAAACTCAAACTCTCCAAGTGATTTATTATATATTGATAAACCTGTTATATCTGTTGGTAGCAAATCTGAAGTAGCTTGAACTCTTCCAAAAGATAGACCTAAACTCCTTGATAAACCTATTGCGAGTGTCGTTTTTCCAAGTCCAGGTAAATCTTCAATAAGAAGATGGCCTTTAGAAAATAAGGATATTAAAGCAAGCTCGATTGCTTTTTCTTTACCCTGAAGGAACTTTCCTAAAAATTCTATGATTTCTCTAATTCTGATTCTCTCCATATTTAAATTATATAATAACTTTAAAATTTATTTTATTTTCTTGAAAAGTTTCAATAGTACGGTTCAATATCTTATTGATATTAAAAAATGTTAAAAAAGGGTCAGTCCCTAATTTAACATTTTTTGTTTCTTTTATATAAATGAATTCAATAGAAATCTTATTAACTACTTAGTTTTTATATACAAAGTAATTTTAATCATTATCCTTTAAATAGAAATCGTGTGACAAAATATATACTCTGATTTGAATTTTGGTAGGTGCGTTATGCAGTTAATACAAACTCACAAAATTTTTTAAAATTGTGATATAATTAATTTAGAACAATCAACTTGAGATATAGTTGGACTGAAGCAGATAAGTTACTTTCGAAGTTGTAAAAGTTTCTAATCTCGGGGATTTGAAAAAGTTAATAAAGCTATCTTATTAGAGCTTAAAAAAGAAGGGAGGTGATAATGGCAATAAATAATTTACTTCTTAAGAGTAGGTTACAGGTTACTCTCTATGGTTCTTAAGGATCAAAAAGACTATTCAATAAAACTTTCAATATTTGATATTGAAAATGTTTACCAAAAGTTAATTTAACCTCTCGATAATTAAAGTTTATACATCAAATTTTTAGAGATAATAGGGGGCAGATTTTCACCATATACCTCAACACAAAGAAACATACTGTAATCCTTAAAAGATTGAACGAGATAGGGCAAAGTTTGTTAAAGGTTGAACAAGGTATGAATTCACTTATAGCCTATATACCCACTAAAGAAAATCTAAATATAATTATTGAGCTTTATGATGTTATAAAGGATTTCAAGTGGTAAGAAACTAAAAATATATCCTGAGAAAAAACAAATTAGAAAGAAAATTTACCAATTTATGTATAAAAGGATGGTAAAAATCAAGAAATTAGAGGATAGAGCCTCAGAACTATTTGTTAGGGTAAGGGATTTAAAACTGTAATAGCCGGAAATTTTTTCCGGAGAAAAAATAAAAAAAGGAGGAAGATATGGAAATTCCAAAAGAAACCTTACTAACTATGTATGAAAGGATGGTAAGAATCAGGAAGTTTGAAGAGAAAGCTTCAGAACTATTTGCTCAGGCGAAACTTCCTGGATTTATCCATCTGTATATCGGACAAGAAGCAAGTGGCGTGGGTGTGTGTGCCGCTCTGAGAGATGATGATTACATTACAAGTACTCATAGAGGTCATGGTAATGTCATTGCAAAAGGTGGAGAGCCAAAGTATATGATGGCAGAACTTTATGGAAAAATCACTGGATACTGCAAAGGAAAAGGTGGTTCAATGCATATCGCGGACGCAGAGAAAGGTATTCTTGGAGCAAATGGAATTGTTGGTGCAGGTCTTCCCATTGCAACAGGCGCGGCACTTTCTATAAAATTAAGAAAAAGCGACCAGGTTGTTGTATGTTTCTTTGGAGATGGAGCAAGCAATCAAGGTACTTTTCACGAATCGATAAATATGGGTTCTCTCTGGAAACTTCCTGTTGTTTATGTATGTGAGAATAACCAATACGGAGAATTTACCTCACAGAAGAGGCATCAGGTGATAACTGATATTTCACAGAGAGCTACTGCCTATGGCATTCCTGGTGTTACTGTTGATGGAATGGATGTGCTTGCAGTTTATGAAGCAGCAGTTGAAGCTGTTAAAAGAGCAAGGGAAGGAAATGGTCCAACCCTTCTTGAAACCAAGACCTATAGATTCCATGGACATTTTGAAGGTGATCCTCAACTTTATCGTGATAAAGCAGAAGTTGAAGAATGGATGCGTAAAGATCCAATTCCAAGATTTGAGAAACAATTGCTTGATAACAATGTGGTAACAGAAGAAGAATTGAAGGCGATACAGAATAGAATTCAGCAGGAGATTGATGATGCTGTAAAATTTGCCGAAGAAAGTCCTTATCCAGAGGACAATGAGGCTGTAAAAGATATTTATACCGATCTTGTTGAAGAAGGGAGGTTAAGATGAGAAAAATGAATTTTGCCCAAGCAATAAATGAGGGAATTAGAAGTGAAATGAGAAGAGATCCAAATGTATTTCTTATGGGAGAAGATGTTAAGTTTGGTGTCTTTGGAGTTACAGCAGGCCTTATAGATGAATTTGGTGAAGAAAGAGTTCGTGATACACCTATTACTGAGGAAGCAATAGCAGGTGGAGCAGTAGGTGCAGCTGCTGCAGGAAGTAGACCTATTGCAGAAATTATGTTTATTGACTTCATAACTGTAGCAATGGACCAGATTGTCAATCAAGCTGCTAAAATGAGATATATGTTTGGAGGAAAAATTAAGCTTCCTATCACTTTTAGAACAATGGCTGGTGCTGGAATTTCTGCTGCGGCACAGCATTCTCAATCACTTGAGGCATGGTTTACTCATGTACCTGGTATAAAGGTTGTATTTCCATCTACTCCAAAAGATGCTCTTGGACTTATAATCTCTTCTATTAGAGATGATAACCCCGTTCTATTTATAGAGCACAAACTTCTCTATGCTTTAGAAGGTGAAGTTCCTGATACTGATGAACCAATTCCTCTCGGTGTTGCTGATGTAAAAAGACCAGGAAAAGATGTAACAGTTGTTGCAACAGGGTTTATGGTTCACAAAGCTCTCCAAGCAGCAGATCAACTTGCTAAAGAAGGAATAGAAGTAGAAGTTGTTGATCCAAGAACTCTTTTCCCTCTCGATAAAGAAACTATTTATAATTCTATAAATAAAACTCACAAAGTTGTTATTGTAACAGAAGAGGTAAAAAGAGGTGCATGGAGTGGTGAACTTGCAGCTAACATTGCCGAAGATTGCTTTGAAACTCTAAAAGCTCCCATAAAAAGAATCGGCTCTTTGAATACACCCATTCCATTCTCTCCGCCACTTGAAAAATATGTTGTTCCGAATGAAGTTGATATTATTAACTCTGTAAAATCGATTGTATAAAGGATATTGGGGTGGTGAAATAGCCATTCCATTTAAAGGAAATTTTGTAGAGGAATAAGATTTAAATCTTTCAGGTAACTTAGGAGTGAATTAAAAAAATTTTTAAAGGAGGTATTTTATGACTGAAATATCTGAAGAGAAGCTCTTATGGATGCACAGAAGAATGGTCACCATAAGATGCTTTGAGGAGAAAGCAAGTGAGCTTTTCTACAAAGGAGAGCTCCCTGGCTTTGTACATCTGAGTATTGGACAAGAAGCAGTTCCAGTAGGTACTTGTGCAAACCTTACAGATCAGGACCATATTACTTCAACTCACAGGGGGCACGGCGATATTATTGCAAAAGGTGCTGATGTAAAAAGAATGTTCGCGGAGCTTTATGGTAAAAAAACTGGATACTGCAAAGGATTTGGTGGGTCCATGCATATTTGTGACTACTCAATTGGCATTATTGGTGCAAATGGTATAGTTGGCGCAGGTTTACCCATTGCAACAGGTTCTGCACTTGCGCAAAAATTACTTGGCACAAATAATATAACTGTATGCTTCTTTGGCGATGGCGCAAGCAACCAAGGTACATTCCATGAGTCACTAAATTTGGCGACTATTTGGAAATTACCTGCTGTCTATGTATGTGAAAACAACCATTATGCTGTATCTACTCCCGCATCTTATTCCGTTTCTATAAAAGATATATCTGAGAGGGCAAAAGCATATGGAATTCCCGGAATTACTGTTGACGGGAATGATGTAATTGCAATATACGAGGCAACAAAAGAAGCAATAGAGAGAGCAAGAAGAGGAGAGGGTCCTTCTTTGGTTGAATGCAAAACTTATAGATGGCATGGTCACTTTGAAGGAGAAGAAGCGATGGGAATGACATACAGATCTAAAGAAGAAATTGAAGAATGGAAGAAGAGAGACCCGATTCCAAGATTTGAGAATGAACTTAAGTCGAGGAATATCCTTGATGATCTGAAGATCAAAGCTATCTGGGATGAAGTACGAAATGAAATAGAAGAAGCTGTGAAGTTCGCAAAAGAAAGTCCTCTTGCAGAGCCAGAGGATATATTCAAAAATATTTATGCAGGGGGTGAATAATGAAAACCATAACTTATGTTCAAGCAATTAATGAAGCCCTCAGAGAGGAAATGGCAAGAGATAAAACTGTTATAGTAATGGGTGAAGATGTACGAGCCAGCGTGTTTGGTGCAACAGGCGGGTTATTAAAAGAATTCGGCCCTGATAGGGTAAGAGATACACCCATTTCTGAGCCAGGATTCACTGGTGCAGGTGTTGGTGCCGCAGCTTCAGGACTAAGGCCTGTAGTAGATATTATGATGGGTAACTTCATGTATGTTGCAATGGATCAATTCTTAAACCAAATGGCAAAACTGAGATTTATGTCTGGTGGACAGGTTAATTTCCCTGTGACAGTTCATGCACCTATTGGTGCGGGCGGTGGAGCTGCTGCACAACACTCAGATCACCCTGTGGTTCCTTTTGTTCATAATCCAATTCTTAAAGTAGTACTTCCATCAACCCCTTATGACGCAAAGGGATTGCTTAAGAGTGCGATAAGGGATGATAACCCTGTAATATTCTTTGAAGAGACGACACTTGGACCTATGAAGCAGGAGATCCCTGAGGAGGAATATCTTGTACCTATTGGGAAAGGTGACATAAAGAGAGGGGGTAACGATGTTACAATTGTTGCTGTAGGCTGCATGGTACCTCAAGCTCTGTCAGCAGCAGAGAAACTTCAAGCAGAGGGCATAAGCGTTGAGGTTGTTGATCCAAGGACACTTGTACCACTTGATAAAGAGATCATTTTGAATTCCATTAAGAAGACGGGAAGACTTGTTGTAACTGAAGACGACACCCCAATGTGCTCATTTGCATCAGAGGTGATGGCTATTGCTGCAGAAGAAGGATTTTCATATCTAAAAGCACCTGTAAGAAGAGTTACAAGAGTGAATGTTCCAATACCTTTCAGCCCCCCTATGGAAAAGTTTGTACTTCCAAATGAGGAAAAAATCATTAAAGCGGTAAAAGAAGTTTTATCCTAAGGAGTAGCAATTCATGTGGCGGGAGATTGTGTCTATCTCCCGCCATAAATAAAACTAATTATATAGGAGGTTAAGAATGATTATTGATGTAACAGTACCAAAATGGGGACTTACAATGAAAGAAGTTGAAATTGTTAAATGGCTTAAAAAAGAGGGAGATATGGTCGAGAAAGATGAACCTCTTGTTGAGGTTACAACCGAGAAGATTTCAAATACAATAAATGCCCCAGAAAAAGGGAAACTTGTTAAAATTCTCGCTAAAGAGGGAGAAACTGCTCCTGTTGCCGCTGTTATTGCACAGATTGAAACATAATAACCTTCTTAAAGGAGATGGAGTGTAATATTATGGAAGATTTTAAAGTAATTGCGAGTCAATATGACATCGATCTTGAAAAGCTCAAGGAAGAAAAAGGTGAATTGAGCTTCGAGATTCTTGAACAATTTATTAAGGAACATTTTTATCCTAAGGTAAAGGAAGAAAAAAAGCTAAGTGGTGTCAGAAAAATTACTGCTCAAAGATTATCTGAAAGTTACAGAAATGCAGTTCACGTAACAATCAATATGGAAGTATTGGCAGATAACCTTTTGAATCTTAAAAATAAAATCGAAGGTAATCCATCACTAACCATCATAATGCTTAAACTTATTGCAAAAGCTTTAAAAGATTTTCCCGAAGTAAATGCAACTCTTGAAGAGGAAAAGATAACAACTTATGATTCCGTAAATATTGCAGTTGCAATTGATACACCTTTTGGTCTTCTCACACCAGTTTTGCGTGATGTTGATAAAAAAAGTATAAGAGCTCTTGTAGATGAATACGGAGACCTTGTTAAAAGAGCAAGAAATGTTGGCTTGAAAGAAAAAGATTTTGTTGGTGGCACATTTACAATAACAAATCTTGGTATGCTTGATGTTGATTTCTTCACGCCAATTATAAATCCACCACAGATTGCAATACTTGGAATAAATAGAATAAAAGAGAATATTATTCTTGAAGACGGAACACCAAAAAATGTTAAGACTATGTACCTTTCTCTAAGTTTTGATCATAGAGCAATAGACGGTGCGCCAGCAGCAAGATTCTTACAGAGAATAAAACAATATTTTGAGGAGAGTGATCAAATTGAGTGAATGGAAAAAATTTGTGATTGAATTTGGATTTGGCATAGACCAGCATGGACAAGATCCTACAAATGCTGCAATAAAGGCAGTAAAAGATGCAATATCAAGATGCTATCTTACTGGTATATCTGAATTTGGTATGAAGGAGATAAAAATAGAAGCTCTGATAGGAGTACCTCATGCAAATCAGGTTGACATTGAAGCTGTGAAGAAAGCATTCCCGCTTAACTGTGAAAAAGATATAAAAGTGGTCGAAGGAGGATTAATAGCAGAGGGATTTAAATTTGAAGAATTAGGAGATACAAGTAACGAGATTATCCTCGCCTTAACCTCTATAATGGTGTTAGCAAGATGAAAAACACGATCGGAATCATCGCAAACCCTCAATCTGGAAGAGATATAAGAAGACTTATCGCACATGCAAGTGTATTCGACAATATGGAGAAGGCAAACATTGTTGAGAGGTTACTCACTGTATTCGAGAAGCTTGGAGTTAAAAAAGTACTCGCAATGCCAGATAGGTTTGGTATTGTGACAACTGCCCTTTATTCTCTTGGAAGTATCAATGTTAATGTTGAATTTATTAATATGAAAACATGGGATAGTTGGGAAGATACATATGAAGCAGCTAAAATTATGAAAGATGAATGCGATGTAATTGTTGTGATAGGAGGAGATGGAACAAATAGGATTGTAGCAAAGGTTATTGGTGATACCCCTATTATGCCGATATCAACAGGAACAAACAACACTTTTTCGTATATGGTTGAAGCAACTATTGCCGGCGAAGCTGCTGCATCAGTTGCCCTTGGTATTGTCAATGAAGACGAAGCAACACATAAGACTAAAAAAATTGAACTATTTGAAAACGGAGTTATGAAAGATATTGCTTTAATTGATGCTGCTGCTACAAGCTATTCTTTTGTTGGAGCAAGAGCAGTATGGGAACCTCAATCACTTTATGAACTTGTTTTAAGTAAAGCGTCCCCTGCAAATATAGGACTTAGTTCAATCGGGGGCATTTTAAGAGAAATTGATGATGAAGATATTGGGATGTATGTTGAATTTGGAAAAGGAATAAAAATAAAGGCACCTATCTCACCAGGTGTTCTAAGGGAGATTGAAGTTAAGGACTATAAAATTGTTTCACTTGGAGAAGAAATTAAATTGAAAACAACTTCTGTCCTTTTTGCTCTTGATGGTGAAAGAGAAGTATACCTTGAGGGAGAGATCAAAGCACACATTGTAAGAGAAGGCCCCTTGGTCATTGACTATAAGAAAGCACTGAAACTTGCTTCTGAGAGAGGACTTTTCAAAATCGATTAGTTTATTTTTATTTAAAAAGTAATTATTTTAGGGGGCATATATTTGCCCCTTTTTTTAATTCAAAATTTTTTAAAACCCTTTATATTATTTGTATTTTATAATTGTCACTGCGAAAAAATAAAGTTCACACTACAACGCAATTAAATTAATTATTCTATCCTAAATAAGTTTTTAATTTTAAAAATATAAAAGATTTATCTTTATTTAATCAAGGGGTGAGAAAAGTTTACTTGAGATTACTCTGCAAAATTTTTGTTATCTCTCGAAAATTCCCTTTTTTGAAAATTTGAAAATATTTTCTCACCTATTTAAAATTAGTGAGATTACTATTTAAGCAGAAAGATGCCTCAATTAATAACTCTGAATAAATAAGTTTATTATTTTTAATTTGGAGTGTTTTTTTAATTTATATTTCTTTTCGATGAAAGTAAATTTTTGAAAAAATTAATGCAAGAATAAAATTTAAGTGAAAGGAGGTTATTATGGCATTAAAGGCAGTTTTTATTTTTCTTGCTCCTAAGGCGGATCCTAAAATACATAAATCGTTAATATCTACTCCTACGTTAGAGCTTCATATTGTTGGAACTAAGAATTATGATGAAGCATGTGAAGTTGCAAAAGAGCTTGTGAATCAGGGAATAGGTGCAATTGAGTTATGTGGGGGTTTTGGCAATGTTGGCGCGGGAAAGGTCTCTGATGCTGTTGAACATAAGGTTCCAGTTGGAGTAGTAAGGTTTGACATTCACCCAGGATTAGGCGATAAAAGCGGAGATGAATTTTTCATTTGAAGAAATTCCACACCTTTAATTAAAAAATCTCAATATAAAATATAAAATTTGTTAGGTATTGTTCAAAATTTTTTGGTATAAGTATCTATTAAAAATTAATAAAATAAAAGTGAAAGAAGTTCTTCTAAAGTGATGTTTCCAAAATATTTTGAAATTTTAATGTTTTTGAGTATATCCTTAAAATTTTTGCTCTCATATTTTTTCCCCTGAAGTAATTCTTGAATATAAATTATGTTTGAAGAGTTTATAATATCGCCTTCAAAACTAATTTTCTTTACGATTCCTCCCCTTTCTATTTCAGCAGTAAATGTAATGCTTCCATAAGGAAATTTTTTTGTGTTTTTTATTGTAAAAGGAGGAGATTCTCCATATATCCAATCCCATGTTGAAAATTTTTCCTTTGCAAATTTTTCAATGTTTTTGATGTCATTTTCATTCAAAGAATATTCTCTGAAAGGCATATCTGAAGATATCTGAGCAAGGATTATATTTTCAAAAGTTAAGATATCATATTTTTTGTCTAAAAAATTTTTGATGTTTGCAACTTCACCTGGAACAGATTTTACGCTTTTTGATTCGATTTTCGTTTCTTCAATTTCGAGTGCTTTATTTAATGTGTTGATATCTGTATCAAATAGGAGAGTTCCATGACAAAGAAGCTTTTTATTTACAAATGCTTCTGCAGTCCCCGAAATTTTTTTACCATCGATTGTAATACTGTTTCTTTCTGAAAGTTGTGCATTAATACCAATTTTATTTAAAGCTTGTACAATTGGTATGATATATGTCTTAGTATCCATAATATCAAAATGGTCGACATTTGCAATAAATGTAAAGTTTAGATTCCCAAGGTCATGATATACTGCTCCGCCACCTGTAATTCTTCGTGCAACAAGGATATTATGTTCTGATACAAATTTATGGTTAATTTCTTTAAATGTGTTTTGATGTTTTCCAATGATAACAGAGGGCTTGTTTCTCCAAAGTGAAAGAATTGTATCATCAAGGTCTACATATCTAAGGAAGTATTCTTCAAAGGCAAGATTAAAATATGGATCAGTTGAACTATTTTTAATGTATATCATAATATCATAATCTCTCTTTAAAATAGTTTTGTAGTTTCATATTTCTTTTTATAAATTATAACTCAAATTAATAGTTTAACTTTGTATCAGAAATAATTAAAATTGTTAAAAAGGTTAGTCCTTAATTTAACAATTTATATTTCTTTTATATAGATAAATTTAATAGTAATACAATGGACTATTCAGCTTTTTATAAAACTTAGAAATTTTAATTGCAATTAATCAAATATGAATCAAATAACAAAATATATACTCTGATTTTAATTTTAGAAGGTGGTTTATAAACTTCTTATACAAAATATTCCATTTTTCAAAAAATCTGATAAAATATAAAAATGAATGCTTAAAAATTTAACCGTTAAAAATTTTGCAATTATCGAAGATTTATCGGTAGAGTTCGAGAAAGGCCTTAATGTAATTACTGGAGAAACAGGATCTGGTAAATCAATTCTTATAACAGCCCTTGGCGTAGCTTTAGGAAACAAATTCTCTAAAGATATGCTAAGAGAAGGTGAAGACAAATCAATTTTAACTGTAACTTTTGACATATCTGAAAATAAAAGATTAAAAAAATATTTAATCGACAAGGGCATAGATGATGATATTCTATTTTTTCAAAGAGAAATAACAAAAGATGGTAAACAAAAATTAAAAATAAATGGAATGGTTTTACCATATTCAATATATAGAGAAATAGGAGAAGTGCTTGTTGATATTCATGGTCAACATGAACCCCAATCACTTCTTGATAAAAATAAGCACCTTGAACTTTTAGATAGATTTATTGGTGATGATTTTCTATTAAAAAGAGATGAATTTAGTAAAAAATTAACAAGATATAAAGAAATAAATGAAGAGATTGAAGAGATATTGACCAGAAAAGAAGAGAGGGAAAGAAGAAGAGATTATTTAACTTTTGTAATAAATGAAATTGAAAAAGAGAACATCAGTGAAGAAGAGGAAAAAGAGTTATTGTCAAAAAGAGAGATATTAAAAAATGTATCAAAGTTAAAAGAGACATATAATGAGATTTTTCAAAATCTTGAAGGTTTTGAAGAAAACGAAGGTGCAATTGATAAGATAACCAAATCAATAAAGAGACTTGAGAATATTGAATCAATAGATAAACTTTCAACAACATTCAAGAATGAATTAAATGAGATTGAGATAAAAATAAGTGAAATTTTAAACCAGATAAAAATAAGGAAAGAAGAAATTGAATACAGTCCTGATGAACTTGAGATTATTGAAGAAAGATTAAAAATTTACGATGATTTAAAAAGAAAATATGGGAAGGATGTTCAGGAAATAATAAATTTTCTTGAAGAATCTAAAAAGGAGTTAAAAAATCTTGATACAAGTTTTGAAAGAGTTGAGGAGTTAAAAAAAGAAAAAGAAATTTTAGAAAATGAATTGATAGAAATAGGGAAATATTTAAGAGAAAAAAGAGTTGAAAAAGCAAAAGAGCTTGAAAAATATATCGAAGAAGAACTCTCAACTCTTGCTATGGAGAAAGCAAAATTTTTTGTGAAATTTTTTGAAGAAGAGAATGAAGAGGGAATAAAATTCAATGAAAAAATTCTCAAACCAAATCAATATGGATTTGAAAAGATTGAATTTTTTATTTCTCCAAATCCTGGTGAATCTGAAAAACCATTGATTAAAATTGCATCAGGGGGTGAACTTTCAAGAGTTATGTTGTCAATAAGAACAATTTTTGGAAAAGTTGATGAAATTCCATGCATTGTTTTTGATGAAATAGATCAGGGAATTGGTGGAAGAGTTGGCGAGATGATAGGTAGAAAACTTTTGGAATTGTCAAAAAATGTCCAAGTAATTTCAATCACCCACTTGCCACAGATAGCATCCTTTGGCGATAATCATATTCAATTGATGAAGAGTGTTTCAGGAGAAAGAACATATCTTACAGCAAAAACTTTGAATGAAGAGGAGAGAGTTTATGAAATAGCAAGGATGCTTGGTGGTGTTGAAATTACTGAGAGCGCAGTTAATCATGCTAAAGAGCTTTTATCAATAGGAAGGGAGGTAAAAGGTGTTTAAATTACTTGTAATAAATCCTGGCTCAACCTCAACAAAAGTTTCATATTTTGAAGATGAAAAAGAAATTTATAGAGAAAAAATTGAACATTCAATTGAAGAGTTGAAAAATTTTAAAAGAGTTTTCGATCAGTATGAATTCAGAAAATTAAGAGTCTTAGAATTTTTAAAAAGAAATTCAATCAATGAGAAAGAACTATCCTGTGTCGTTGGAAGAGGGGGAATCTCTAAACCAATAAGTGCTGGAACATACATAATAAATGAAAAGATGATTGAGGATTTGAGAAATTCACTCATTGAACATGCAAGCAATTTGGGTCCTGTAATTGCTTATGAAATAGCAAAATCTCTTAATATTCCAGCTTATACAGTTGATCCAATAACTGTTGATGAGTTTCAAGATATTGCAAGGATAACTGGTTTAAAGGAGATTAACAGAAGATCAAGATTCCATGCTTTAAATACAAGATATGTTGCTAAAAAAAGAGCAGAGATGCTTGGAAAGAAGATAGAAGATTTCAATTTTATTGTTGTTCATCTTGGTGGTGGATTGTCAATAGCTCCGTTTGAAAAGGGAAAAGCAATTGATGTAAATGATTCTGCAACATCAGGTGCGTTTTCGCCAGAGAGATCCGGGAGTTTACCATCAATAGATATCGTTGAGATGTCTTATTCAGGAAAATATAAAATAGACGAGATCAAAAGAAAATTAATGGGAGAAGGTGGCCTTATCTCATATCTTGGAATAAATAATTTAAAAGAAGTAGAAAGAAGAATTGATAATGGTGATGATTACGCTAAATTTATTTTTGAAGCGATGGCTTATCAAATATCAAAAGATATAGTTGCATCAGCTGTTGTACTTAAAGGAAAAGTAGATGAGATTATTTTTACAGGGGGAATGTCAAATTCAAAAAGGTTAATAGACTTAATTAGTGATAGAGTGAGTTTCATATCAAAATTTTTCCTTTTTCCCGGAGAGATGGAACAGGAAGCTTTATGCTTTGGCGCTTTGAGTGTTTTAAAGGGAGAGGAAGAGGCAAAAATTTATTAAAGGAGGATTAAATGATAAAGAATTTCGATGAGTTAATAAATGAGGTAAAGAAAATTGGTAAAAAAAGATTATCTATTGCCATTCCATATGAAATTGAAGATTTAAAAGCACTTAAATTTGCTAAAGACGAAGGAATTATTGAGCCAATTTTAATTGGGAAAAAAGATGAAATTAAGAAATTTTATGAAAAAGCAGAGATTTCTCTTGATGCTGAGATAATTGAAGAGAGTGATTATTATAAAGCAATTGAACTTTCAGTTTCGATGGTAAGAGGTGGAAAAGCAGATCTATTAATGAAAGGTCTTGTAAAAACTCCAGAACTACTTCATGCTGTTTTAGATAAAGATAAAGGAATAAGAAAGGAAAAAGTTTTATCACATGTTGGAGTTTTACAATGTTCAAGATATCCTAAATTGATAACTATGAGTGATGGCGGAATGATTATTGCTCCTACTCTTGATCAAAAGGTTGAAATCTTAAAAAATGCAGTTTTTGTAGCTAAGGCTCTTGGTGTTGAAATTCCAAAAGTTGCTCTTCTGTCAGCAATTGAAATTGTGAATCCTGATATGCCTTCATCTCTTGATGCTGCTCTAATAACTATGATGGCAAAAAGAGGTCAGATTAAAGGAGCAATTGTAGATGGTCCGCTTGCTTTTGATAATGCAATATCAAAATGGGCTGCTGAGGTGAAAGGAATCAAATCAGATGTTGCTGGGGATGCCGATGTTTTTATTGTTCCAAACATTGAGGCAGGAAACATTTTCTTTAAAATATTAAACTATCTATCAGATGGTTATAGTGCTGGTGTTGTAATTGGAGCAACTGCACCTGTTATATTACCATCTCGTTCAGATTCAAAAGAGTCAAAATATTATTCAATTGCATTAGGTTGTTTAATATCAAATTATAAATAGGAGGATGTGATGGAGAAAGAGTTAACATTAAATCCATTCAAGATTGTTCAAGAACAGATTGAAAATGTCGGAGACGTTCTTGGTCTTTCTAAAGATGTTGTAGAAGTATTAAAATGGCCTAAAAGAGTTTTATCAGTATCGATTCCTGTAAAAATGGATGATGGTTCAACAAAAGTTTTTTTAGGCTATAGATCTCAACATAATGACGCATTAGGACCTGCAAAAGGAGGAATCCGTTTTCATCCAGATGTAACAATTGATGAAGTTATGGCTTTGTCTATGTGGATGACCTTGAAGTGTGGAGTAGTTGGTGTTCCTTATGGAGGTGGTAAAGGTGGAGTTGCCTGTAATCCAAAAGAGATGAGTCAAGGAGAAATTGAAAAAGTTGCAAGAGGATATGTTGATGGTATATGGCAATTTATTGGACCTGAAAAAGATATACCAGCCCCAGATGTTTATACAAATCCACAAATTATGGCTTGGATGATGGATGAATATTCAAAATTAAAAGGCTATAATGTTTTTGGAGTAATAACTGGAAAGCCACTTCTTTTGGGTGGTTCTGAAGGAAGAAATATGGCTACAGCTATAGGGACTCTCTATACAATAAGAGAAGGCGTTAAAGTAGTTGGCATAAATTTAAAAGGAGCATCTGTTTCTGTTCAAGGGTTTGGTAATGCAGGATTTTTTGCAGCAAAACTTCTTTATGATGATGGAGCAAAAATAGTTGCTGTTAGTGATTCAAAAGGAGGAATATATTCAGAAGAAGGATTAGATCCTTATAAAGTTTCGGAGCATAAAAAGAAGACAGGAAGTGTTGTTGGTTTTCCAAATACAAAAGAGATTGGACCAAAAGATACTTTAACAATTCCCTGTGATATTGTCGTACCAGCTGCACTCGAAAATCAAATAACAACAGAAAATGCAAATGAAGTTAAAGCAAAAATAGTTGCAGAAGCAGCAAATGGACCAACAACGCCAGAGGCTGACAAGATTATTGCTGAAAAAGGAATTTTAATGCTTCCAGATATCTTAACTAATGCTGGCGGAGTGACTGTTTCATATTTTGAGTGGGTACAGAATAACTATGGATATTATTGGAGCGAAGAAGAGGTTTTAGATAAACTCGAGAGAATAATGGTAAATGCATTTAAAAATGTTTATGAGATGTATAAAGAGAAAAAGATTGATATGAGAACAGCAGCAGGTGCTGTAAGTATAAAAAGAGTTGTAGATGCTATGAAATTAAGAGGCTGGGTCTAAAAAAAGGGGAGGTCTTCTCCCCTTTTTGGAGGAGACAATGTTTAAAACTCTTGTTATAAACCCTGGTTCAACTTCAACAAAAATAGGTGTTTTTGAAGATGAGAATCCAATTTTTATAGAAATATTAAGGCATGATTCTGAAACAATAAAAAAATACAAATCAATTTTCGATCAGTATGATTTTAGAAAAGATATCATTCTAAATTTTCTCAAAGAGAAAAATATCTCATTAAATTCTCTCTCATCTATTGTTGGAAGAGGTGGTTTAATCAAGCCAGTTAAAAGTGGAACATATTTAGTAAATGAAAAGATGATAGAAGATTTAAAAGAAACTAAAAGAGGAGAGCACGCAAGCAATCTTGGAGCAGTGCTTTCCTATGAAATTGCAAAACCATTAAATATTCCTGCGTTTATAGTTGATCCTGTTGTTGTTGATGAGATGGATGATATTGCAAGGGTCTCTGGTTTAAAAGGAATTGAAAGAATAAGTATATTTCACGCATTAAATCAGAAGGCAGTTGCAAGGAGAGCAGCAAAAGATTTAGGTAAAAAGTATGAGGATGTAAATTTTATTGTTGTTCATCTTGGTGGAGGAATTTCAGTTGGTGCTCATAAAAAAGGTAGAGTTGTAGATGTTAATAATGCTTTGAATGGTGATGGACCATTTGCTCCTGAAAGAGCAGGTTCTCTTCCAACTCAAGATCTTGTTGATTTATGTTTTTCAGGTAAATACACATTTGAAGAAATGAAGAAAAAACTTGCAGGAAATGGAGGGCTTGTATCACTTCTTGGAACAAATGATGCAAGGGAGGTAGAAAAAAGAATCCAAAATGGGGATAGCTATGCAAAACTTTGTTATGAGGCGATGGCTTATCAAACTTCAAAAACAATAGGTGAGATGGCATCAGTTTTAAAAGGAGAGATTGATGCAATTGTAATAACTGGGGGAATTGCTTATTCAAAGATGCTTACTGATTGGATAATTGAGAGAGTTTCATTTTTAGGTAGAGTTTTATTATATCCTGGTGAAGATGAAATGGAAGCACTTAATTCAGGAGCGCTTAGAGTGTTAAGAAAAGAAGAAGAAGCAAAAATTTATGATTGATGGTATAGAAAATTTCAAAAAGATAACCCTCTTTGTAGGGGAAATAGGGAGCGGAAAAACTGAATTTGCAATTAATTATGGAATAAAAATAAAAAAGAATGGGAAGTCAGTAGAGATAATCGACCTTGATCTTTACAAACCATACATAAGGTTGAGAGATTTAAAAGAAGAGGTTGAAAAGTTTGGTGTGAAAGTTATAACACCTCCTGAAGAAATTAAAAGAGCAGATTTACCATTGATAATACATGCTTCAAAATCCTGTATATATTCAGAAGATAAAATTTGTGTTTATGATATTGGAGGGGGTGAAGCTGCATCTTATGTTTTAAGACAATTTCCAGAGATAGAAGAGTTTCCTTATGAACTATTATATGTTGTAAATATTTATAGACCATTTACAAGAAAAAAAGAGGAAATTATCGAAAATATTTATGATATTGAGATGGCAACTGGATTTAAAATTTCTGGAATAGTTGCAAATTCTCATTTAAGGGATAAAACAGAAAAAGAAAATATTGTTGAGGGTTATAAAATTGTTAAAGAGATTTCTGAAAAGATAGGTAAAGAGATAAAGTATGTTGGTGTTAGGGAAGATAAAATCTCACTAATCATGGATTGTGAATTCAAAAATATCGTCTTCCCTTTAAAAAGTTTTATTAAATATCCAGGAGAAATATAAAGAAAGGAGGATAATTATGGAGAAAGTCTCAAGGGTTGTGATTAGAGAAGACTTCTGCAAAGAGTGCCTCTATTGTATAAATTTTTGTCCAACAAAAGTACTCGACAGAGATATGAGTAAATTAAATTCAAGAGGTTATCACCCAACAAAATTGATAAATGAGGATGGTTGTATTATGTGTGGAATTTGTGGAGAGGTTTGTCCAGAGGGTGCAATTGATGTTTATAGGATTAAAGAGGAGGTCAAAAAATGAGTGAGAAAATTTTTATGAAGGGTTCAGAGGCTATTGCAGAAGCTGTAATTAGATCTGGCTGTAGATTTTTTTATGGATATCCAATAACTCCTCAAAATGAGACCCCAGAATATTTTGCAAGAAAGATGCCACTTGTTGGTGGACTTTATCTTCAAGCAGAGAGCGAAGTCGCTGGAATAAATATGGTTTATGGGACTGCATCTGCTGGAAAAAGAGTTTTCACCTCTACTTCGTCGCCAGGGTTTTCTTTAATGCAAGAAGGAATTTCGTATATGTCTGGTGCTAATGTCCCAGTAGTTGTTGCGAATGTTGTTAGGGGCGGTCCAGGTCTTGGTGGTATTTCACCAGCGCAATCAGATTATTTTCAAGCAACAAAAGGTGGAGGCCATGGTGATTATAAATTATTAGTAATTGCTCCTTCTACTGTTCAAGAAATAGTTGATCTTGTTCCAAAAGCTTTTGAACTTGCAGAAAAATATAGAACAGTTGTTGAACTTTTATTAGATGGCATTCTTGGGCAGATGATGGAAGCAGTTGAATTTAATTATGATATAAAACCAGAAGACCTTCCAACGCCTTCATGGGCACTTACTGGTGCTAAAGGAAGAAGTAAAAATTTAATTCTTTCTTTTAATCTTGATCCAGAAAAACTTGAGATCATTAATCTTGAACTAAATAAAAAGTATAAAGAAATTGAAAAAAATGAGAAGATGTGGGAAGAGTATTATCTTGAAGATGCTGAATATATTTTTGTTGCCTTTGGCACAGTTGCAAGAATAATAAAATCTGTTATTGAAGTTGAAAGAAAAAAAGGTTATAAAGTAGGTCTGTTCAGACCTATTACTCTTTGTCCATTTCCATATGAAGAGTTAAGAAAATTTGTACCACAAGCAAAATTCTTCTTTGATGTTGAGATGAACCTTGGACAGATGATTGAAGATACAAGACTTTCAATACTTGATAAAAAACCTACCTATTTTTATGGAAGAACAGGAGGAATTGTTCCAACTACCATTGAAATCATTGAGCAGTTTGAAAAATTGATAAAGGAGGTCAAGTGATATGGAAGTAAAACCAATTTATACATATCCTAAATCTATGGAAGATAAAGTAACAAACTATTGCCCTGGTTGTCATCATGGAATTGTTCATAAACTTGTTGCAGAACTCATTGATGAGATGAATCTTTTTGAAAAAACAATAATTGTATGGCCTGTTGGATGCTCTGTAGTTGGATATGAATATTTTAAAACTGATGGTTGTATTGCTGCTCATGGAAGAGCACCAGCAATGGCAACAGGGATTAAAAGGGCAAATCCAGAAAAATTTGTTCTTTCATATCAAGGAGATGGCGATTTAGCATCAATTGGTATGGCAGAAATTGTACATGCAGCAGCAAGAGGTGAGAAAATAACAGTTGTTTTTATAAATAATACAAATTATGGAATGACAGGTGGACAGATGGCACCTACAACTTTACCAGGACAGAAAACAACTACTTCTCCATATGGGAGAGATCCAAATCTCTGTGGTTGGCCAATTAGAGTTTCAGAGCTTCTTTCAACAATCGATGGAGCAGCTTACATAGCAAGAGCTGCACTAAATAAACCTGCAAGAATAACTCAAGCAAAAAAATATCTTAAAAAGGCATTTAATACACAACTAAAGGGTATAGGATTTTCATTAGTTGAATTTATCTCTGCTTGTCCAGTTCAATGGCATATGACACCTTTAAAATCTCTTGAAAGAATTGAAAATGAACTGATTCCATATTATCCACTTGGTGAATTTAAAGTAAAGGAGGGAGTTACAGATGTATCTTGAAGTGATAATTGCTGGTTTTGGTGGTCAGGGTGTTATGTTAATGGGTGAAACAATTTGTGAGGCTGCAACTTCTATGGGTGTAAATGCTACATTTTTCCCATCTTATGGACCTGAAACAAGAGGTGGAACTGCAAATTGTAATGTCATTGTATCTGATAAGCCAATTGCTTCTCCTGTTCTTGCAACAAGTCAAAATATAATCGTTATGAATAAACCTTCTTTAGATAAATTTGAAAGTAAAGTTAAAGAAAAAGGTTATATTTTTGTTAACTCATCTCTCATTGATAGAGAGGTTCAAAGAACTGATATTGAAGTTATTAAAGTTCCAGCAAATGAAATTGCAGAAAAACTTGGCAGTTCAGTGGTTGCAAATATGGTAATGCTTGGTGCGTTCATAGAAAAAATAAAAGTTATTCCTATAGATAAGATAAAATATGTTGTTGAAAAATTTCTTGGTGAAGAAAAAAAAGAACTTATCGATATAAACTTAAAAGCTCTTGATGAAGGAGTTAAATTAGTTAAATAACTAATTTGGGTCAGGTTTTGAATTAAAACATTTTCCAAATTTAAATATAAATTTAAAACCTGACCCTATATTATGAGGTAATAATGAAAAAGAAATTAAATGTTAATAATTTTACATCACTCCTTCATCCATATCCTGCTACTCTCATAACAACCATGGGTGATGATAAAAAACCAAATATAATCGCTGTTGCTTGGATAACTCCTTTAAGTGTTAATCCATCAATTATAATGTTTGCTTTAAGAAGAGAAAGATATTCATATAAATTAATATCTGAAAATCAAGAGTTTGTAGTTAATATTCCAGATTATAATTTGATAAAAGAGGTTTTAATGTGTGGCACATATAGTGGGAAAAATATAGATAAATTTGAACTTACAAAATTTACTAAAATTGAATCAGAATTTGTGAAAGTTCCAAAAATAAAAGAGTGCATTGGAAATATTGAATGTAAGGTTTTAGAAATTATTGATAAAAAAGAGCTTGACCATGTAATAGTTTTAGGGAGAGTTTTAAATGTTGAGGTTGAAGAAGAACTTTTTGATAAACATTGGGATTTAACAAAATTGAATATGCTCCTTCATTTAGGTGGAAATCTATTTACAACAAATATAAATGAAATAAAAAAAGAAAAAGTTTAAAAGTCAATAAGTTAATAAAATTGATATATAAAATAAAATTCCTTATTGTTTAAAAATTTTTAATTCTTAATATCTTATATTTTATAGATATTAAGAGGAAAAAATATATATTATTATCTCTAAATCTTTTATAAATTATGTTAAAATTAAAACAATGGAAAACATAAGAGTAGTAACAGATAGTGTTGCAACTCTTCCAGATGAAATAAAGAATAAATATAATATTCTTCAGGCTCCTTGTTATTTTGAATTCAATGGCGAAATTTATAAAGATAACGAGATAGAAATTGACAAAGTTTACAAATATATCGATGAAAACTCGCTTTTTAAAACATATGCTCCAAAACCTGAGGATTTCTTAAATATTTTCAATTTATGTTCTGAAGATAAAATCATCTGCATAACAGTATCTTCAACTTTTAGCAATTCATATAAAAACGCTTTAATAGCTAAAGATTTTGTAAAAGATAAAGAGATAGAGGTTATAGATTCTTTAACTGCTGGAAGTGGTGAAGCTTTATTAACTTATTTAACTTTAAAATATATAGAGGAATCGGTATCTTTTAAGAATTTAATTTCAAGAGTAAAAGAAGATGTTTTTAAAATTAAAACAATAGTTTATGTCGATACAATAAAGTATGTTAATAGAACAGGTAGAATACCAAAAGCTCTTACAAATTTTGGCTCTCTTCTTTCAGTGAAACCAATTGTTTCGCTTAATACTGCAAAAATAAGGCCTGTTTCTCTTGTTAAAAGTAGAGAGAAAGGATTTGAAAAAATTGTTGAAGTACTAAGAAGGAATAATCCTAAAGATATATTGATTTGTATGGAGTTAGATATTTCTGACGAGGAAAAAAGTTTTTTTACTAATAAGATAAAAGAGATTTTTAATGATATAGAGGTTTATTTTGTCAAATTCACTCCAATTATGGGATATTCTGTGGGAAGTGGAGCTTTTGGTGTATCATACATTGGAAGTTAAATTATGATTGATATTCTAATAGTAATCTTAAGCTACTTTATTGGCTCTTTGTCATCAGGAGTAATTATAACAAAGTATATAAAGAAGAGAGATATTAGAGAAAAAGATAATCCTGGCGGTGCTGGGGTTATAAGACAGTTTGGCTTTGGTACTGGTGCAATAGTTGGTCTTCTTGATATCTTAAGAGGTTCTTTAATCGCCCTTATTACTATAGAATATTCTAAATTAGATTTAACATTTATTTTATCATATATTGCATTAGTATTGGGAAACAACTATCCTATCTATTTTGAGTTTAGAGGAGGTCAAGGAGTTGGTGCAACAATTGGATTTTTTTTAACTCTTTTTCCACTTGAGTTAATATTTTCTTTTTTAGTTGGAGCTTTCTTTTCTCTAATGTACCATATTATAAAACTTAATAGGTACATAAAATTTATGGGATTAGTTCCATTCGGGACAGTTTTCGGAATTTTAACAATTTTTATTCTTATTATAAGAAAATATCCATTTTACCCTTTTCCACTTTTAATTATTGTTGCAGCATTTATGCTTTCGTTTAGAGGTCTTCAAGTGCTTTTTTATAGAAAAAAGAAGGATTTATAATTTAAATTTCCTATGGAGAAAGATTTTTTAAAAAAAATTATAAACTCACTTTTCAAGACACTTGAAAAACTTGAAGAAAGAGAAGTTTATATTAATAATCTGAATGTCTTTCCTGTACCTGATGGTGATACTGGAACAAATATGTTAATGACGCTCAAGGAAACTCTCGAATCCACAAATAATGATGATTTAAAAAATTTTCTTAATGATGTTTCAAAGAATATTGTTTTAAAAGCTCATGGAAATTCAGGCATAATTTTTTCGAGTTTTTTAAAGGGTTTTCTTAATAAGATTTTGAATTTTGATAGCGATGAAGCTAATATTTTAACTGAAGCATTTGAAAATGGTGTTGAAGCATCTTATAAAATTCTTGATAATCCAACTGAGGGGACAATTTTAACGGTTATAAGAGAGAGTGTAAGAGGAATGAAAGAGGGTAAAGATTTAATAGAAAAAATTGAAAAATCTTATATTTATGGATTAGAGGCATTAGAAAAAACTAAAGAAATGCTTCCATCTTTAAAAGAAGCAGATGTTGTTGACGCTGGTGGCGATGGTTTTCTTTCATTTTTAGAATCTTTATATGAAGTTTTTACAGATCAAAATATAAAAAGAGAGAAAGCCACTTCTTCTTCTTCTTCTTTTAATGTCTCAATATGGAGAAAAAGACCAGTTTATAAAAATTGTGTCGAACTTATTGCTGATAAAAGAAAAGAAGATTTTAATATTAAAGAAAAATTAAAAAAGTTAGGTGATTCAATAATTTTAGTTGAAGATAATGAAAAAATTAAAATTCATATTCACACAAATGAAGTAGATGAATTATTAAAACTCGTCAATAGGATTGGTGAAATAAAAGAGATAAATATAAGAAATATGATAAAGCAACAACTTGAGTTCCTTTTAGATGTAGAAATAGCTGTCATTACTTTTTCGATTGGAGAAAATATTAGAGAACTTTTTTATTCTCTTGGAGCTTCAATTGTGATTGATAAAGATGAAAATTTGTCTTATGAAGATTTAGTTGAAATTGTTAAAGATATGCCATCTCAAAATATAATATTATTACCAAATGATAAAGAGATATTATTTAAATTTGAAAAAATTAGAGAGTTAGAAACAAAAAAAATTGAAGTAGTTGAAACCTTATCTATTCCAGAAGGCATTGAAGCATTACTAAATTTTGATAGAGAGAAATCTTTTGATGAAAATATTTTAAATATGAGTGAGAGCATAAAAAAAATAAAAAGTGGTTTTATAGATATTTTTAAAGAAAATTTGAGTATTAAAGATTTTGAAATTAAAGAGGGTGACTTTTTCGCAACAGTTAATGATGAAATAATTGTAAAAGGAGATAATCTTTTAAAAACAATTTTTAATCTATTAAATAAAATTGAGATTAATGAAGGGTTACTTCTTTTAATCTATGGAGATGAAACAGATTCTGATGAGGTTGAGAAAGTTAAAGTGGAATTAAAAAAAGATTTTCCTAATCTAAATGTTGAAATTTATAATGGAGGAAAAAGAATTAACAAAATTATCTATAGTATAAAATGAATTTTTAATCTTTTTTCATCTCTTTTTTATAATTAGGATCAAGATATTTTTCTGGATCAATTTTAAATTTTTCATAGCAATATTGACTGCAGAAATAATATTTCTTACCCTTATATTCATAATTCAAACTTTTATCTTCTTTAACAACCATTCCGCAAACTGGGT
>ERZ795050.1761-NODE-1761-length-26619-cov-5.767467_pt1 | contig 26619 bp, 21 predicted proteins | sample MGYA00375134_ERZ795050 | MGnify/ENA primary metagenome ERZ795050 (study PRJEB30179, sample SAMN05720221) | activated sludge metagenome | isolation source: Anaerobic digester | place: Japan | collected 2015-05-26 ... | reverse complement strand
ATAACTTGTGACCCATCAGAGGTTGTTACTATAGTATAGTTTTCTTTTTGTAAAATTGATGCGAGTGCTTTTAATTCAAGCTCACTATCGTCCACAAGCAAAATGGTATGCATGTGTATAATGATATATCACAAAAGAACGGCTTGTAAAGTATGATTTAAATTAAGAAAAACTCTTATCGGGAGTTCGACACTTCTTTGTGTGTGCTCATAATTATAGCAATCGGCCTTAGCCCAGGAATTTCTTCACAGATAATTTTTATAATAACAGTCATGGGAACAGACAGTACTAAGCCTGCAAATCCCCAGATCCAACCCCAAACAAGGAGGGATGTAAGCACAACAAATGTAGAAAGACCAAGATTTTGACCCTGTACATGCGGTTCGATTATATTTCCAATTACCATATTAATACTGATCATAATAATAGCAGCCCAGATTACCGGCATTGGAGATGGCCAAAATTGAAGCAGCGCAAAACCGATAACACTGGCGCCAGCTGCAATTGAACCAAAAGTTGGTATAAAGTTTAAAATAAAGGATAGAACTCCCCAAATTACTGCAAAATCGAGTTTCAGGAGTGCTAAAAATAGCCAGACAAGAAGACCTGTTGCAAGGCTTACAAAGAATTTGATGCTGAGATATCGTGTAATGCTGGTAATTATATTTGAAGCTATTTTTTGGATATCGATAGAAAAGTTATCTGCTAATGCAACTTCCAGTTTTTTTTGAAGGAATGATGCTTCCATCATGAGAAAAATAGTAATAATGAGAATGGTAACAAGTTTTACAGTGTTGCTGATAAATGAACCGGAAAATGATAGGATCAAATCCTGAACTGTTTTTCTAACGTTAGCCTGGTTCCAGACATTATCAAAAAACGAAAGGTGTTCATCAAATGGCAGATTAAAAACTGATGCTGCAAGCTTGTAGATTTCCATGCTTCGTTTTTCGTAAAAACCAAGATTGTTAGCAATAGAACGGATGCTGTTATAGAGAATAATGGAAACAATTCCCAGAACTATAAGCATTATGAGTATTACTGTAAGAATTGCTACGATACGCGGTATTTTATATTTTTGAAAAAACCGAACAGGTGGTTCAAGCACAAATGAAAGAAATATCGCAATGAGAATAGGGAGAATAACACTTGCTCCAATTTTTAAGCAGGCTATGAGCAGTACGCTTGCAATAAATGAAACTAAAAGCAGATTAGCTCGTGCTAAGCTTGTTGTTGCCTTTGATAGCTTCTTTATTGATGGGGCATCAGTCTGATTTTGTTCCGGTGGAAGTGTTTGTAATTGTTCATCGTTTTTGTTTTGTTCTTTACTCATAGTCTGTTAGTTCTTTTTACGCACTCTTTACAGTATTATAGCAAAGTTCAGTAAATGCAATAGTTGCTCGCAAAAATTGGTATTATTGTTGGATAATGATAAAGGCATCACTGCAATCAGGAATATTCTTTATCGTGCTAAGCCATCGTTCTGCATCAGCTTTAGAGTTGTAAGGACCAATGCGTACACGGTACCAGGTTTTTCCGCTTACAACAGAGCTTATAAGATAGCTCGTGAGACTCTTTTCTGCAAGCATGCGCTGCATATCTTCTGCTTTGAGCTTTGTAGAAAAACTAGCAACCTGTATCCAGTATCGAGTTTGTTGTTTTTGAGATTGTGTTGTTTGTGAAGCACTCGGTTTGACAACCTGGTTTGTTGGTTTAACTGATGTTGTAGTGCTCGAACCTGCTGCTCCAGTAGGTTTGGTTTGTGCAGGCGGAGTAGGGACAGGTATACTTGTAGCAGTGGGTTCACTGACACTGGTTTCAGATGCTGAATTTGCAGGTTCTTCCTGGTTGTTAAAGACAATGCTTATAACAGTACCAGATTCATCGGGAGTAGGGTTTGTTTGATTGGTGGCAGCGAGTGTGTCCTGAACCGTTTTTGATGGTTCCGGTATCGGTGTTTGTATTGCAACTGATGCAGGTTGAGGTTTTTGTGCAGGAATTTTTAAAAGCAATGCCAGTGCAACAATGATACCCAATGCAATAATACTATATAGAACAATTAAAATTATTTTTTTTGCATCAGCTGCCATTATAATCCTCCGGTTATAGGGGTAGTACAATACCCATGTAGTCTTACGCTTTGAATATCGGGTGGTTTAGATAAGAAATTAAGTATATTCTCTCACGTCATTTACTGTGTTCGAACCATTCAGAATTAGCACGTTGGTGGCTGCAATTTGAGTGCTTTGGCAATACAACGTTCGAGCTGCCGGGTTGATCCCATGTTGACTACAGTAATAATTGGAATATGAGGAGGCCGATGTGCAAAGAGCTGTTTTTGAGCATTCATTTTTGCAAGGATTTCACATGCACCACGCCTATCGCGTTTGAGTCCTCTCAAAAGCCTGAGCAAAAATGGACTTTGTATTTCAATAATTTTAGAACAGCGGCTAACATGAGGAATTTTGTACAGAATGGCAGCGTTGATACATACCTGTTCTTTCGGAGCGCGTTCAATATGTGTATCGAGCAGGCTGAACATAATCGGATGAACAATAGCTTCATATGTTGAAAGAATTTTTGCATCTGGAAATACACGTTCAGCAATTTTTTTTCTATCCATGGTGCCGTCAGCCCTGCAAATATCTTTTCCCAGGAGTTTGATTACATCATCTCTGGCTAGATTGAGCGCTTCATGTCCTAGTTTATCAAGATCGATAGTATACCATCCAAGGTTTTCGAGAATGTTTGCTGCGGTATTTTTGCCAGAACAGTATGCGCCGGTAAGCCCTATTATGGTTTTCATTCCATTGATCCCCAGCTATGGCCAATGCTGATAGAAACTCTAAGTGGAACCGAAAGTGGCCATGCGTTTTCCATACAGGTTTTGAGTGCCTGAGCAAACGCTTCGGCCTGATGTTCTGGTACTTCCACAATGAGTTCATCGTGTACCTGGAGCAGTAAGCGCGAATCCTTCCAATCGCGCTTTATCATATCCGCCACTGCAATCATGGCTTTCTTTACAATATCAGCTGCTGTGCCCTGAATGGGAGTATTTACCGCTATACGTTCAGCAGCCTGCCGTTCGGTAGCATTTCTGCTATTGATGGTGCGAATAATACGTTTGCGACCGCTCAGTGTGCGTACGAAACCTGTTTTACGAACCTGTTCTACAGTATTCTGGATAAATGTTGAAATACCTTTATAGGTAGCAAAATAGGCTTCTATAAACCGATTAGCGTCGGTTCTGGAAATCTTAAGGTCTCGGGCAAGCCGGAATGCGCTCATTCCATAGATCACGCCAAAGTTAATTGTTTTTGCGATCCGGCGCTCGGATGGAGTAACTTCGTCTTCCTGTTTATGAAAGAGCAGCGCTGCTGTTTTTGTATGAATGTCCCGTCCTTCCTGAAATGCTGTTTTGAGTGCAGGATCATTTGAAAGATGCGCAAGCACCACAAGTTCAATTTGTGAGTAATCTGCTGAAACAAGCAGGTGTCCTGGCTCTGCAATAAATGCCTCGCGAATTCGTTTGCCTTCCTGTTCTCTGACTGGAATATTTTGTAAGTTGGGGTCTCGCGAGCTAAGCCTGCCTGTTGCAGTACCCGTCTGTATAAAATGCGTATGGAGTCTTCCATGAGCATCGGTTTGTTCTGGAAGTGTGTCGACGTAAGTATTTTTTAATTTTTGCAATGTTCGAAAATTTAGAATCAATTCCGGCAAGGGGTCTAGCTGAGCTAGTTCTTCCAGTACAGAAATATCTGTACTGTATCCTGTTTTAGTTTTTTTGCCCGGATTGAGTTTTCGTTCTTCAAAGAGAACGGTCTGGAGCTGTTTTGTAGAATTGATGTTAAACTCGTGTCCAGCCAGTCGATATGCTTCTGCTTCGAGTGATTTGCATGTTGTATCAAGCTCTTTACCAAATTGCTCGAGCTGTTTTTTATTAATGAGAATACCCGTTCGTTCCATCTGAGAAAGAATAGGAAGCACGGGCATTTCTATATCGGTAAAAACAGGCATGAGCTCTTCCTGTATAAGGAGTGGTTTTAGAATAGTATAGAGACGCAGCGCCATGTCAGCATCTTCTGCAGCATACGCAGTTGCCTCTTTGATCGGGACTGCAGAAAATACACTTCCTTTAGGCACCACTTCGTTGTAAGCAACTCCTTCATAATCGAGATATTGCTTCCCGAGCTGTTCCAGTTTTAGTGAGGGCAATTCTGGATCGAGCAGCCATGCAGCTATCATGGTATCCCATGGTTTGGCATGAATATTGATGCCCCAGTTTTCCAGCACATGAAAATCAAATTTAACATTCTGGCCTACTACCGTAATAGCAGAATCCTCAAAGAGTTCCTGAAGCCCTTTTTTTAATATCGAGTCAGCAATACAGTTTGTGTCCGGAGCACAAACGGGAACATATACTGCGCTGCAGGGGCTAACTGCAATAGAAAAACCAACTGGAGTTGCAGTGTGTTCATCGAGGGAATCTGTTTCTGTATCAAAGGCAAAGTATCCCTGTTCTTTGCATTGTGTGATAATATTGAAAAATTTCTCTTCGTTAGTTATAGATTCATAACTTCCTTTGCAGGAGTATCCTGCAGGCAGAGCTGCATACTGTCTGGCTTTTGATGACTCAAAGTCTGTGATGCTAGAAACTTGAGGGGCTTCATCAGCTTTTGTGTGAGGAGCTGTATCAAAAAGCGATGAGCTCATATCGCGCATGAGGCTTTTCATGTTGAGCCCGGCAAGTATTGGCTGAATCGCTCTATGATTGAGTTCAGAAACCGCATATGTTGTAAGAGATTTTGAGATACCCGGAACATCGGTATGCAAGGTAATTAACTCACGCGATAGTCTGGCGCTCTCAATGCCAGCCTTAATTTTAGCTTTGAGCGATTCTGGCTTTATAGTTTCCGCATTTGCAATGATTGCTTCCAGTGTGCCATACTGTGCAATAAGTTTTTGTGCAGTTTTATCACCAATGCCGGTTATTCCTGGCACATTATCCGAAGTGTCTCCCGTTAAAGAGAGATACTCTAGTATCTGGTTTGGCTTAACACCCCATAAATTTTCTACCGCTTGAGCATCTACTTCAATAAATCCCGCATCTTTATCAGGGCGGAGTACATGTGTATATTCATTTACGAGCTGTAAGAGGTCTTTGTCTCCGGAAACAATGCGGCATGATGCTTGAGCATTGGTGCAAGCTGTGCTCAGTGTGGCAATAATGTCATCGGCTTCATACCCATCGACTCTGAGAGTAGCAATTCCGAGTTTTGTAATAAGATCCTCAATAATCGGTACCTGGGCATGTAAGTCTTCAGGAGCCTTCTCTCGTGTTGCTTTGTATTCTGGATATTTTACATGTCGAAATGTTGGTACGCGTGAATCAAAAACAACTGCACAGTATTCAGGCTTGTAGCTGTCCCAGAGCTGGAAAATAGTCTTGAGAAATCCAAATATCGAGGAAACATTTGTGCCATCGGGTGCTCTCAGTGGTGAACGAATAAAGGCAAAATAGGATCGGTATATTATTGCATATGCATCGATAAGAAAGAGGCTTTTCATGCATACAGCATACTATGTTTATCCTTTAATATCCAGAGCACGTGGTTCTGGTGTATCAGCATAGATGCTTTTCTTTTTTGCATACGGGTTATTGATACTCATAATTTCATGCCGGAGCATTTCCATATGCTGCTTAAGCAATTGTCTGTTTGCTGCATTTCGAGTGATAACTTCGTTTTTTAATGTATCAATCGTTGTGCGAAGTTCTGGTATCCATTCAGGCTCAGCGCCTTTATATGCAGCACGATACATATCTTCTAGTGGATCAATAACTTTTTGCAATGCAAAAATATCCGCAACTATGGCTTGTTCAGCTTCTACATGCTGAACGAGTGCATCGACATTGTCTGTTTCAATAGCTTTTTGTTCATGTTCAAGCAGGTTGAGGTAATTGTAAAATTTTTCACGCTGCTGGAGCAAAAGTTCACGAAACCGTTTGAGTATTGCAACCCGCTGATCGAGTTCGTCTTGACTTAGTGGCATATTAACCAGCTATATTGACGCCGACTTTGCTTTCGCCGGCAGTGCCTTGTGTCTGTTCTACTGCAACAACCCAGGCTTTATAGAGTTCTTCTAACATGTTTTTAACAGGACGCAGTAGACTTGCATTTTTCTGGATATTGGCTTCCATGAGCTCATGATTAAAGTATACATAGAGAGAAAAAAGATTATGAGCAATTTCTCCGCCTGCCTCAAAATCAAGGCTTGCCATGAGTTCGGTAATAATATCCTGTGTTTTAATGATGGCATTGTTTATTTTTTCGATATTCTGGGGATGCTTACGGCAATCTTGCTCAAGCAATTCTAGTGCATAGCTTGCCTGTTTTATTGCTTCTGCATACAACATAAGTATGAGCTGGCCAGGACTTGCGGTTTTAATTTTTGTTTCTTTATAGGCATTCAGCGGGTTTGTAATCATAATTTCCTCCCAAAATATCTTACTCAAAGTCTGTAGTTCAAAGGTTGCTAATATACCTTATTTAAGTTTCGGCTCTTAAAAATAAAAATTGAGAAAAAAAATTACTGTCCGTAATATTTTTCAAGAATTGCATATGCCTGATTGTAGATGGCACAAACTTCTGTTGCCTTCTTTTGAGCTGCGGGATCTGCTGCAAACCTGTCAGGGTGATGTTCTTTGAGGAGCCGTTTGTATGCTTGTTTTACTTCAGCAAAACTTGCTCGACGCGTAAGACCGAGCACTCGAAGCGCATCATCGACTTCATTGGCAGAAAAGTCTCCCGTGTTTGTCCAGGAACGCTGTTCTTCTTCGTGTTTTTGACGGAATTGTTCCTGTTTTTCACGATCATTCCGTAAAAATGCATCTAGTTCTTCCCATGCTTCGTCAAAAAATGGGTCATGGGATTTGCTCTGGTATCGAGAGTCATAGTCTGTTGTATCCTGCCAGGTATCGCTGGCAAAGAGAGATTTTAAGAGAGTTGCCAGTCTGTCAAAAAGTGCATCCACATGTGCTCCTTGCTTGGTGACACGAAGCTTGTGCATACAAGTATCTTTATAGTATATAGTAAGCATGTGTATATACTATAGAATATTTGATACTTTTTTATACAATCAAACAAGCAAAATAGCTCTATCACAATCTTTGTGACACTAGTCAAAAACTGTAGTTACAGAGTACGTATAATTGTCCATTGCGTCAAGCCAACATCAGGATTTTTTTCTATTACACCGGGGCGTGAGAGTTCCTGGACAGATTTACAACCAGCTAGAAACATTTTTTTCTTTACTGTAGCTGCAAGTTGTGAAACATACTCAATAACCCCCGCTGTACCGCCACTAAGCACGGCTCTAAATATCGGAAGCGCTATTCCACAGGCAACAGCGCCTAAACCAAGCGCAACAATGACGTCATGAGCAGTGCGGATACCTCCGGAAGCAAGCAGTATACCCTGTTTGGGACTTTTTTCAAGCATTTCTGCGGTGGAGTAGCCCCAGTCTGCAAATTCGTAAGCAGCATCGATTGTGCCAGAACGCCAGCCTTCAATAAGTATCCAGTTTGCGCCACCCTTGCCGGCAACATCAATGTAGCGTGCCCCAATCGAGGCTAAAAATGCAAGCTCATCGGGCGCAAATCCAAAACCAGTTTCTTTTACAATGACCGGGAAGGGAGCTTGAGCAATAAAGGCAGCAAGCTTATCTTTTATTCCGCGGAAATCGCGGTCTCCTTCTTCCTGAAAGAGCTCCTGTCCGGGGTTACAGTGTACGGCAAGCGCAGAGAATTTAAGCTGCTCTACGAGTCTATTGAGTTTTGACCAGTCACAGTGAGCGAGCTGAACGGCTCCAATGTTCCCAAAAATCGGTACTGTTGGAGCCTCTGATCGTAAGTTGAAAAGATACGATAGTTCTTCATGTTCAAGAGCTATCCGAATGGAACCAGTTCCAAGCGGAATCCCTAAAGCTTCTGCTGCACTGGCAAGTATCTTATTGATATGGGTGCCTTTGCGGTCGCCTCCCGTCATCGATGAAATAAAGATCGGCAGTGTAATGTGTGTATCGAGAAAGTAACAGCGAGTGTCGATTTCAGAAAAATCTATTTCTGGAAACGCTCTGTGATTGATGCGGTACTGCTCAAATCCGTTCGCTGTTGTTTCGATAGGGTATCGTTTGGGATTGCTGCAGATGCTCCTGTGCTGGATTTTTCGTTTCTGGTTCTCCCGTAATGTGGGCATGATCATACTCCCTGTAGCCATCATGTCGAATTCCTACCAGTCTGAATCGAGACGTTGCATTACTGGCAGTTACTTTTTCACCATAACCGTGACCGGAACTTGTTGTCCAGTGATGGTAATCATCAAATGAAGAAGCTATATATGAGTTTTGAAGCGCTTCAAGATTCCAATTTTTGATTATCTCTGGTGCTTGAGGTGCAATTGTTCCCCTCATCATAATCATTGTATTGCCAGAGCCATACGAAGCAAGGAGGATAGTTTTTCCTACAATGTCGGAACCTAATTTGGCATATCGTTCATAGAGGAGAAATGCCAGGTAGAGGAAAAGGCTCGCTGAGTATGCATTTCCTATCAATGCAAGCTGATCGACAGCTTTATAGAAACCTCGTTCAGTTAGCCATGCAATTGCTGCAGCCTCATCTTTACCGCAATATTTCTGGAGTGCCCGTTTCATCGCCATTTCCGGCATGTTGCGGAAAGGAGTGTGTAACGCTACAAAATCGCTGCTCTTAAGGATATCTGCTGGACTCATAGAAAGTCTGGCTGCAAGATCACTGAGTGCATCATCGAAACTCGCATGGTAGCATTCCATTGAGTATGAGCCTTTAACTTTAGCAGTAATGCTATTCGTCGGTCTAAAAAAATCATCGACATCACGCGAACAGTAGCCACTACGAGCAATGTCCAGAGCTAGCAATTTAGGATTTTTTTCTATAAGCAGCGCAGCAGCTCCAGCGCCCTGGGTAATTTCTGCAGTAGAATTGGTTTCATACCGTGCAATATCAGTTGCAATAACAAGACCTGTCTCGTCGTACGGTGACATGCCGATAAGCCCACAGGCAGAAAGCATGCCAAGGGTGGCACCTGCGCAGGCATGCTGTGTCTGAAATGTAGTCAACGTTTCTGGAATAGGTAGACCGGAACGCTGCAGCATACCCTGCACGTATGCAGCAATTGGTTTAGAAAAATCGACCGCAGTCTCTGTGCCAACTATTATATACCGCAGATTGGCAAGTGCTTTTCCGGAATGTACAGAAAAGAGACTGTAAGCAGCTTCTGCTGCCATCGTAGCACTATCTTCTCCTGGTGCGGGGAATCGAATAGCCTTTTGTCCGGTAACAGCAAGTGCTCTATTAAAGTGCCGTTCGAGATCCGGGTTTGTATCAACACGCTTTTTAGCTATGGTTTCAACATCGATACGCATTCGAGGGACATACGGATGTATATCGCTGATTCCAATGGTTTCTGACATACGGTGTCTCCTTGATTGTATAACCCTAACGTACTACAGGAGAGATTTCAAGGAAATAGATGTTCAGAAAATGAACAAATGTATTGGTGTCAGGAAGCTTGTGAGTAGTGTTTATAATACTCTTGATGAGTCCGAGTTATCCGAAGGAACGAAAGGAGATTTCCAGGTGTATTACATTTATCTATACCTGCAGTATCACTTTGCAGTATACTGTTCATGAAAAACCATACAGGAATGACTATGCACGATTCAATACAGGATTTTTTAGCTCACTGCAAGAGTCGTATAACTGAAACGATTATGGAAGCATTTTCTGCTTTTGAGCAGCAATCCAATGATTCGCTCAATGCAGTTTCAAAACTTGCTGGAGAGCGACTCAAAAATTTTATGAAGGGCGGCAAAATGATACGAGGCGCACTCGTCAGGCTTGGCGCAGAGCTCTTTAGCACCCATGTTCCCGATGCATGCATTGATTGGGCTGGAGCTGCCATGGAATTTTTTCAGGCGGGGCTCCTCATTCATGATGATATCATGGACAGGGATACTGTCCGACGCGGATCTACTACTATACACTGGCAATATGTGCAGGATGCGATGCAACATACTATTCATGAAAATGGCTACCCTGATGGTGAGCGAACTGGTGCAGTGACAACGCTCATAAATAGTCAAGGCGCCCAGGATTACATCCACTATGGCGAATCAGCAGGTATATGCCTTGGAGATTTTGCTTTTTTCTTAGGAAATTATGCGCTGCAAAAGAGCATGAGCGCAGTGTATGAAAACTACACCCATGTAGCAAACAGTGATGATGCTCCTGATAATCCTCTTGCATTTACAGCGCTTGAGCTCTGCAACGTTGGTATTGCACAGATGCTTGATGTACAATACGGAACAGCTTTTTTTGAAACTGATCCTTCAATTGATGATATCATTACCGTATATCGGTATAAAACTGGTCGGTACACATTTAGCCTTCCGCTTTCTGTTGGTGCGCGGTTGGGAGGAGCTCCTGGTCATATTTGTCGGACACTCGAAACCTATGGCGAACAGCTTGGTATTGTTTTTCAGCTTAAAGACGATGAACTGGGGATTTTTGCTCCGGCTGAAAAGCTTGGCAAGGTGAGCGGCGCTGATATAAAAGAAAACAAAAAAACAGTGCACCGAAAAATCTTGTTTGAGCAACCTGATCTTCCGGATTCGATAAAAGAACTCTTTGGTAAAGAAAATATTACTTGCGATGAGATAGATGCTGTTCGGGAAGCTATGAGACGGTACGCTGTTGATGAGCGAGTAAGAGCCATAATGGCTGAATATATGGAGCGAGCAAGGCTAATTCGAAAGATAATGAATTTCAAGGATTCAAACGCAAGCAGATGGCTTTTACAGTTAGAAAACTACAGTCTTGTACGGGAGTTTTAATAATGAATATACCAGCTTCAAGCACATTCAGAAAATTGACTCCGCTTGAAAAAAAAGCGTTCTGGGAATCGTTTATTGATAAAACAGGATTGAGCGTTGCATCAGCATCTCAGGAGCAATTCAACCTTGCAGATATTCTTGTAGAACAGGCTGTCGGAATATGTGTAGTTCCGTTAGGGCTTGCTTCTGGTTTTCTCATTGATGGTAAAGCATATATAATTCCGCTTGCTGTGGAAGAACCTTCAGTTATTGCAGCAGCTGGCTATGGAGCTCACATCATTGCACAGGGCGGGGGATTCACAACACGTGCAGAAGCCTCAATAGCAGAATCATATATTTATATTGAACAATCAGATATCTCTGCTCTGGAGCATATTGATACAGCAAAACTCCGTAACTTGCTCGCGCCAGTGCTTGCAAGACTGGAAAACCGTGGCGGTGGATTACGGGATATTAAAACATACTGGCTCCATGAAACAAAACTCATTGCCGTCGAGCTTGCTATTGATGTGTGTGATGCAATGGGAGCAAATATTGTGAACACCGCAGCTGAAACAGTCAAACCGTATCTTGAATCGGTTACAAAAGGCAAAGCGCTCATGTGCATTCTCTCAAATGCTTCCACTAATCGAAAAGCTCAAGCAGAATTTTTCCTGCCGTTTGAAAAACTTGCTCCGTTTTGTAAAGGTTTTTCAGCCGAAGATACAGCACGCCGAATCGTTCTTGCCACACAACTTGCGAATGAAGACCCCAACCGTGCAGTAACACACAACAAAGGCATCATGAATGGTATCGCTGCTTTAGCGCTTGCAACCATGAACGACACCCGTGCAATTGAAGCTCAGGCACATGCATGGTCTGCAAGAAATGGGAAACTGGAATCACTCAGCGATTTCTCAGTACAAGCAGGCGGTTTATATGGGAAGCTGGAGCTCCCACTAGCCTGTGGCACCGTTGGAGGTTCAATAGACCTCCACCCGGGAGCACAGGCTGCATTAAAGCTCTTAGGTAATCCTGACAGCAGACAGCTTGCGCGAATTGCTGCTGCAGTAGGGCTTGCTCAAAATTTTGCTGCACTGCTCGCGCTTGTGACAACAGGAATACAGAGCGGCCACATGAAATATCACGCAGCACGCATTGCATATAAAGCTGGTGCTCGCGGTGAAGAAGCTCGTACTATTGGCGCACAGCTTGCCCTAGAAAAAAACTATTCACTTGAACGGGCACAAGAATTGCTCTGTAAATTAAGGGAAAATCTCAATGGATGAGTTTTGTTTAGCAAACGAGTCATCATTATTACAGCAATTTAAAACGAGTAGAAGAGGCAATGTATATGAGCACTACTAACCGCAGTGTACTGATAAAAACATCACCGAGTTTGGCGTTAATAAAATATTGGGGCAAAATACCCAACAAATACAATATTCCTGCAACTACAAGTCTTGCAGTCACACTTGATGGATTGCGCACGGAAACGCTCATGCTACAAAACGGTTCTGGCAAACTGATTATTCAGAGCAGTAGTGATTCATCATGCAAAAATGACACAGCACAAATTCCTTTTCTTCAAATCGATACCAACAAACAGGAACAAAATAGTACAATGCCATGCATTGAAGAAAGCATTGCGGAATACGTATCACTGCTCAATCAGCATGGAAATAGTTCATGTATACCCGATGCATATTCTGTCAATAATTTTCCAACAGCAGCTGGTATCGCAAGTTCTTCGTCAGGGTATGCAGCATTAGCATTAGGATTACTTAGTCTTAAAAAACCGCTCGCAAAGCTCACATCATGCCTTGACAATAACCTGTTTTTACAAAAAGCAAGCAAGCTGGCTCGCATGGGGTCAGTTTCTGCAAGCAGGGCTGTCTATGGCGGCTTTACGCTGCTAAAACGGGGAGCGCAGTACGCAGAACCGCTTGCACCTGCATCATTCTGGAGCAATTTACGCATACTTATTGTTATTGTTTCAGAGCAAAAGAAAGCTGTATCGTCAAGAAATGGAATGAAGATAACAGAACAGTCTTCTCCGTACTATAGAGCATGGATTGATAATGCAAAAGCACTATCAGAGGAGGCACTCGATGCGTTTCACCATAAAGATCTTGAAAAGCTGGGTGCGTGTATGCGTGTTTCGTATCTCCGAATGCACGCGAGTGCAATGGCAGCAGTAAGTCCTATTATCTACTGGCTTCCTGAATCATTAACAGTAATACAGTGTGCAGAAGCATTACGAAAAGAAGGTTTTTCTGTCTGGGAAACAATGGATGCCGGTCCGCAGGTTAAGCTCATATATGAGGAACATGAGGAAAAGCAGTTACTTGCAAGACTGGGAGCAATGCTGGAAGAGTATGGCATGCACGGTAAAAAAAAATACCGCTTTATCGTTTCGCAGCCAGGTGGTAAGCCGGAACTCTATATTCCTCAAGAATCAGAACAACAAAGGTTTCTCGCTCAGTTTGAGCACTCTATGCCAGTAAAATAAATTTACAGGTTCAAATATGTCTGTTTTAGTTATGTTATATATAATTTACAGAATAAATGAGGTGTTCATACATGATAACCATATCAGTGCCAGGAAGCATATTGCTTTTAGGTGAGTACTCCATACTTGAACCGGATATGCGAGGACTTTCCATGGCAGTAGAGCCAAGGCTGACGCTTACTGCAGAACGGTCTCAAACGTGGACTATAATTGCAAAAGGGTGCAATGAACCAGCATGCTTTATGCTAGAAAATATAAGCAGAGAATCAGTTCCAGTGGTAAAACAAACGAGCGGTTTTTCATGGGCTAATACAGCCTTGTTGCAGATTGTTATTGAGCAGTTTATCAAAATAGAATCAAAAAATCCATTTGTTAATAGCGGTCCTTATGTCATAACAATTGATTCAAGCAACCTGTTTCATGAAAACAAAAAATTGGGACTTGGTTCGAGCGCTGGTGTAGTCATTGTTTTTTCTGCATTTTTATTTTTACTCGCGCAGCTGGGTAAACTAACTAAAGAACAGCTGCTCGATTTTTGTATTCCTACACATAAATTTGTTCAAAATGGTAGAGGATCGGGGTATGATATACTTACATCAATAGAAGGCGGTTTGTTGTTTTTTTCTATGAGTTCATATCATTATGCAGAAAAGATTATGCTTGATGCTTTTGATGCTGAGATCTGGTGTGCAATGAACGAAGTAAAAACCGCATCTGCAATAAACAGTTATGAATGCTATAAAAACAAACATCCACTGTTAACAAAAATATTTTGGAATAAAACACAGAATCTTGTTAATGATGCGTATAGAATAATTGCAAGCATGCAACAGCAATCAGGTTCAACGCACAAACTGACACGAGAACAGATTCACTACCATAAGTTGGTAGCAGTACTCAGAAAAGCAGGACGGGTCAATGTACGCTTTGGAAGCGCAATTGGAGTATCTGCGCAGTTCCCAATACAGTCAAAATCAATAATGAAATCACTTGGTGCAGGCAATGAAATGGCGCTTTCTGTGCCACACTATTTATTGGACAACATGGATGAATCGTATGATCGACTCGATGCTGAACAACCATCGGTTTTTACACGAACATACAGTACAAATAGTCTCTATGTGTTTCCGTGTAAGCCCACACGTGGTATTGTATGGGAGTATGTATGAGCGTTTTGCAAACAACGGTGCCGGGGAAATTGCTCCTCTTTGGAGAACATGTTGTTTTGAGTGGGGCTCCTGGAATTGCTGTTACCCTGCCAATCACATTACAAGCCAAGCTTGATACTAATTGTAAAGAGTTTACTATAACAGGTAATTCGGAGCATGCTGCAATCGTTACAAAAATTGCACAGGTCATATGGCAGTGCCTTGATACGTCGCATGAACTGATAGGTCAGCTGTCCATTGAGAGTGATATACCGATAGGGCAGGGTTTTGGTTCGTCTGCTGCGTTGTGCGCCGCACTGGCGTTGCTTGAATTTGCTTCTGTTAACAGGTGCAATACATTTTCCGTTTCAGGTACAGGTAACATTGGTACTGAACAGCTTACAACGGAGGAACGGGCAATAGTGTGGAAACTTGCGCACGAAGGCGAAAAATTATTACATGGAACACCTTCTGGCATTGATACAGGCGCAGTGCTCCATCGAGGGCTCAATGCATTTACCAATTTTGAAACCTTTCCGCCCTTGTTACAAACCTGTAAACCACTTGGAGCATGGCTTGTCTGGGGTTTTATACCACGTTCGCAATCCGCGCGTGTTTGTATTGAGCAGGTGGCTCAGGCACGAACATCACAGGGATATCGTGATCTCATACGCATTGCAGAACAAAGCTATGCTATCTTGAGAGCTCACGAACGAAAGAATGCAGATATTGAAACTATAGGGACGCTTGCGAACGCAGCAATGCACTGTTTCGAATGCCTAAGAATTAGTACTCCTCTGTTTAAACCGCTTCAGGAATTAGCCACCCGCCAGGGATCACCGGGAGGAAAACTCTGTGGAGCAGGATCAGGTGGTGCATTCTGGTTTATATTTAACAGTAAAGAAAGCGCACACAATTTACGGCATGAATTAATAAAAAAACAATTATGTAATTTTGCTGAACTTACAGCACTATAAATAAAAAAGAGCTGCTCATTGAGCAGCTCTTTTGATGTAAGAAGCTATCGCTTAGTTAAGATTGAGTGTGTCAACCTTTACAGAAGGAGCTTCGTTGGCAATCTTAGTCTCAACAACGATGGTGTATGCACCAGCTTTGAGAGCAGCAAGTTCCTTAGCAGGAATTACAACTGCAAACTCACCAGCTTTGGTCATTTTTCCTGTAAAGACTTTTTCGCCTGCTGGAGTGATCAGGGTCAAGCTGATTTTTACGTTGTTGCCTGCGGGGTTCATCTTATCGCTTGGATAAACGAAAGTTGAAACTTTTGCAGTAACAGTAACATCAGCATTGCGGCCTGCAGTAGCAGGAACGATAACCTGATCAATATTGGTGATAGTGGTAGCAAATACTTTGGGCCAGTAGTCTTTCTTGAAAATCCAGTTGCGGTTTGCAGAAAGTTCTACAAAGTTAGCCTTGGTATCGATTTTGGTAATCATGAATGGACCATTTGAAATGAATGCATGGCCATATTTATTGATAAAGTCGAGTGAAGCTTTATATGCTTTTGCTGCATCATCAGCAGTAATTTTGCCTTTGAGTGAAGCAGGAATATATTTCTTGCTGATCATCTCATTGAGTTTGGCTTTAATATCAGCAACACAGGTTGGGTTGATAATATCAATTTCAGTCATTGAGGGATCAGGAGAAATTGAGTAAACTGTTCCGCTTGCTGCGCCTTCTGTTACGAGGAGAGCAAGTGCTTCATACACATCCCAGGGAAGCGGCATAGGACCAACGCTGAGTCCAGGAGTTCCGCTTGCTGCTACGCGGTTAGGATCCATAGGCCAGTTATAGTCGAAATAGGTAGTGAAAGTGCCATCTTTGTTAAATACTATACCGCGGAAAGTTTCAAGACCGAAAGTAACCTGTGAAGAATATGCTTCTTCATAGAGAAGATCATCTTCACTATCTTTAGTAGCCCAATCTTTGACAAATGCCATTGCATACATAACATCAATAGCAGATACATCTCTGCCATTGTGCCATTTAGCCTTGCCAGCAAAGCGGTATGTTCCGGTTGAGAAGGCTTTCTGAGCATTTGGACCAACATCTTTCCATGTCTTGGTCTTGGAATCGTATTTTACAGCATTTGCAGGAACAACAATCTGGCCTTCAATATCGCCTTTTGCATTTCTAGCAATTTGAGTTTTTACAGATTTTGGATCCCATGTAAAAAGATATGGTGTGTCGAGTGCTGAGTTGGGAGCTTCAAAACTACTGAGCATGCGAACATTGTCAGCAATTGCACGTGAATAGGTATCGGTAAAACCATCTGTTCCGATTGGATCCCATGCGCTCATAAAGAGTGAACCGCGTGCTGAGAATTGGGTTGCACGGAGAATCTTGGTACCATCTTTTTCTGGTTTTACGTCTGCAGTAATGTAAGACCATTCATTGAGACCGTCACCAAGACCATAAGCAAAGCGGTTAACAACACGGTTTTTATTAGCAACATAGTACTGGTTCTGTGTACAAACCCAGATGCGAACTGCTTCTTTAAGACCAATTTCCATGGCTTTGAGGTTCATGTCCCAGTACTCTTTTTCGGTCAGGAACTGACCATTGATGCTCTTCTGTGAGAGTTCATCGAGTTCTTTGTTTTCATAGTTCCAGTAACCTTCGGTAGCACCACCTGCCATATAGCCAAACCAGGGAGCATACATCTGGCTGATGGAAATATCCCACCAAGCGCGGGTTGCACCTGCACCCCAGCCTTCGGTATACATGGTCCATTCGTATTTTGCTGGATCACCGCTGTAAACCATTTTACCAGCTTTTGAGCGGTCATATTCCAGGCGTTCTACTTTAATGCCAGCTTTTTCGATCTGATCTGCCATATAGCGCCCTGCGGGGAGCCGACCTTTTGGATCATCTACACGAATGATAAGCTTAACAACAACGGGTTTGCCGTTATATGTCCAGAACTGGCCTGATTTTACCAATTTGCCCTGGTTTTCAGGAAGCTGAGCTGCTTTTTCCATTGCAGCAGTTATGTCAGCAATAGCGCGTTTTTCATCGCCGGTTGCGGTCATTCCCATTTTTGCTGCAATAACATTGTACTTGTACGTACCGGGCTGTCCGGGGGTCATTGCTGTGAAAGCGGGCTCTCCAGCGCCGCGGAGAATTTCATCAACGATTTTCTTGCGGTTCATGAGCCAGTTTAATGCAAAGCGGATTTCACGAATAGCAAGAGGATTGAAGAATTCTTCGCCACTCTCGGTCTTCCAAACATAGGGAGCCTTGTTGGGAATCGGGTTCATGCAGTATGACCAAGAGCCAGACGGAACTGCATAAATCCAGAGCTTGTCACGATCGGCCTGTGGCAAATCGAAGAATGTATCGCCGCCCAAACCCCATGCAAAGAGGTCGGTTTTTCCGGCTACAGTGTCTTTAACACCAATGGTTTGATCCATGCGGACATCGAATATGACTTTATCCACGATTGGACCATAATCTTTACCCTGTGCGAACACAGGAACCATTACAGCAACAAGTGCTACAATGGCAGCAACTTTAAACAGCTTTCTCATTAATACCTCCTTATGATACTCATGAGAGTATAGCCTTGTGATATACGACTGGATCCACCCTACCGGTGAAATTCTAGAACAACGGTTCTAACGCCAGTCATGATTTCTTTGTATTATGCAATACATATTGCGTGTTGTCAAAAGGAAAAATAAAAAAAAATCAAATTTTTATTTTTGATTTTACTATGTAAAATATCTCATACCGTTTGAACTGCTCCTGGTGTTTCGTTTACTGCATACTGCCGGTGCCGCGTGTTTTGGTAATGCAGTAACTCTGGTATGCCGATATTGGTATCGATATGCAGATAATTACCATTATTGATTGTATCCAGGCTACCCAATACATGCTGGAAGAATTTGCCCCCGGAATAACCGCTCTTGATCGAGTTTTACACCTATCGAACCAGATTGCTTTCCATTCGGTAATTCTTACACGAGCAAACAGTCCGGTGTTTGATGCTTTGCAAGCTAAAGCATCAGAGCGTGAGCATACAAATATTATTGTTCATGACAGCTGGACAATGGAACTGTATCTTGAAACACTTCAGGAAGCAGCACTCCAGAGCAAGACCAATGCACCTCTAAAGGATATTGTGTTTGTAATTTTACAAGGTGATGCCCCATTTACTGATCGTGCTCTGACAGAGCGGCTGATTGAAATTTATACAAAATACCATCCTGATTATGCATTTGCGGATGGTTATCCTGAGGGATTCTCGCCGGAATTGATAGCAGCACAGGTTATTCCAGAGCTTATCGCTCTTGCTAGACAGCATGCTGTGCCGTACAGCAGAAATGGTATCTTTACTGTCATACAAAAGGATATTAACGCATTTGATATTGAAACTGAGCTTGCTCCAATCGATCTGCGTCCTTACCGCTGTGTGCCAATTTGTAACAATAAACGGAACTTTCAAACAGTACAGCAGCTATGGCAAGCTGGTATTCAAACCGCAACGCTCTGTGCGGAGCGTCTCCCGAATGAAACAGCATTGCTCCGGACAGTTCCTGCTTTCTATTCAATTCAAATTACCGAAGGATGTCCGCAATCCTGCTCTTATTGCCCCTATCCGCTCATGCAGGGTGATCCGCAAGGAAAGCGGGGATGTATTTCTGTTGAAACATTTCGTGAGATGCTCAATCACATTAGCGCTTTTTCAGAAGATGCTGTGATTGATATTTCGCTATGGGGAGAGCCAGCACTGCATCCTGAAATTGAAAAGCTCGTTGCTGCAGTGCTTGAAAAGCCTGAGTTTACCCTTATTATAGAAACATCGGGAATTGGATGGAGAGAGGAAGCACTCTCTGCCATACTTGATATGGTAGTAAAGTATCCCGACAGAAGACAATATGCACCGTTTGAAGGACCTCGACTCCATTTAATTGTGTCACTCGATGCATGGAATAAGGAAACCTATAACAAGCTTCGAGGCACTGGGTTTGAAACGGCTCTGGCTTGTGCGCAAAGATTGCTATCGGAATATCCTCATGGAACCCATATACAGGCAGTCCGCATAAAAGAAAATGAAGAAGAACTTGAGGAATTTTACCGGAGTTGGAAAAAGGTTACTGATCATATCATCATTCAAAAGTATGAGCTTTTTACAGGCAGCATTCCTGACCGTCGCGTTACTGATATTACTCCAATACGGAGAACAGCCTGCAGGCATCTTGCACGCGATATGAGTATACTGCTCGATGGATCAGTTCCTGTGTGTAAATATGCTCTTCACGGAAAACCGCTAGAATACCATGAAATTGCGGGAAATATTCTGAAAAACGGTATTGAAGCAGTGTGGAATGCAATTGGTGAGCTCTACTTAAAGCATTGCAACAATGATTATCCTGATTTCTGCAGGAGCTGTGATGAGTACTACACTTTTAATGCCTGAAAACTTCAATATAACCTATACCGTGCTGGGTGGTGCTCCACAAGAAACCTGTGAGGACGCCCTCCCAATTACGATTATTTTGCTGCCACGGGGACCACGACCCCTCCAACAGATTGTATTAGAAACAGTCCGCAAAGCTGGTTTTTACCATGCTATACTGGTTGTACAGGAAGAACATGCTGGCGGATTGGAACGAATTATCGCTCAAAATCCAGGGGTAAAGATTATCGTTTGTAAAGATGCAGTGCTTCCGGGTACCATGGTGAATATAGCATTGTATGAAGCCTGTACCCGGTATGGACTTGTTATGTGGAATGATATGCAGTTTGAAACACCTGGGCTTTCAATTCGCTTTTTTGAAAAACTGGAAGAAACTAATGCTTGTTGTATTGTTCCTCATATTTTTGATGTTCACGGGCAGTCGGTTCCATCATTAAAGAATCCTGTCCGGCAAAAAAAGCATTTCCGTATCGTGCCTTTAACTTCAGAAGATGCTGGGATAGAAAAATCTTTGTATCCTCACGATTACTGCGGTTTATACAACAGGGATCAATTTTTAGCCTGTGGTGGCTTTGATAGAACGTTTACACATGATTATTACCAGCTTGCAGATTTTGGTATGCGAGTGTGGCTATGGGGACATACAATTGAGTTTAATAAAACGATTCGCATGAAATATACATTGGACATGGAGCCAGAAAATACGAGCATTACACATGACTATTACCGATATTGGGCTCGTAATGTTGCTCCTCACTATGTGCTTGATCATGCAGAATTGCAAAATCGGTATATTATACCATTGCTCGTACGATCACGGTTGGGTTTGGGGAATGCAATTCGTTTATTTATGGATGCCAAGCAGTGGGTGGATCGTTATCAATTTCATTACAAAATGGATGCACACCAGCTTGTTGATGTATGGGAGCCAATATGATACAGGCTGCACTCATTGTGCAAATGAGGCTGGATTCGACACGACTTCCTCAAAAAGCGCTCCTGCCTCTTGGTACTTCTATACTGGCATCATATGTTATGCACAGGCTTCGCTCGATTCCCGCTGTTTCGTATATCCTCGCCTGTGATGAAGCAAGCTATGAGACGTTTGCTCCATATGCGAGCGATCAGGGTTTTACCATTGTTGCAGGACCCAAAAACGATGTTCTCCTCCGGTACTGTATTGCTGCCAAAACGACCGATGCGCAGTGGATTATTCGAGCGACAGGGGATAACCCGCTTGTTTCCTATGAACTTGCATCTTGCTTGCTTGAAAATATTGATGAACATGTTGATTATGCAGCATATACAGGTATGCCTAAGGGAATGGGAGTTGAACTCGTAAAAAAATCGGCACTAGAACGTGTTTGTTCGTTAACGACTGATCCATACTATAGAGAACACGTGTGTCCATTTATATACGAACATCCTGAGTCTTTTACAGTAAAAAAATTACAAGCTCCTCAAAAATATGCAATTCAGGGAGCAAGTGTAACAGTTGATACCCTCGAAGATTATACACTAGTAAAGTCAATTATTGATGCTTGCCCTCCAGACCCCGATGACGATACAATTCTTGCCATGCTAAGAAGGAAGTATTGTTAGCTATGCGTTGTTTATTTGTACCTTCAACACTCATTGGAAACGGGACCGGTCATGTTGCTCGCTCGTTTTATTATGCAAAGAAACTAATAGCAGAATCAAAAAAACACGATGCAGCGCTGTATATTCCGGATAGAGGCGCAGCCTATCGCAGTGCGGATGAAATTCGACTCGCCTTCATTCGTTATGCAGAACTTGTGCCCATTTTAAGCAAAATTGAGCCTGGTGACAGGTGGGATTTTATCATTGTAGATAATCGGTTCACGACCATACATGAATTACGGCTTTTAGAACAGCATGGTAACGTAATCTGTATTGATGAAAGCGGACCGGCACGTTCCTTTTGTGCATATTGCATTGATATGCTGCATATCCCGCCAGCCAAACTGCGTTCGCTCATTATACCAGAGACTGAGTCAGCAAATATTGAAGATATAGGTTTTCTTCCGATTGATGTGCGCAAGCAGAATGTTCCACAAAAGATTTCAAATATTCTCATCGCATTTGGTGGTGAAGATGCAGCAAATCTTACAGAATATTGCTTGAAAAAGATTAAAGCAAAATACTTTTTAAGTTCAATAAAAATAACTGTATTGACTGGTGCGTTTAAAAAATTTACCAATCAGCATGATTACCCAGGAATAGAGTTTTTAAGTTCTATTCCAGATTTACGAGATCATATTCATGAATATGATTGTGTAATCACCCATTATGGTATTACCGCATATGAAGCACGTATGGCAGGATGTGCTGTACTGCTTATGCATCCAAGTAAGGAGCATGCACGGTTGGCAAAAGCCCGAGGTTTTCTCTCATTTACATCTGTTTTTTCATCAACGCGGACTATTCATAAATTTATACAAAATACGAGAGCGTTTGTCTCTAATACATATACAAGTATAGAACCCAGGGATATAGCAAAATTGCTCGAATCTTTACACTGGCAGCATAGTGCATTTTGTATGGCATGTGGATCATATTCCTGTCATGCAGTGTATAGGGATAGGAAAAAAACCTATTTTGTGTGTGAGCAATGTGGTTTAATACGATTATCATATTTTGATGAGCAAATAATAAAGTATTCCGACAGAGCTTATTTTTTTGAAGAATATAAAGAACAATATGGAAAGACATATCTCGAAGATATGGACAATTTAAGAAAATTTGCCAGAACTCGATTGGATATTATTGAAAAATTGCTTCCCAATAAGGGCAAGATTCTCGATATCGGATGTGCTTATGGCGCTTTTGTTAAAGAAGCACAGGATTCAGGATGGAAACCAGTTGGTCTAGATATTTCTCAATCGGCAACAGATTATGTTAAGGAAACCTGGAAAATACCGGCTCTCTGTACCGATTTTGCAGCCGAACACCTTGATGGTTTTATACCCCAAGGAAATGATTGCATTACACTCTGGTATGTAATTGAGCATTTTGAGACTTTAGGTCTTGTTCTTTCACGGATTAATCAATTGCTGCGTGTTGGAGGAATACTTGCATTTTCCACACCTTCAGGCAACGGAGTGAGTGCACGATATAATAAAAGAAACTTTTATAAAAATTCTCCAGATGATCACTGGACAATCTGGAATCCTCGAACCGTTCAAAATATACTTTCACGCTATGGATTTGCAGTAAAGTTTGTACGAGTTACAGGCCATCACCCTGAACGGTTTCCTTTTTTTAAAGCAAAACCAGGCAGTATAATTTTTAAGAGTCTGAGAACCATAAGTAAATTGTTTGGGTTGGGAGATACATTTGAGTGCTATGCGGTAAAAGTACGGAATCTTGATTTGCCATTTACTTTGTGATATGGATTGCTGGTTGAAAGTCATAGAAAGTTTACTGTGATTTACTAATTTGAGCTGGAGAAAGAGAATGAAAGCAGTTTTGATTTTAGGCGCAGGTGTAATGCAGGGGCCAGCAATTTATTCTGCAAAGCAAAAAGGGTACCGTGTCTATGTTGCAGATGCAAATGCGCACGCTCTCCATGCAGGTGATGCGGACGTTTTTCTGGCTATTGATTTAAAAGATAAAGATGCACTTTTAGAGGCAGCAAAAAAAATAGAGAATCTTACGGGAGTATTTACTGCAGGAACTGACTTTTCTGCATCAGTTGCCTGGATAGCAGAAAAACTCGGTTTGCCAGGTATTTCATATGAAACAGCAATAAAAGCAAGCAATAAAGCAGCCATGCGGCGATGTCTCAAAGAAGCAGGTGTGCCTGTGCCTGCTTTTTGCGTCATAAGAAGCATCGATGAATTGGGAAACGCTATTTCATCATTTTCTTCGATATTAAGGGATCCTCAAATAGTGTTTCCTCTTGTTGTTAAACCGGTAGATAACATGGGAGCACGTGGGTGTAGAGCAGTAGCTACGTTTGAAGAGCTCGTACCGGCAGTTAGTGATGCACTACGATATTCCCGTTCCGGTGAAGTTATACTTGAAGAGTATATCGAAGGTCCTGAATTCAGTCTTGACGCGTTAGTACTCAATGATACTATCGTTATACGTGGAATCGCAGACAGACATATCGAGTTTTTCCCATTTTTTGTAGAAATGGGACACACTATGCCATCTCTGTATCCTCAGGATGTGCTTGATGAAGTGATAGATGTATTCAAACGTGGTATTAAGGCGATTGGTATAACGCGCGGAGCTGCTAAAGGCGATATAAAATTTTCCAAAGCAGGAGCAAGTATAGGCGAAATAGCTGCAAGGCTTTCCGGAGGATATATGTCCGGGTGGACCTATCCAGGAGCAAGTGGCATCAATGTCACTTCTGAGGCTCTCGATATAGCATGTGGACAAAACATCGTACTGAACGAGGAAACATATAATCGTGTTTCTGCTGAGCGCGCATGTATATCAATTCCAGGAATCGCCGCAAACATTGAAAATAATGCAACAGCATATGACTATGTGTTTACAAGAATACAGCCGGGAGATACCGTTGTTTTCCCGACAAATAATGTTGAAAAATGCGGTAATGTAATTGTAACTCGAGATTCACGATCGGAAGCGGAAGCACTGGCAGAAGAGGCTGCACGAAATATTATTATTCGGCTCAAGCCCAATATAAAAGAGACAGATGATTTTTTAGCTAATAAACCTCCTGCAGTAAGAAGAACAGCAGATGGAACTATATGGCCTCCAGATGCTTTTACTGCGGTTGATGCAATGGTGCTGGCTATGGCAGAGTCCATGCCTGATATTTTGCGAGATGAGCGTCCTGTAAAAACAATCGGTATTGCTCCCATATACACCATTCATGATCAAAAGGCACGTGATTGGCAGGGGAGAACAATTTCTGAAAGTCTTGAGATTATTCAAAAATACACAGGTGCCCGTTTAACGAAAGATGCAGATCTTGTGCTGGGACGTATTTTCTGGAAAGCATTATTCAGGGGAGGGTATCAAGCAGGAATGTATATCATTGATTCCATGCTTGCAAAACGAAATGCATGAGTAAAAAAACTGCTGCAATAAGTATTATATTACTGCTGCTCATGATTTTACCACTTGTAAGCCAGGAAAAAAATATTGATACAGCTTTGATGCAAAACATTTCATATCTGCTTTTGGCCGATGCTGTTCAATCATGGAATGCTTCTGCTTCATTTGATGTGCTCTCACAAACAGGTTCCATAATAAGAGGAAAAGAAATAATTACATTCAAGCTTGATTATGAAATATTTATTTTAAATGGTAGCCGGGTTTTAGTTGGAAAACCGATTATTTTTAAAGATGGTAGATTGTATATCCCCGTTGAAACTGCAGGGCTCATTCGTGCATGGTTTTTAGATAGAGAAAATGAACAAAAAACAAAAGGCCGTGTTGCAATAATAGTTATCGATGCAGGACATGGAGGAAAGGATCCTGGAGCAATTGGTGACTATGGTAATTTTAAGCTCGCCGAAAAAGACGTAACATTGATAATTGCAAAAAAATTATATGAACTGTTAAGAAATAATTTTCCTGATAAAAAAATTATTTTGACGCGGTCAGATGATTCTTACAAAACTCTCGAAGAACGTGTTCAAATTGCAAATGATCATAGTTTGGCGCTCAATGAAGCAATAATTTATATCTCGATTCATGCTAACGCATCATTTAATGCACATGCAAAGGGTTTTGAAGTGTGGTATCTCGATCCAGATTATCAACGTACGGTAATTACCGATACCACTGCTGTAACATATGACAAAGATGTTCTACCTGTTATCAACTCTATGCTTCAGGAAGAGTACATAGTAGAAAGTGTCTATCTGGCACGTCAAATATCAGCTTCACTTGCTGCAGTTATTGGGGCACAGTCACCCAGCAGGGGCATACGACCGGCACAGTGGTTTGTTGTTAGAAACACAAAAATGCCTGCAGTGCTTGTGGAAGTCGGTTTTGTCACCAATCCAGAGGAATCAAAACTGCTTGCAGATTCAGCATACTTGCTTAAGCTTACGCAGGGATTATATACTGGTATTATATCATTTATTGATTATTTCGAGAATCAACAAAGGAAGAGTTTTTGAAATTGAAAGCGACTCTATCAAACATATCTGCTTTTGCAGAAAAAACCAGGACACATGTGGACAGAATTCTGCATCCGAAAAGAATGTGGGTTGTTCTGGCTGGTATAGCGCTGCTTGTGTCACTCACTATTGCATTGCTTCAGCCTTACCGACGAAGTATAGTGCTCTGGTTTCCTGAAAATAAAACAGGCAAACTGATTTCGGAAGTTCGGTTTGTACCCTGGCAGAGCGGAAAAGTAAATGCAGTCAGTACAGTTGTCGAAGAACTTTTGCTTGGACCAGCAAATCCTCAATGCAAACCTTTTACAGATCAGTACGCTCGAGTCAAAGCTGTTCTCGCATCTAAAGACAGATTCTTAATTATATTAGACTCAAACGCTCTGTTTGCCAGTTCGGTAAAGACAGAAACTACAAATTACCCCACGTTTTTCAAAACACTGGCTCATACTGTATGGTTTAATACAGGTGTAAAACATATATCAG
>ERZ795050.1759-NODE-1759-length-26633-cov-4.111446_pt1 | contig 26633 bp, 14 predicted proteins | sample MGYA00375134_ERZ795050 | MGnify/ENA primary metagenome ERZ795050 (study PRJEB30179, sample SAMN05720221) | activated sludge metagenome | isolation source: Anaerobic digester | place: Japan | collected 2015-05-26 ... | reverse complement strand
TAATCAGCTTACATAAGCACCCGCATGCGGGTGCTTTTATAGTCCTTAGTAGGATTCCACGAAGTGAAATGAGTAAAAAGCGATGGGGGCTTGATGCCCGAGGAGATTTTCTTTTAGGGCATGGAACAAAAAAGAAAAAAGCAAAAGGACACCACATCAGAGCCTTATTATATATAACATGTGCATATTTTACTTCACGTTTACATAATACATCCATATATAACAAATAAGAGGGGAGTTTATTTATGATTAAAAAAAACACTTGGGGGAAAAAACCCCTGTCTCTGCTGCTCGCGGCGGTGCTGATTCTTACACTGCTGCCGGCAACAGTACTGGCTGAGGACTCGAACAGTTACGGCCATCCGGTGACCTATGAGCCGCTGACTTCTTTGAAGTACAAAGGCAAAACCGTGATGTTTTTTGACTATTCCCTGTCTCAGTTTCCGGCCGCTTCGGGCAGTAAATCCAGTATGGTCGATCAGTTTACCAAGCTTATTCAAAGCGGCTACAGCTTCAACAGCTTTGGCGAACGTATATCTGCAAGCAATACTGCTAAAGCACCCGAAACCTTCAACGGAGAAATCAGCGGACTAAAGAATTACAACGCGTCCTACAAGTTTGATGTTCCCAGCGCAAATCAGTATGAGTATTATTTTGGCGGCAATATCCGGGGCTGGAACAAAAAAACCGGTTTTATCACATTTTATAACCAGTGGGAGAAAGCCAGCTTTTCCTTTATGGGTTTTTCCCATTCCACAGAAAATGACGACTACTACCATGGAACGAAAAATTCCGGTTATGATATATCCAAAAACAGCAACTGGAAATCAAGCATGAAGATGTCGGATTTAAAGTGGCGGAGCAACGATAACGATTTTGACAACAATAACCGGGCGAAGCTGGGCATGGGTATGGTTCTCGGACGGGATACCGAAGGACCGATGGTAAAGTCTATAATCATGACCGACTCAGGTGGTAATGCCATACCGGGAAATGTTATCACTCTTGACTGGCTTTCGAAGCATCCCGACAGAACAATTTATTTCAAGTTAACATTAAGTGAGCCTGTGAAGTTTGAAAATGATGTGGATCCTAAGGATGTAGCTTTAAATATTCGCACTTTGGGCATGGACGGCACTGAAGGCCTTTTAGCCAAGGCGTCATTTTTGCATTATGCTCCGGAAGAAACAGGAAACTCATCAATGTCGGAAACCGAAATGATTTTCGAATATCAAGTACCGGACCCGTATACCGATAACAGTTCAGTTACTCAGGAACGGGGACTTTTATACAGTTTCACCAGGGTGAATATTAATGCAAGCGATAATCCCGTTTTGTTTAACAAAATGAGAGATATAAGCGGCAATGTGGCAAGCACGAGCAAAGAAGGCGAGCCCACTCCCTACTCTGTGGCGATGAACGGTAAGGTTGATATTCTGCCGCTGTCAATAGCCTTCGGCGAAAAAACCGCAGGGATTGACATTTATAGGGAGTCGGAGACGGATACCGGCAAAGAATTTATAAATCAGTCCGAGCTTATTAAGATTCAGCTTACTTTCAACAAGCCCCTTGCCCTTAAATATACCGATTATACAAAGCTTCCGAGCATTACTTTGAATATAAAAGACAAAGAGGGTGAATATATCACCATTACGCCGACAGCTTATGATGATTTCCTTAAAAGATGGTATAAGAGCAGTATTACCCAAGAGTGGACACAAAGCAGCAGTCAATCTTATGCCGGTACATGGCGAATTATAAATCCTGCGGATCCATATTCCTATATACAAGCTCCAAATGCATTGATTAGCAGTGACGGCAAGAGTATTACTTACTATTATCAGGCTGTACCGGGACACACATTTTTGGAAGAGGACAGAATTGAAGTTATAGAAGTAAACCCAAATGCCGGAACAAAGGATGCAAGCGGTTATGAGCTTTTGAAATATAAGAGAACGGGAAATATGCTTGTGCCGGCAAATGCACCGTCTATCATTAAAGAAAGTGAACAAAGAGATGCTAAAAATCTTATGAAGGGCGTGGTACCAGCACACCGGTATAAACTGGACTTTAAGGAGCCTTCCGTAGATGTGGATGCCGCATTGGAGGGCGGTGTGGCTGTTTTTACGGCGAATGTCGATGATGCAAACCTTGAGGGTTGCTATGCAAGCTTTAATATTTCGTTTAACGGTAAGATTGACGGGACACTGGGATATAAGCCCTCAAACAGCCTGGAATATGATGATAACAATTGGTCACAAACCGGCACGATGGTTAGTGCAGATGCTCCGATCGTTGAAGGCAAGGCTTATATGCTTGTAAAATTGCCACAGGCTGCTGAGTTTGATGCCGCAACGGTTACTGTCACGGTTGCGGACGAAGCGGGAAACTCAGGCACGAAAACGAAAACGCTGCCTATTGGCTACGATACCCTTTCACCGAGGATTACTCTTACACAACAATATGATATAGATGCACCAAAGCCCTATAATAATTATGCCGCAGTTGATGTTTTGGATATCTCCGGCACAACGGTTACATACGCATGGACAGATGAGGAAGATAGCGAGCCGGATAATGCTTCTTATAGTGAAACGGGCACAGAAATTCGCTACACGGCAAACGATTTAAATGAAAATAAGATTTATGAAAAAACATTATGGGTCAAAGCTGCCGATAAAAAGGGCAATATCGGAAGATCACAAATGAACTTCAGCTTTAACAACACTTGTTCTGATGTGAATGTAATTACAGCAAATAATACGGATTTATTGACAAAGGATGTTTATCCCGAAGCTACAATCAAAATCCAAAACGCCAAGGCGTATTGGTATGCATGGGCGGAGACCACAGGTGCATGGACTGCCACTTGGGGCGCTCTTTCGGGAAGCACTGCCGCCGATTATGTAAAGGCAGGCCTTGCAGATAATGCATCGGGGATATATTACCGCAGAGAAGGAAATATCATAGCATTTAGCGGTGAATTGACCGACGAAGACCCTGAGGGTGAGGGCTATCAGAATGAAGAAGAAATATCAATAACCGCAGGGGAAAGCACGAAGGTTCTCAAGCATCTTAAGATGGGCAGCTTAACGGAAGGCGGAACAGGCTTTCAGGGAACAGGCGACGGTATCTCCTTAAATGCAGCAGATATGCTGGATATATCTGATACCACCCGTCCTTTAGAGCTTTTGGTTGCATATTTAGACAGCGATGATGTATGGCATGTGGAATCCATACCTTTTGACACTTTCTATAACACACCCGAAATCTCCAATGACCCCATACGATTTTCTACAAATAATCGCTTTGGTGTACGTGAGGATACCTACAGGCTAGATCTTGAAAAACGCTATGAGTCTTACATAAACTATTTCGAAAATGACAGTCAATATTTTAACCGCCCCGGCTTAGGATGGGCAGACGAGTCTCGTTCGTATAATATGCCTAATATTTACGGCTTTGCTGAGGTTGAATTTGCCTTGGGATATGACAATGTAACGGGTCTTGACCGGGTGAAGGATATTGAAGTCAGTTTGGTGAAGGTTAAAAAACCGATATACGACTTGCCTTATGACGTAGAAACTGTCAGCACATGGAGTATAGATAAAAACAGTCTTACTCCCATGGGAGATATGCTGTACTACGGAACAAATGAGGGCGAAGAAAGCCGTATGGAACATATCGGGAATATATCCAAAAATCTTTACTCCTATACAGTGAGCTTCGACCCCGGCACCATCGACAAGATAGCCTATGAAATCGATGAGTACGGTATGGAATATCTAATCAGCTACGAGTTCCGTACAAAATACACTTATGTGAACAATGCATCTGAAACATTTACAACAGCTAAGTTTGTGTTTGATAACAACGGATGGGAAATAGGGAGATACGAAAGCATACAGTATAATCTTTTGCAGAGGGATAGTAGTCCTAAGCTCTTACAATTCGAAAATACACAGTATGATTCACCATATACAAAATTTGGTGCTCTTGCCGTGTTTAACGGTGATGAATTGGTATCAAATGTACCTGTGGTGCCTTTTAACGAAAACAGTACCATTAATTTGTATATCAAGGCTCAAAACGTATATACCCTGCTCCATGAACTAACTGCACGGCAAAGAATAGCGGCAGATTACCTTGATACAGAAGGAAGAGGCTTACTGGGAACCGGACTTGTTATGCGTGTTGGAACTTTGGTTTCAGAGGGCAAAATTTTAAATCCAACCATTTTAAACAGTGGTGAGGAATCAAGCGACGGAAGCTTTGAGTTTGTTTCTGAGGGTAATCTTCCGGTGGGTTCCCTTGATGAAGAGGGCGAAGCTATAGTTTACTACCAGCTTGTGGACATTGCCCGAAACATCGAAGGTTCGATAAATGCTGTTAAGCTGAAAAAGGACAACACACCGCCAGTAGTCGAGCTGTCTGCATCGGTTGATAATTCAATGCCGGCAAGTGAAGTTTATGTAAGGATTACAAGCGTCACGGATGAGTCGGATGTGGAAATGATGTATGATACGCCCTATGCGGTACAGTTCGGAACACCGCAAAATGTCGAAGAGCTCTATTATAGCGACTATAATCCAGGTTTTTTCCTCACTCCCGACGAAGACGGCGGCTATACCTTCACGGGCAATGGCTTTATTGTTGCAATAGCATCCGATAGGGCGGACAATAAAAACGAAACCCTTATAGTTAACGGAACAGAAACACCAAAGTATGAGGATGATATTAACCGGCTTGACACTTATGCCGTATACCATATAACCAATATTGACCGCGAACCGCCCGAATTTACATCGGAGCCTTTATTTACAGCAAATGCTGACGGCAGCTTCGATATATCGGCCAAGGTGAGCAGTGATGTATCTCGAGCATACATTAAGTTTGATAAGGCATACACAGAGCTTTTGACCGGTGAAACCTACGAAAAGGACACCGATATTCCAGCCTTTGAGTTTGACAATGTCATGGGTAAGTTTGACGGAAAATTTAATAAAACTACCCATGAAATTAACGGAAAAATATATATTATGAGCGATGAAAAGATCAAGATGACCCAAGCCACATTGATTATTGAGGATGAGGCCGGTAACTCTGCTATAAGCGAATGGAAGCCAAACGGCGGCCTGGCAGGAATCGAGCCGAAAATAACGAATTTAATTGACCCGGATAAAAAGGTGCCGGTTTACAAATACGCAGAGAATTTGAGCTTTACTGTGCCTGTAAAGCTGACTGAATTCAATACCTCACTTAATACGGCCCACAGCAGTTTGCCCATCTATTCCGACGGTGTGGTCATAATCACATATACCGACATATTCAATCGGTATTTTACCCAAAAGGTATATGCCGACATATTCGGCGGCAGTCATACCTTTACAGTAAGCCCGACAGTGCCGACAAACGGTGCCGTCACCATTGAGATCATTCCGTCAAAAGGGTTTACCGTAAGCACTTACAAAACCAAGATGACCGAAAACGGCAATGTAACCTATACCATAACACCTGCAGACGGCGGAAGTGCTCAGAGCTATAGCATACCTATTACCAATATCGATAAAACCGCTCCGCAGGCAAATGTTTCGGTGGCCTTTGACAGCACGGAGGATGCGGCAGGCAATGTTTACCTCTATTCTGCAGTTTATTCTTTAACCGGGTTCAGCGAAGAGGATGTTACGGTAATCGGTGCATCATCGGTAAGCTTTGATGCAATGTCCGATACCAGAACACACACCTTTACTTTCTATGATGCTGCAGGAAATGTGGGTACCTTTGACGTAGACGCATCAGATTTGACCTTTGTCAATCCGGACGACACAAAAATAGCGGCTTACCGCCTGACATATCTTAGCGGTGAGCTAAAGATCGGAGAATATACTTTGGGGCAGGAAGAGCCTTTAACCCTTACCCCTTCAAACACTGATATTTCTGTAAAAGTTGAGGCATTAAACGCAGCAGGTAGTGTTGTTCCGTCAAAGCTCAGCGAGCAGCCGGTCTTTACCTGCGAAAGCGGAACTGTTTCAGATGAGCAAAGCAAAACGGTGACAATTACAGGAGTTGGAAACGACAACAGTATCAATGCCACGGTTCTGCTGCCTGACGATGCGATTGATAAGATGGCACCGGTGGGCAGTGTTGATTATCGTCCGCAGACAACCGGAAGCGTCCGTGTATATCTTGTGCACAGCAATAATGATCTTGCGGATGACGGTATAAAGTTAATTGGGCAGGATAAAAATGGAATTCCCTTTGAACTGCTTTCGGATGGTGACGGCTACTATGTAGAGTTTACCTCCAACGGCACAGGTTACTTTTTACTTCGTGACAAGGCGGGAAACACTTCAACAATCGCTCTTGCCGTAGCAAGCATTGACAATGATCCGCCTGAACTTGGCAGTGAGGGCTGGAGCAGTCTTATAAATGCCACCTCAAGGGATTTGGATTTCGCCCAAAAGCTTCAGCAAATTATAACAACACCGACAAACAACTCAATAAAGCTGTTTTTATCCTTTAATGAACAGATTTATAAAGCAGATTTTGACGTATACTCAGTAAAGGCAAATGATGTCGGTTCAACTGCTGTGAAGCTCACTAACAAAGGCGATTATGCACTGGTGACGGTTTCGGGCAGCAGTGTTGTGGTTGAATTCCTGCAAAATTGCCAGCTAAGGCTGACGGTATACGATATTCGAAACAATTCCTATACCGTTTGGAGACCGGAGGACGGTCCGATAATTGCGATTGACAAAGGTGCACCTAAAATTACAAACACACCTTCAATCGTTTATAAAGACAACAAGGCATCCATAACCTATGAATTCGACGAGGAGGTAACGCTTACGCAAAATGCAGCGGCTAGCTACCAGTCCAAGCACAATCTTACCTTTGATGCGAACGGTACATTTATTCTGACCTTTGCCGACAAAGCGGGCAATGTGGTAAGCACCTATCCTGTGGTTGATAAAATTGATGACATTGCACCGGTAATCATACCGGAGCTTGAATATGCTGGTTCCGGCCAAGACTTTGGCATGCAGGGGACAGCCGGTTTTTACACAAGTAAAGATGCGAAATTTACTGTTCGGCTTGAAGATTCCACAACCGACGGTCTTGCACTTTTGGTTAAGCGTTTGAGCGGATTTGCGGTTACAGTAACCGACGGTGAGTTTACCATAACGGAAAATGGCGTTTATACCATCACAGCAACGGACAAATGGGGTCAAGCAAACAGTGTAAATGTCAGTATTGATGCCATAGACAAGACTGCACCGAGTATTCGCCTGGCGTCTACCGAGGCAGTGCAGGCTGTGCCGGGTACAAGTCCGGATGAGGTTAAAAGCTCTTTATTAGAGGGTGTTACGGCAACGGACCTTCAATCGGGGGTTGCACCAGGCTTCCCATCTGTAAGTTTGGAGGGCGTAGACTTATCCAAACCGGGTGCATATACGGCGACCATTACGGTGACCGATAATTGCGGTAATACAGCAACGGCGTTACGAAGCATTGCAGTTGCCGACAAAGCGGGCAAGTACCTCATTATAAACGGCAGCAGGATTTCGGTGGGCGACATATTCGTTACTTCCGACAAGGAGCTTGTTGTTGACACAGCGGCGTTAGGCAGTGAGGCGTTTAGGCCTTATTATGCCAAGGGCTATAAAACTTCTGCTCAAATGAAGTACGCGACAGCCTTTACCGACTCGTTTACGATAAGTGAAAAGGGCTATTATACAATTGTGGCACAGGGTGAAAACCGCGAACGCTATGTGTTCTACATCTACATTTATTAAAGAGAGTATATTAAGGGAGGTACATAGAAATGTTTAAACGAATATTATCGGGTTTTCTGGTGCTTGCAATGGTGTTTGCATTTTTACCGGAGTCTGCATTTGCAGCCTCTGTTTTGGAGCATGATACGGTTATAATACAAAATGAATATATAAAGGTAATTGTCAGCAAAAAAAACGGAGGCTATGTGATTTCAACCCTTGAAGGAGACATATTGAAGAAATCGGACAACAATGCGGATTTAACGCACCGGGGCGAAAACTTCGATACATCCTTTACATCCTTCCGTGTTGACGGTGAGGATATTGTGTTCGGTACAAGCACAGGTACTCTGTCTACAACGAACACCGACATTAGTGTTACAAGCACATGGTCAAAGGGCGGGATGATATATCAGCAGACTATTACGCTGGTCAATAACGCCCAATCCGAGCAGCTTGGAACGGCAATGATTACCTATGTTGTAAAGAACAATTCATCAAAGGCTGCACAGGTTAAAAGCCGTCTCCTCATTGACACACAGCTTGGTGACAAGGACTACGGTTACTATGAGATTCCCCGTCAGAATCTCGGTCAGGGCTATGAATATTTTGAGTTTGAGCGTACCTGGGAGGGCGGCTCCATGCCTGCCGATTATTTTGTACGAGACAACCCGTTCGCGTCAAGCATAGTAGGCTATGGCGTTAACAGTGTGTTTGAGGATATGAAGCCCTATAAGATGACCTTTGCACATTGGGCCAATATTGCATCTACGGTGTTTGATTATACGCCCGATTCATCCCTTAACTTTACAAACCCCATCAACGATGAGAAAACGGGAGACAGTGCTGCAGCACTGTACTATGACCTTGGAAGTATTGCGGCGGGCGGCGAGAAATCTTTCTCAACCTACTACGGCGTTACAGCAAATCTAAAAAATAAAAATAATGAAATCCTTATAAACTCAACTGCACCGGCAATGCTTACCCTTAACGAAGATAAATCGGCATTTATAGGAACAAGCGGCGAAGCGGACGGTATTGTTCGCATAAATACAACCATAGCAAACCCGCTTTCGAGCGAAAAAACATATAAAAACATCGCAATCGTGGTGTATGCCAACGGTTTTACCCCTCAGCGGCAAAATGACGGTGGGGATTGGATTTCTTACGATAACACAACCCCCATCTACTCAGAGGTGGTAAACTTTGGACCGGGAGAAAACCGTACCACGTACTTTGATTTCAAGTTCACACCAAAAGAGAGTGCGGAGCTGGGAAGCTTTGTTACAAAGGTGTTTGATATGGATCCGGTGGTGAATAATCTGGGTTATTATGCAGAGGATTACTGTCTGGGTACAACGGAAAACTTCATTGTCATTCCCGGCACAGACCCCACCTTGCCAGCCATAACCTTAAATGACCTTCAGCCGAAGATTCTGTATAACAACGATATTCGTTATATGACGGTAGTTGGCCGGGGAGTGAACTTTTTCAATGCGACACAGCTGAATAAAATTGAACTTCGCGGTGACAACGGGATTACATATGAAATACCCATTGATAATCTGACTGTTGAGCAGACAAAAGACGGCAGTGCACCTACAAATGCATCAATTCTGCTTGACAAGTATATGCTTCCGGGCCGGTACCAGCTGCACTTTTTGTGGAAAAGTGATGCAGGGGAAGAGGCTTTGCAGGGGGTAGCCGAGGATTTTACTTCGGCGGCTATGACCGTGTTTATGACAAGTGACGAAGCCTTTCGCAACGACAAATACGGTGTTGTTGCAATCATACGCGAATCCGGTGACAATATTTACGGCATAGATTCATACAAGGATGAAACTGCCTTTGAAAATGCCGGTATTGACGAAGATGATTTATTGCTGACCTTAAGGGGACCGATTTTAAAGGAAACCAAGAATGGAAAAACAACATACCGAATTGCAGGAAACAACAGTGATGTAAACATAAACAATGTGCTGAACTATCATGGCGGAAGTCTTACAATAGAGGATACCGGCGGTACGGTGACCCTTCTTATGGACGGGAAGCTTACCTCAATCGGTGCAAATACAACTGTCCGTGACGGCACGGCAATGTTCAAGCTTGAAAAGGGCACAGACTATGTTGTTCCCACCTATGATTCCGACGGTGCGATCGTGGATGGTGATTCCCTTTCAAACGGTCAGGACTTTATTGAATTGAAATGGAACAGTGCTGTGGACACCTTGCAGACCATCGGTGGATTTTTAATTGACCTGCGTTATGGCATACTTGGAAAAATTCAAGATGCAGACGATCCGGGCAAAACCTACAATGTCATTTCCTTTGGCGGTGGGCTTGACCTGTCGTTTATGACTCCGGGCGGTGCGGCAGCAGCACGCCAGAACAAGAGTAAACACGGCGGCTGGACTCAATCCACCAAAGTCAGTTGGGAATGGGATACGGCTTCGGCCAAGTATAAGCCCACAGGCACCGGTGACGTAGCACCGGATTTAGAGGATGAGACCACTATAAGCGGTGGAGTTAATGTCTACGATGTGCTGTATGGAGGCAAGGACCCCGGGTATTTGGGAATCAACATGAATGCACATATTGACATGCCGCAGATTGTCGCCTTTTTGCCGAATAAAATTGAGGGCAATATAGACATCAACACAATCGGACTATATCAGGTCGGTGTTGATGCTGACGTTGAAACGTCCATCTTTGAAATGCATCTTTCATTTGTTATAAAGGAAAGCCCAAGCGGTGCTCCCATTCCCGACAAACTGTATTTTGCCATCGGCGGATTTGAGCCGGGGGTAAACATTGACGGTATGGGCGTTCTGTGGGTAACCGGTGGCGGCGGAGGATTTGACAACCTCTACGAAACCATTTACGGATATGATGGCGTACCGCCTTTGAAACTGCTTTTACATGTTGATTTTGACGTTGCAAAAATCCTTACCGGTAATGCAGATTTAGAGTTATCACTTCGTTCCATCGACATAAGGTTCAGCGATTTAAGCTTGAAAATGCTTGAGGATGCAAAATTCCTTGAAGAGGGCGGGATTTCTCTTGCGTGGTATCCGAATTTCTCCCTTACGGCGGATGCACAGATAAACTTCATGGAGTTTTTCAAGGGGCAATTCCAAATCAGTGCATATTCCAATGCGGATGTGGCCTTCTTCTTTGAATTCATGATGCGAATTGCTCTGTCCCTTCCGTCGGATATCCCCATCGTGGGCGGTATGGAGATTGCTGCTTTAGAACTTGGCGGCGGCACAGAAAAGATGTGGGGTTCGATTGAGCTTCTGGGGTTGCTTCAAATTGGCTTTACGTACTGGTGGAGCGGGGAATTTGAGTTTTCCAGCGGCGAGCTTCAGAAGAGTCAAACCTTTGCCGCCAGTTCGGAAACTATGGGACTCATGCGGACTCAAGCCCTGTTTGCCGGGTTATCTCAGCCTCAGGAGGTTCAGCATAACACAAAAACGGGAGAAACCCAGTATATGAGTGTGGGCAGTAACCTGCACTTTGTAACGGGCAGTGTTATTGTGGGCGATGTTGAGGCGAAGATTAATGAAGCGAACAAACCCCGCTTGATGCGTTCCTTTGCCGCTGCAGCTGCAGCTCCATCAATTTCAACCAATACCGAGGGAACTGTGCACTTGGTACAGTTTACCGATACGGGAGACTATATCATAACAATAAGCCGTGCCGACGGTACCGAAATAACAGCGGAATATCTGAAAAACCATATTACTGTGTCTCACGGTTCGGAGCCTTACACACTTAAATTCTATGGGGAATCCAGCGGTAACGGTGTTTATGATAATACCACCGCAAATGTGAATGTTGCCAACGGTATAGCATATGTGATTATTCCCGGGGAGGATTTAAACAGCACAAAGAATTTTGTACTCCGTTTTGACGACGGTAAAAAATATGATGCCGGTGCAATTTATGTTGAGCCGCTTAGCAGTTTGACATCAACTACTGCAAGTGTCAGCGGTCAAACTTTGACGGTAGGCTGGACCGGGGAAAATATCAGTGATACAGCGGTAATTAATGTAACCCTTTCAGACGAAAAGAAAGGTTCGGGAATCATTGTTGCAAGCGGAATTGCAGCAAAGGGAAAAACATCAGAGAACATAACACTACCGCCAACACTGGCAGCAGGAAAATACTATGTTACCCTTTCTCTGTCGGATGAGGGAAAAAGCTTTGATGCTTACACTGTTGATACGCCTGTTACCGTTACAAATATCAATGCACCGGCCGCACCCAAGTCGGTAACCCTTGCAAATGCAGGGAACGACAAGATGAAGGTGACAATTACTCCGGACGATAATGACAATAAGCTTGAAGGCTATTTTGTTGACGTTTATGAAGACGGTAAGCTTATCGATGCCAGTCTGTACTGGGCAAAAGACGATATTGACAATATCGTTATCGGCGGGCGGTATGATGTGCCTTATGTCAATGAAAAAGGCGAGCCTGTTGTAGTGGACGGAAAGTCATATGAAACCCTCGGCTACAATCCCGGCAGCAAATATTCGGTACGGATTCGTGCCGGTAATGTGAAAGCGGAAGCAGCGGGCGATGTCTATTACTGCAGTTCGTTTGTGACTTCAAACGAAGTTGTGCTGAAAGCGGCTACTCCCCCTAGCGTAACGATAAGCTACAATGACGGTGCAGTTACCCTAAGGTCAAATCCCAAGGTAACCGGTACACTGTATGTGAATATTGATACGGTTTATGAAATATCAAATGCCGATTCCTATACACAAGAAATAAACCTTCCTGACGGTGAGCATACCTTTGAGTTCAGAGGAGTTGACGGGGACGGCGACAGTGTGGTTGTAAAAGAGGTTATTTCGATTGATACCACTGCACCTGTAATTATGCTTGAGGCACCTCTTGGCGGTGTGTTCTCGGGCGACAGGATTGATCTTAGAGGCAGGATTACCGATGCAGACACAGAGGTAGAAGTGGGACTAAAAATAAATGGCGAAGCTTTCGACTTACCCAAAAATTCTTTTGCAGAAGGAGTACTTGATGGCAGCGTGATGCTCGACAGCAGCGAAAACCAGTCAAATGTTACGGTTGAGATTGTTGCCACAGACAGGGCAGGAAATTCTGCAACCAAGATTGTGGGACTTACGAATCCTCAAGCTGCAAATGTTGAGGAAATTGCAGTCTACTTCGACGGTCAACCGCTAATAGACGGTAAATTCAGCTTGACCAAAATAGGCGATAGTGCAAAATTAAAGGTAATGGGACATCTTCCCGATGGCAGTTGGATTGATGTGACGGGCAATGATTCCGTCAGCCTGAGATTAGTCGGCGGCAATTCGGTTTCCCTTACCGATAATACGATTACCGCGGTAGCGGAAGGGCAGACACTGTTGACGGCGGCTTTCGACCTTGGAGGCGGAGAGATGCTGCAGAGCGGGGCAGTGGTGCTTGTAGGCGATGTGATACTGTATGATGCTTTGAATAATGCAATTGACAAAGCACAAGCACTAAGCAAAGATAATTATACTGCAAAATCATGGGCTGTCTTAGAGGAAGCATTGACAAGCGGCAAGCTTATCCTTACAACGGACGGAGTGAATCAGGATATCGTCAACAACGCAGCAACTACAATTATAAATGCCATTGCAGGGCTGGAAGAAAAAACGCCCTCAAATCCTTCAGACCCGGGACAGAGTGGAGGAAGCGGCAGCGGTGGAGATAATGCCGTAATAGCCTACACGATAACATTCAACACTAATGCAGATAATGATATAGACAGCGTAGAGGTTGTTCCTGGCGGAAAACTGGCAAAACCTGCTGACCCCATAAAGGCGAAACACACCTTTACCGGATGGTTTTTGGATAAACAGCTTACCATGCCTTATGATTTTGACAAACCCGTGAAGGGCAGCTTTACACTATATGCCGGTTGGTATGAGAATGAAATAACGGAAGATATCACTCCGAAACCTGACGCATGGCAAAATCCGTTTACTGATGTTTCGGAAAGTGATTGGTTCTATAGTGATGTGGAGTTTGTTTATAAAAAGGGTTTATTCCACGGCACAAGTAAAACCACATTCAGCCCGAAGGAGCCTATGACCCGTGCAATGCTTGTGACAGTGCTGTGGCAGCAAAGCGGTGCCCCAACGGTAAGCGGCAATACATTTACAGATGTAGCTTCGGACGCATACTACTATAATGCAGTAAACTGGGCGGTGCAAAACGGTATTACTTATGGAATCAGTAATGATTTATTCGGACCCGACATGGAAATAACCCGTGAGCAGATGGCGGCATTCCTGTGGCGTTATGCAAAATTTACGAATGTAGATGTATCTGTTGGAGAGGATACGAATATTCTGTCTTTTGAAGATGCATTCGAAATTTCCGAATATGCTATAAGTGCCATGCAGTGGGCCTGTGGCGAGGGCATAATCGTAGGAAGGCCAGGAGGAATTCTCGACCCGAAGGGCGGTGCAACAAGAGCCGAAGTTGCGGCTATGCTCCATAGGTTCTTGGAGAAGTAAGTGTTTTGCATTTCCGGTAGGTGAACACAAGGGCACAAGGGGACGGTTCTTCCGTGTCATTCGACACGGAAGAACCGTCCCCCCTTGTCTTGATGAAAAGTTATTTATTTTTAATCTTATCTGCCTTGAATGAAACTATTACAGCAATTATGGAAAGCAAAAACACCGGAATATGTATTACACCAATCCACCAGTTGGTTTTACCCATTAACACCAAGTGTAATAAAATTTGTATAAAACCGATTGTCGCTCCCGTTATCCCTGTAACCCTTAGTACAGCTGTATTTATATTGGGGTATATAAAAAACATCACAGCAATTATCATTGGGGTCATTGTGCAAAACATACTGTTGGATCCATTTGTCAGAAGATAGGCCGGATTAAAATCAGGCATTAGAGTTGCAGAATCTATAGGATTCCAAAAAGCAAATAGAGCAAGTAGAAAAGCACCTATTGTCCATATGTTCAATTTTTTGGGTTTGCTAAAATCGTTTTTGCGAACGAAGGCTTCCCATATCCATACTCCTGAAAGTAAGGGTAACACAATATATGAACTTGTAACTATTCCAAGGCCGTTTTCTTCGGTATAGGATGTGTTTTGGGTAATGCCATAAAAAGCCATCATTATCGCTATATATATCGAAAATAGAGAGCTGAATTTATTTTTTAGAACAAATGCAAGAATAATAACTGCTATGGCTATTAAATTCATTATTATAGAATATTTAGCAAAATAGCTCGTAAAGTTTTTAGATCCTATTTCTCCGATTGTTGCATACCATTTTGAGAAATCACTTAGAGGATAGCCGTTTCTTTGTACGTATGGAGGGGAAAAGAAGAATATTATAGGGACAAGTGCTAAAAACCACCATTTGGCTGTTAGGGTCTCAATAAAACCACCACTTTTGTTAATATTCACTTTTTTCATATATTACACCTCACAATATATATTTTACTTACATTTTATATCAAGATACGGTGCTAATCAACGAATTATTATTTATTATCAGATTTTTTTGCAGACAGAGTTGGATACCAAAACAGCAAGGGGGGACGGTTCTTCCGTGTCGAATGACACGGAAGAACCGTCCCCCCTTGCTATCCCCTTGATTTTGCTTAAATATTCAACGTTGCAAAGTAGTCTTCGGGGGTTTCCGCACGGCGTATAAGCTGGGTTGTCCCATCGGTTTTTAACAAGACCTCTGCAGAACGGAGCTTTCCGTTGTAGTTGTAACCCATTGCAAATCCGTGGGCACCGGTGTCATGTATTACAATAAAGTCACCGATATCAGTTTTGGGCAGCATGCGGTCAATTGCAAATTTATCGTTGTTTTCGCATAAGCCGCCGGTAACATCATACTTGTGGTCATGGGGCTCATTTTCTTTTCCCATAACTGTAATGTGATGGTATGAACCGTACATTGCAGGACGCATAAGATTTGCAGCACATGCATCCAGACCAATGTAATTTTTATGTATTTTCTTTTCGTGAAGCACAGTTGTAACCAGGCAACCGTAGGGACCCAACATAAACCTTCCAAGCTCGGTATATATAGAAACATCGCCCATTCCTGCAGGAACAAGGATTTCTTCATAGGCTTTTTTAACTCCATCGCCGACAGCATAAATATCCGCTGGCTTCTCGTCAGGACGGTAAGGTATACCGATACCGCCGGAAAGGTTAATAAATGCAATATGTGCACCGGTCTCATTCTTTAATTCAACAGCTGTCTTAAAGAGAAGCTTTGCCAGTGCGGGATAATACTCATTGGCAATGGTGTTGCTTGCCAGAAAAGCATGCAGTCCAAAGTGCTTGACTCCTTTATCCATAAGCTTTTTAAAGCCTTCAGTCAGCTGTTCCCGCGTAAACCCGTATTTAGCTTCGCCGGGAGTGTCCATTATGGCATTGTCAACCGCAAAAGCACCACCGGGATTATAACGGCAGCAAATAGTTTCCGGAAGACCCGCAGATTCTTCTAAAAAATTAATATGGGTAATATCGTCAAGGTTTATCAGGGAATTCAATTTTTTCGCAAGAACAAAGTCCTCTTTCGGGGTTACATTCGAGGAAAACATTATTTCATCGCCATGAAATCCGACTTTATCCGACAGCAAAAGCTCAGTATAGGAAGAACAATCCACACCGCAGCCTTCCTCTTTTAAAATCTTTAATATTGTCGGGTTTGGTGTTGCCTTAACCGCAAAATATTCTTTAAAGCCTTTGTTCCAAGAGAAAGCTTCTTTTAATCTTCTTGCATTTTCCCTTATTCCTTTTTCATCATAGAGGTGAAAAGGAGTCGGATATTCTTTTACAATTTTCCTTAACTGTTCTAAACTTATGAATGTCTTTTTCATATTCAAACTCACTCCTTTCGACATATTGTAAATATTTAATGAAATTGACATCGAAAATTATCTATTCAATGAATATTTACTATTATAATATACCTGGGATTAGTAATCAAACATCGAACAGAGAACCGTCCGAAACCACTGATAAAGTACGTTTTTTTCAAGCTACTTTTACAGTTTTATACAGCGAAAAACATTTAGTTTTAATTATTGCTAACAAAATTTAAAGAGGATACCAAGTGGGCTATCCTCTTTAAATTTACTGCTAATGCTGTTAATTTTGACTGCAATGACATGCTTCGTAAGCCGTACCCCCGGGCACGACTTAATCCATGAAATCTCTTCATCTCTCCGTTTTTCCATTCCTGACATGATCGTTCTTTATATTTTTCTAGAAACTCCTGCGTTTTAGCTCTTTGGTTATATTCATAAAATTCAGGTGTATTCACACTCATTTTAAGTACATTCGATTTTCCACTCTTAAAGCATTGATCTTTATTAGGACAGTTCTGACATCCATTCTTATCAAATTTATATCTCCAGAATTCTCTTCCGTCACTTCTTCTTATCTCTTTCTTTTTCTCTACGGTATAATTCCCAAAATCACAAAACCATTGGTCGGAATCCTTATTATACGTATATTTACTCTCATCAATTTTGTATACCATTTCACTTACAGGTATATATGCTTCAGCTTCATTTTCTTTAATTATATCTAAAATTGGTTTCCTGAAATAAGCTTTATATCCATATACCTCTTTTATTTTTATTCCACAATCTTTTGTCTGTTCAATTAAATCTTTAAAGCCTGTACCGTCAACATATGCTCCATCATATGCCCTTACTGCTGTTATTATTCTCTCTCCTGTTGTTATTGCATACTCTGTTTTATATCCAAAGTAGTTATCTGTTTTTGATTTATATCCTACCCTTGCATCTTGGTCTACCAGAGATCTTATACCTTTTTGTTGTATAAATTTTGGATATGCTAATATATCACGGGTATTTTGGATAATAGCATTAGTCTCTGGATATTTTTAAAGTTCAGTTTTTTCTTCAACTTGTGCAATAATTTCTTCCACATAAGTCTTCATTGTATCTTTTGCTTCCTTGTGATCTTCTATTTCTTTATAGTTGGGAATGTCTGTATTAATGCCTTCCGGAATTGCTCCTGCCTCTTTTTCAAGACTTTTAAATATCTTCTTTGCAATATGCTTTAGTATCCTTTCAGGCACTTTCTTTATAGTATTGGCATGAGTGTGTGTACAATCGATACTGATACCGGTTGACTTGATTATTTTCTTTTCCACACACTGCTTTATTTATTAATTTAAGTATATGATTTTCTGGAATTTTATTATATAATATTGAGCAGATGCTTAATTGATTATTTTTATCTTTAAGCATTGTAAAACCCCCTTTGGTGTTGGTTTTTTTTGTCAATTCCATTATACCATTAAGGGGGTTTTCTTACTATATATTTATAGAATTTTGTTGAATATTTAGCATTTTTTATTTAGTGTTTTTCAGTGGTTTCGAACCGTTCCCTGTTCTATATGTTCTACTTTTTTTATGTTTAGACACACTTTTAAAGTGGTAAAGTAGTAAAGATAGGATTATCTTAGGCGAAGATTCTAAAAGGGTGGACAACATGAATGGATTTCAAGGGTTTCTGGACAATATTGGCGATCTGAATAAAAAAGAGCGAATGGAGGGCATCCTAAATTATATAAAAAGGACGTTTCCTCATCTAAAGGAAGAAATCAGGTGGAATGTGTGCTCATACGGGAGCAAATCTATGAAAATCCCGTAAATATATAGTACGAAGGAGAATGGTTATGAGAAGTTTCACTACGTTAGATCTGCAATATGCACACAGGTTTTATGGGTTCAAAGGTGAAGCACAGTATTTGCACGGGCATACCGGAATACTGACCATTGAAGTTGAAGACACTGTCAACACAGGTGTTAATATGGTATTCCCATGCAATGAGATTAAGAAAATTGCGTGGGAAGTATTGCAAAACTTTGACCACGCACTTATTTTGAGGGAAGACGATCCATTACTTCCTGCTATTCTCGGGGTTTACGAAGCACAGGGTATTAAGAACGGTGCACCAACCAATAAGCAAAAAGGTCCGGCTTTCAAGACTGAACTTGCAACAGCCTATCCGGAATGCCGTTTGGTTGTCACGAAGGAAACAATGACTGTTGAAGGCATGATTAAAATAGTTTATGATTTACTGAAGGATAAACTCAATATAGTAAAGCTCACATTCACAAGCGGAGTAAACGGAGCTACGGAAGAATATGAGCCTCAAAAGAATACTTTGGACCGTTGCCCGTTATGCGGTATTGCGTTAAATGAAAACGGTGTGTGCCCTAAATGCGGATACAAGAAATAATCCAATTTGAGATTTTAAATACAGTTTAAATGTATCAGGGTTGAAGCAAATCAAGGCACTCTACACCAAATGTGTTTAGAGTGCCTTCTTATAATATCAGACAAGAAACGGAGAGTGAATCATAATGAGACAGATCAAGATATCAGCTATTGTTGGTTCTCTGCGAAAAGAATCCTATAACCGGCAGTTGGCTCTTGCAGCAAAAGAAATACTTAAAGACCGGGCAGACTTCACTTTGCTCGAATATCAGGACATACCGTTAATGAACCAGGACATTGAATTTCCTGCACCTGAGGCTGTAAAACGGGTTCGTGAGGAAGTAAAATCTGCAGACGGTATTTGGTTTTTTACACCCGAATACAATCATTTTTTTCCTGGCGTACTGAAAAACCTTATTGACTGGTTGTCCCGGCCCATCAGCAATCAGGAACCTCAGGTTCTTGGCGGAAAGCCTGCAGCTATAAGCGGAATTTCTCCCGGTATGTCCGGAACCGGTATAGCCCAGGATCATTTAGTTACGCTTATCAGTTATTTGAACATGGAAGTTATGAATACTCCTCGGCTTACTATACCCAATGCTATGCAACAACTTGACAGTGATGGCAGGCTGGCACTTAAAGAAAGCTATCCTTTCCTGGAAATGCAGGCGAATGCTTTTTTGAATTTCGTCCAAAAGCGAATGAACGACTCCCTTAGCAGGCAGGCATAGATATGGCAATTGGTTGAATATATAATTTAGGTATAGAAATGGCAATTGCTTTAATGTATAATTATATATACAAAAATAAGTTTGATAATATAGAGCATCACAGTGAATTTCATCATAAAGATTTGTCAATCAATTAGCTGTATGAATTTTTGTTTTGGTGCCGGTCTGTTTCGTTAAAACTAATTTAAGGGAGAAGTTCCAGGTGAAGAAAATTCTTGTAATTGACGATGAAAACGCAATCAGAGACCTGTTAGAAATGGTGCTTGTATCGGAAAACTATCAGGTGAGAACTGCTGAAAATGGTGCTGCCGGACTTGTGGAGATGGACACATTTGAGCCGGATTTAGTTTTGCTGGACATAATGCTGCCCGACTATTCCGGCTATGACCTTTGCAGGGAAATAGTAAAAAAATCCGCAATTCCGGTTATAATGATATCTGCAAAGAATGAAACTATCGATAAAGTCTTAGGGCTTGAGCTTGGAGCTGAAGATTATATTACAAAACCCTTTGATAACAGAGAACTCATAGCCAGAATCAAAGTTGTTTTAAGAAGATATGATCATGGTGACCAAAATAAAGGCGATATCATACAGCCAATAATATGCGGGAAGCTTGAAATCAATTTAGAATCAAAACAGGTATTGAAGGATGGCAATAGAATTTCACTGACGGCAAAAGAATTTAAAATTCTTGAGACACTTTCAAGAAAACCTAAAAAGATTTTTACCAGAGAAGAACTTCTGGAAATTGTATGGGGGTACGATTATTTAGGAGACAGTCGGTGCGTTGATATGACAATTATGCGATTGAGAAAGAAAATAGAAGATGATTCTGAGAATCCGAAATGTGTAAAAACCATATACGGTTTCGGTTATCAATTTGGTGGTGACACTGATTGAAGTACGCAACCAAGCTTCTCTTAACTTATTTATTCTTTTCTGTATTATCCTTTTCAATTATTATTATCTGTATAAATAAAGCAATCGGTTACTACGGCTTTGTGACAATAGAAAAGCAGATGATGGAAAAGGCGGATATTTGTGAGCTGTCTTTCAGAGAAATACTCACAAGGCATGAAAAATCAACTGCTCAAGTACAACCTTTCGATTTGGCAAAGGATGTTCTGGAAGTATTGAAGGCTTCAGGTAAGGAAGTCAGAATCTATGATAATAATTTGCAGCTTTTAGGGTTGGCTGTAAATGGAATAATAGTTAATAACGGCACTCCAAAGATTTTCGAAGGCAATATCACTAATGCCTTGAATGGAAATTATTCTTACTCTGTAACCAATAACGGTCTTATTTATTTTGCAATTCCTGTTCAGGATATGCATTACCAAAATGCTTATGTTTTCGAGATAGTCGAAGATATATCTTACTTTTACAGTATTATGGATAAGATCAGATTTATATTATTTCTTAGTGCAGGCGGGTTTACTGTTTTGATAGCCCTGTCAAGCCTGTACATTGCCCGTAAAACAACAAAGCCCATAAAACATCTTCTTTCTGCGACGGAAAAGTTCTCAAGGCAGGAATTTGAACAGGTTGACTTAAACAGGAAAGATGAGCTGGGGATGCTGGCAGAAGGATTAAATCAGATGGGTGTTAAACTAAACGGCTATATTCAGTATCAAAAGCAGTTTGTCTCTAATGTGTCTCATGAGCTGAAAACTCCGTTGGCAGCAATTCGCGGGTTTTCTCAATACTTATATGAAGATAAAAATGACGATGCTGATTTAAAAAAGATATCCTTTCATCTGCTAAATGAATCAAACCGCCTTACAAAGCTTATTGATGAACTTTTAATTCTTTCAAAATTCGATAAGGGAACTCAGGAGCTTAACACAGAAAAGGAAGATTTATCGGAGCTGACTGACAGTGTTATTCAGGAAATGAAACCGGAGGCAGATAAAAGAGAAATATCGATAGAATCAGCCTTACAAAAAGGAGTCTTTGCTAATGTTAATAAAATATTGATGTCCCATGCAATTGCAAATATTTTAGACAATGCAATAAAGTACTCGAAAGAAGGAGGTCATATCACAGTAGAGACTTCTGCCGATCAAAATACAGCAATCATAAAGATTACGGATCAAGGTATCGGTATTAATAAGGAGGAGCTTCCTTTGGTGCAGGAAAGGTTTTATAGGTCAGCCAATTCTAATATTGTCAAAGGTTCCGGGCTGGGGCTTTCTCTTTGCAGAGAGATTGTTGAAAAATTCAACGGCCGGTTAATCATAGAAAGTGAGATTGGAACCGGAACTACCGTTTCCCTTCTGCTCCCTATAGCATAATGTTACAAGATTGATACCAGTTTGTTATTACCCTAACATAGTTTTTATATATAATGAACACTGTAACATAAACATTTCAGATTATTTGAAGGAGGAGCGGCAATGAAAGGTTTAAAGAGAATCGTTATAGTGACAATGCTTTTAGCACTTTGTACAATGGCTCTGGAAGGGTGCAGGAATGAAGCTGACTCACCGGGGAATGAATTAACCGGTACACCGATAAATTCCTCAAAAGGAATGCAGACCGGCATATCCGCCGGTACCCCTGGGGACAGTTCCCAGGATGCCTCAGAAGAAGTAATAAAGGAGGGCAAAATAGAAAAGAAGGGGAATGTTATATTAAAACAGCTGGCCTTTGTCTATCAAGGGAATACAATTGCCCTTTCCGATATTGTGGATGATAAAAAAATCGAGAGTATGCTGGGAAAAGCAGATGAAATCAAGTCTCATACCTATTCTGTTGGGGATGGAAAGAATATGGATCCCCTTAACGGATTGACTGGAAAACAATATTATTATCCGGGGCTTGTTATAAAAACTATTGATGCTACTGAAGACAAAAAGTCGTATATTTTCAGCATTGAGATTACTGACCCGAAATACCCAACTATAAGGAATATAAAAGTTGGCGACAGCTTCGAAAAACTCAAAGAGGTTTATCCTGAAGGAATCCTGCTGGGAGGAGAATTGACTGACGAGGAGGATGATTATCGGTATGAACCGGTTAATTACGTTGACGTAATGAATTTTCATATAAAAGAGAAAAAGATCGAGAGCATTTTAATATATACGCTTTTGGATTAATCCCGCCACATCAAACAAGAGTAGCACAAGGGGACGGTTCTCCCGCACGAGGGGACGGTTCTTCCGTGTCATACGACACGGAAGAACCGTCCCCTTGATCTTATGCCGATTTTTCCCATTTACGGTTTAATAATTCATTGCGGCAAAATGAGATAATAAACTTTACAATAATTTTCAAGTAAAATATAATTAAATTGTTAATACTGTTGTTAATCACTAGCGATAGAATGAATTGGAAATCTCTTGTGTTGTTCTTTATGTGCATTAATTAAGTATTTAATATAAAGGGGAGGGAGTTTTATGATGAAAAAACATTTTTGCTGCTGCTGATTGTTACTGCAGTTGTCTTCAGCTTTGTTTCTGCCGGGGCTACTTTATTATATGGTGACTTAAATTCAGATGGCTTAATAGACTCAACTGATTTAACTATGATGAAGAGGGTAATACTCAGAAAATTGACTGCCGACGACATAACAGCTGCTGATCTTGACGGTGACGGTGAATTGAATTCAACGGATATAACACTGCTAAAGAGGTACATACTTAAGAAAATAACAAAGTTTCCGGTGGAAGAATTGAACCCGGCAATAACACCCACCCCTACGCAGGAACCTACACCAACTCCTACAGAAACAAATGAAGAAGTTTTTGCATTCAAGATAAAAATTGATGATAAAGATCTCACATATAGCTTTCCCATCGAATCTTCACAAACAGAATATAATATTGTTGTCGACTGGGGCGATGGCATAATAAGCGAGATAACAGATTATTCTGCAAGAGAACATGAGTATGGAGAAGAAGGTATATATACAATAAAAGTACTTTCCTTTGATAATATGCCGCATGTACCGGCTTAACAGAAATTCCCGAAGGGCTGTTTGCCAATAATACTAATGTGACTGACTTCAGTGACTGTTTTAATTATTGCACCATGTTAGCAGAGATTCCGGAAGGACTTTTTGCAAATAATACTAAAGTAACCAGCTTTATGGGCTGTTTCAATAACTGCGTCAACATAAAAGAGATCCCTGAAGGATTTTTTGCTAATAATACTGAAGTAAGGGATTACAGCAAGTGTTTTTACGGCTGCAGCCAATTAACCGGTTCAGCACCGAATTTATGGTTCAAATTAAATGTAATAGAATATGAAGATTGTTTTTATGGCTGTACTAAATTATCCAACTACGAAGAGATACCGGACGATTGGAAGTGAATTTTTCCCTGTTTTATGTGTCGGTGCAAGCCTGTTGCCAATGCAAATGAATAGATATGCAATGAGATATAAGATTCAAAATATTATACAACACTAATATATTTGATTAATCGTTTTTGCTGATTTATAATATCATTGGAATAAAATATGTAAACATGCGAAGGGTACATAACGATATGCAGAGGCACACAATTACAATATATTATAAGAATTCTATTGATACAGTTGACCTTGGCACTTTTAATAAAAATACCGTAACGATGGGGAGAGATCCATCAAACGATATTGTCATTGATTCGCCCATAATCTCTTCTCATCATGCATTATTTCAATTTGTGGATGACTCTTGGGTATTATACGATAATAACAGCAAAAACGGAATAATGGTTAACGGCAAAAAGGAAAAAATGCAACGCTTGAATAATAACGATATCCTGCAGATTGACAATGAAAAAAGACCGTTGAAAGCTGCTGTTGTCATCATATACACTGTGGGAGCTGAGAATGCCGGTGAGAAATGGTGGGAGTATGCTGTCCATTCTAACGACTTCATATATATTGGTAGAGATGAACAAAACAGTATTGTATTGAATCATAATACTATATCCAAAAAACATGCCGTATTTTTTCATTCCGACGGAAAATATTATATCGAGGACTTGAAAAGCACAAACGGTACTTATTTAAACGGTACAAGAATCACATCAATGCAACCGGTGAAAATGAATGATGTGATTTACATTGGGGATACGAAGATTATTTTTAACGGTAAATCCTTGCTATATAATTATTATTCGAAGGGATTCGGAATAGATGCCGTTTCTTTAAGAAGGACTGTAACCGTTAGGAACAGTTCTGTCTTTCGAAAAAAGAAAAAGACAATACTCAGTGATGTCAGCGTAAGCATAAATCCCGGAGAGCTTGTTGCCATAATAGGTACCAGCGGTGCGGGAAAGACTACGCTTCTCAAATGCCTTAGCGGATTAACCAAACCCGATTGCGGTACTGTTATGGTAAACGGCGATGATTTTTTTAAAAACTATGATGTTTACATGAATATCTTGGGATATGTGCCTCAGGAAGATGCGGTATATGATAATCTGACCGTTGAAGAGCTGCTTTATTATTCGATAAATCTTCGAAAATCGGCACTGAGCAAAACTGAAATAATGAATCAAATTCGACAGACAATAAAAGATGTTGAGCTGACAGGGATGGAGCATACTTTAATAAAGAACTTGAGCGGCGGGCAGAAAAAACGCATCAGTATAGCGATGGAACTTTTGACCGAACCCAAATTGCTTTTTTTGGATGAACCCACAACAGGGCTTGACCCTCAAACCGAATTTAATATTGCCATGCTTCTAAAGAAATTGTCCCATGACCAAAAAACGGTTATTTTTACAACGCACTCCACTTCATATCTTGATGTGTGCGATAAAATCATAGTTATGGGGCAGGAGGGCAGACTGTGCTATTTCGGGACACCTAAAGGAACGCTGGATTTTTTTGAAGTAAAGGATTATGCCCATATTTACAACCTGATACACAAAAACATTGAGTATTGGGAGGACAAGTATAAAAAAGCTCATATTCGTCACAAACCCCTTGAGAATAATAAGGCTTCACGCCATCCACGGCATTTTGCAAGCATCGGAACAATGTCATTTCAGACGATTGTGCTGATTTTAAGGTATTTGAAGCTTAACCTCAGGGACAAAATGCGATTGGCTTTTCTTTTTATGCAGGTCCCGCTAATTGCATTTCTTTTAGGCCTGATAACCGAAGGCAGCAAAGCCTTTAAAATCCGCGAAGAGGCCAGTCAAATAATATTGATTGTCGCTTGTGCTGCTGTATGGGTTGGATTTTTAAATTCCGTTCAGGAAATATCCAAGGAACGGGGTATTTATAATAGAGAGAGGAATGCCGGCCTTAGCAGCATAGCCTATATTTTTTCGAAAATATTTGTACTGGGTCTTTTTTCATTGATACAAAGCTTTATTTTTGTTGAAGTTTTATCTTGGGTTATAGAGCTCCCAAAACCTTCACTTCTAGGATCCGTTAAGATGGAATTGTATGCGACGATATTTCTGACGACTTTGGTGTCATCTGTTTTGGGACTGTGCATTTCATCATTGGTGAAAAATAATGACCGTGCCCTAGGCATTACCGGTAGTGCTGATTTATCAGATTCTTTTTTCAGGCATCTTGTTTGAATCCCGAAAATTCATTCAAAAACTTTCATGGACTGCTGTAAGTCACTGGGCTGTAGGAGCATTGGGAATATCGGTTAATTTGAATGACATACCCTTCAGTTCTCCTCTTGTGTTAAAAAGAAACGATATTTCATATGTATACAGTACAGAGAATCTATTGACCCATTGGGCGGTATTGACATTGATCGGGGTGATTTTCACCGTATTAACCGTTTTAGCTCTAAACTTGAATCGAAAAAGGGAATGAAATGAGTAAAAATATATTTTATGTAAAAATTATATAGCCATTATTCAGGGATTTGATATAATATCTGTATGCAAAAACAAGAAG
>ERZ795050.1748-NODE-1748-length-26727-cov-8.321311_pt1 | contig 26727 bp, 18 predicted proteins | sample MGYA00375134_ERZ795050 | MGnify/ENA primary metagenome ERZ795050 (study PRJEB30179, sample SAMN05720221) | activated sludge metagenome | isolation source: Anaerobic digester | place: Japan | collected 2015-05-26 ... | reverse complement strand
TATCTCGCCCCTTCAGGGCTGGACCCGTGGACCCCGCTGAACCCAGGGCGTTGCCCTGGGCTATCCCATGCGAGCCCTTCAGGCTCCAGAGACAATCACCCTGCCTACAATTCCGGCCCACACCCCACCCGCCGAATCCAGCTTGCATTTTGCGCTGCGGTTGGTATAATGATGAACGGTAACGCCGTTGGGGGATGGTGTAACTGGTAACACGCCTGACTCTGGATCAGGAAAGCGGAGGTTCGAGTCCTCCTCCCCCAGCCAGTTTTGCTCGTGCAGTACGCAGGCCCCCATCGTCCAGTGGCCTAGGATACCAGGTTCTCAGCCTGGGGACCGGGGTTCGAATCCCCGTGGGGGTGCCAAGGCGCCCATAGCTCAATTGGACAGAGTCGCGGCCTACGAAGCCGAAGGTTGGAGGTTCGAGTCCTCCTGGGCGCGCCACCGAGGCGGGGCGCCCCGCGGCGCGCCCGCGGACCCGTGGAGAAGCGCTTGCCGGCACGCGCCGCGCGGGGCTTCTCTTTTCATGAGGGGCGCGAGCGATCGGCGAGTTGGCACGCGGGGCGTGGGCGAGCGACGACGCGCTGATGCGTCTGGCCCTGGCGGAGGCCCAGGCGGCGTTGCGGCACGAGGATGTGCCGGTGGGCGCGGTGGCCGTCTTCGAGGGCCAGGTGGTCGGCCGTGCCCACAACCAGCGCGAGCTGCTGCGGGACCCCACGGCCCACGCCGAGATCCTGGCGCTCACCCAGGCGGCCGAGGCGCTGGGGCGGTGGCGGCTCACGGGCGTGACGATCTACGTGACCCTCGAGCCGTGTGTGATGTGCGCGGGGGCCATGGTGCTGGCCAGGCTTGATCGCGTGGTCTACGGCGCCCGGGACCCGAAGGCGGGCGCCGTCGAGTCGCTCTACCGGATCCTCGACGATGAGCGGCTGAATCATCGCCCCCCTCACCTCGGGGGGGTCCTGGGCGACGAGTGCGGCGCGTTGCTTCGGGAGTTCTTTCGCAAGCGAAGAGCTGGCTGCGGTACCCAAGGCCCCGTCGGGGAAGGCCCAGGCTCGATCTGGGCTGAGGACTGAGCCGAGGCGCGCCCGGTTGCGCCCGTCGGGAGCGCGAGGACCGCATCAGACTGGAGAGGTGCCAGAGCGGCCGAATGGGCCGGTTTCGAAAACCGGTGGAGGTGTTATCACATCTCCCGGGGGTTCGAATCCCCCCCTCTCCGCCAAGGCCATTTGAGACTTCGGGACCCGCGCGGCGGTCTGGAGAGGTGTCCGAGTGGCTTAAGGAGCACGCTTGGAAAGCGTGTGGTCTCCGTAAGGGGGCTCGGGGGTTCGAATCCCCCCCTCTCCGCCAGAGAGTGTTTGCCGCATCCGCGAGAGGATAACCGGGGAATGCGAATCATGAGACGCCTGCTTGCCCTTGCCTCCGCCATTCTGGGGCTTTCTGCCATGTCCGGCTGGGCCGGCGCCCTGCCGTGGGGCCTGCCTGGCCCAACGAAGAAGCCCCATCCCGCCACGGAGCGGCTCCGCGAGTATACGGCCACGCTGCGCACCAACATGGGCGACATCACGCTCGACCTGTCTCCCGACGCGGCGCCGAACGCGGTGCGGACCTTTGTGAAGCTGGCCGAGCGCGGCGCGTACGACGGGGCGCGCGTGACGTGCGCCTTCAAGGATCGGATGATTCTGATCGGGCCGCCGGGCGCGAAGGATGCGGCCGAACCCCTGGCCTACGAGGCCGCGCCCAGCTCGGCCATCGCGGGCGCCGTGCTGATGGACCGCGGGGCCGACGGCCGCACTCTGCCCGGCCGCCTGATGATCCTGCTGAGCGACCAGGACCACCTCGAGGGCGACTATACCGTGTTCGCCCACGTCGAGGGGGGCCTGGACGTTGCGAAGCGCCTCGGCGCCGCCGCCACGCGCTCCGCCGACGGCGCTCCCGTGCCCATCGAGGACCTGCTCATCGAGCAGGTGCTCATCAACAGGAAACCATCGCCTGGCGCGAAGGAGACGAAGAACTGAAATATGGCCGTGCTAGACGGGGAACTAGCGGTGCCCTGTAACCCGGAATCCGCTATACCGGGGTCGAAAGCTCTCCTGAGGCTCTCGCCTCTGGCCGACACGGCGCGGTAAGTGGTGCTGAAGGCTGGGTCCCATGCAATGGGTGGATGTGAACCAGGTCAGGTCCGAGAGGAAGCAGCCTTAAGCATTACGTCCCATGTGCCGTGGGGTTGCCTGGCTGGAGCCAACTGCCGCGTTCGGCGGCCAGGGACAGTGTCGAGGGAGAGTGCACGGCCAGCCTACTCCCCGCTCGCCAGCGGCGGGCGGCAACGATAGAGGGCGACGGCTCGTGGATTATCTGGTCCTGGCGCGCAAGTACCGGCCCCAGACGTTCGACGACGTGGTCGGGCAGGAGGGGGTGACCACCACGCTGCGCAACGCAATCGCCGCGGGCCGCGTGGCGCACGCCTACCTGTTCAGCGGCCCCCGCGGCGTGGGCAAGACCACCACGGCCCGCCTCCTCGCCAAGGCCCTCAACTGCGAGAAGGGCCCCACCCCCGACCCCTGCAACGCCTGCACCTTCTGCACCAGCATCACCCGTGGCGACGACATGGACGTCATCGAGGTGGACGCCGCGTCGAACACCAGCGTGGACGACGTGCGCGTGCTCCGCGACAACGTGCGTTTCGCCCCGGCCCGCGCGCGCCACAAGATCTACATCATTGACGAAGTGCACATGCTGAGCCGCTCGGCCTTCAACGCCTTCCTCAAGACGCTCGAAGAGCCGCCGCCCCACGTGAAGTTCATCTTCTGCACCACCGAGCCGCACCGGCTGCCCGAGACCATCCACTCGCGTTGCCAACGATTCGACTTCCGCCGCATCTCCACCGCCGACATCGTCCGCCGCCTCCAGCAGATCGCCAAGACCGAGAACGCCAAGGCCGACCCCGAGGCCATCCACCTCATCGCCCGCAGCACCAAGGGCGGCATGCGCGATGCCGAAACGCTGCTCGACCAGCTCCTCTCCTACAGCGGCGGCAAGGCGACCGCCCAGGAGGTCGAGGACGCACTCGGCGCCCTGCCCCGCCGCGACATCTTCAAGCTTCTCGACCACCTCGCCGACCATCGGGCCGACCAGGCCCTCCTCATCGTCCATCGCGCCATCCAGGACGGCAAGGACACCGAGAACCTGCTCCACCAGCTCATTGACCACACTCGCTCGCTCCTTCTTCTGGCCGTGTGCGGGCCCGACGCCGCCCTGGTGGATGAGATTCCGGAGGATCTCAAGGAGCTGGACCGCCAGCGCCAGCGCTTCACGGTGGACGGGCTGCTCTACATGAGCCAGGTGCTCTGGGACACGCTCCGCCGGGTGAAGGAGAGCTCCCAGAGCCGCCTGCCGATCGAACTGGCCCTCGTCAAGCTGGCGCAGGGCGACGGCCTTGTGCCCCTCGCGGAGCTTCTCGAACGCCTCCAGGCCCTCGAGACGCGGCTGGGCGCCTCGTCCGCCCCGCCGCAGGCTCCCGCGGGGCATCCGCCCGCCCCACGGCCGGCGCCGCCGCCCGCGGCGGACGAAAAAAAAAAGCCTTCGCCCCCCGCCCCCATGACCGCGCCGGCGGCCACTGAGGCGGAGAGCGACCCCGAGCGGCTGGCGGAGGAGCACAGCAGACTTCAGGAGGAGGCGGCGGCCAACCCCGTGATCGGCAAGGCGCTGCACATCCTCCAGGGCATCGTCATCAATCGGGAGAAGTGAACGATGGCACGCGGATTCGGCGGTGGCGGCGGCGGGATGGGGGACCTGGTGCGGCAGGCGCAGAAGATGCAGCAACGTCTCTCGGAGGTCCAGCAGGGCCTCAAGGACCGCATCGTCGAGGGCACCGCCGGCGGAAACATGGTCCGCGTCCTCGTCAACGGCAAGCAAGAGATCGTGGCCGTGAAGATCGACCCGGCCGTGGTGGACCCGAAGGATGTGGCGATGCTGGAGGACCTGATCCTTGCCGCCGCCAGGGCCGGCCTGAAGAAAGCCCACGACCTCGCGCAGGACGAGATGAGCAAGGTCACCGGCGGCATACCGCTCCCGGGCATGTTCTAGGCCGCGAGGCAGCCGATGGCGAGCGTCTACACCGAATCTCTCTCGCGCCTGATGGCGGAACTGGGCAAGCTGCCGGGCATCGGCGCCCGGTCGGCGGAGCGCCTCGCCCTGCACCTCCTCAAGGTTCCCCAGGAGGAGGCCGAGGCCTTGGCCCAGGCCATCCGCGACGTCAAGCGCAACACCCGCCATTGCTCCCAGTGCTGCAACGTCACCGAACGCGACCCGTGCGCCATCTGCTCCGACCCGCGCCGCGACACCACCGTGCTGTGCGTCGTCGAGCAACCCCGGGACCTGCTGGCCATCGAGAAGACCGGCGGCTACCGCGGCGTTTACCATGTCCTCATGGGGCGCATCGCCCCGCTCGAGGGCGTGCACCCGGAGGACCTGACGGTGGACCACCTGGTGCGACGCATCAAGGCCACAGGGGTGAAGGAGGTCATCCTGTACACGAACCCGGACCTCGAGGGCGACGTGACCGCGCAGCATCTCGCGCGGCTGTTGCAGCCCCTGAACGTCCGAATCACGCTGCCGGCCCGCGGCATCCCCACCGGCAGCCAGATCGAGTACGCGACCGAGTCGATCCTCCGGGATGCGCTGGAGGGCCGGCGCGAGATTCACGGCTAGACAACGCACGCCTTTGCGCGTATAGTATCGGTGGACCTGGGCTTCGGGGCTAGGGAGCCGGGCGCCCCAGAGAGGCGCCCAGAGGACGTTCGATATGCAGATGCGGATGGAAGCGCTGCTGCAACAGAGGCCCGAGCTTCGCATGAAGCTCGCCCCGCAGATCATCCAGTCCATCGAAATCCTCCAACTCCCCGCCCTCGAGCTCCAGCAGCGCCTCAAGCAGGAACTCCTCGAAAACCCCGTCCTCGAGATGGCCGACACCCCCGCTATCGAGGAGCAACAGGAGCAGGACCGCGACGCCGAGGCCGAACCCCAGGAAGAACGCACCCACAGCGACCAGGAGTTCGAGAAGCTCCGCCAGATCGAGGATGTCGTCCGCGAGTACGGCTCACAGACCTATCGCCGCGCGCCCGATCCCACGGAGACCGACCGCAAGTACGAGGCGATGCAGAACACGGCCGCGCGCCCCATCTCGCTCCAGGACTATCTCTTCGATCAGTACAGCCTGCTGGACACCCCCGACGACCTGCGCGACATCGCCGAGAACATCATCTACAACATTGACGACGACGGCTATCTCCAGTACTCCCTCGAGGAGATTCTGGAGTCGATGGACAGCCTGGCCACTCTCGACCAGGCCCAGCGCGCGCTCGAGATCATCCAATCCCTCGACCCGCCGGGCGTGGGCGCCCGCGACCTCAAAGAGTGCCTCTTCCTCCAGATGCGCCACGACCACGAGCACACCCTCGCCCGCCGCATCATCGCCAACCACCTCGAAGACCTGTGGATGAACCGCATCCCCAAGATCGCCAAGGAAACCGGCGCCTCGCTCGAGGAGGTCCGCGAAGCCATCGAGTTCATCAGCCACCTCAACCCCAAGCCCGGCATGGCCTTCGCCGCCGAGTCCTCCGCCTACGTGATCCCCGACATCGTGGTCGAGTACGTGGACGGCCATTACGAGGTCCGCCTCGAGGACGACCGCATCCCGCGCATCTACATCAACTCGGCCTACTCGCGCCTCCTGCGCGACGCCGGCACCTCGGACACCGCCAAGGACTACATCCGCAAGAAGATTCAGGCCGCCCGATGGCTCATCGAGTCCATCGAGCAGCGGCGCAACACTCTCCAGAAGATCGCGCGCGCCATCGTAGACGTCCAGCAGCCCTTCCTCGCCAAGGGCATCGCGCACCTGGTGCCGCTGAAGATGCAGGCCATCGCCGCCGCCACCGGCGTCCACGTCTCCACCGTCTGCCGCGCCATCGCCGACAAGTACATGCAAACGCCCTCGGGCATCTTCCCGCTCCGCTTCTTCTTCACCGGCGGCACCCGCACCACCGACGGACGCGTCCGCTCGCGCAAGAGCGTCAAGCACATCGTCAAGCAGGTGCTCGAGACCGAGGACAAGCGCAATCCCCTCTCGGACGATGAGATCGCCGCCAAGCTCCAGGCTCAGGGCCTCGACATCGCCCGCCGCACCGTCACCAAGTACCGCAAGGCCCTGGGCGTCCCCTCCTCGCGCCAACGTCGGGTCTACTGATCCCACTCACCCCCTGCCTTGCCTGAGGCCAGCGGACCCCGCCCCTCGGCCTTCCGTGAAGCTGAAGGCGAGGGCGCGCCGAAATGGCGCCTTTCGTCACATCCCTCAGAATCCGTTTGACTTCCCGCCCCCGACGGCGCATAATCCAGCGGTCGCCCGAAGGTGTTCCGGGCAAGTGACGCCGTACGTGCAAGGGGGGCAGGAGGAGCCAGACATGCGCACGAGACACGCCATCAGCCGCCGCGGCTTTCTCAAGGTGGGCGCCGCCGCGGCCGTGGTTGCGCCGTATGTCGCGCCCGCCACGGCGCTCGGCCAGGGCGGCCGCCCCGCGCCCAGCGACCGCATCACCATGGGCTTCATCGGCCTCGGAGGCATGGGCTCGGGCGACATGGGCGGCCTCCTCGGCTTCCCGGAGGTCCAGGGCGTCGCTGTGTGCGACGTGGACTACTCGGCGCGCTCGCGCGCCAAGCAGGGCGTCGAGGGGCGCTACGCCCAGCAAAAGGCCAGCGGCGTCTACAAGGGCTGCGACGACTACGGCGACTTCCGCGAGGTGGTGACCCGCCCCGACATTGACGCCATCTCCTGCGGCACCCCCGACCACTGGCACGCCCTGATCACCGTGACCGCGATGAAGAATGGCAAGGACGTCTTCTGCCAGAAGCCCGAGACCCTCACGATCCGCGAGGGCCGGATCATGGTGGAGACGGCCCGCCGCTACGGCCGCGTCTTCTCGGGCGGCAGCCAGCGGGTCTGGGAGGACTACAACTGGTACCACCGCGTCATGTGGGGCGGCGTGGCGGGGAAGCTCCAGGAGGTCTTCATCAACATCGGCGGCCCCTCCGGCGAGATGCTGCTGCCCGCCGAGCCCGTGCCCGAAGGCCTCGATTGGGACATGTGGCTCGGCCCCGCCCCCTGGCGCCCCTACAACAAGGGCTACCACCCGTTCAACTGGCGCGGCTGCCGCGACTTCTCGGGCGGAGGGATGACCGACTGGGGCGCCCACCACGTCGGCGGCGGGCTCTTCGCCGCCCAACTCCACGACAAGCCCGTGCCCGTCGAGGTCCACCCCCCCGACGGCAAGGAGTTCAAGCACCTCACCTACATCTATGCCGACGGCGTGCGGCTGTACCTCGGCGGCGCGTGGGACGGCCCCCTCGGCTTCAAGGGCGACCTGGGCGAGGTCCCCGAGCGCGGCAAGCCGCGCATCGCCCCGCCGCCCACCTACATCCAGGGCTACAAAGGCCGCGGCGGCATCCTCGGCGACTTCATCCATTGCGTCAAGACCCGCGAGCGCCCCTTCCGCGATATCGAGCTCGCACACCGCACCATGGTCACCTGCCACCTCGCCAACATCGCCTTCTGGTCCGGGCGAAGCTTCAAGTTCGACCCCGTCAAGGAGGAAATCGTCGGCGACCCCGAGCTCAACCGCTGGGTGGACCGTCCATACCGCGCGCCCTGGACCCTCTAGGAGACCCCACACATGAGACGCCACTGCATCGCCATCCTTGCCCTCACGATCGCGGTGTGGGCCGCACCTCTGGGCGCCGGAGAACCCGACCCGGCGGAACTCACCAAGGAGTTCACCGGCGAGAAGCCCGCGTCCGAACGAACGCCTGAACAACTGGATGCGGCCTATGCCAAGGTCCTCGATGCCTTGATGCCCGACATGGGAAACGAGGACCCCAACAAGCGCGGCGGCCCCACGAGGACTCTCGAGCGCATCGCCTTCCAGGCCAGCCGTCCCGGCGCCGAGGCCGACCGCGCGGCCTGCGCCAAGGCCATCGCGGCCCGGCTCGGGCCGGACGTGCCGCCCCTCGCGCGCACGTGGCTCATCCGCATGCTCGAACGCATCGGGCGCGCCGAGGCCGTCGCCGCACTGGGAGCCGCGCTGGGCGACAAGGACGAGAACGTCCGCGAATCCGCCCGCCGCGCCCTCCAGAAGAACTCGGCCAAGGAGGCCACGCTGGCCCTCATCAAAGCCGTTGCGACCGCCGACACGCCGGCCTGGCGCGCGGCCCTCCTGAATGCCATCGCCGAGCGCCGCGACGCCGCGGCACTCGACACCCTGGTCAAGGAGGCGGCGTCGGACAATGACGACGTCCGCACCGCGGCCGTCCGCGGCCTGGGCAAGCTGGGCGACAAAGCGGGCGCCGCGCCGATTGCCGCTGCCCTGGCCAAGGGCTCCCCCGCGGCAAAGCAGGCCGCCGTGGATGCCTACCTGATGCTCGCCGATGCCCTCACCGCCGCCGGCGACAAGGCGCTGGCGCTCGGCATCTACAAGAAGCTGCTCGCTGCCGATTCCCCGCCGTTCGCACGCTGCGGCGCCATCGTGGGCATCGCCCGCGCCGGCGGCGTAGAGGAGTTGCCCACCATCCTCGGCTCCCTGGCCGAGCCGGCCGACGGGCTCCTGGGCGCTTCCGTCGAGGCCCTCTGCATGCTCGAGGGCGAGAAGGCCACCCCGGCCATCGCCGCACGCGTCCAGGGCGCCGCCCCCCTGGTGAAGCTGGCCCTTCTCCAGGCACTGGCCCGCCGCGCCGACAAGAGAGCCTTGCCCACCTTCGTCGCCGCTGTCGAGGACGCCGACCCGGCCGTCCGCGACCAGGCCGTCCGCGGCTTGGGCCTCCTCGGCGACACCAGCGTCGTGCCGCTCCTCCTCAAGGTCGCCGCCCAGGCCAGCGCGGCTCAGGCAACCGCGCGCCGCAGCCTCGAAGCCATTCGAGGCGACGGCATTGACAAGGCCCTCCTCGCCGCGCTGGAGGGCGATGACCTGAAGCTCCGCGCCGAGGCCATCCGCGCCCTCGCCACCCGCCGCTTCGCCGCCGCCACGCCGGCTCTCCTCAAGGCCGCCGAGGACCCCGACGGCGGCATTCGAGCGGAAGCGCTGAAGGCCCTTGGCGCCCTGGCGCCCACCGAGGCGATGAGCGCCGTGGCCGCCCTGCTCGTGAAGACCCAAGACGACGGCACCCGCAACGAGGCCAAGGAGGCGCTCGTCAACATCGCCCGGCGCGATCTGGATGCCGACAAGCGGTCCGAGGCCGTGCTCAAGGCGTTGGAGACCGCCAGCGGCCCGGCAAGGCTCTCCCTGCTGACCGTGGCCGGCCGTATCGGAGGGGACAAGTCCCTCGCCGCCGTTCGCGCCGCCCTGAAGGACCAGGATGAGAAGGTCAAGGACGCAGCCATCCGCGCCCTCGCCGAATGGCCCGACGCGGCGGCCGCCCCCGACCTCCTGGAGATCGCCAGGACCGCGGCCACCGAGACCCACCAGGTTCTCGCCATCCGAGGCTACATCCGCGTCTGCCGCCTCCAGAGCAACCGCCCGGCGGCGGAGACGGCGAAGATGCTCATCGTGGGGCTGGAGACGGCCAAGCGGCCCGACGAGAAGCGTCAGGCCATCAGCGGCCTGGCCGAGGCCCGCGACCTCGCCGCCCTTCAGGCCGTCGTGCCGTGCCTCGAGGTCGAGGCGCTCAAGGAGGAGGCCGCCCACGCCGCCGTGCGCATCGGCCGCGACATCTGGAACCACCCCGCCAACGCCGAGGCGGTCAAGGCCGCTATGCAGAAGGTCCTCGAAGTCACCAAGAACGACGGACTGAGAAAGCAGGCCCAGGAAACGCTCGACCGCGCCCAGCAGAAACTCAGGGAGGCCAAACCCGCGAAGTAGCGGCCCCTCGCTGTCCGGAGCGAGAGGTGTTGACAATCTGAGGTGCCGGGGCTATGCTGCCACTTCGGTGAGGGCCAGATAGGACCCTTGGCGGGGCCACCACTCGAATGCTCTTGCGCCATTGCCGGTGTAGGCAGTTCGGGGAACGTGCCTCAAGGGGACGACACCAGGGCAGGTGGCGCTACGCCATGGCCGCGGTCGTCTGGCTAGCCTGTTACGCCGCTCCCCACGCTCACGCAGGGCTGATGGAGGCGGCTTGGGTCCCGCGCCAGTTGACCTTCACGCCCGACTGGAGCGAGGGCGACCACGCGCACGCTCCCAACGGCGCGGAGATTGCCTTCACCTGGAGCAGCGGCGGCCAGTACCAGATCCACAAGGTGAACAGCCTCGGGATCGGCCCGCAACAGGTGCTCGCCTCCGACTCCATCAGCCCGGGCTACACCCGGGACGGGCGCCACATCCTCTATCCCAACCCCGCTCCGTCTAGCCTCCACGGATTCTGGCGCATGGACACCGATGGGGCGAACAAGATGCTGGCGACCCCGGTCCCCTTCGCCGTGCAGGTGGCGAACGAGTTGCCCGATGGCCGCCTCGTATTCCTGCGCTACATCTCGGTGCCCATGAGTGTGTGGATCGCCGATGCCGATGGGGGCAACCTGAGGCAGATCAGCTCCGGCGACGACAAGCAGCAGCCCCGCGTATCCCCCAATGGCCGGTATGTCGTCTACAACTCTCAGGACGAATGGGGCATCCCCTTCGACCTTTTCAAGTACGATCTGCTCACCGCCGTCGAGACGCAACTGACCTTCGAACCCGCGGCCCAGGGCTACCCGGCCTTCAGCCCCGACGGCCAGTGGATCGTCTATCAGTCCACGGAGGATGGGGGCCCCTGGTCCGACATCTGGATCATGAGCGCCAGTGATCCAACCCTCAGGCGCCAGTTGAACAACGACCCCTGGAACAGCCTGTATCCTCAGTTTCGTCCCGATGGGTCAGGAATCGTCTACAGCGTGGTGGTGGACCGTCGTCAGGCCGATTTCTGGGAGTTGCAGCGTGTGGAGCCGCCCTCAACATGGACGAGTTCCGCAAGCTCGGGCGGGACCACTGCGTGGCAGGCCCCTGCGAGCTGGAACTCAGGCGCCGGCCCCACACCCGAGTTGGGCATCACAGCCATCGTCCAGGCGCCCACGGCCGACCAGGTGGCAACCATCGCCAGCGGCGTCACGGGGCAGGCTCACAAGCTCTACATCGGCAGCAACGGCACGGTGCGCGTCAATGCCGGCGGCACGCTCCAGCTAGGGAGCGGCGGCATCTACCTGGACCCCACAGGCACGCTGGCCCTTGACCCGGGGGCGACACTCGATACCATGATGGCGGCAATGCTCGGCGGCACGGGCAACATCGTGGTCGGCGGCTCGCTCACCCTCGACCTCTCCATCGCCGCTGTGGACTTCCACGGCACTCTCCACGTAGCCAACGGGGATCCAGCCGCGGTCAGCAGCCTGACGATCCTCGCGCCGCCAGTGGGCGTTCTCGACCCTGCTCTCCAGGCCGGCCTGCTCGGCTACTGGCCCCTCAACGAGGGCGCAGGGGCCGCGGCGCTGGACCGCTCCGGCAACGCCAGGGATGGCGCCATCTCGGGCGCGGCCTGGGATAGCGACGTCGTCCGGGGAACGTCCCTGAGGTTCGACGGCATCAATGACTTCGTCGGGATCGGCGCCCTCGGGCTCAGCGGCAACGCGCCCCGCACGATCGCGGGATGGGTCAAGTCCAACGATGCGAACGGCGCCGATGGCGACTGGACGGGCATCTTCGGTTGGAGCCCAGTCGGTGCCGACGGCAACGGCCGTTACTTCGACATCGAGGTCTGCGGCGGCGCGGCCCCAAAGCCCTACTGCCTCCACCTCTACGGGCAGGAGGAGAACTTTGGCCCACTCACCAGCGACCCCAACTGGCACTTCTTCGCGGCCACTTACGACGGCACCGACGTGCGGCTTTATCTCGATGGCGACCCCAATCCCGTATCCGAGTTCCGCCCCGCCTGGCCCCTGGACCTTCGCGACGAGTTCGGGATGGGCGCGAGGCTCCAGGCCGGCCAGTATTTCAATGGCAACCTTGATGACGTGGCCGCGTGGAACCGCGCCCTGTCGGGCGTGGAACTCCGCAGCTTCAGCCTGGGCGGCCTCTCGGGCGGCCCCGCGCGCCTCGGCAACCTGAGGCTCGACCCCAACGCCCGGCTCACCCTCGAAGGGTCTGGCGTCGCCCTCTTCGACTCCATCGGCTCCGCCTCGGGGCTCGCCATCGCCGGCAGTCTCACGCTGGCGCCGACCGCAGGAGGCGCCGCCTCGGTCACGGGCACCAACACGGGCGTGATCCTCGATGCCGGCGTCAACACACCCAGCTTCGAGGTAACCGGCGGTGGCACGGTGGGCCTCGGCAGCCACGCCGCCCTCGTCATCGCCCCGGGAGGCAGGGTGAGCGTGCCCGCCGGCGTCATCCTGAACAGCGACCCCGGCGCCGGCAGCAGCGCCACGATTGACGCCAGCCAGGCGGCGTCGGTCTTCTTTGAGGGCGGCCTCGCCGTCACCAGCGGCACGCTGGACCTCCGCGTGCCGGCCGGCGCGGGCGGCCCCGTGCGCATGGGCAATCTCGCGATGCTCAGCGGCACCCGCCTCGATGCCATCTCGCAGCCCGTGGGCTTCAGCAGCGCGACCCTCGGCGACGGCGCTACACTGGCCGGCGACTTCGTGGTGGACAGGCGGCTCGCCGTCGCGGGCCGCGGCTCGGGCACAGCCGCGGTCAACGGCCACCTGCGCCTGGGGGATGGGCTGGTCTATGACTGGACGTTCGATCGCGCGGGCAGCGACGTCGTCGCCATTCTGGGCGACTTGCACTTCGCCGGCAGCTTCACCCTCAGCATCGCCGCCGGCGGGACGCGCTCGATCGCCCCCACCGACATGCTCCCCATCTTCCTCTACAGCGGCATCCTGGATGTGCCTGGCGGCGAGCTCCAATACGCCATCGAGATCGGAGCCCTCACCGACCCATTTCAGCCGCACCTATGGGATACCACGAACGCCGCGCTCTGGATCGGGCAGGGCGAGGCGGGCCAGGGCGTCTACCTCACCGGCCTGGTCGCCCTGGCGATCCCAGAACCTGCCACGCTGAGTCTGCTGGCAGTGGGCCTGGCCGCACTCGTGCGGCGCCGAAGTCGCTAGGAGCCTGTCCGAGAATCCGCGTGAGACTGCGACGCCGCCGGTTCGGGCCGCACGCAAGGAGCGAGGAGGAGGCGATGCAACGGAGCGCATCGCGGACGATGAGCGACACCGCGGGCGGCCTGAAGTCGCGGCGTCCCTTCGGGTTGCGGCGTCAGCGGGCCGGCTGCCACGTTGCGGCTCCTCAGCGATGCATTCCAGGGCATCGCCTGCGTCGCCGCGCCTCGCCTCCAGCCCGCTGACGCCGGCAACGCAGCCCACGGGGATTCTTGGACAGGCTCCTAGCCATCCCCCAGAGCCGCCAGCACATCCACGAGCTCGGGAGGCGGGTCCTGGGCGTCGTCGCCGCGCTCGCGGCCGATGACGTTGCCGTCGGCGTCCAGGTAGAAGGCCCAGCCCGGCCTCGCCCAGGCTTCCACCCGTGTGCCTTCGGGCGCGAGGTTCACCTGCGTGGTGACCCGCTCGTAGTCCATGCCCTGAGGCCGCAGAACCTTGTACCACAGCACAGCGGCCCGCGGCACCCCGGGGGCCTTGTACGGGGGGCACTGCCCGGCCACGTCGGCGGCCCGAACGCAGAACAGGGCGTAGTGAAGCCGGCCAGAACCGTCATTGAACTTCATCCTGCGAAGCGCGTTGTTGCAGCCCCAGAACACGAGGCGGTCGGTCTGCCCGATGCGCACGGCTCCGCTCAAGCCGCCCGGGTGCCACATCGCCCGGAGGAGCTTGCCGTCCTCGCTCAGGATGATGGCGCGGCCGGGCGCCCACTGCGAGCAGGTGGTGAGAATCACCTCGTCGCCACGCTCGGGCAGGACGTCCGATACAAGAAGGCCGGTGATCGCCATGTTCACCTGGACGTTGCTCTCGTAGGGGCACGGCCCGCCGGTCTGGAAGCGCCACAACTCTCTGCCGGCGTGGTCGAAAACCACCAGGTTGCCTGCGGCGGGACCCGTGTCCTGCATGCCGGCGATGACGCGGACCTGGCCGGCGCTGTCCCTGGCCATCTGGACAATGGAGACCCGGGAGCCGAACTCCCGCCGCCAGAGGGTGCGGTTGGCGCTGTCCACTGCCTGAATGCCGGTTTCTGCGACGATCTCGGCCCTGTGCAGCGGCCCCCTCCAGGGGACTGCGAGCCAGACGACCGCAAGCAGCGCGGCGGCCAGCGCCGCGCCGCCCCAGGTGCGGCGGCCCAGGAGGGTCCGCATCACGAGCCGCTGCCTGTACTTGCGCACGTTCTCCGCACCGAAGACCAACCGCAGAGCCGTGGGGAAGTCCCTGGCGAAGTAGAGCGTGAGAGGGGGAGGTCCTGCGGCGTCGGCAGCGTGTGCAGGGCGCCCGCTCGGCGCGACGTGTCGCTGTGCCAGTGGCACGGAGTCGCCCACCTCCGACACGGGAACCCCCAGCATCTCCGCGATGGCGACCCTGTCGTCTGCGGAGAGGAGCACTTTGGCCACGGGGCGGCACCCCAGACGCTCCAGTTCGGCGTTCTCCTCGAAGACCGCGGCGAGCTTCTCGCGGAGGTGGGCCGCAGGCTTCAGCAGCCCGCCCTTGTCGGGGTACGTGCTGGCCGTCCAGCCCGCCAGGCTCTGGCGGAAGCCGTGGCCTCGCAGTGCCGCATCGGCGCCGAGCGCGTAGAACGCCAGGAGCACCGCGGCCAGGTGCGACATCCCGTCGGGGAAATCGTCCACAAACTGGTTCACACCCCGGGGCGGGAAGAGGAACGAGGCCGTGTAGAAGCTCAGGTTCTGGTATTGAGGCAGGACTTCCGCGAGGATGCTCACGTTGGCCGGTGCGCAGGTCTGGTTCAGGACCTCGAGCGGCTTGCGAATGCTCTGATGGGGCGCGCCGTCGCCGCTCCCGACCAGCGACAGGCGCATGATAGGCACGGTGGCGCAGTGCGGCCGGTAGAAGAGCAGCGGCATGAGCAGGCTGTCATCGGCTTGCGTCACTGGGGGCCACCCGGCACAGCGAAAGGCTCGAGAGCCTGCCTGACATCCTGCGCCAGCCACTCCAGCCTCGCAATGCGGCGCTTCTCGCCGTTATTGAGGCGGCCTTGGCATAGGAGGAGGCGCAGGTAGAAACTCAGCGTCAGCGCATCCGCGCGCTCCACCACCTGCTCCGGCAGGCCGGCCAGGAACCGGCCAAGCCGGTTGCGCGAGGCGAGGTCGGCGATCAACGTCTGCAACCCCGTCTCATGCTCGCTCACGGGAAGGAGCTGGAAACTCCCCGACAAGAGGAACGGTATGGCAAACGCCTCGCACCGCAGTTCCGACACGGAACGTTCTGACTGTAACACGAGCACGGGCTGCCCGTCAAGGCGCCCACCCGGGGCCAGCAGTTCCACCACCGCCCCGCGCACTTCCGCCAGTGTTCCGAGCCACACGCCCTCGGCATCGGTCAGCGAGGCCCCCCTCTTCCACTTGGCCAGCGCTTCCTCCGAACCCGCAAGAATGATGAACAGAGAGTTGTCCCAAGCCACGCACCATATGCCCTCCAGAGTCGGGTCACAGGACCCGTTCAGTCTGTGGTAGGTGACCAGAGGGAGCTCCGCCGTGGACGCTTCTGGCCGAACGTTGGTGGAGGCGGCATAGGGCAACGCGGCGGGCGAGGAGGCGTCCGAGAGGACGGGGAGCAGTTGAGGCGGCATCCGGTGCCCGCCGGGGGTGCCCAGACGCTCGTCCCGAAGCACGCGCTCTCGTGCGCTCGAACACCGCTCGCACGACCTCCCGTGCTCGGCCCACCATGAGGCGTACAGATCGGGCGAATTCGACCAGCACAGAAGGATGCGCCAAGCCGGCCAGCACGATGCCTCCGCTCGCCCCGGCCCGGACCGCGGGCCTCGGAGCTCCCCCTCCGTCAGCCACCGCTCCAAACCGCCCAGCTCCCTCAGCAGTTCCTCAATGTCCATGCGCTCATCCACGGGCATGGGCCCCCTTGTCCCCCCTAGTTATGTCCCCCGTCGCCCCTGATTCGAACCACAATGCTCATGGGAGCTCGCTGACGGCGCTGCCTCGAAAGCCTTTGCGCGCAAGGCACGCCCGCAGCGCCCGGTGCAGGTGCGGCACCAGCTTCTGTCGCACGTACGACTCCGCGCACCCCAGAGCCTTGGCTGCGTCAACGTTGGTCAACCCCTGGACGTAGAGCAACAAGTACGTCTGCCGCTCGCGGTCTGTTCTCTCCTCCAGGCAGTCCCGCAGAGCCGCCAGCAGTTCCAGGCGCTGCACGGCCAGGTCTGGCGGCTGAGCACCGTCCGTCAACCCGGCGCATAAGTCTGCCGGGTCGTCAGGCCCTCCCACGCTCTGCGGGCGGAAATGCCGCTGTTTCAAGCAGTTGAGGCAGATTCCGTAGAGCCAGGCGGCGAAGCTCTTCGTGGGGTCGAACCTGGCGCTTCGCACGCTCCGCAGCACCTGATACCACGTCTCGTTGACAACCTCGTCGGGGTCGAGAAAGCCCCGGGAGCCGCTCGCGCGCCGCGCGACAACGTAGCGGAGAAACCCCGTGTACCGGCGCACCAGCCTGTCAAAAGCGCCCTGCCCCCCCGCCGAGGTCGCTCGCACCAGTTCCCAGGCCGAAGGCTCTGGGCAAAGGCTGTCGCGCTCCACCATTGGACACTCACTCGGTTAGCGGTGCACCGTGTGCCACAAGCACCGGCATCGCAACTGAAGCCATGCGCAACCAATGGAGGGTATTAGACATACTCCGCGTCGCCCCTGCAAGCCCCGCTGGGCGTGGGTGAAGGGTGCGGACCCGGTGGCCAGGTCCGCACCCTTGCGCGTCCTTGAGCCCAACGCGCCCCCCTCTTCCGACTCCTCGCCCGCGCGACGCGGCGCCCCCATCCCCATGCTGGCCCGAGTGCCTTCTATCATTAGTATGTGCGCAAGGGCAGCCATGTCGAACCAAATGACTCGCCACAACTCTGATTCGAACGGTGCGCAAGGCGGCTGGGGGGTACGCGACGCGTCCTTGCCCCGCGAAGAACGGCGGCGCGGGTCAGGGACATCCCGCCCACAGATGACGGCTCGATCGGGACTCGTGGCATGCTATCAAGATTCCTGGCTCATCAGGGTTTGGCGATCCTGACGCCGCAGCCGCTGGAGACGTGTGACGGGGGCTACGACGCCCGCGGGGTCTCCCTATAACCCTCTATATTGCAACGCCTTATGCTCTCCGGCCATCCCCCTTCCATGCTTGCTCATCCCGCAGATGAGCGAGCATGGCCGGAGCCGCGAGAATCGCCCATTCTCGCCCATCTGCCCATGCTGTATCACTCTCCCCCTCACAGGGGTGATACAGCATGGGCAGCCTGCGCCCGCCAGGCACTCGGCAGCGCCCTCCCCAGGAGCCCCCCCCTCGTCCCGGGCTCATCACATGCCTCCCCCAAGAACGCCAAAGGCCGAGTCTCAACCGCATGCTGCTGAGACTCGGCCTCTTGCTGTGGTGGAGGATAGGGGATTCGAACCCCTGACCTACAGACTGCCAGCCTGTCGCTCTCCCAACTGAGCTAATCCCCCAGTTGCCCGCATTATAGCAGCGCCCCTCGCGATTGTCAAACCGAATGCTCAGGGCACGAGCACCGCCGCACCTCTCACCTGCCGCAGCTTCAGGGCGAGGAGCGCCTTGTTCGCATCGGCGAGGGGGTACGTGCTTGTGTCGGTGCGGATGGGGATCTCGGCGGCGAGCTCCAGCAGCGCCTCGCCGTCCCGCCGCGTGCTGGCGGTGACGCTGCGGAGCGTTCGCTCGTAGTACAAGTCGGCCTCGTAGTCCAGCTCGGGGATGGCGGTCATCGTGATGCCCGCCAGCGCCAGGGTGCCGCCGCGGCGCAGCGCGCGCAGGCCCAACGGGATGATCCAGCCGGCGGGGGCGAAGATGATAGCGCTGTCGAGCTTCTCGGGAGGCACATCCTTCGCGTCACCCACCCATCGCGCGCCGAGCTCGCGCGCGTGGAGTCTGTGCTCCTCGCCGCGCGTAAACACATAGACCTCGCACCCCCAATGGCGCGCAATCTGGATGGCAATGTGCGCCGAGGCCCCGAACCCGTAGAGCCCGAGCCTGCCCCCAGGCCGTATGTCGCTGAGCGCGAGCGCTCGGTAGCCGATGATGCCGGCGCACATCAGCGGGGCCGCCTGCCCGGCCTCCAAGCCGTCGGGCACGGCATAGGCGAAGCTCTCGGGAGCCTTCGCCTGCCCCGCGTACCCGCCGTTCGCGTGCAGCCCGGTGAAGCGCGCCGAGGCGCACAGGTTCTCCTGGCCGGCCGCGCAGAACTGGCACCGCCCGCACGCCCAGTGAAGCCAGGCCAGCCCCACGCGTTGGCCGATTCGGAAGCGCTCGCACCCCTCCCCCAGCGCCTCGACGACACCGATGATCTCATGCCCCGGGATGATGGGCACCCAGTCCGTGCCCAGGTCCCCCTCGATGGTGTGCAGGTCCGTGTGGCACACGCCGCAGGCCAGCACGCGGACCAGGAGCTCGCCGCGCCCGGGACGGGGGGCGGGAAGCTCGACCAGGTGCAGCGGCGCCTCCTCCGCGGGGGCGCATTTCTCCAGCAGCATCGCTCGCATGTCGGGGTCCCTTCGCACAAAGCGGCCAGCAGCAATCCATTCAACCCTAGTCAGCCGCGGCCCGGCTGTCAAGTGGCTTGACTGCCCCATCCGCTGGCCCTATAATCCCCGGCAATGAACCGCTTGCACTTCGCATACCCGATGGTTCTTGGGCTGATTCCTCTGGCCGTGGCAGCGATGGCCCTCTGGCGTCGCCGCCTGGGCACCGTGTTCACCTGCGCCACGGTGCTGTGCCTTGTTACGGCCCTGGCCCGGCCGCAGTGGTCCACGGCCGTCTATCGCGTCGCGCGGCTGTATGCGCTCGACACCTCGGGCAGCGTGTTCCTCGACACGCCGAGGGCGCTCGACACCGTCCGTCGCAGCATGGGCGACTTGCGGCGCGGCGACGTGGTCGGCTTCCTCGCATTCGCGGCCTCGACGCTTGTCGTCGTGCCGCCGACCCCCCGGGCCCTCCTGCCGCCACGACTGTCTCTTCCGGCCAGCCTCCCACGGCACGACGCCACCGACATCGCTGCCGCCATCCGCGCGGCCTCCCAACAGCTCGCGGACCCGGCCTTCGACTCCCAGATCGTGCTCCTGACCGACGGCCAGGCGACCTCGGGCGACGCCCCCCTGGAGGCCGCCCTCGCGGCGGAACGTCGGGCGCGGGTCTTCGCGGTCCCCCTCGGCCCCAGCAACGTGCGCGACGCGCGTCTCTCGCTCCTGCGGGTCCCTACTCGCGTCCGTGTCGGCGAGCCCTTCTCCATCGAGGTCGAGGCTGTGGCCACGGCGCCGCTCGAGGCCACGCTGGCGCTCTCCCGTCAGGGCGCGCCGATGGGCCCGCCACGCCGCATCACCCTCGAGCCCGGGGTGCCGCGCAGGACGGTCGTGCAGGATCGCCTCGATGCCCCTGGCACGTGCATCTACACGGCCAGGCTCGCGGTGGTTGACCGCTGCGACGAGAACAACGCGGCCGAAGGCATTGTGCGGGCCGAGGGCGCCGTGCGCGTTCTCCATCTGGCGCCTGCCAACAACGCCGTTGCGCGCCTCCTGGCCGCGACGCCTGGGCTGGACCTCGCGCCTGTCGCTCCGGAGCGGCTTGACCAACTGCCCGTCCTCCTCACCGGCGCCGACTGCCTCGTGCTCGATGGCGTGGGGGCGGACCAGGTGCCCGCCCCGATCCAGGACGCCCTCCGCGACTGGGTCCGCGACACCGGCGCCGGCCTCGTGGCTCTGGGCGGCCCGTCCAGCTTCGGGCCGGGCGGCTACACGGGGACCGCCATCGAGCAGGCGCTGCCGGTCCTCTCCTCGCCCCCCCAGAGGATCGCGCTCCTGGTCGCTCTCGACGCCTCGGGCAGCATGGCCGATGCGGTGGCAGGCAGGCAGAAGATCGCATACGCCCGGGAGGCCGCCTTGCGTTGCCTGGGCCGCCTGGGCGACTCGGACCTCTTCGGCCTGCTCGCCTTCTCGCACGAGCCCGCGGTGATCGTGCCCCTGGGCCCCCCGCCTCGTGCAGACGCCCTCGCGCGCCTGCTGGACGGGGTGCGGCCGCACGGCCCCACCGAACTGCGGGCCGCGCTGGAGCGCTCGCTCGCCCTCCTCGCCCGAGTGCCGGCGCAGGTGCGCCACGTGATCCTGGCCTCCGACGGCGAGGTGACCGACGACCAGGCAGCCGGCATCCGCACCTCCGAGCTCAAGGGCCGTCTTGCGGCCGCGGGCGTGACCCTCTCCGCGCTGATGACCGGGCACGATGAAAAGGCGGCGGCCCTCCTGCGCGAACTCGCCGGAGCCAGCTTCCAGCTTATCGAGAATCCGGCGGATCTCCCCTCCGCCTTTCTCGATGAGTTGCGCAAGGCCGCCACGGGCCCCCTCATCCGCAAGGGAGCATTCCCCGTCCGCGCCGCGGCCGCGCTCGAGATAGCGAGCGGAGTTCCCCCCGGCATCCTCGCCGGCTACCTCCGCACCGTGGCCAAGCCGGCAGCCGCCGTGGAGTGGGCCGCGGCGGACCCCCCCGACCCGGTCCTGGCGCGCTGGCAGTTCGGCCTGGGCCGGGCCGTGGCCTTCACCTCCACGGTCGGCACCGACTGGGACGCCCCCCTGTGGGGCGCCGCCGGCCCCGCCCCGATGCTCCAACAGGCGGTGCGCTGGGCCGCGCGGCCCGCCCGCAGCCCTGGCTTCGAGGCCGACCTGGCCGAGCGCGGCGAGCAGATGGTCCTCACAGTGCGCGCGGAGCGCGAGGGCCGCTTTCTCAACGGTCTCGACCTCGTCGCGCGCATCTCGGGTCCGGCCATTCCAGCGCGGGACCTCTCACTTCCCCAAACGGCCCCGGGCGAGTACCAGGCGGCGTTCGACGCGCCGCTCCAGGGGGTGTACCGCGCCGCCATCATCGAGAAGGGAGCGGGCCACCGCCTCACCATAGACGCCGCCAGGAACTATGCACGGGAGTGGGAGACCTTCGGCCCCAATCACGCCTCGCTGGAGGCCATCGCGCGGGCCGGCCGCGGCGAACTGCTCCCCAGCCTCGACGCCCTGCGCACGATCGCCCCCCGCGAGGCCCTCGGGCGCCTGGAGATTGACTGGCTGTTCCTGGCCGCGGCGCTCGTGCTCTTCGTGGCCGACGTCGCCTTCTACGTCGCTCGTTCGCGCCGCGAGCGCCTCTGAGCCGCATAGTCGCACAGCGGGCGCAACGGGCACTCGGTGCACCGTGGCCCCGTGGGGCGGCACAGCGTGCGCCCCAGCGCGAGCAGGTTCAGGTGGAACGACAGCGCCTTGCCCGCCGGCACCAACGCCCTCATCAGGTGAAACGTCCTCTCGGCACTCGCCGTGCCCGGCACCAGACCCACCCGCCGTGCGATGCGATGCACGTGGGTGTCTACCGCGAAGCAGTCGCGCCCGCACGCGAACATCAGCATCACGGCGATCGTCTTCACGCCGATGCCTTCCAGCGGCAGGAGCATCTCGAAGACCGCCTCCGTGGGCATCTCGCCGACCGCCGCGAGGTCGAAAGCGCCGAATCGCTGGCGCACCCAGCCGAGCAGCTTGTGGATGCGCACACTCTTCTGGCGCGCGAGCCCGCCGCACCGGATCGCGCGCTCGATGCCCGCCGGCCCGGCCTCATATGCCTCTGCCCACGTCGGGAACCTCGCCTTGAGCGTCTCGAAGGCGCGACCCGAGTTCACATCGCTCGTGCTCTGCGACAGCACCGTGCGCACCAGGGCATCGAGCGGCGGCTCCGGGCCGTCCCACGCAGGCACCCCAAAGCGCCGCTCCAGCGCCTCCACGGCCCGCGCAGCCTTCGTCCCGAGACGGCGCAGTTCGCGGGCACTGCGTTTCATGCGAGGCTTCTCCTTCGCCTGCTCGTCACACTTCGGCCAGCTCGGCTGGGGACCCGGGCATAGACCTCTGAGGGCAACCTGGTTTGTAGCGCGGGCTTCGGCCTGAACGGCGGCTGAAAAGCGCGGCAGGTGGACGGGCGAAGTGCGCACCGCCCTGCCTATAAGTATCCCGTGTGACGACCGGTGTCAAGTTCTCCTACGCTTCCTTCGGGAAGCGCAGGCACACGGTGATCCCCCTCGATGTGTGCCCGGGCGAGGACATCCAGATCGAGCTGGGGCAGGAAATGGACAGGCTACACCCGCCAGCCAGTCGGCACAGCCCTCCCGAGAAGCTGCCACATCCGCGAGCGGCAGACATGCCCACACCCTTCACCGACCAGTCCGGGCAACATCGCCAGACCCGAAGAGCCACCGCCTCCACGCCTCCCAAGGCGAAGCCCCATTGAAGCACTTGCGCTATCGGGGAACTTTGGAACCTATCGCCAGTAGTGCCGCTCTGTGCTGCGGTACTGGATGGCCTCGGAGACGTGTTCCAGGCGGATGCGGTCCTCCCCCGCGAGGTCGGCGATGGTGCGGGCGACCTTGAGGATGCGGGTGTAGCTCCGCGCACTGAAGGCGTGCTGGGCCATCGCCTGCTCAAGAAGTGACTCCGTCTCCGCGTCTAGTTGGCAGTGCCTGTGGATGTGGCGGTTGGTCATTCGGGCGTTGGTTGAGATGTGGTCGCCGGCGAAGCGATGCCGCTGGCGCTCGCGGGCGGCGATGACCTGCTCCCGCATCTCGGCGCTGCTTGCCCCTGGGCGGCGGTCGCGGAGCTCGCGGTAGGCCACGCGCGGCACCTCAATGTGGATGTCAATGCGGTCAAGCAGCGGGCCGCTCACCCGCGACATGTAGCTGCGAATCTGCCCCACCGTGCAGCGGCACTCCCTCGCTGGATCGCCACGGTTCCCGCACGGGCACGGATTGAGGCTAGCCGTCACGAGGACCTCTGCGGGGAACTTGACGCTCATCAGGGCACGCGAGATGGTGATCGTGCCGTTCTCAATCGGCTGGCGCAGCGTCTCAAGGGTCGCTCGGTTGAACTCGGGCAGTTCGTCGAGGAACAGGACCCCTTTGTGTGCGAGGCTGACCTCGCCGGGCCTCGGATACGAGCCGCCGCCGACGAGCGCCGGCGTGCTCGCGGTGTGATGCGGGTCGCGGAAGGGGCGCGTGGCCACAAGCGCCTGCCCCGATGGCAACTCGCCAGCCACGCTGTGTATCTTCGTGACCTCGAGAGCCTCCTCAAGCGTCAGGGGCGGCAGGATGGTCGGCAGGCGTTTGGCCAGCATGGTCTTGCCGCTCCCCGGCGGGCCGATCATCAGGACGTTGTGGTGGCCCGCAGCCGCCACAGTCAGCGCCCGCTTCGCGTGCTCCTGGCCCTTCACGTCGGCGAAGTCCACGTCGTAGCGGGCCGTCTGGGCGAGGACGGAGGCGATGTCCACCGTCTTCGGCTCAAGGATCGCGCGGTCGGTGACGAGGCCCAGGGCGTCGTCCAGAGTGCGCACGGGGTAGACCTTGAGGCCGTCCACGACGGCAGCCTCGGCAGCATTGGCCTCGGGGACGACGAATCCGCCGACGCCGGCATCCCGGGCGCTGATGGCCATTGGCAGCACGCCCTTGACCGGGCGAACCGCACCATCAAGGGCCAGCTCACCAACCATTGCGACGTCGGCGAGGCGGTGAGCATCAATCTGCTCGTCGGCGGCGAGGAGGCCGACGGCGATGGGCAGGTCGTAGGCGGGGCCCTCCTTGCGGGTGTCGGCGGGGGCGAGGTTAATCGTGATGTGGCCGAGGGGCCAGCGGTACTGGCGGTTGGTGACGGCGGCCTGGACGCGCTCGGCGGATTCCTTGACCGCGGTGTCGGGGAGGCCGACGATGGCGAGGTAGCGCAGGCCGCGAGCGACGTTGCACTCTACCTCTATCGGGTAGGCTTCAATGCCCAGGACGCCGAGGGACTTGACCTTGGCGAGCATGGCGATTCCTTGCCTGGCTTGCGCGAACGCGGGGCAGAGACGCCCCGCCCACAATGATTGGGGCCGGGGGATGATACAGCGGATTCGCGGGGGCTGTCAAGGCGTGGGGAACCGCAAGCGCGGCGAGAGTCGCGCGCGTGAGGGGGCATAGGCCTTCTCAGGCCGGTGGGTCGCGATGGCGCCCTCAATCTCCTCAATGCTCAGCCGGCGGGGTCGGCTGCGCCCGTTCTCCCAGTTGCTGATGCACTGGAGGTGGACGCCGAGGGAGCGAGCTACGTCTTGTTGCCGGAGGCCGGCCTCGAGGCGCGCCTTCTTCAGGCGGCCGCCGAGGGTCGTGGTGTCCAGTTCGGGGAGTGTCGAGAGGGTCAAGCGCGTTTCGGCATTGGCGTCGAGGTCGGCCAGGACGAGCTCGATGGCCCGCCCCATGACGACCACCTCCCTGACAATGGCCCTGAGGAATTCACGCTTACCGGTGCTGTCGCCGGTGGTGCCGTGTTGGCCGCTCGGGGAGGAAGGCCGCATTCCAGCGCGCCACTTTGCGGACCTTGCCCTCGGTGATCTCCTCAAGCCCGTCCGCGCGGACGCTCATCCCGGTGCAGAAGGCTCTCCCGAGGTGCGTGTTCCCGCTGCATCGGCAGTATCGGAGTAGCGTGCCCGTGGGCTGAAAGCACTCGGTCCCGCAGAGCTACCCGTAAAGGGGGTTCGCTTCGAAAAGGGACAGAGCACCCGAGTTGGACGCCTCGTGCATCTGTTCCCCAGGGCGTCCGCTTCAACGCCGTTCGGGGCGTGGGCCGTAGTGCGGCAGGGGCGCGCCCAGTTCGTAGGCACCCAGGTCGGGAGCCTTGCCGGCGAAGCCATCGTTGATGTTGGGCAGCACGGCGCCAGCGTCCACCGCCTCGCTGCCCTCACGGAGCCGCAGGTCGTTGGCGTTGGGGTCGAACTGCGTTTTCGCGTCCGCAGGAGGCTTGAGGCCCGAGGCGAATGCCTTGTCGGGGGTGACCGCGATGGCGTGCCTGTACACGGGGCACTTCTCGCGGGCTTCCTGGATGCTGGCGTACTTGACGTTGTTCCACTTGAGAAAGGCTTTCCACTCGCCGCCGAAGCCGTCGTAGTCGAAATCGCAGTCCTTCATCGGCGCGGTGGTTTCGTAGGCGTAGTTGGCGCTGGTACCAAGGAAGAGGTTGTTCCGCATCACGAAGTTGGTCACCGCCTGCCCCGTCCAGAGCACGAGCGGCATACCCTCCTTGACGCTGGTGTTGTGGAAGAGGAGTCCGCCGGAGGGGGCGTTGTGCATCTTGAAGGTTTCGAGGCCCACGTTGTAGAGGGCATTTCGGAAGATGTAGACGGGGCCGCCGTGGATCGGCTGCACGCTGATGCCCTGGAAGACGTTGGTCAGGCGGTTCTCGAAGCAGCGGGTGTTGTGCTCGGAGTAGTCCATCTCGATGCCGTCGTCGGTGCACTCGGAGATTTCGTTGCGGTAGAAATCGATGGCGGCGCACGGGTAAGTGGAGAAGGTGTCAATGGCGTCGGCATAGCCGCTGATGCGGTTGTGGCAGACGACGTTGCCCTGCCCGCTGAGCTGGATGCCGCGAGCGTCCTCGATCCCCTTGGAGCGGGGCCAGGTGGAGGGTCCTTTCAGGGTGCAGTCGGCGATGTAGATGCGTTCGATTTGCGCGGCGTTGCCGCAGGCCACGAAGCCGTACTCGCAGTCGGTGATGAGGCAGCGTCGGACGGTGATGCGCGCGGAGGCGTTGAAGTTCAGCGCCCACTTCGCATTGCGGAAGGCGAGGCCCACGAGCATGATGTCGTGCGAGCCTGGGGCGGCGATGCAGTTGGCCTGGCCGCCGGCGTCGAAGACGGCCCCGTCCTCGCCCACGAGGGCGATGGGCTTGCCCGGCTCGCCGTCGGGCGGGCGGAAGGTGCCTTGGTAGACGCCCTTCTTGAGGGCCAGGATGTCGCCGGGCCTGGCCTTCTTGAAGGCGGCCTCCAGTTCGCCGGGCTTCACCTCGATGCGTTGGCCGCCCACGGGCAGTTTCGGCTCGGCCCACGTCTTCATCTTCAGCAACTGCTCGGCGTCGCCGCCGTCGGGGTCCTTCAGCGAGAGCTTCACCTCGTACTCGGTGTTCTCGTCCAGGCCGAAGATGGAGCCTGCGAAGAGGAACTGGCCGGCGGGCGGCTGGACGGCTTTGCGCATGCCGGCGGGGTTCACGCGGAAGAGGTCGAGGGCCTTCTTCCATTCCGTGTCGCCGACCTTGCGGAAAGCCACCTCGACCTTCGCGTTGCGGTTGTCGTCGCCGGCGACGAGCCACCGGACGCCGAGGCACTTGAGCGTGGGAAGTTCCTCCGTGAGCTTCACGGGCTTCGAGGCGTTCTCGGCTGCGGCGACGCCGGCCGCTGCCAGCACGAGGACCCAGAGGCGGCACGAGAAGGCGGCGTGAGAGGGCATCAGAGGCTCCAGACAAGGTAGGGTGTCAGGCCTTGAGGAAATCCGCGACATCAATGCCCGCCTCGCGGAGGACGGCGCGGAGCGTCCCCTCGCACATGGGTCTGGCATGATGGGGTAGCGTGACCCGTTTGCCCGTTCCCGTGTGGCGCCACACCTCGTGGCTGCCGGGGCCGGGCCGGTCGTAGGCGAAACCGAGAGCACGGAGGCGTCGTGCGACTTCGTGATAGCGGAACCCCGAGAGTCGCCCCATCAGCGAATCCCCACGGGCACGAGCAACTCGGAGAGC
>ERZ795050.1743-NODE-1743-length-26744-cov-5.785717_pt1 | contig 26744 bp, 8 predicted proteins | sample MGYA00375134_ERZ795050 | MGnify/ENA primary metagenome ERZ795050 (study PRJEB30179, sample SAMN05720221) | activated sludge metagenome | isolation source: Anaerobic digester | place: Japan | collected 2015-05-26 ... | reverse complement strand
TCAATCCTTTTACTAAAACAGCATTTATTGGAATTGATGTTGTTGCTCCACCAGACAAAGATATTACTTTTGATTCTTTAACATTTTTAATTGTTGATGATAATAACCCGCCTACTTTGACATTCCAGAAATTAGTTGACCCTTATGGAAACTGGAATGACCCTAATGGTGGTTGTGGAATTGCTTTGTATAAGGATACCACCAGAAACGGGACATTTGATTCTGGAGATAAAAGGGTATGGATGTCAGAGAAACCAAAACTTATTACCGGTGCATCCGATGACCCAGTAGTTGGCAGTAATGTTATGAGAGTAAAGATGAAGTTTGAAATGAATACAAAAAACATTCCTTTAACTTATGCATCTACAAAAGGAAGAGATGGAACTACTGATTTTGTTGATTTCCAAATTCCTGATAATAATGCTGGGATAAATGCAGGACCAGAGTTTTTCCTTGTTATTCAGCCAACTAAATATATGGACCCGGGAGATAAGTTTCATATTGTTTTCTGGGGAAGTGATACATACTTGTTTAAGTCATTTAATCCTACTTATGAACCACTTGATGAACAAACAATAAGATTTATTGATGGGGATGAGTCCCAGCCCGATGAGGTATCAGCGGGAATAACTTACAAAAGGGTAAGAACTTATGCGATGGAAAATGCCACAGTAAGTTCTTCAACATTTAATGACCTGACTTCTATAGATATGCCTGTTGATGCTAAAAGTGACCCTGTTGGAGTTATAGGGATAGATACATTTGATACTACTGGAACAAATAAATTAACCAAAGTAAGGGTATATCTAAATCCACCTTATAATAAGGACTCTCTTGGGAATGATAACCCGCTTGCTTTTTCTAATGATACTCCTGCGACCTCTATTCTTGCCTCTCTTGTAGATAATTCAGATACAAGTGGAATAAGTATCTGGAAGGACTCATATAATAACAATGCTTTTGGATGGAGAAATGATACATTTCTACCGACAATGTATGGAGATGGCTGGATGTCAGATTATGAAAATGGATTTGTTGATGGAGATGGGATTGCTACATCAGGTGCTGGTACACGACAAGATATTACGAACTGGCAGGGGCAGAAACTAAATTTCTTCAAAGGTTCGGATAATATCTGCTGGTATGATGCAGATAATAATGGTGTCTGGAGTTCAGGAGATTCTTTGTGGGTGGATAATAATGTCGATGGGATTTTTACTTCAGATGACTCAGTTATTGTTGGTTCTCCAGCTGAATATACTTATGGGGTGAGGGTATATGGCAACCTTTACGGTTTTGCTTATTATGCAGCAAGGTGGGAAAAAGGAACTGCTTATGTACTTGATGATGTAGTTAAACCTACTGTTCCTAATGGATATCAATATAAATGTACTGTCGCAGGAACTTCTGGGTTAACAGAACCAATTTGGCCTACCACAGTTGGAGAGGAAATTGAAGATGGAACAGTAAAATGGCAAACAGAAGCAGAAACAGAAAAATATAATAGTCCAGATGATATTTACTTTATTGGGAAAGGGAGAGACCGACTTGGCTGGTATGTGGATATGACTCTGCAAACCCCCGATAGTCTGCCAACTGATAATCTTGATGGAGGACCTGACTATTTTGTTGCCATAAGGACAAGTGGGGAATTGCTTTTTGATGATAGGTTCAGTTTTACACTTCCTTCAAATGGTTTAACTTATACAACTGGTTATTCATCTGCAAATGTGAATTTAACTACAAGTAACTTAAAAGGAAATGTTAATTTAACTTTAACAGACCTGGTGAGCCCAGGAGAAACAATACAGCCAAATAGTGAGAAAAAAATAATAGGGATAAATGCTTTTGACGGGAAAAGGGATGGAACTGATGGTGGTAAAAAGTTAAAACAAATAACTGTATATCTTCTTGGAGATAACCCGGCGGGAGATTTAGAAGAACCTTCTACTGACCCGACCGAAAGTGGAATTGCTATATACAAAGGAGATAATACTGGAATAACTCTAAGTAGCATTACTCCCACTATTCAACAGGTAATGACACTGACTTTGAAAGATGAAGAAGAAATACCTGATGATGATACTGAAGCTAATGCAGGGGATGATTTTTATATTTTTATAAGGACATCAGGCGCTACGAGTAATAACCGTATAAGAGCGGAGATTAGAAATGACCTTTCTTATCCTGCTGGTCTGGGGTCTGAAAGGATACAGTTTAATTCGGATTCTGGTAAATATCTTGTAAATACAAATTATCTGACAATTAAACCATCTGGAACCACAACTCCAGAAATTACAATACAAAGCCCCGGTCCTCATCCAGTTACAGGAGTCAGTTGGAGTGGAACTCAAACATTGTCCTGGAGTGTTACCAATCTTGTTGCTTCGGATATTTTTACAGTTTCATATAAGTATTCATCAAGTAAAACAGGACCATTTAGCACCAACTGGACGAGCATTGGAAGTGTTCCCGCAGTGGCAGGACAATATGTATATTCATATTCAGTAAATACCGCCCCTTTACCTGCTGGGTATTATATGTTTAAGGTGGCAAGTGCAGTTCCTGGCTCTAAATCTGATACCGTAGGAGACCCAATTTATACTGAGGAAGGGGTTAGTGAAGAGCCAATTCTTATTGATAATAATAAAATAACAGGAATAACTATTAACTCACCAGTTGCAGGGAATAAATGGAGAGATGACATAAAAATACAATGGACAATAACAGGAACAGAAAAGTTAAATGAAACATATACTATTGAATATTTTGATATAACAGATGGTACATGGGCACCTCTGACTGAGGTTGATAAAGCGGGGAAAACAACTTATACATACACATGGCAAACAGATGAGAGTTGTAATAGAAGAACGCGAATTAGGGTTACGGCAAATTCGTCAAAGGTAACGACAACAACCGGAGATTTCATTATTGATAATACTAACCCTGAAATTGACGAAAGTTCTGTAAGTATTAGTTCAAGTCAGTCAATAATACCTGATGTAGAGAACGGAAATGATGGAAGGTTCAAAATTCATATTACAAATTCTGGTTGGTACACAACATATCCCACTGTTTCATTTACAGTATATGACTCTGTCGCAACAGACGACAGTTACGCTGGAATAAAGGCAGTTGCTTACAGGTTTGTTTCTGGGACGACCAGCAACTGGTATGTGCAAAAGTTCACAGGAAGCAATCAGTCAGAAAACATAAGTATAGTGGTTAACTTTGAAGGAGAAAATATACAGATAGAGGGATTTGTTGTTGATGATGCTCAAAATTCTCTAACACCTAATGATATTGATTCTGGTGTTTCTTCTGCACTTGGGACTGGCTATAATCATGGGAATTTTTCAAGTTCTACCGGAATTTTGAATTCTCCCTTGAAGATAGATGTAACGCCGCCTGTGTTTAAGTCAATAGAGAATATAAGAATAAATAAACTTCCAGGTGGTCCTACCGGTCCTGTCGCTGGTTCTTCCTGGTATGTTTCAGCTCCAATTATTTATATTCCGCAAAGCCAGGTTATAGAAAGTGGTAGTGGAGTTCTTGAAGGAGTTATTGCCTTTACAGTAGACGGAACAACAATTCCATTAATTACCCTGAGGCCTGATGCTGGTGGTGAAACACATACATTGAACCTTTTAAATGGGGAAAATATTGTTTTTGAGTCCTATATTAATAAAATTGGTATTGAAAAACCTTCTGATGATGCTCTTTTCTACTTCCCTGTTTATAATGCTTATGGGAAGCAAGTTCATGTGAGAATATGGGATAAGGCAGGGAATATAAGCCAGGAGGTAGTTGAAATTCCATATTATATTGTGCCGGGTGCCTCTGAACAACAAGTTCCTTTATATGTTGATACAGTTCCTCCTGATACCCGCGTTAATTTAACTGGTTCTTATTGGCCAATTACTACCTTTCTTGATGTAGGAACTTGGGAAAGAGGATATACAGATACCTGGCGTCATAATAAGTTTTTACCAAGACCTGAGGACTATGAAAGAGAACCTTTTGTTGATTATATTTATGTTGCTTCTGCTGCAAATACAACTCTTACTCCAACTTCTTTTACTTTCAGTACAACCGATAAACTTTATGATATTTTTGACCTTGGGACTGCCCCTTATGGATTTAATAGTATTTTAAATAAGAGACCAGCAGTATTGCTGCCTGGCGACCCTGACTATAACGCTAAATATGACCTATTCTTTTCTGATTTTAAAGCAGATAATTCAGGAATAGGACTTAGTGCTTTACCTTTAAGTGAGAGGATTACTACTGATACAGATGTTCTTATTGATTATAGGGGCGTATGGAATAATGGAACTGATTTTTATGCCGTTGGTGAGAAAGGAGTAGTGTTGAAATATAACGGTACTCAATGGCAGGAGGTTCTGATTGAAGATGCATCTAATTTCTACGGAATATACGGAACAGATAGTAATAATGTTTATGCAGTAGGTGAAAATGCAAGAATTTACAAATTTGACGGAAATACATGGAACAGAATAGATGTTACAGATAAATTTACAGAAGAGAAGTTACCCACATTTTATTCTGTATATGCAAATGGTTTAAATGTATGGGTGGTTGGTTCTGGTGGAAATATTCTTCATTCAACAAATGACGGTATCACATGGACAAAAACAAAGATAAGTAGTGAACTTCCTTCTGTTTCTGATGTTAACCTTTATACTATTTTTGGCAATGGGGCAAATATATGGGTTGGTGGTGCAAATGGGACAATAATAAAATATAATGGGACTAACTGGATACCACAGACCATTGATACAACAGAAACTATTGGTTCTATTTATTCTTTTGTTTCTAATGGAGCAGATATTTATGCTCTTGGAGATATAGAATGGCAGGGAGAAACAGATAGATATATTGGATATCTAAAAAATTCCGGCGTCGGAGATACATGGACATTTGAAAACACAGGGATTCTTTCAAGGAAAGGTAAAAAAAGATTGCCTGTATATTCAGCAACTTCTTTAAATAATATTGTTTATGCGGTTGGCAAAAATGGAGTTGTTCTGAATTTTGATGGTACAACATGGGAGGATATGAGTGAAGATGTTTCTGTAACTGATAATTTATATGGTATTTCTGCTGGTAGTAGTAATGTAATAATAGTTGGCAGTTCCGGAAGAAAAATTTTCTATGATGGAGAAAATTGGCAAACAGAAAACAAATGGAGTAGTTGGAGTAATCTGACTGATGGGAGTGCATTTACTTTATCAAGAGGGACGACATCTATTGAGTATTTTGCAGTAGATAAATTAGGTAATGAAGAACCCCGCCATAAGATTGTTGACCCTGGCAGGGGATATGTTAAAGATGTCTATGATGGAAAAGGGACAGGCAACATAAGAACAGATGATAGTGGGCCAACAGTAGAAATAATTATAAGATGTAGTGATGATAGTCAGAGAATAAATAACTGGTATAATATCAAAAGTGGTGCGCCATCTGTCAGTTTAAATGTGGTAGATGAAGGGACAGGCGTTAAAAGTGTTTATTATAACCTTGCAGGTGGAATGCCTACAACTCCATATACAGGACAATTTAATTTATCAGATGGCACACATACACTTGTTGTTTCCGCAGATGATAATCTCGGGAATAAATCATCTATTTCATATTCACTTAATCCAATAAGAGTAGATACAAAAGCACCAACAACAACATTAGGGCTTGCCAGCGGGATATTTGGTTTAATTGCAACTGACCAGAGTCCTTCTTCTGGTGTGGCGAGTATAAGTTATAAGTTTGTATGGGATGAGAGTATAGGAGATGTTATAACAGTATCTGGCAGCACAGCTACATTTCCTGCTCCTTCTGCTGGATTAAAAGGAATTGAATATTGGGCTGTTGATAATGCAGGAAATGAGGAAGTACATAATGTATGGGCTTCTTCTTCTGTTGATAAAACACCACCACAGACAACAATTTCTTATACACCATATTATTCTAAAGGAAGCACTATTTATGTAACATCTGACGAGAATACTTGTTCTTTACTTGGTAAAACACAATTCACTTTAACAGCAACTGACCCTCTTGTTGATGGTTTTGCTTCTGGAGTTGCTTTTACCCAATATAAAATAGATACAAGTATTTCTACTTATAAACCTTATGAAGGTCCTTTCCCTGCTTCTTCAGGTGATAGTAAGATATATGCTTATTCACAGGATGTAGCAGGAAATAAAGAGACACCAGACAAGAGTTTAAGTTTTACAGTTGATAATGACCCACCAACAGGCACAAGTATGGATATTAATCCTGCTGCTTCTACTGGCTGGTATAACTCAACCACAGGACCGGCAATAATTAGATTTACAGGAACAGATGCAGGAGTTGGAATAAAGGGAATAAGATATACAACAGATGGTTCTGACCCAATACTTACAAATAGTAAACTTGTCAATGTTGATGAGGAACTTACTTTTGACAATACCCAAATTCCTGCTGGGAGTTTAAAGTATGCTGGTGTTGATTATCTTGAAAACAGAGAAGAAGTTAAAACATATAATGAAAATATATTGGTAGATACAATAGCACCAAAAACCACCATAAATGTAAATTTTACAACCAAAAAATTCTCTTTAACTGCAACAGATAATTTATCAGGAGTAAAGAGTAGTGAATATTCTTTTGATAAAACAGCATGGACAACTTATGCAGAAGAAAGTGAAGTAAATATACCTTCGGAGCAAGAAAAGATTTATGCAAGAAGTATTGATATAGCAGGCAATATTGAAGACCCGGCAGTTGAATATGCTATAAAAAATGTAAATATTTCCGGATATGTCAAGGACTACAAAGGAAATGGGTTGAAGAATGTTAAGGTGTTAATTGGAGAAAATGTAAATGAGGAAGTTACAACAAATACTTCAGGTTATTATGAATTTACTGATTTAAGTTCTATTGGTAATTATTATATTATCCCTTTGGTTAATAATTCTATGCCTTCAATAATGCCTTATAACGGAATTGGCGAGGTTGACTTAACCAATCAGAACTTTGTTGTCTTAAATGGATGGTTAAGCAAGGAATATGATACAGGCAATTCAAATGATTATAGGTTTAAAACAACAACAACGCTTCCTTCTTTCTCTGAACTTACTATTGATAGAACCATAGGTAAAGGAGGGGATATTTTAACAGGAGATATTGAAGCAGATGGGAAATTAGACCTGATTATAAAAGATACAACTGGATTTGGTGTTTATACATATAATTCACAAACAAAAGAATATATCCAGAAATTTAATAAATATACTTCTTATACCCTTTCTCTTATTGATAGTGTTGATTTAGATACTAACCTTGAAATTTTACTGACCGGTCAGGGAACTGAATTAGCAGAAGTTTATAACAACAAGGCAGTAAGAACAAAAACAATAAATATAGGGAGTGTCAGTGGAAATACAAAATGGAATATAAGAATTGCACAGGGGAATATTATTTTTGCTGGAACAAATGATGATACAAGTTATGACACAATACTTTCCTATAATTATTTATCAGATGCAGTTTCCTGGGATACAGAGATTTATAATAAAATTGAAGGGAATAAACTAAATATATGTGTCAGAGAAGATGGGAAAGTTATGCTCCTTTTTGGTAGTTCTTCTGAAAGTTCAACTCCCTGTGTTTATGCCCTTGACCTATTTACTGGCAGAGGAATATGGACAAAACAATTTTCAGGAATTGATAAAGTAACTACTTATGTTTCTGATATTGACAATGACGGGTATAGTGAAATAATCGCGGTAAGCAGAGTGGGTGTCTACCTTCTTGACAAAACAGATGGGAGAATATTGTATATTATTTCTTTGTCTCCAATTCCTTCTTCATCTGAATTTAATGTATGTATAAGCGATATTGACAATGATGGAACAAAAGAAATTATTTTATCAAATGATGACACAGTATATGTTATAGAAAATATTCAGACAAATAATTGGAGATATAAAAATTCTGTTGGGAAGGTCTGGGCAGCAGTTGATTTTGATGGAAATGCAGACAATAAAAAAGAAATTATTGTTTCAAAAGGTAGTTCTGTATATGTATTAAATTCATCTCTGGACGAAATTTTCTCATACAACATAAGTGAGACAATAAAGAAAGTTATTGTTTCTGATATAAATAATGATGGCAGAAATGAAATAATTGTCAGTTCTGCAACAACAACATATATTTTAAGACCTTCAACAACAGGTGATTTACCAAGTCCTCCATCTACTTTTTCTGCAACTCCTATGTCTGATGGTGTTTGGTTAGTATGGAGTTATCCGGAGGGTGATAGTGGTGGATTGAAGGGTTTTAGAATTTACAGAAGGTTAGATGGTGAAGATTGGGGAGACCCAATTGCTGAAGTATCTGCTGATAGGAACTCTTATAAAGATACTCCACCTGCTGGAATGTGGTATTACAAAGTAACTGCATATAATGATTTTGGAGAAGTGGATTGCACAGGTCCATCAAGTGTTTTGGTTGAATATACACCAAGTTCAGGCGGTGATGGTGGCGGTGGAGGAGGTTGTTTTATAGCAACTGCTGCTTATGGGACACCATTGGCAAAAGAAGTTCAAGTATTATGTCAATGGAGAGATGACTACTTGTTGAAGAATTGGTTTGGGAAGAAATTTGTTAAATTTTACTATAAAATATCACCACCAATTGCTTCCTTTATAAGAGAGAACACATGGGCAAAAGGTATAACAAGGGTTTTATTAACACCAATAATATATGTAGTTAAAATAAAATTAGCAATACCAGTTATATTTAATCTCCTTCTTCTTCTTTTGCCTCTGATAGTTGCTTTCATTCCCCACTTTATTAAACCGACTAAGGAAGCAAAGGATTAGCAAAGCAGAGTTGGTGCCGTAATGTATTTCAATAGGCACAACAGGGATACAGAAGGGGGATTTAATAAAATCCATCCCCTCGGGCGTAGCCCTACGGGCGAGCCCACCCCTCCCCTCCACAAAGATGGACGGGCAGGTTTTGTCAAAGTAAGGTATAGTAGTTGTCTCCCTTTGTAAAGGGGGGTTATTTCCCCTCTTTATAAAAGAGGGGGTAGGGGAGATTTTTCCTTCTCCCCTTGGGGGAGAAGATTATGATGAGGGGGAAAGAGAGAGGGACGGAGTATATTCTCCCCTTTATAAAAGGGGAGTAAGAGGGGATTTAAATTTCCCCTCTTTTATAAACCGACTAAAGTTGCTTACCTTGTGCTTCAGAGTTGGTGTGTCATCGTTTGTTAGATAGCACAACAGGGGCAGGGGGAGATTTTTTCTTCTCCCCGTCGGGGAGAAGATTATGATGAGGGGGAAGTTTGAAGGGGAAGAGGAAAGTTGACAAAAAAATAATTTAGGATAAAATAAAAACAAAGGAAATCTAAACAAAAGAGGTTATTATGGGTTTGACATTTACAGGAATTTTTGAAAAAGGTGAGAAATACTATATTGGTTATTGTTTAGAAATTCCTGAAGCAAATGGACAGGGTAGAACACTGAAAGAATGCAAAGAAAGTTTAATAGAAGCAATTAAATTAGTTATAAAAACCAGAGAAGAAGAAGGGCTTTTAAATATTCCAGAAGATGCTGTTAGGGAAACATTGGAGATTAAGTGAAGCGGGAGGAATTTTTGCGGTACTTGAACGAATATGGTTGTGTTGTAAAAAGAGAAGGTGCGAGACATACTATTATTTGTAATATAAATAATGGTGTTTTGGAAACATTGCCAAGACACAAAGAAATAGATAATGTTCTTATAAAAAAAATTTGTAGAAGGTTAAAAATCCCTGTTCCATTTTGACGAGTATTGTGGTTGAATAGGTGTTTTTTATGAAATCCATCCCCTCGGGCATAGCCCAGAGAAATTCTGTGGACCATACAGGCGAGCCCACCCTTCCCCTCTCCGTAAAGCATGTCCGACACGCCTTTGGCGGAAGGGATGAGGGGAAATTTCAAGGAAGATTTTTCAAATGAAAAAAACATTTATACTTTTCTTTATTTTAAGTTCTTTTATTTTTTGTAAAGATGGTATTGAATATGTTCCTGGTGAAGTTATTGTTAAATTTAAAAAAAGTGCCCCATCTTTATCAATTCAAAAATTATCTACTTCTTTTAATTTAATTGAACAAAAAAGATATAAAAATTTTGATAATCTCTATTTATTTAAGACAGAAGATGGAGATAAAGCAAAAATAGAAGATAAGATAAAGGCATTAAAGAACGAGGATATTATTGAATATGCGGAGCCAAATTATATAAGAAAGGCACTTAAAATGCCAAATGACCCTTATTTCTCCTATCAATGGGGGTTAAATAACACAGGGCAGACAGGAGGAACTTATGATGCTGATATAAATTGTCCTGAGGGATGGGATATAACAACAGGTGATACCTCTGTTGTAGTTGCTGTTATTGATTCAGGAGTTGATTATACTCACCCGGATTTGCAGGAGAATATGTGGAGAAACCCGGGAGAAACACCAAATAACGGAATTGATGATGATGGGAACGGATATGTTGATGATGTTTATGGAATAAATGCAGTAGACGGTTCTGGAAATCCAATGGATGTATTAGGACATGGGACTCATATCGCGGGAATTATTGGTGCCAAAGGGAATAATAATTTAGGTGTATGTGGAATTAACTGGAACATTAAAATAATGGCTGTAAAATTTCTGACGGTAATAGGAACAGAAGTAGGAGGGTCGGATGCAGACGCCATTGAATGTATTGACTACATTATAAGTATGAAGAAAAAAGGGGTGAATATAATTGCTACAAGTAATTCGTGGGGTGCACCAGGGGAAAACAAAGCACTTGAAGAAGCGATAGAAAGGTTATTAGATGAGGGTATTTTATGTATTGTTGCAGCAGGAAATGATTCATCTTATTTGGATTACAATCCTTTTGTTCCAGGAGGACTTTATTTGCCAAATATTATAACTGTTGCTGCTACCAACCATAATAACAATCTGGCAGATTTTTCTAATTATGGAAAATTTAAAATTAGTGTTGGGGCGCCCGGAGACCGTATTTACAGTACTTTTCCGGGCAATAATTATCAAAATTCCAGTGGAACTTCCATGGCCACTCCACATGTTACAGGTCTTGCTGCTTTAATAAAATCACATTTCCCTGATTATGACTGGAAAAAAATAAAAAATTTGATATTAACTTCGGGAAAGGACTTAACCTCACTATCAGATAAAACAATTGCAGGAAAAATTATTAGAGTTGATGATGCATTAAGCCCAAAAGGGAAAATCGTTACAAAAAGATTAAGACCAATAGGAGATAAAGTAAGCAGTTGTATTGACGAAAAACTTGAAATTTCTGTTTTAAATATAAAAGATGCATTACCAAATGGAAATATGACGGTATCGGTTGTCGGAACCGGGCAAACCATAAATTTGTGGGATGACGGAAACGGTTTTGATAAGGTATCTGCTGATGGGATTTATTCGGGAACATGGCAACCACCTTCAATAGGGCTATATAACTTAACTCCCTCTTTTGGAGGTGATTCGTTTAAGGTATATATTTTGAATAATTACAATTTTCAAGCAACAACCTATAATTGGAGAGAAATAACAGGAACAAATTTGAATTTAGGAGAAGATGAGATAAAAAAAATAAATATTCCATTTAATATAAAGTTTGGTGGATATACTACTGGATTTTCTGAAATTTATGTTGATTCAAATGGCATGGTTTCTTTTTTTGATGATATACTTTATTATTATTTAACATATTATAATTTTAAAATTCCCGACACTTCAATAACAAGTTATATTTCAATTTTCAGAGATAACCTTTCTCCTTCTGGAAGCAATAATGTTTATTGGGCAGTTACAGGGGAGTCCCCCAATAGAGAATTTGTAATAGAGTGGCGAAATGTGGGGCATTACAATTTTTCCGCGCCGACCGCACCCATAGGAGCTGCAAGTTTCCAGATAGTTTTTTTTGAAAATAGTTCTGATATACTTTTTAATTATAAAGATGTTGATTTTGGGAATACTTATTATAATAAAGGAGCAAATGCATCAATAGGAATTCAAATAAGCAGAAAAACAGGTAAACAATATAGTTGGTGTTCTCCATCAATAGAAAATGGGACTGCAATTTTGTGGAAAATTGAGACAGGGATTCCTACTGGGATTCCTGATAAACCAACAAATATCTCCCCAGTCAATGGAGCAACAAACATCTCTTTAACTCCTCAATTGGTAGCATCTGAATATTCTCATACTGATAATATCCCTTTCGCATCTTCTCAATGGCAGATAAGAGCATACGGGTTTACTTACGACAATCCTGCCTATGACAGCAATGAAATCGGTCCGGTAAATCAATGCAGTGTTCCGGCCGGGCATTTAAATTACTCTACGGTTTACTTCTGGCATGTTAGATATAAGGATTCAAATGGAAATTGGTCGGAATGGAGTGATGAAACAAACTTTTCAACATTTCCAAACAGACCACCTGAAAAACCAAGAAATATTTCTCCTGCTAATGGTTCAACAGGAATATCTATAAGTCCAGTGTTAATATCTTCTAAATGTTCTGACCCTGATGGAGACCTTCTCTATCTTGCCCGTTGGAGAATAAGAAAATTAGGGGACTTAGAATATATATGGAATGGACAAAGTCAGGTTGAATATATAAATGTTCCCTTAGGAGTTCTTGAATATAATAAGACATATGCATGGCAGGTAAGATATGCAGACCCGAATAATAACTGGTCGGAATGGAGTGATGAAACATATTTTACAACAATACCAACACCGTCAAATAGAATACCTTATACACCAGAAAACATATCTCCTTATAATGGAGAAACAAATGTAGACACAGAACCATTACTTATTGCAACTGGATTTTCTGACCCTGATGGAGACCTTATGGGGAATTCTGATTGGCAAATAAGAGAAGAAAATGGGAATTATAATGTCCCATACTGGCAAAAATTAAGTGCAGGGGCAATAACTGCAATAAAAATTGACACTTCCCTTAAATATAATAAAAAATATTACTGGCGGGTAAGATATTATGATATAAATGGCAATTATTCTTCATGGAGCGATGAAACATATTTTACAACAAAACAGGTCATTCCTGAAAGTCAGTCATCTGGTGGTGGAGGCGGCGGAGGTGGTTGTTTTATTGCGACTGCTACCTATGGGACACCATTAGCAAAAGAAGTTCAAGTATTATGTCAATGGAGAGATGACTACTTGTTGAAGAATTGGTTTGGGAAGAAATTTGTTAAATTTTACTATAAAATATCACCACCAATTGCTTCCTTTATAAGAGAGAACACATGGGCAAAAGGTATAACAAGGGTTTTATTAACACCAATAATATATGTAGTTAAAATAAAATTAGCAATACCAGTTATATTTAATCTCCTTCTTCTTCTTTTGCCTCTGATAGTTGCTTTCATTCCCCACTTTATTAAACCGACTAAGGAAGCAAAGGATTAGCAAAGCAGAGTTGGTGCCGTAATGTATTTCAATAGGCACAACGGGGATAGAGGGGGATTTTACGAATTTTTATAAATCCATCCCATCCTTCCTTTTTCAAAGGAAGGAGTATATTCTCCCCTTTGATAAACCGACAAAAGTAGCAGGGATTAGCAGAGCAGAGTTGGTGCGTCATCGTCTCCCAGATAGCACAACGGGAGTTAGAGGGGATTTTGGGGATTTCAGATAGCACAACAGGGGCAGGGGGAGATTTAGAAATCCATCCCTCGGGCATAGCCCAGAGAAATTCTGTTGACCCTACGGGCGAGCCCACCCTTCCCCTCTATAAAGATGGACGGGCAGGTTTTGTCAAAGTAAGGGATAGTAGTTGTCTCCCTTTGTAAAGGGGGGTATTTCCCCTCTTTATAAAAGAGGGGGTGGGGGAGATTTTTCCTTCTCCCCTTGGGGGAGAAGATTATGATGAGGGGGAAAGAGAGAGGGACGGAACAACTCCCCTCTTTTATAAACCGACTAAAGTTGCTTACCTTGTGCCTCAGAGTTGGTGCGTCATCGTTTCTTAGATAGCACAACAGGGGCAGGGGGAGATTTAGCAAGCACAACGGAGATTGAGATAATACTGTTAACCTACGAAGTTAACAAGTTATTGAATATCAACAACTTACGATAAAGTAAGTTCCCCCTTTGAAAAAGGGGGTAGGGGGATTTGAAGGCGGGATTTTGAAGGGGATTTATAGAAAAGAGTGGTAAAACAATAGTAAGCGATATAAAAGTATGATAAAATGTAATAAAAATAGAATAGAAGAGTAAATGGGGGATAACATTATGAAAAAAATATTTTTGTTTTTGTTTTTTGCTTTTTCTTTATATTCATCTGACATCATTACAGAATATGTCCAGAATTCAGAAGTAAAAGAAAATTATTCAAAAAAAATAGATATTAAAATAGAAAATGTGAAATTTGGCAAAACAGGTGATTTTAATTCAATAATTTTTGATGATTGTAAATATACAGAAAGAAATGGGTATCAAATACCGTGCCATGTAATAACCTTTGAGGTAGCGGGCGAATACGAGGTCTCGCGCGCTGTTATTAAACCAGAAACATTCATGGATATTGAAAAAGAAATAAACTTACCAAGAAATGAAAATGCAAAAATTGAAAATAATTTTATCCCAGGAAAATTTATTGAAACCGGCTCTTCAAGTTATAATGGAAAAACACTGATTTCTTTAAAAATTTTCCCTTTACAATACAATCCAGAGACAAAAAAAACAATTTTTTTAACTTCAGGAGAAGTTGAGATATTTTATGGAGAAGAAAATGTTTCACAAAAAGCATTATCAAAAAATATAAGTCCATTAAGGTATGGAAATCCCCTATCAGCAGAATGTATAATAATAACACCACAAAAATACTTGCCTTACGCTGAAAGATTAAAAACCTTACATGAAAGTCAGACAGGTATAGGAGTTCCTGTAGATACATCAATAATTACAACAGAAGAAATTAATTCTCTTGCATATGGTGCAACAAACCAACCACCTCTTGCCGCTTTTCCTGATAACTTATGCCCTGATGGTGGTTTTGTAGGTAAAACCGGCACCGATTATCCCAATAGAAATAACATTCTGGCAAAAAAATATAATGACACATTGGCAAAGAAAATTTTGTCATTTATCCTTGATTGTGCAGATGCTCCTGGTTATTATAATGACCCTGACACTCATGATGGAGATGGCTATTATACTGCAAGAAATTTACAACATATAGTTATATTGGGAAATGCTGCTGATGTCCCACCAAGTTATTATTTTCATTCAGCAATTTTGGGAATATCCACAGATAGTTTTAACGCATGGGTTCCAACTGACTATTTTTATGGCTCTGCTGGTAAGGCTGGCATTACATTAAACCCATATTATTCTGTTGGTAGAATTCCTGTTTCAGATATTTCACGATCTATTTATACAGGTTTAATTGTAAATTCTGTAGATACAACAAGAAGAATAATAACAACCATTACATCTGACCCAGAAGAGGATTTAGCAGGGAAAACAATTGTTATGAATACAGGAGATGCAGCAGGTAGACAACTTGATATAAGTTCAAGTTCTTATAATTCTACAACTGGTGTTTTAACTTTGAATATAAGTTCTGCGGCAAAAATGGATGGAATTGCTGCTGGTAATAGATTTAATATAGTTGACAATAACGATAAATTTAACCAACTTGAGGATATTATTTTAAAACTTGAAAATTGGGTGAGGAGTATAAATAGTAATCCGGCATATTTTAAAAAAATTGGTTTTGCTGGCAATGAAAAAGAACTTTTCAGCGCCAAATGGTCAGCAACTGTTGGGGTTCAAAATTCTGGTTTTGCTTCTGCTCTTTACTGGAATGAACTTTCTTCTCTTGAGGTTATAAATTCTATTGATAAAATTGAAGAAGGCGGAGATGGAAAATCATATGTTTCAGGTCTTGAAGTAAAAAAATATTTTGAAAGCAATATAAAACCAGATAAAACTCCAATATCTCTTGATGAAAAATGTTATCTCAAATCACATATTGAAGAAGTGTTAAAAAATATTGATGAAACAGGAATATTTTATTTTTCAGGAGATGGAGGTGTGAATTATTTATCCCTGAAAGATGGAATAATTACAGCAGATAATATTTTAAGTTATAGCGTGAAGACAAAAAATAATATCTTTATTTCTCAGGCATCAAATTCTGCAATGTTTGATAGAGAAATATGGAATCCTTATGGAATTGACTTTTACTATAGTTTTGGGGCTGCTTCTTTGCTATCTCCTGCCTGTTCAATTGCATATTTTGGTCCAGTAAGAAGCAATATGTCTTATCTTCACTGGAGTATTGATGAAAATGGTGTTTTAAATTATAACCAGGAATATACAAATGAATTAACGAAAAAAGTTATAAAGTATTATCATAAAACAAAAGGCGGAATAGCAAAAATATCTGATATTATAACTTCTGCACAAAAAGAATATTATACAGAAAACCAATCAAGTTGGAATGCCACTGATTTTAGAACACTTGCTCAATTTGCTTTACTTGGAGACCCTGTTCTTTATATCCCAATTCCAACTTATCCTTTTGATGAGTACGGCAATTTACCTTCTTCTGAATGCCTGTCTCCTGATAGAACCAATTCTGATAATTTTTCTGTATATGAAGTCCCAGATAATTCCACAAAAAATATTTCCTTATCTTATAGTTCGGATTCCCCTTCTTTGAAACTTACACTTGTTGACCCCCGATATTTTACTGCTGATAATAGAGGTACTACAACAGGAACGGGGAATATAACTTTTACCTTTGATGACAAAGATACAGGTGCATATGATACTTTCAATGGTCCTGGTTTATATTTTCTGAAATTAGAGCAGAAAGAAAAAGACCAGAGTTATTACACAAAAGAAACAAGAATTTACTTTGAAATTGTTAATAAATTTACTCCTTCCGGAGATATTCTTTTAATTGATGATGACCAGCCAAGAAGATACACAACATATCCAGGAGACCCATGGTTTTCAGTGGAGGTTATGACTGATTATCCTCATTATCCTGATGTTGAAAATTTTTATATAGAAGCACTTGGGCCCGATGGACTGAATAAATCATATAAAACATGGCATGTTGAAAATAAAGATGGGTCAAATGCTGCCAGTCAGGGCAGACATGGAGAAGTTACTTATGATGTTTTAAGTAGATATATTGGGCAGGGAAAATGTGTTATATGGTTCACTGGTGGTGATTACCTCACAACATTTAAAGCAAAAGAAAGAGAGGCAGTTACTCAATTTCTAAATAATGGGGGAAAATTATTTTTAACAGGACAGGATATTGGATATAATCTTGGTGGAACTTCATTTTATCAAAATACATTAAGAGCAAGGTATGTTCAGGACAATATCCGGCTTTATAATATTGATGGTATTTCCATAGATGCAATGTCCGCGGGACTGCAGGATATCGTTATAACCGGAGGAAATGGCGCCAAGGACCAATACTGGCCAAGTGAAATAGACCCTCAGGGCGACGCCTCAGTGTGCCTTCTTTATGACCCAGCAGGAGGAGGTAGCGGCCAAAGGATTTCTTCCGGCGGCGCGGGAATTGAATATTATAACCAATCAACAGGTGGCGCGCTGGTTTATTTTTCTTTCGGTTTTGAATCAATAAATAATCCTGATGGTCCTTCAAATGGAAGAAAACCTGTATTAGAGAAGGTTTTAAATTGGCTTGGTTCTCCAAGTGCAACAGGTGTATTTAGAGCAATCCCCGGTGATGGTGAAGTTTTATTAAGTTGGCTATTTCCACAAAATTATCCTAATATCCTGATAATTTATAAAGAATCTACTGGATATCCAACAACGCCCCCTACAAATAGAACAACATATCCTGTTGGGACAATGATTGGAGATGGAAAGGTTATATATTCAGGAACAGGGACAAGTTGGACACACTCACCACTTGTTAATGGCACAACTTATTTTTACACTGCTTATGTTTATGATTCAACACCCAATTATGTTCTTCTTGGAAATGCAAGTGCAACTCCAACAGCAGGAGGAGGTGGTGGTCCTGTTACTTTTCCTGCACCAACAAATTTAATTGCCTTATCAAGATTAAATGGTAGTATATGGGTAATTGACCTATCATGGCAGGATAATTCTACTGATGAAGATGGTTTTATAATTGAAAGAACGACCACTCCTTCCGTGTCTTCCAGTTGGGAAGAAATAGCAAATGTATCTGCAAATATAAAAGAATGGACAGATGATAATAGAGGTGAAGGACTTGCTGAAAGTACAACCTATTATTATAGAGTAAAAGCATATAAAGGAAGTACCTTCTCTTCTTATTCAAATGTTGCAAGTACAACCACAAGTTTAATGCTACCACCAACAAATTTGCAGGCAGTTGGTGGAATAAGAGAAAATTTACTTATATGGAATTCAACTTCTTCATCTCAAATTGGTTTTGAAATTGAAAGGAAACATCCGAATCCTTTAAGTCCAAAAGATAATTATAGTTTAATTGATACAGTTTCACAACCAACACAAACATATCTTGATATGAATATCTATCCCGATAGTAGACCATATTATTATAGAGTAAGGGCATTTAATCAGACAGATAAAACGGACTATTCAAAAGAAGTATGGTGTATTCCAACTGCATTTCCTTCTGGTGAAAATCCAACAAATTTACAGGCATTTGGTGGATGGAATACAATTACTGTTAAATGGAATGATAATACCCAGAGTGAAAGTTATTATTATATAGAATTGTGGTCAAAACCTCCTCGTGATGATACAACACCTGATACATATGTTGTTGTAAGAAGCGTTCCTCTGGATGGTGTTGTCATTACGGAATCAAGTATTTTTCAGAAAGGTGGTAAGTGGTATATAAGAGTAAATGCTCTTCACAAAACAAGTGGCTATGGATTTTCCTGGTATGCAAAACCCAATGAAAATCAAAATTATCCTTCAATTCCTGCTGGTTTAAATGAAGACCAGAGAACAAAATATTATTATATATGGGTTGAACTGCCTGAACCTGTCTCCGGTGGTGGTGGCGGAGGCGGTGGAGGAGGATGCTTTATAGCGACTGCTGTTTATGGGACACCATTAGCAAAAGAAGTTCAAGTATTATGTCAATGGAGAGATGAGTATTTATTAAAGAATTGGGCAGGCAGGGGATTTGTTAAATTTTACTATAAAATATCACCACCAATTGCTGACTTTATAAGAGAGAACACATGGGTAAAAGGTATAACAAGGGTTTTATTAACACCAATAATTTATATAGTTAAAATAAAATTAGCAATACCAGTTATATTTAATTTCCTCCTTCTCCTTTTGCCATTGGTTGTTGTTTTCTGCTTTAAAAAAAAGAAGGTTCTCTCCCTTTTGACAAACCGACGAAAGTAGTAAAAGGTAGCAGAAGCAGAGTTGGTGCGTCATCGTTTCTTAGATAGCACAACGGGGATAGAGGGGAATATATTTCCTTTCTTCTCCCCATTGGGGAGAAGATTAAGATGAGGGGGGAGAGAGAGGTATACAGGGGGATTTAGAAATCCATCCCTCGGGCGTAGCTCTACGGGCGAGCCCACCCTTCCCCTCCACATTCGCCAGATTCTCCTATCATTGCGAATCCGCTGTGCTTTTTGGCGGAAAGATGGACGGGCAGGCTTTTACAAAGGAAGGTAAAAATATAAAAAATTTCTTTTTCCTTACTTCTCCTTTTGTCTTGTTCCCCTCTTTAATAAAGAGGGGCGAGGGGAGATTTTAAGAAGTGGATTTGTATAGATAGCACAACGGGGATAAAGAAGGATTTAGGGAAGAAAATGTTTAAATACAATAAAAAACTAAAAAAGACATCAAGGACTTTAAAAAAGAATATGACAGACACAGAGAACTTTCTCTGGTCAAAAATTAGAAATAAACAATTAAAAAATTATCAATTTTATAGACAAAAACCAATAGGGGAATACATAGTAGATTTTTATTGTCCAAAGAGGAAATTGATAATTGAACTTGATGGTGGGCAGCATTATACAGAAAAAGGGACAAAAGAAGATAGGGAAAGAGATAATTATTTCAAAGAATTAGGGTTGAAGGTATTAAGATTTTCAGATAGAGAAGTTTTTGAAAATACAGAAGGGGTGTTAGAAGTAATATATAATAACTTATAAATCCATCCTAACCTTCCTTTACAAAGGAAGGGAATTAAGGTGAAAAACTATCCCCCGTTGAAAAACCGACAAAAGAGGTGTAGATTAGCAGGGCAGAGTTGGTGCGTCGTTTCCCCCTTTGAAAAAGGCCTGTCCGACGCTCTTTTTGGCGGAGGGATTGAGGGGGATTTCATAAAGGGGCTAAGATAGAAGGTCCTGGTTTTCTGCAAGAACCGAATCTTTGAAAAAATAAAAATTCCTGGATAATATTTATTATATAATTACCTTGACATTTTTCTTTTAATAAATTATATTTATAACAGTTATTATAATTATAATAATTATATAAATTATAATTATAATGATTATAATCCAAAATCCCGTTTTCTTATAACTATGGAGAATCGAAACTTATCAAAAAGAAAAAGTAGTGTAGATTTAGAATTATGAATTTGAATAATAGATGTAGTATATTATAACTATGAAAAAATTTAAAGAATTCACATTTTAAAAGGGGTTTATACTATTTTTACATCAACGGTGTAATAAAAATTAGCCCCCTCACCCCCACCCTCTCCCCTGTGGGGAGAGGATAAAAGTGAGGGGGTTCTTGAAATTTCTATTATACTTTTGATATTAACATTATATAAGTTATAATTATAATGATTATAATTAAAGAGAGAGTATATGAAAATAATAACAATAGGTAATGAAAAAGGTGGAGTTGGTAAATCAACAATAGCATGTAATTTAGCGGTTGAAGCAGTGAGAGATAATTTACATATTTTGTTAATAGATGCAGATACTCAACAAAGTTGTATGGATTTCAGGGCAATAAGAGCAGAAAACGATTCTTTACCTCAATTTCAGGCGGTCTCTATAATAAAAAACACAATTCATAAAGATGTAAAAAGTTTTAAAAATTTTGATATTATAATTATTGATTCAGGTGGAAGAGATACTTCTGTTTTCAGGAGTGCAATATTGGCTTGTGATTTTCTTATCATACCGGTTTTGCCTTCTCAATATGACATTTGGGCAACACAGGGAACAATAGAAGTTCTTGAAGAAGCAAGAAGTTTTAAAGATATTAAAGCACAAATAGTTTTAAATCAGGTTATTCCAAATACAATCGTTTCACGAGAAGCAATGGAAGCATTAGAGAAATTTCAATTACCTGTTTTTGATGTAAAATTACACTCAAGAGTTGCTTATAAACAATCTGTTTCTAAAGGAACAGGGGTAAGTGAATATGAACCAGGAGGAAAAGCAGCAGAAGAGATAAATGCCTTTTGGAAAGAAGTTAAAAAGGAATTATCTTAATAATAATTATAATTATTATAAAAATTATAAAGATTATAAAGATAATTGGAGGAGAAAATGGGAATGAAACTAAAACCAACAAAGGAAGAAGAATTCATTAAAGGGGCGAAAGTTGGTAGTGAAAAAGAAAAGAAAAGTATTCTTTATCTTTTAAGGATGCCATCGGATTTAAGAACTAAAATAAAAATTAAGGCGGCTGAAAAAGGGATAACAATGTCTGATTTAATATGTGAAATTTTAGAACAAAATTTAAAGCAGTAAAAAAAACTTGACAAAATAAAAAGTGTGTGATAAAAATATAAAAGTAAAAAAACTTGACAAAATAAAAATGTGTGTATAAAATAAACACGAAAGGAAAAAAATGGGGAAAAAAGATAGGGTGCTTTTAAAATTCTTTTTAGTAATTTTCATTTTATTTTTTACAAAATTATCTTACTCAAAAGAATTAAAAGTTGCTGTTGTAAATGTTGAAAAAATTTATGGTCAATATCAAACCGCACAGGATTCCATTAAGAAAATAGCAGAAGAAAGAACACAGAAGCAGATAGAACTTTCAAAAAAACAAGCAGAGTTAAAACGATTGGTAGATGAATATAACGCTAAGAAAGATAAACTAAAAGAAAATGAAATAAAGAGCTATCAGAAAAAAATAGGTGACCTTCAAGCAGAAATCAAAACTTTTGTTCAACTCACAAATAATGACCTCGTTAAAGAGAATCAAACAAAAACACAGCAATTTCTTGAAGAAATCGCAAAAGTAATTCAGGAATATGCACAGAACAACGGATACGATATCATTATTGACAAAAAATCTCTTCCTTACTTTTCTTCATCTTTTGATATATCAGATGAAATAATAAAACTGTTAAACAATCCCCAACCTAAAAAATAGGAGGAAAAATGGGATTAAAATGTAAAAGTGCGGTTCTTTTCTTCATTTCTTTGTCGTTGTTTCTTTTTTCAGACCCGGTTCCATCAGCACCAAAAATCAAAGAAGAAAAAGGTCAACCAGAAATCAAAGGTGGTATGGTAAGTCCTGCATTAGAAATTAAAGATGGCAGAAAGGTAAAAGTAGAAAAATTTGTCATTACGGGAAACAAAGCAGTTAAAACATCAGATATTAGAAAAATAATTAAAAAGTATGAAGGGAAAGAACTAACTATATCACAACTAAAAGAAGTTGCAGACATTATAACCCAGGAGTATTGGAATAGAGGTTATATTACATCTTTTGCATATATACCTGCTCAAAATATAGAAAAAGGGACAGTTGAAATAGGAATAGTTGAAGGGAAAGTTGGAAATATAGAAGTTGAAGGGAATAAATATTACACAACAAATTTTATAAAGAAATATTTTGAATCAACTAAGAAAGAAGATGCTTTGAATAGTAAAACACTTGAAAGGTCTCTTTTGCTTTTAAATGACCTACCAAAAGAATATGTTATGGCAACTTTAACAAAAGGAGAAGTTGAAGGAACAACTGATATAGTGCTAAATGCAAAAGAATTAGAGTTCCCATATAACCTCTCACTTTTTGCTAATAATTATGGGTCAAGATATACAGGAAAAATCAGAGCAGGACTTTCTTTTGATTTGGGGAATTTAACAAAACACGGAGATATTTTTTCTATAACAGGTATTACAAACCCAAAAGATATAGATGATATGAAATATTATAAATTAGGTTATACATTGCCATTAAATGGATATGGAACGCAGGCATATGTGAATTATTCTTATATGGATTATGAAGTTGGAAAAGAATTAGCAATTTTAGGAATTGAAGGTGAAGGAGAAATTTTTACACTCGGAGTTAAGCATCCTTTAATAAGGGCAAGAGATAAAAATCTCTCATGGAGTGCTGAATTGAGTAAGAAAAATATGACAAACTTCCTTTTTGAGAAAACATTTACAACTTCAAAAGATGAATATTCTGTTTTAGAACTTGCTTTACAGGGAGACAAATTAAAAAATAATTCTCATTTATATGCATCTTTAAAAACAACCTTTGGGTTAGGAGATGCCTTTGGTGGGATGGATGATGATGAATATGTAAATTCAAGTAGACCAGGACTTGCAAATAGTGATTGGGTAAAACTAAATCTTGATTTAACAGATTTGTATAAATTAGGGCGTTGTCAGTTAATAACCCGCCTTGGAGGTCAGTGGGCATCTGATAATTTAGTTTCTGCTGAACAAATGACTCTTGGTGGACCTGATTCTGTGAGAAGCCATCCAACAGGGGAATTTCTTGGTGATTATGGATATTTTGCATCTGCTGAATTAAGAACACCATTTTGGCCTGGTAATTCTTATTTAAACAAATATGTTAACTGGGCATTTTTTGTTGACCACGGCAGTACCTATTACAAGACCGCATTACCAGGAGAAGATGAACACAATGCTATAACAGGAATTGGTTTTGGATTCAGGGTTTATGTCCCATGTCGTTATCATTTAAGATTTGATGTTGGTTATCCTGTTGCTGGAGATGACCCTTCTGATGATGATGATGTGCATTATTGGTTAGAAGCAGTTGTTAATTTTTAAAATATAAAAATAAATGAAAAATAAAACAAATGAACCTTTTAAACCTTTAAAAAGGGGGAATTATGAAAGTTAGAAAGAGTATTTTAATTGGTAGATTTTTCTTGCTTGTTGCATCAGGTGGGCTTTTATTCCCAATGCAGGCATTACCATTACCACAAAATGGGAATGTTGCAGCAGGACAGGCAGAAATTAACCAGGCAGGGAATCAGATGACAATAACCCAGTCATCTGGAAAAACAATTATTAACTGGGATAGTTATTCAATAAATACAAATGAACTTGTCCAGTATCTTCAACCGGGGGCAAATGCAATATCATTAAATAGAGTTGTTGGGCAGAACCCCTCTGCAATACTTGGGCAACTTATAGCCAATGGACAGGTCTGGATTGTCAATCCCAATGGTGTTTTCTTTGGGAAAGAAGCAACAGTAAATGTTGCAGGACTTATGGCAACAACTTTAAACATTTCTGATTCTAACTTTCTTAATGGCAATTATGAATTTTCTCAACAGGAAAATTCACCCCTTTCTTATATAATAAATCAAGGAAAAATAATAATAAATGATAATGGGTATGCAGTTCTTGTTGCTCCTCTTGTTTCAAATGAAGGACTTATTGTTGCAAATTTAGGGAAAGTCCGAATTGGAGCAGCAGAGAAATTTTCAGTTAACTTTGATGGAAGCAATCTTGTGAATTTTGCAATTTCAAATCCTCCTGATGGACAAACACCAGGAACAGTTCTAATTCCACAAAGTCAGATAACTGATGTTATAAAAGAAGTTGTAAATATACCTGCACTTATTGAAGCAGGAGATATTGTTGAAGAAGATGGAGTTGTGAAACTTGTCTCTGCGAGTGGAACAGCAATAAATACAGGAACAATAAAAGCAGATGGGGCAGTTGGTGAAAATGCAGGAAGCATAGTTATTGATTCAACACAGGCAACTGCAATTGGTCCCGAAAGTTTACTTACTGCCAAAGGTACAGGTGAAAATTCCTCTGGTGGTGAAATAAAAATTCTTTCCAGTATGCAAGATGGAGTTGCTATGATAACTCCTGGGGCAACATTAGAAGCAAAAGGTGGAGATACAGGAGATGGTGGTTTTATAGAACTTTCAGGTAGAGATTTTTATTTAGGAAATGCAGTTATAGATGTATCTGCTCCTATGGGACAAACAGGAATTTTCCTTTTAGACCCATACAATGTAGAAATTACTTCTGCTGACGAAAATGGCATATGGACTGGTGGGGACCCAAATACATTTACCCCAGATGGAAGCCCAAGCCGAGTATCGGACGAAACAATTGAATTTAATTTACTTACTGCCAATGTAATAATTTCCACAAATGGTGCTGGAACAGAAGAGGGTAATATAACCCTATATAGCACTATTGATTATAATGGACCAAACTACCTTAGACTTGTTGCAGATAATAATATTGTTTTCAATACAGGGACAATTAATTTTACAGGCACCGGAAATGTTTACTTGATAGCAGATAGTGATTATTCAGGTGTAGGTGCTATTCTTAATACTGGTGAGCAAACTATCACATTAGGTGGTGGTCGCCTCTTAATGGTTGCTGGTACTGGAATAGGCACTTCTGATAGTCCTATTTTAACATCTGGGGTATCAACTCTTTCTGCTTATAATTCAACTTCTGGTGATATAAATATTAATAATACAGGGGACCTTACAATTGACGATTGGACTGGTGGGATTGGATGGGGAGTTGCAAATGATGGTGGAGCAGTAAATATAAGTTCCACTGGCTCAATAGATATCCCAGGTACAAATGGAGGTGGTATTTGGGCAGATGGAGATATTACTTTAACAGCAGGAGAGGATATTACAGGTGGTTCATCAGGAAATGGGATAACTCTTGCTGAATCCGATAATGGAAAAGTAACCCTTGAAGCAGGTCGTGACATCTATCTTGGACAAAATTGGTCTTTAGGTGGTGATTATTATTCAGATATTAATGCAGAAGGGGATATAACTTTAACAGCAGGACAAGACATTACTGTTGATGCTTATACATATGTAGAATCTGATTCCGGGAATGTAACCCTTGATGCAGGTAGGGACATCAATCTTATTACAAGAGAACCCGGGGAGGAAACAGAAGTAAATGCTTTTGGTGGAACATTAACTCTAAATGCAGACAGGGATATTAACATTTTGGGTGCCTGGACATATTCTTTTGGTGATACTGAAATGACAGCAGGAAACGAAATACAGGCACTGGGATATATAGAAGCAGATGGAACTGCTGACATAAAAGCAGAAGAGAATGTAACAGTAGCAGATATAAATGCTGGAGGAGATATTTCTATAACTTCAAACAATGCTTTAATACTTGATGATGGAGATGATGCAACGGTTCTTTCAGCAACAGGAACAATAACACTAACAGCAGCCACTGATATTGGTTCTAATGCAGGGACTGGTGATATACCAGAAGGTTATCTTGATATTGATATGACAAATATCCCCACATTAAGTGTCACTGCTACAACTGGTGATATTTATCTTAACTTCCTTAATGATAATGTGGCATCCAGTGATTTTACAGTAGTCAATGCTGGTGGAGATATAAATCTTGGTGTAACAGATTATGATTTTGAATTTGATGAT
>ERZ795050.1742-NODE-1742-length-26747-cov-4.606736_pt1 | contig 26747 bp, 26 predicted proteins | sample MGYA00375134_ERZ795050 | MGnify/ENA primary metagenome ERZ795050 (study PRJEB30179, sample SAMN05720221) | activated sludge metagenome | isolation source: Anaerobic digester | place: Japan | collected 2015-05-26 ... | reverse complement strand
AACTTGAAACATGGAATCATTATTACCTTATTAGTTTTTCTAATCTTGGAAAAAAAGAAGAAGATTTATTTAAAGAACTTGAAAAACCCGATTTTATTGAAGATAATCAAAATCAAAAAATTTTTTACTATAAAAATAAAGGGGAAGATGAATTTGGCAATATCTTTAGTTATAAATTCATCTTGTTAAATGGATCAGTAATAAAAGTTGAAAGTGAAATATCAGTTAAAGCTATAATAAATTGATAAAGGATGACAAATTTAATTAAAATAGATTAGAAAGCAAATTAATAAAATAATTTATAAATAATAATAAACTTTAAAACTATTTATAAATATACTTTAAAACAATTTATAAAATAGATTGTAAAATCTATTTTTTTCCAAACATTTTTGATAGTTGATTTTTTTAATTAATCTTATAAATTATTAGTAATAAAAGGAGTCATTTATATGGCAATAAAAATAGCTATTAACGGTTTTGGTAGAATTGGAAGACTTGTTTATCAAGCAATTGTTGAAAAAGGACTACTTGGAAAAGAAATCGAAGTCGTTGCTGTAGTAGATATTTCAACAGATGCTGAATATTTTGCTTATCAACTTAAATATGATTCAATTCATGGAAAATTTAAATATCCAATAACAACAGAAAAAAGTGACCCAAATTTAGAATCTGATGATATTTTTATCGTAAATGGTTTTAAGACAAAGTGCATTATGGCAACAAAAAACCCTTCTGATCTTCCATGGAAAGATTTAAAAGTAGATTATGTTTTTGAAGCTACAGGACTTTTCACTGATTCAGAAAAAGCAAAAGGTCATCTTGAAGCTGGTGCCAAAAAAGTCATAATCACTGCTCCTGGTAAAGGTGATGTTAAGACAATAGTCATGGGTGTTAATGAAAATGAATATGACCCAAAGATTCATAATATTGTTTCAAATGCATCATGTACAACAAACTGCCTTGCTCCACTAGTTTATGTTCTTATCAAAGAAGGTATTGGTATTGATAAAGGATTAATGACAACTGTACATTCATATACTGCGACACAAAAAACAGTAGATGGACCATCAAAAAAAGACTGGAGAGGCGGAAGAGCTGCAGCAATAAACATTATTCCATCAACTACTGGTGCTGCAAAAGCTGTGGGTGAAGTTATACCTCAGGTAAAAGGAAAACTTACTGGTATGTCTTTTAGAGTTCCGACAGCTGATGTTTCTGTTGTAGATTTAACTTTCAGAGCTGAAAAAGATACTTCTATTGAAGAAATAGATAAGCTATTAAAAAATGCTGCAAATACATATTTAAAAGGGATTCTTTCATATACAGATGAAGAACTTGTTTCGACAGATTTTATTCATAATAATTCTTCCTCGATATATGATTCTCTAGCTACATTACAGAATAATCTCAAAGGAGAAAAAAGATTTTTCAAAATAGTTTCATGGTATGACAATGAATGGGGTTATTCAAATAGATGTGTCGATCTTCTCATGCATATGGCTAATATAAAGTAACTTATTATATAACAAAATAACAAAAAATAAGGGAGGTCTTTACTATTAAAGACCTCTTTTTTTATTAAAAATAAATACCTCATTAAATTCTTGAATTTATCAAAAATTTATCAAAGCTTTTTTAAGAATAAATCTGATATTTTGAATGAAAATAATAATCATGAGACTTTAAATCAAATTTTAAGTGGAATTTATAAAAATTAATTAAGAAAGATTTAAAAAACAAAAAAAGAGGTCATCCCTATAATTTTAGATGACCTCTTTAACTCTCCAACAGCAGGACTTGAACCTGCGGCCCGCTGATTAACAGTCAGCTGCTCTACCGGCTGAGCTATGTTGGAATTGCTTGCGCTTTTTTCATTTATCAAAATTAAATTAATTGTCAAGATTTTTTTAATAATTTTATTCCTAACTTGAAAATTTCAAACCTTTTGATAACCTTATTTCGCTTTATATAATTTTGGAGGTTTAAATAATGAAAATAGTTGAATGTGTTCCGAATTTTTCAGAAGGAAAAAATGATAGTATTATACAGAAAATTGCAGATTCGATTAAGGCAATCCCTGATGTTAATCTTTTAGATATTGATCCAGGCAGGGATACAAATAGAACTGTTTTTACTTTTGTTGGAAGCCCGGAAAATGTTTTAGAAGCAGCTTTTAATGCTATAAAAACAGGTAGTCAACTTATTGATATGAGACAGCATAAAGGAGCACATCCACGAATGGGTGCCTGTGATGTATGCCCTTTTATTCCAGTTTCAGAGATGACAATGGAAGAATGTGTTGAGCTTGCAGAAAAACTTGGTAAAAGGGTTGGAGAAGAGTTAGGAATACCTGTTTATTTATATGAATTTGCAGCTAAATCATCTTATAGAAAAAATCTTGCAGATATAAGAGCGGGTGAATATGAAAATTTAGAAAATAAACTTTCTGATCCCAACTGGAAACCCGATTTTGGACCTGATATTTTCAATGAAAATGTAAAAAAGACTGGTGCTACTGTTATCGGGGCAAGACATTTCTTAATTGCATATAATCTAAACCTTAACACAAAAGATAAATCTATTGCTAATTCCATTGCTAAAAAATTAAGAGAAAAAGGTGAAACAAAGAAAAATCCCGATGGAACAGAAACTATAATCCCTGGTCTTTTTAAGGAATGTAAAGCTATAGGATGGTATGTTGATGATTATAAAAGGGCTCAAATTTCAATAAACCTCACTAATTACAATGTAACCAATATGCATCATGTTTTTGATGCAGCATGTAAAGAAGCGGAAAAACTTGGAGCAAGAATTACAGGCTCAGAAATTGTTGGACTTGTCCCTCTTGCAGCAATAAAAGAGTCCGGTTTATATTATATTCAAAAGATGAATTTAAGTAGAGCTGTTAGTGAAAGAGAAATTATAGAAATTGCAGCTTTTTCTTTAGGTCTTTCTGAAGTTCAAAAATTTGATCCAGATGAAAAAATCATTGAATACAAAATAAGAAAAAAGAATAAATTAGTAGATTTATCACTAAGTGCTTTTACAGATGAACTTGCTTCAAAATCTCCTGCTCCAGGTGGTGGTTCGGTAGCTGCATTAAATGCTAGCCTTGCAGCAAGTCTTGGTAGTATGGTTGGAAATCTTACTTTTAAGAAGAAAAATTATGAAAATGTTAGTGAAGAAGCTGAAAGAATAGCTTTTGAACTTCATAATAAGAAAGACACATTACTTCAACTTATTGATAAAGATACAGATTCATTTAATGCGATTATGAACGCATTAAAATCAAAAGATCAGCAGCTAATAAAAGAAACAACTAAAAATGCATGTATTGTACCTTTTGAAACTGCAAAACAGGTATTAGAAATAGCAAAACTTTTAAACCAACTTGCAAAAATAGCTAATATCAATGCTATATCTGATGTAGGTGTTGGTGGCTTAAATCTTTATGCTGCTTTTTATTCCGCTAAATACAATGTATTGATAAATTTAAAGGGATTTGACGATCAAAATTTTAAAGATCAGATGATTGATAAATTAAATGTATTAGAAAAAGAATTAGTACCAATTCTTGATGAGATAAAAAAATATGTTGAGAGCAAGCTGATATAAAAGACTTTTTATGCAAAAAATAAAAAAAGGGGCTCTTATTTTAAGAATTGCCCCTTTTTTTATAGATAAATTAAAAATTAAAAAATTAAAAGAAATAAGATTTTAAGGATATTACTCCATTGAAATAGCTTCAGATGGGCATTCGGAAGTACATGCAGCACAATCTATGCAAGTATCTTTATCTACTAATGCTTTCCCGTCAACAAGTGAAATTGCTCCAACTGGGCAAACATCAACACAGCCTCCACAACCTGTGCATTTTGAAGAATTAACAAATGCTGGCATTTTAATCTCCTTTTTCTTTATATAACTTTTAAAAAACAATTGCGGTTCGCTATATTTAATAAAATAAATTTTTAATTTTTCAACTTTTTTTTCAGTTGCATTTTATACTAATTACTTTAATTTATTTGTTGAGGTAGTAAAATGGCTTATAGAAATTGTTGCATTGAAAAACTTTATAAAAATATTTACGAACATAAAAACGAAAAATACAATTATCTAAGATGCACATGCAGAGAAACTTATTATCTTCTTCCATACAAATTTGACAATATCAATATAACGATAATAAGAGAAAAGGATGAAGATATATATTATTTTCTTGATAAAGATAAAGAACTTCATCCACTTTTTAAGTTAACTGATTTTGATATAAATGATAAAGAAAATATTAAGAATATTATTAAAAACAAAGTTTTAGCAATTCTTAATGAAAATTCAGAAAACTAGAAATTTACTAAATATTTCGAAGTACAAATTTCGGATTTTTTATGAAAAATAAACTTTTAACCCCCTCTTTGATAGCTGAAATTGGGTGTAATTTTAATGGATCCTTAGAAAGAGCCATATTTCTATCAGATCTTGCGATAAAAAGTGGAGCTGATTATTTAAAATATCAATTTTTTTCTGCTGAAAATTTGATAAATAAAGAGTATTACGCTAAAGTTCTTCAACTAAATAATCCAAATATTATAAATGAAATTAATATGCTTCAGCTTTCTTCTGGTGAATATAAAAATCTATTTCTTTTTAATGAAAAAAATGGTTATAAATGGGGAGCTTCATTTTTCTCTGTTGAAGATGCAAAAAAATTTTTTGAAGAAAATAAATTTCAGAATTTTAAGAATTTCACATTTATTAAGATTGCATCAGGTGAAATAACAGACTATCCATTACTCGAATATCTTTCGAAAATAAATAAAGAATTAAGATTGCCCGTCATAATTTCTACTGGAATCTCCAATGATAAAGAGATCAAAAAGGCCATAACATTTTTTAAAAAAAATTGTAATATTTATCTTTTGCATTGCATTGTGGAATATCCTATTCAGACTGATGAATTGAATCTATCACGGATTAAATATCTTAATAAAAAATTCAAAGCAGAAGCAGGTTTTTCTGATCATAGTTTGTCTATTTTTCCATCAATACTTTCATTATTTTTCGGATCAAAAATTATTGAAAAGCATTTTACCGATTCTAGAAACAATAAAAGCGCTGACAATCCAATTTCAATGCAACCAGAAGAATTTATCGAAATCAAAAAAGCTATTAATAATATTAAAAAGATTTATGGAGATGGTAAACTAAAAATTTCACAAAAAGAATTAAAAGAACTTACATATGCTAGAAAAGGACTTTATGCTTCAAAAGAACTTTCAAAAAATATGATATTGACTTCAAATGATATAATAAGTCGTCGTCCAAATCTAGGTAGGAATGATTCAAAATATTACTTTAAAATTATCAATAAAACGCTCAATAAAGATATAAAAGCTGGAGAACCTATTACTTTATCTGATGTAGAATAAATTTCTTTAAATCATAGTATTCAATTAAAATTAATTTTTCAATTATTTGCTTGTACTAACTTTTTTTAAAGAAGCAACTGCAACCTGTCTAATAAAGGCTGGATAAGGCCCTTGTGATATCTGTAAAAGAACAGGAATAGCTTTTGGATCACCTAGATAACCAAGTCCAACAATCAATCCATATAAAAGTGGTAGATTATCAGACTTCCATGAAGCCATAACAATTTGAATTTGAATCAAAAGGGCATCTACAGCACTTTTATCTCCGATCTGACCTAAAGCCATTGCTGCATATGCTTTTACAATTGGATCGTTTGAAGTCTGTAAAATATTGATAAGAACCGGGACAGCTTCTTTTACTTTCATTTTACCTAAAGCAATAATTGCTTCAACTTTTACATCCCACCAATCATTGATAACCACACCATTAACCATTTGAACATAATTTGGATCTATAAGTCGAATAAGCATAGCAATAGATTGAGCATCATTATTTTGAGATAATATGGAAACAATCATCATTAGAGCATCATGATTATCACTTGCAAGAATCATCTGTTCAAAATATTCTATAGGTATATTTTGGAGTCCAAGAAAAAGCTCTTCCAATGTTATTTGATCAGGTTGTTGAGCAGTATAAGGATCATTTGATGTGCCCTGTCCTAAAATTGTTGTAGAAAAAAATAAAACACAAAATATTATAAAAATAAAATTTTTTCTCATTAATTTTTCCTCCACTTTATTTTTATCGTATATTTAACTTAAAATTTTGAAAAATATTATTCAAAATCTTCTGGAACTCCTATTTTCCAGGAGTCATTTTCATAAATAAAAAAATATGTTAATAATTTATCCTCGAATTTAACATTGACAACAGCTTTTGTAATAGAATTTACGAAGGTAACTTTATAAATCTGTAAAGGTTTTCCCTGATTTAACTGAATTCTCGATTGATAAACTACATTATAAAAATAGTCTTTTAATGTATAAATACCATATAAAGTTAATTTTAATTTTTCTAATGATTTTGGATCTCCATATTTTTGTTTATATTTTTCAGAAATCATTGTAACCCATTTATCATAATTTTTTGATAAAACAGTTTCTTCGTATAGCTTAAAAAATGAAGTCAGATCTTCTGTTAATTTTTGAATATCAATATTGGAAGGGATATTTTCATAAGTTATACCCTGATATTCTTTCTCTTTAATAATTTCTGGTTCCTTTTGTTCAACTTGCGTTGTTTGAGTGGTTTGTTGCTCTGTTGTAGTAGTGGTCTGTGTTGTAGTTGTAGATGTTGTTTTTGAACAACCAGCTGAATATAAAAATAGAATAAAGAAAATTATCAGGAATATTATAAATTGTTTTTTATGCATTCCTAACTCCTTTTTATTAAATATTTAATTTACCTTCATTAAAAAATCTATAATAATGAAGCTAAAGCAATTGAATACAACTTGGAGTTTGCAGAATCAGCTCTTGATGTTACTACGACTGGTTTTCTTGAACCGACAATTACTCCTGCAGTTTCTGCATTCGCAAAATAAATAAGTGATTTATATAAGGCATTTGCAGCATCAATATTTGGCATAACAAGAATATCAGCATCACCATCTACAGGTGAAGAAATACCTTTTAAATCTAAAGCTTCTTTAGATATAGCAATATCAAGAGCAAGAGGTCCATCTATTATACATTGTCCAAAACTATTTCTATCTCCCATCTTTGCAATTATAGCTGCATCAACAGAGGAAACTAACTTTTCACTTACTTTCTCATTTGATGATATTATTGCTACCTTCGGAATTTCATAACCTAATTTTTTTGCTAAATTTATAGCATTTTCAGTGATAAAAGCTTTTTGTTGCAAATCAGGTAAGATATTTAAGGCTGCATCAGTAATAAACAATATTTTTTTTCTATTTGGAATTTCCATTAAAGCAACATGAGATAGAACTTTTCCTAAATTTAAGTTGTAATCCTTATTTAAAACCCATTTTAATATTACAGCTGTGTTTATTAGACCTTTTATTAAAATATCAGCTTCATCATTATTCATCATCTCAACTGCTTTTTGGGCAATATTTGATTCACCAGAAACATCTATAATTATTGAATTTGAAAGATCAAAACTAAGTTCATTTGCTATTTTTTCAATCTTTTCCTTTTCTCCAATTAAAATAGGACTTACAATATTAGCTTGCTGCGCCTTTTTTACTGCTTCTAAAACATGTGAGTCGTTAGCTCCTGCAACTATTGCTTTCTTTTTTAAACCTTTTGCCTTTGTTAATAATGTGGACAAGTTATCAAGCATTTAAACCCCTTAATTAAATATTCTTTTAATCTATTTTCGTAAAAATTATATTATTTTATTAAAAATTTTCAATAAACTAAATTATTTAAACTTTTGCAGTTTTGAAATTTATCTACTATTTCATTATATTAATCATATCTTCTAAATTATTTATACTATAGTAATTTGCCTTTTTCAATTAATTTTTCAAATATCTTAAAAGCATTAAATGCAGCACCCCTTCTTAAATTATCAGCAACCAACCAGAAAGAAAAGCTTCTTTTATCTTCCTTATTTTGTTTAATTCTTCCAACATATGTTGCATCAGTGTCTTCAAGATAATATGGCATTGGATAAAGATTATTTTTAAAATCATCAACTATAACTAAATTTTCCATTTTGGACATCGATTTCTTAATATCATCAACATTACATTCTTTTTCAACTTCAACAAAAACAGCTGCTGAAAGCCCCACTTTAACTGGAACTCTAACATTAATTGTGTCTATAAAAAGATCTTTTCTGTTCAATATTTTTCTTGTCTCATTTACTAATTTTCCTTCTTCTTTAGTAAATCCAAAATAATCTTCTATGTCATAAAATGAATCAATTTGAGGTATTAAATTTCCAACAATAGGGAAATTAAAAAAAGATGATACTAAAGCCTTATTTTCAGCTGAATCTTTTAATTGATTTTCATAATCAATCAAAGCATCTTTACCAGCCCCACTAACTGCTTGATAAGTTGCTACATAAACTTTTTTTATATGAAATTCTCTATCAACATTAAACAAAGACATTGCAAGAGGGATGGTTGTACAATTTGGATTAGCTATTATTCTATCCTCTTCTTTTATGCTATCAAAATTTATCTCTGGAACTACTAATGGAACATTTTCATCCATTCTAAATCTTGAAGATTTATCAATTATATAAACCCCTTTTTTAGCCAATAATGGTGAATATTTTTCTGAAATATCATTTCCAGAAGCTATAAATACAACACTTAAGTTTTTACCCAAGATACTTTCATCGGTAAGTTGTTCGACATAATATTTTTCAGTTCTAAAATAAATCTCTTCGCCTTTCGATTTTTGTGAAGCGAAAAAATAGATATTATCAATTTTTATATTTGAACTTTGCAAAAGTTCTATCATTTTTTTACCAACAAGCCCCGTAGCACCTATTATACCAATATTCATTTAAAGCTCCTTTTTGAATAATAATATTATTTTTTGAATAATTATATTATAATATACCTTTGATTTTTAATAATAAATTTATAAATTAAATATCACCTTCATAAGGTACATCACATGATTTACTTGCTTGTTTAATAATTAAAAGTGCTGTTTTTAAGACAAGTAAGTCATTTAAATTATTAAATTCTTGCTGCTCAATACCTTCAACTGTTCTTATAAAATGAGTTATTTCATCTTTTAGAGCATTTTCCTCGTGAACCGTAATTCTTTCAACAAAACCGCCACGATAGTATATCAATTCTTTTTGATCGACTTCAAATCTTGTGCTGGTATCTTTATACACCTCAATCTCTTTTGTATCGTAATTTAAAAATAAATAATTTGATTCCTGTGCTATTGCAAGAGTTCTATTTTTTACATAAGAAGCTCTTGAACACTTGAAATTGGCAATTAATCCAGATGAAAATAATAAATTTGCTACTGCAAAATCATCATATGGTGTATATATTCTTTTTGCATAACTTGAAATATCAACTATTTCCTCTTCAAAATAGTTTAAGATAATATCTATATCGTGAACCATTAAATCCAGAATAACCCCGGTGTCCCTTTCCTTTTTCCCATAAAGATTCATTCTTGTCGCTTCTATGTAAAATGTCTTTTTCAAATATCTATTTTTTAATTCCTGAATAACTCCATTAAATCTTTCAACATGTCCTACCTGTAATTTCAGATTGTATTTATTGGCTAATTCAACCAATTCCAATGCTTCCGAGTATTTTGTAGTAAATGGTTTTTCTATTAGAAGATTTACTTTTGAATTTAGTACTTCTTTGGCTACTAAATAGTGTTGATTTGTATTAACTGCACAAGTGACACAATCAACATCTTTTAATAAATCATGTGAGGAAGGATATTCTTTAACATTATATTTATTTGATATAAAATGCATTCGAGAAGGATTTATGTCATATATACCTATAAATTTAACCAACCCAAGATTTTCAAGTTGTTTAATTATATTCACATGGTATTCCCCCATATGACCTACACCAATCACCCCTATTTTAACCATTTTAAGATCTCCTTAAAATCAAGATTATCAATAATTTTAATAATTCTTTCCTTCAATTCTATTTTTGACTTATTGATAAATATACAAAATTGTTCTCTATAGATCTCTCCAATATTTTTAATTTTATCTTGATAAATCTTTGGAATTAAAAAAAAACTTTCATCAATGACTATATATTTAACTTTTGATTCTATTAAATCACTTAAAAGATCTTCTTCATATGCATATATTCTTGCTTTTGGGAAATACTGTTTCAATAGATAATATGAATATGAATACATTAATAGACCAATATCTTCATCTTTTGAAGATTTAAAAGTTTCTAAATTGAAATTATTTTTACTTAAACATAAAACTATAATCGAGTCTTCATAATATTTTACTACATCGTAATCATGAAAAAAAGTTTCTAATTGTTTTGAATAAATTATTCCACCAATAATAATATCGTAGATTTTAGATTTCTCATATGATGATATTTCTATTAAATAATTATATTTTAATATTAATTCATTGATGATTATATATTCAATACCATTGAAGTTATCCCATTTTTTTATTTCATTTGAATATACTTTTTTTTCATAAAAATAAGGATAACTTTGGTTTACATAGGCAACATTTAAAAGCTTTTTGTCCTCATTTTTTTGTCCAATAAATATGAATATGGTAATAAAAATGATTATAATAAATATTAAAAACTGTTTCTTATAAAAATTGATAAGTAACCTCTAAAAATATTTTTAATAAAAATAACTCAAATTCTCAAAAAAAAAAGATATAATTAACTAAAAATACTTATTAAACTTGACTTTTTAGCATTAATATCCTAATATTTTATTAGATAAGTATTATTTAAATACAGGGAGGTTTGTTATGAAGATTAACCAGAATCAAGTTGTTAATCCTAAGGTAATTGAAACTAAGGAAATTACAAAAAAGGAAAAAACTTCGGAAATCTCAAAGGTTTCTTCAAACAATTCAAATGAAAATCTAACTACTATTTTTGTTAAAAACAATAATTATAAATCAACTTTTTCTATTCAAGAATTTATTTCTCAACTTCAAATGAAAATTTCTTCAATCTCTTTATTTGAGAAAAATGGCGAAACAAATGTCATTGATAATGCTTCTTTCAATGGGAAACCTTTATTTAATAGAGAGGAAAAAGAACAAATCTTTAAGAATAAAAATGATTTATCAGGCATCATGAAAGATTATGAAGTAAAGATTCAACAACTTCGCACTAACTTAAATAAGATATTGGAAGAAAATTCCAATTCTGTTGTTGCAATTGGAGAAAAAGAATTGAAGACTATAACAAATACAATTTATGGTCAACTGCCAAATACTATCAAAGAAAATTCTACTACAACTATTTTGGATTTATTAAAATAATTTAACTTAAAAAATTTTATAAAACTTGACTTCTATATTTTTCCCATTTATAAGACAAACACAATAGTTGCCCTCTATTAATGCACCTGGATTTATAAAATGAATATTGTTAATATTTTTGTTTTCTTTTATATGTGTATGCCCATAAAATATAACATCTGGTAATAATTCAAATCTTTTAATAATCCTTTTTTCAATACCAAAAGGAGCACCATCTCCATGAATTATACCTATATTTAAATCCTCTATCTTTATTGATATCATTTGAGGTAAATTTAAATCAAAAAAATCCATATTGCCTTTGACCAAAAAATAGTTTTTAGCAGTATGTTGAACTAATTCTATGATATTTTCACTGACATAATCTCCGCAACCAATTGTAATATCATTTTCTGTTATTAATTTTTCTAATTTGCCTAGAAGATCTTTATCTTTTGTTCTATTTGGATAATGAAGATCTGAAAATACAAAAAGACTTTTCATAGATTATTTTATTCTTTTATTATATTATTATTTTGTTATTCTATTATTTTATTATTTTTTTGTTTTTTTATTTTTTTGTTTTTTTGTTTAAGATTCTTACTTTTGTTCAATTTTTTTTATTCAAATACTGAATTTGAAGAAAAAACAAAAGGTTGGTCATTAGTCAAAATACTTGATAATAGTTTTTTTATTTCTACTGCCTCTTCATATTTACCGTATGGTCCAACAATTACCTTATAAAACTGATTGTAATAGATAAAAACTTTATAACCAAGATTTTTCAATTTTTGAGCTAAAGAAAGTGCATTCACTTTATTTTTAAAGGCACCTACCTGTATATAATAATATGTTATATTGGTTTGTCTTGCTTTTGTAAAAACAGGAATAGATCCCGCAATATTTTGTGTAAATAATTCTTGAGTTTGAGTTTGTGGTTGAGCTTGTGTATCATTCGAAGAAGTTGTTTGTGTTGTCTGTGTTTGATCATTACCAGAACTTGTCTGTGTTGAAGATGTCTGTTGTTGATTTGTCGCTGAAGTAGCTGAGGTTGAAGTTCCTTCTTTTAATACAGTAATCTTTACAGCTATCTGAACATTATTTGTTTCTCCTAATTCTTTTGCAGCTCTTGATGAAATTGCCAAAATTGAATCTTTAAATTTAAAGTTTGGATTTGTATCAATAACATAAACAATGGTCTTTTTTCCATTGATAATATTTTCCAGTAAAAGAACTGTAAGCATACTATATTTAGATGTTATACAGCTATTTTCATCGGGATTATATATTGAACCAGAAGCAAGTTTTTTACCAACAAGTGAAGAATCGATTACTTCAACAAGACCCGATATTACCTGAGAAGATACAGATAGAGAAAAGTTGAAAATAATTAAAAGAATAAAAAAAATATAAATAATTCTTTTACTTTTGTTCATTTTTTGCTCTTTAATATTAATTTTAGTAAATAAAAAACATTAAGCTAATCACTAAATTTTAATAGGTTTAAAATATATTCATTCTGTTTTTCGGCAATTTTTTTTAGTTGTAAAATCTTTATTTGTAATTTATCTAAGATATTCTTGTTATTGTCATCTAAAAATTGATAAATCGCTTCAGTCATTTTATATATTAGATCCATTTCATTTTCATAATTATCAATAATTTTTAGCCATTCTCCAGAAAATTCTTCGATCATATCCTTAAAATTTTCGTAAGATGGACCTATAATAACTGGAACCCCTTGTATAATAGGTTCTATAAAATTTTGCCCTCCTTTATTATTAAAAGATCCGCCAATTATTGAAATAAAAGAGTATTTATAAATATATGATAAAAACCCAAATTTATCAATAATTAATATATCTTTATTATATTCATCATCAAGTATTTTCAGTATTAAATTAACCAGCTTATTTAAAATAATTTCAAATGAATTCTCATTTATTTCAATATCAGAAAAATGACTACTCATTAAATCATAAGAAATATTGTTATTTTTTAATTCTTTCTCCAATAAATTTATTTTATCAATATGCCTTGGTGCAATAATAAATTTTAATTTTTTAAATTCTTTTAATCTTAAAATTGTTCTGGATACAATATCAAATTCCTGAGGATGAAAAGATGAAAATAAGATTATTTTACAATTAGTCTTATACTTTAAATCTTTTATATTATTATCTTTTTTTTCTATATTTTCTTTATTATTAGAATCTTGAATTGAAATTTTACTATTAAGAAGATTGAAATTTTTTAAAGTCGAAAGTATCTTAAAATTGCCCAATTCCTTAATATTTAATTCTTCTTTTATTTTTTTTAATTTTATGGCATCTTCTTTAGATTTTGGCAAGATTTCATAAAACATAGAAAATAAATTGCCAAAAAAAAATTTTAATTTTTTTTGAGTAGAAAAACTTTTTTCATACATATTGCAATTGACTAAAATAAGTTTTCTTCCAAAGATTTTGTTTATAACAAGAAAAGCAGGCCAGATTTCCTGTTCCATAAATATTAATTTTGAATATTTGTTTTGAATCACAAATATTAAAATTGAAATAATATTTTCAAATGGAATAGGATAGTTTTCTACTTTCTTTTGATTAAAAATTTGATGTGCCCCTGTATTAAAATAAGTATAATTTACCTTATTTTCAAAAAGATTATATGCTAATAAGGCTTCTCCAGTACTTGAAGCATGAACTAAAATTTCCTTTTTATTTTTAAATTTTGCTGGAATAAATCTTTTAATTAGATCTTTTTTCAAATCAGGAATAAACAATATTACTATTAAAAAAAGAGGAGATAAACAAAATAAAACTATTATATAAATTGAAATAAAAATGTAAAATAGACAGATATTTGTAAATTTTTTCATTAATTTTTTTATTCTTCCTTTAATTCAAATCGTATAATTCAAAGTTTAAACCTTCAATAGTTAATATAAATCTATTTATTAGAATATTCAACAAAATTAAATTTTTTAAAGCAATGTAACTGGATCAATATCTATCTCAATATTTTGTTTTTCCTTCAAAGTCAGATTCTCATTTAAAAAATTTCCAATCATTATTAGATATTCAATTTTCCTCGATTTCAATATTATATGATATCTAAAATTCTTCTGTATTTTTTCTATTGGTGCTTTTGAAGGTCCTATAACTATTACTTTATCTTTTATATTCATATCTATTATAAATTTTTGAATCATAAAGAGAATTTTTTTTATATTTATTGAAATCTTTTCTTCATTGATTCCTTTACAAAGAATTCTCAAAATCCTCATAAAAGGTGGGTAGCCAAGATTTTTTCTTATTTCAAGCTCTTTTTCAATAAATTTTTCATAATCTTGATTTATTACACTTTTAATTGCATAATGATCGTCTCTTAAAGTTTGAATCAAAACTTCACCCTGCTTTTCGCCTCTTCCAGATCTTCCTGCAACTTGAACAAGGATTTGAAATGTCTTTTCATTAGCCTTGAAATCAGGCATATTCAAAAGTATATCGGCATTTATGACACATACCAAAGATACTTGAGGGAAATGATGCCCCTTAGTTATCATTTGAGTGCCAATTAAAATATCAATTTTCCCATCTTTAAAATCTTTTAATATTTCTCTGTAACTTTTTATCTTCACTGAATCTGCATCAAATCTTTCTATTACCTTATCATTAAAGTATTCTTTAATTATATCCTCAATCTTTTCAGTACCAGATCCTAAAAATTTTAAGTTATTAAAATGACAATTAGGACATTCATCTGGAATTTGCTTAATTTTACCACAATAATGACATTGAAGTATATTTTTAGCCTTATGATAAGTCATCGGAATAGAACATTCGTCGCAATAAATAGGTTGTCCACATCTTGGGCATTGAATAAAAGAATTGAATCCTCTTCTATTAAGAAAAATTATGACTTTATTTTTAGCATCAAGATGTTCTTTTATTTTTTCTAAAAGCTCTTGAGTAACATAAAAATCTTTATAACTTTTTGCTTTTGAAAGGTTTAATAGATTTACCTTTGGTAAAGGTGTATTATTATATCTTTTATTCAAAACAAGAAGTTTAAGTTCATTTTTTAATGCAGCATACCATGATTCTATTGAAGGTGTAGCTGAACCAAATATACATAAAGCATTGTATAAGCTTGCCCTTTTTATTGCGACAAATCTTGCATCATACCTTGGTTTTTGCTGTGATTTATAAGAATCATCATGCTCTTCATCAATTATAATACAACCAAGATTAAATGTGGGAACGAAAAGAGCTGATCTTGGCCCAATTATAATATTTATTTGCCTTTGAATTACTTTTTTAAAAATTGAAAGCTTTTCACTATTTGAAATTTTTGAATGTATTAGACCAATCTCATGCCCAAGTCTATCTTTAAAAAAAGAAATCATCTGTGGAGTTAATGCGATTTCAGGCAATAATAATATTACTTGCTTTCCATCATCAACAACTCTTTTTATTAATTGAAAATAGATTTCAGTCTTACCCGAACCTGTAACACCATATAAAAGAAATTTTGAGCCAATATTATTATTTTTACTTGTTATATTATTGCTTGTTATATTATTATTTTTATTTTTAGATTGAAATTCTGAATTGATATTAGTTGATTCTTTTTTTTGAATAAAATTTTTATTATTTTCATATGAATTCAAAATAATATCAAAAACAGATTGTTGTTCTTTATTTAATATAGATGCCTTTATTTTTTCATTTAAAGAAAAAACTTCTTTCCTTTTTTTTACCTCTTTCAATCCTTTAGGTATAAATAAAAATAAAGCTTCACCAATAGAGGAAAAATATCTTGTACTGATCCATTTTGCAAGCTCCAGCTCTTTTTCTGTTAAAATTGGATCTTCATCATAAACTTCAAGTATATCTTTTACAAAATAATCTCTTTCGCCTTCTTCTTTAATATCTATTAAAACACCAAGTTCTATTTTATTATTAAAGTCAACCTTGACTCTAATATATCTTTTTATTTTATCTTCAAACTCTTTTGGAATTCTATATTCAAATGTTTTATTTAAAGGAATATTTAATACTATATCAGCAAACATTAAATTTCCTAAAATTAATATAAAATTTTTGAGATTTAAGGTAAGAATTTCAATTCTTTTCAATATTTATTAAAATAAATTATCAAAAAACATAAAAAAAAATATTAATTAAAAAAAATATTATTAAAATATTTCTAAAAAATATTATATTTTTTTAAATAATTTGCAATCTGAATAAAATCTTTCTGAGCAATAGGTATATTTCTATTATCCCTTAAGAGAAATGAAGGATGAAAAGTCGGGAAAAGATATGTTTTATGATTGAAAACTATTGCTTCAATCAATAAACCTCTAATTTTGGTTATTGAAACTTTTTTTTGAAGTAAAAACTGTATAGAAGTTGCTCCAAGACAGATTATAATTTCAGGTTTAATTAAATTAATCTGTTTATATAAATGAATTGAACATGATTTCATTTCTTCAAAAGTGGGTACTCTATTATTTGGAGGTCTGCATTTAACACAATTTGTAATATATATTTCTTCCCTTTTGATATTAGCATTTTCTAAAAGTTTTGTAAGTAATTGACCTGCTTTTCCAACAAATGGAAGTCCCTGTAAATCTTCCTGTTCCCCTGGTGCTTCTCCGATAATCATAACTTTGGTATCAATTGGACCCGCGCCAGGAACTGCATTAGTCCTTTTATAACCAAGTTCACATCGCAAACATGTTTTAACTTTATTAATTATTTCGATTAACTGTTCATGTTTATTTGATGTTTTTTGATCTTGCTCAATTTCGATATCTTCTTTAATATTTTTATTAATATTTTTATCAAAAAAATCTCTTACACTTTTTTCAAACAATCTACTTTCAGTAAATTTAATATTTTCAAAATTAGTATTATTTTCAATTGAACCATTTTCAACAGTTTGTTTTATAGCATCTAAATAGATATATATCGATTTTAGTAATTCTATTATATTATTAAACTTTTCATTTTCCATATATTATTTTTTCTTAGCACATTTTGAACATTTAGTCGCATATGGAATCATTTCAAGTCTTTCGATTTCAATCTCTTTTCCACATACTTCGCAGATATCATAAGTACCATCTTCTATCCTGGCTATAGCCTTTTCTATCTGCTTAAGCATTTTATAATCATTTTCTTCAAGATTTTCTCTTAAATTATTTTCAAGTATTGAATTTGCAAGATCATATTCTTCAGAATAGCTTTCTACTTCTTTTTCTTCTTCAAATCTTTTATTTTCATTAGCAACATCATCTAATATCTCATTTTTCATCTCAATTAATTTTTCCTGAAATTTTTTTAATTGATCTTTTTCCATCAAATCCTCCAAAATATTTTATAAGTATAAATAACAGAACGAATTTATAAAGAATTTTTTAAATTGCAATTATTTTTTATATTGAATAAATTAAAAAGTTCATTAAAATAAATATCGGAAAAAAATATTGGGTGATTAGCTCAGCTGGTAAGAGCACATGTTTCACATACATGTGGTCACTGGTTCAAATCCAGTATCACCCATTTATTTTTTATTCCATTTATTTTAATACTCTTTTATTTAAAATCAATATTTATTGGAGGTTTTATGTCTGACTGCAAATTTATAGAACAAAACTCTTATGATCATTTAAAAAAACATGAAAAAGATAAAAAAAGTCAGGGTATAACAAATATATGTATTAAACAAAAAAACAATAAATCTATAGCTGCCAAAATCGCTTTTTCAGCAAAAGAAAAATTTTCAAGACATTTTCCGATGAATGGTCAATGCCATTTTATTGAAAACCAAAAATTATGCCCATTTTATGAAAAACAGGAATAAATTTATTTATTTAAGCTTTAGATAAAAAAAATAATATAGTAATGGATTTCATAAAATATTTAAATCATACAATTTTACCTTAATTCTTAATAATTTTTAATATTGAAAGAAATTGATGAGATAAAAATATGTTAAGTTAAGCAATAATATCTTTTAAAAAATATCATTAAAATATAGTTTTAAAATATAGTTGATAAAAAAAGGAGGCTTTATGAAAAAATTTATGGCAAAATTGATCGTTTTACTTTCAATCTTATTTTTATTATTTATGGCATATTCATGTACCTATGTAGAATTTTCTTCAAAAGACAGCAAACTCGCTTATGATCCAAATGTTAAAAATTACATCGTAGTTGGTTCTTTTTCAATCACTATTACAGAAGTTAGTTTTATTTACAGATTGTTAATAATAAATGAACCAAGTAAAGAACTGGAAGATATATTAAAAGAGCAAATTGTAAAATATAAAGGTGAAGCAATAATAAATCTAAAACTAACTTATCATATAACTGCCATTCAGATGATCTTATCCTATATTACTGGTGGGATTTTTACCCCAAATTCTGTTACTATATCTGGTGATGTTATAAGATATAAATAAATCATTTTGATTTTAAATTAATTTAGAAAAGATAATTAAAATAATATCTTTAACATCGTATATATTAAAAAGGCGTCAAATATATTTATAATTTTATCACATTTTACTCTTACGAATTTGAATTTGAGTGGAACATCTTATCAGATATCATTATAACTCTATAAAATAGTATCTATATTTTAGGAAAAAGGTTTTTTTATTATTGTTTTTTCTATTTATAGTTGTATTTCTAATTGGTGATTTATTTTTATTTTACTTATAGAATTTGTAAATAAAATTAAAAATTAAAATAAATTTTATATAAAAATTTTAATATAATATTTTACTTATAGAATAATTTTGATTAAATTTTTATTGGAGTTAATATTAAAACTTTTATTGTTTGGAGTATTTTTTATGAAAAAAAAACCTTATATGTTTATAATTCGAGATGGCTGGGGTTATTCTTCTGAAACTAGATATAATGCAATTTATGAAGCAAAACCCGAATTTCATTTAAAATATATTAATAATTATCCTACAACATTAATTCAAGCATCTGGTATATATGTTGGTCTTCCTGATAACAATCAGGGTTCATCTGAGGTTGGACATTTAAATATTGGTGCGGGAAGAGTTGTCTATCAAAATCTTGTAAGAATATCAAAGGATATAGATGATGGAACATTTTATAACAAAGAATCTATAATAAAAGCAATAGATCACATAAATAAATATAATGGAAATATACATATTTTTGGACTTATACAGGATCAAGGAGTCCATGCACATACAAAACATCTTTTAGGTTATCTTGAAGCATTTAAAAGAAATAATATCCCTTCTGAAAAAATATTTATTCATATGATATCCGATGGAAGAGATACTCCTCCATCTTCAGCTAAAGATTATGCAAAAGAAGTCATTGAATACAATAAAAATAATAATTATGGCAAAATAGTTAGTGTTACAGGTCGCTACTATGCAATGGACAGAGATAATAGATGGGAAAGAGTAAAACTTTTTTATGATCTTTTATTTTACGGAAAATCAGAATATCCTATATTTAATGATGTCTTTGAAGCAATAGATGATGCATATAAAAATGATCAAACTGATGAATTTATTAAACCTAGAATTATTAAAGGTTTTAAAACCATAAATGACAATGATTTAATAGTATTTTTTAATTATAGATTTGATAGGGCAAGGGAAATTTCAAAATCCATTATAGAAGAAAACTTTGATTTTTTCGAAAGAAAAAAAATCGATAATCTATATTTTCTTGCTACTACTGAGTATTATGAAGAAATAAAATCTGCAAAGCTTGCAAAAGTGGATGTTGTATTTCCTTTAGAAAGCATGAAAAATCTTATGGGTGAAGTAATATCCAACAATGGCTTAAGACAACTAAGGATTGCTGAAACAGAAAAATTTGCACATGTAACTTTTTTCTTTAATGGGCAACAAGATATTGCATATCCGGGTGAAGATAGGATCCTTGTTCCTTCTCCTAAAGTACCAACATATGATTTACAACCCGAAATGTCGGCTTATGAAGTTAAAGATAAAATGTTGGAAGCTCTTGATAGTGGAGTTTATGATTTTATCGTATTAAATTTTGCTAACCCCGATATGGTTGGTCATACGGGTGTTATGGAAGCTACCGTAAAAGCATGTAAAGTTGTTGACGAATGCGTAGGTGCTGTTGTTGAAAAAGCTTTAAGTATGGATGGAGTAATCTTTCTATTCTCAGATCATGGAAATGCTGAAACGATGATGGATTTACAAACGATGCAACCTCAAACAGCTCATACATCAAATCCTGTATGGTTAACAATTATTTCAAATAGAAAAGAACTATCAAAAGATAATATTAAACTAAAAGAAAATGGTAAGCTTGCTGATCTATCTCCTACAATGCTTAAAATAATGGGACTTAAAATACCAGAGGAAATGTCGGGGGAAATTCTTATTTAAATATAATTTAATAATGATAATTTAATAATATTGATGCAACAAAGGACAAAAAGAGTATTTGCTGTTATATTATTCCTTGACATTGTAGGATTTACCACTTTTTCAGAGAAAAATGATCCAGAAATCGTAGATGATTACCTTTCATTTTTTTTTGATTTTGTATCTAATCAAATAAAGCAAAATATTGGTTGGGTAGAAAAATATATTGGAGATGCCATTTGTGCTATTTTTTCTTCTTCTTCATCTTCTTATAAAGATGCATTAAATGCATGTAACTGTGCATATAATATTTTGAAAAATGTAAAAATATTTAATGAAGAAAATAAATTTCCATTTTCTATCCGTATTGGCATTGATGCCGGGATTGTAACTACTACTAAAAGAGAACAATACGATGTCTTTGTAGGACAGGCAATAAATAGTGCTTCAAGAATTCAATCTGTTGCAAGACCAAATTCATGTTATGTCTCAAAAACAATAGTAGATAGAGCCAATAGTTCATTTGAATTTAGTGAAATTGGTGAGTTTGATCTTAAAGGAATTACAGATAAAATTAAAATATTTTCACTAAATGAAAAGAAGAATATTTACAATTTGGAAAAGATTGGGGAATTTTACTTTCCACGAAAAGAAGAGATCGAAATAATTAAATATCTTTCTAATAATAAAAAAGTCAAAATAGCAATTAAAGGTGCTCAAGGTTCAGGTAAGACTTTAATTGCAGCTAAGATATCTGAATATTTAAATAAATTATATAAATTAAAAGCGATATATGTTTATTTGAATGATTGGGAAAGATCCATAAACGAATTTTCACAGAAGATAAATTTTCTAGTTGATAGTTTTAGTAATAATAAAGAAAATTTATTAGATCAACTTTTGATTATAGATAACCTAAATTGTCTTAACATAAATAAAGATATTTTTGATTTTATAAGTAAAATTTGCGAAAATTATCCACTAATTTTAGTATATACAGATGATAATTTTGTAATTGATAATTTAGAGACATTTTTAATAAAAACAGATTTTGCAATTTTCACTATTGGTAAATTATCTTTCCAAGAATTTGATGAATTCCTTCAATCTTATTTTGAAAAACCTGTTTCTGTTACATTTCAATTAAAGCTGTATGATTTATCTGAAGGTTATATAGGTCGAGCCTGTACTATTTTATCTCTATTGAAAAATGAGCTTTCATTAAATAATGAGCAGATAATAAATACCGATTTTGAAGAGATATTTTCAAGAAAAGAAGATCTACTTGAACATTGCTACAGGATTAATGGAATAGATGATAAAATGCAGGTGCTTCTTTCAATACTAGCATTCTCTTATCAGCCCTTATCTTATGAAATTTTAAAAGAAATATCTTACAAAATCAATTATGAATTTCTTGAAGAATCGATTGAGATATCTAAAAATAAAGGTTGGCTTATATTTAATGAAGGATTTTATAAAATTTCAAATGAATATTTAAGACAATTTATAATAAACTCTACTTCCAAGCAACTTAAAAAAACTATAATAAATATGCTATTAAAAATATCTGATAATATTACAGAAAAACTTTCTTATATTTTAATGTCCGATAGTGAAGATCTTATGTTAGAGGATGAAGACACATTTTTAACTTCCTGCATTGTAAAATTAGAAATTGAATCAATTGAGAATAAACTATTTTTGATAAAGAAGATAATAAAAAAATTGGATATAAACTTCTTTAATAAATTATTAAAAATTATTTTACTTGATAAAAATATTATCCATTATCTTTTTAACATTTTAAAAAAAGAAGAGTTAGAAAGAATCATTAAAAATTGCGAAGATCTGAATAATATTAAACAAATAAAATCTATTCTTTCAATAATTTACCCCGATAAGCCCTTGGAAAAAAATGATTTTACCACAATTACACTTGATTCATCTAATTCTTTTTATGGTTATTTAATAAAATTACTCTTATATCCAAAATCCTTTATAAACAATTTTGAAGAATATGGCAATATCATTAGCTTTATTAAACCTATTTCTGAAATTAAAAAAGATTATAATTATATATTCTATTTTCCTTATTATGAAAAAGAAGGAAATGATAAAGAAATAAGTGATAATATTATAAAAAAATTAAATGATCTTTTTATTGAAGACCTTGAATTGTATGAGAAACTTGAACAAATATATTTTAATCCGACATATCTTTCGATCAATAAAACCCAGCTTTTTTTTGTACTTATAGAAAACATATCTTTACTTATATATTTTAAGAAGAAGCCAATAAATTTAATAAACAGAATGTTAAAATTATGTGAGAAAATAGTATTAGAGTTGGATATTCCTTTATTAACAGAATATTATTATGGGTTATTTTTTTATGCCAACTTTATCTTATCTAATTTTCAATATTATGGAATACCTAAAAAAATGGATTTTAATTTATTGCCTCAATTAAAACAGATAAATGAAATAATTTACCATATTTTTTCTTTTTCATTCGACTATAAGGATGATATTTTCCTGGAAAATAAGTTTTTAAAAACATCAGTATTTAATGCATGTAATTTATTCTTAAACCCACCATATTATATTCCAATTATTTTATCCTGTTGGTACTTAAATATAATAAAAGATGAAGAAGACAGTGATTTTATTTCTATTAAAAAGGAAATTAGTTCTAAATTAAAAAATTCTAAAAAACTTATAGATGAGTATAGTTTAAAAAACAATCAAATAAAGGATTTTACTAAAATAGCACTGAGTTTTATTTAGTAGAAAAAAGGATTATTTTCTCAAGATTTATACGACTAAAAAGGGCTTTCCTGACCCAATTATTAAAATCAGTTGGTCGATCGTTTTTAAATTTAAATCTTACCTGATAATAATTATTTTTATAATTAATTTCTGTACCTTCTTCTAAAAGTTTTAAATATAGCATATTTAAAAGAGTTTCTTCATCATATTTACTAAAATCTTTTGATATAAATTTATTCCAATCTATTTCATAATTTTTTTCTATTTTTATTAATGGTAACTTTGTACTAATTTTATTATCATCAACTACTTTTAATTTTATTATGTCTTTAAATTCATAAAATTGATCTGCAAATTTTTTATAATGTTTTTCAGAAATTTCATTTTTGAAATTTTCTCTAAAAAACAAAATAATAGTTAAAAATTTTGGATTTTTTATTAAATCAATTTTGTACTTAAGACAAAGTGAGAATAAGGATATAAGTCTTAAAGAATAAATAGGATAATTAAGTAACTTTTTAAGAAATAATTTTGAATCAAATTTCTTTTTCCTGAAAATTGTAAGATATAAAATATAATAAAGATAATAATAACTATCAGGCAATTGAGTAATTATTTTTTCAAAATAAAGAAAATAGTAATAAGCTTCATTCTTTGTTCTTTCCAAACTAAAGATTATAGCATAATTTAATGTATGCAAAAGCGTGAAATAATCTTTTATAGACATTCTATATTTAATTGCAGCTTTTAAAAGTGAATGGCCCAAAGAGTATCTTCCCTGTCTTATATAAGAAAGGCCTAAAACAGAATAAAATTGATTTAGTACTATTGGATCATCGATTTTTTTATATAATTTTTCAATCATAAAAAAGTATTTATTTGCCTTTTCTATTTCACCAAGTTCATAAAAGGAAATCGATATGTTTTTTTGAAATTTTACGAAAAGATTTACATCAGGATTTGAAAGACTTTCCATAAAGGCTCTTAAAAAATGCCTTTGAGATTTTGTAAATAAACCAAAATGATAGTAAAGATTTCCTATTAAGTTATGAAGTTCAGCAAAAGAAGAATGGTAAGATTTCAAAAATTCTTTATTTTTAAAAATATATTCTAAACCAGTTTTAAAAATCTTTACTAAGTTTAAAATATCTATTTCATTTAAAGATGATATATATTTTCTACAAATAGAAACAATTATTTTGATTACACGCGCAGGTTCAATTTTTTCATTTAAAATAATTCGTAATTGCTGCTCATCTTCAATATTCTCTTTTAATAAACTACTTATTGCAATTCCTATTTCTTTCAATTTTAATAAATCACTGCTATCTGCTTTTTGCGATAAGTTAGAGTAAAAATTTTCTATTAGTAATTCACATTTATTTAGTCTTGCACTTTTATATAGTATCTGACAATAATAATTATAAAGTAAGACAAGAGAGTTATTATCTTTATATTTAATTGCATATTCAAGTGCTTTTTTGAAAAAATAATCTAGATCTTCCAAAAGATTTAATTTTTGCTGATACTCTATTATTAATAATAGAATTTTCAAATTATCTTTATCTTCAAGATAATTTTTATTTTCTTCGTATAAACCTATTAAGTATTTATAAGCATTTTCTATATTTCTGGATGCCAGATCTTTTGTAAAATCAATTATACTTTGTATATCTAATTCACTCATTTTTTTAAATCAAAAATATTTACCAATAATGAAAAAATATAAAATAGCACTCAAAAACATTAATAAAAATTTAATAATATTTAATAATAATCAAATTACTAGAGGTAGTGTTTCAATATATAAATTTAATAAAAAATCAATAATATTTAATAATAATCAGGTTTACTTAAACCTTCTAACTTATAATTTTCAAAATATATAGAAGTTGCATTAAGGAAGAAAAATGGATCAAAAAAGAGACATAAGTAAATATCTTATCACTTTTAAAAATTAAAAAGAATATAATTAAAACGACACTTATCAAAGAACAGATGGTTAAGATATTAGGAAAATGTTTTATAATATTAAATAATACTCCAAGAATTACAATCTGAATCAATAAAATAATTGATAGGAAAAATTTATCTTTTTTATGTTTATAAAAGATTATTCCAAAAATAGAGAATAAAATAATAATAATTGAAGATAAAAAATCTACTTTTAAAGGTAAACTAAAATATTCACTCATTTTTTCCCTCCGAATTTAGTAAATTTGATTCTATTAAATCCATAAAAATATTATGTATATCATAATATGAATTAAAAATAAATAATTTTTGCTTTATATTAACAAAACTATCTTCTTTTTCAATATTATTAGAATACAATTTACTTATACTTGATGAATTTAAAAAGTAAAAGGAATTTATCTTATCTTCAAGTTTATTAAAGTCGTCTACTAGAAGTTTAGAAATAATATAATTTTTAAAATTTAAAAATAATTCATCATTTTTTTCTGAGATAAATAAAAAAGGAGTAATATTAAAATGGCAGGATGTCATAACATCAGAATAAGCATCTCCAATATGACTTAAAATTTTTAAATTTTCAGATCTAGCAAATTCTATTGCCTTTTGCATCAATTCATTCCTGGTATTTTCTTTTGAATTAAATGATAAAAAAGAAAAATATTTTATAAGATTTGCTTTTTGCAGCTTATAAATCCCTGTCTCAAAATAATTACCCGAAACAATAACTAATAAAAATCCAGATTTTTTAAGTAACGATAAAAATTCATGCGCTTTATCATATACAAACCAGTTTTCTGGGTTAGATTCTTTTTTTAAAAAAAATAAATAGTTTTTTATAAATTTCTTTTCATTTTCATAATTAAATTCTAATCCATAATTATTACAAAGGGTTTTAAAAATTTGTAAATCAACTCCTCCTTTAAATATTGGTTCATCAATATAATCAAGGTTAAATGTCTTTTTAAATGCCTTTATATATGCTTGCTTTGCCTCAGATTGAGTTGAAATTAAGGTTCCATCAAGATCAAAAGTAATAATCCCTTTATTCTTCATCTTTTTAATGTAATAAATAAAATTTTTATTTTTTCAATTATTAATTAAAGATATTGAATTTCTACAAAATTAAATTACTTTATTAAAACAAATTTTGATGAAATAAGAGTATTTTAGTAAGGATATTATATGGAGTCAAATCCAATAAAGATAATAT
>ERZ795050.1739-NODE-1739-length-26804-cov-6.346480_pt1 | contig 26804 bp, 35 predicted proteins | sample MGYA00375134_ERZ795050 | MGnify/ENA primary metagenome ERZ795050 (study PRJEB30179, sample SAMN05720221) | activated sludge metagenome | isolation source: Anaerobic digester | place: Japan | collected 2015-05-26 ... | reverse complement strand
GAAACGCGATGGGCAAGCCCATCAAGACCGAACTGAAGGCGTTCTTCCAGCTTTCATCGGAGGAGGGGAGATAAAAAAACCGTTGATCGTGTCTCTCCAATGCAACGCCATCCATTCATCAGTAGCGTTCATGTGCAAAGCAGTCGGACACTATTTCATGTCAGGGAGCGAAATTTCCGTCTCCTCGGAATCCGTCATCTTCCTGATGCCGGCAAAAAGATCCAGGATGAACGGGGTGTCCGGCAGTTCTTTTTGCAGTCGGCCGATCAGGTTGCGGGAAACCGCGATCTGCCGGGATGAAAAGAAATTGAAATCGTAAAACCAGAAAGCGAGCATCAGCAAAAAGTCCGCAACCGTTTCCAGACGGCTTGTAGAGATGGACCTGTGTTTTTGAAATTCCTCCACGACGGAGGGCGTCAGTTCCCGGTCTGTCCGGATATGGGGCAGCATGCCGGGGAGATCACGAAATCCGTCGCGGGCGACGGATTGCAAAACCAGATCCATGATATCCAGTTTGTCCGCGTCCCGAATGATATTCAGCAGCTGCCGGGCTTTTTCGGGAAGGTCCGCGGGCAGGTCGTCCGTTTTCCGGTTGTGATATTCGACGGCGCAGGAAACACGCTCCCACTCATCTTCGTTCATCCGGGACGGCACGCCTTCGGCTTTCAGCGTCATCCGTCCAGCCAGGCCGTGGTCCAGCGTATCCGCGTCCCGGAAAGAGCCGAAGCGGCTGTATTGCGGAAACCGTCCGATATCGTGAACCAGTCCGCAGATTTCCGCGAGCTGAATTTCCGGCTCGTCGAGTTTTAAGCCGAGGGCGATCAGGCGGGCGTTCTCCGCGACTCGCCGGCTGTGGCGATACTTGAGCTCCAGCGCGGGGGTCAGCAACCCTTCCGCGTCGCGGTATTGCGCAGTATATCGCTCGAACCATTCGATCAAATGCCGGGCGTTGGGAGTCATATCTCTCCTGTGTTCCGAAAGGAGGAAAAGATCATTTTTCCTTTCCAACGGCGTAGTCCCGCAGGGCTTTGTGAAACGTATTGGCGGCCAGCAGGGCGCAATGTTCCGAATCTTCGGGCATGCCGCCCAGGTGTTCCAGGATGGAACTCTGATTGATTTTCAGACACTCCCGAACCGTTTTCCCTTTGGCCATGACCGCGGCGGCCGTGCCCGCCGCATGGGACGTCATGCAGCCGTCCGTTGTATAGGAAATGTCATCAATTTTATCGTTTCGAATCCTGAGAAACATTTCCATTGTGTCGCCGCAGGGGCCCTTGATTTTGGCGTAGCCGTAGGGCTTGTCGAGGCTGCCGTAATTTCTGGGGTTGTTCCCGTAATCCACAACCTTTTCGGAAAGACCGCCCGTGATTTTTTCCATGAGCAGGTTGATCATTTCCTGTTTGATATGCTCATCGCTCTTTTGTTCCTCTGCCATTTTACAACTCCTTCATCATCTTTTTCTCTATCCGGAAACGGGGCTTGAAATTTTCTCCGGCGTCGGCGCTTACAGTATCTTTTTCCCTGCGTCAGGGCCGCTTTTGAGAAGATAGACGTCGGTTATCTTTCCCACGACAGCGGACTTGGGACGGAGCGTCTCTTTGATGCCGCGGACCCATTCGACATCCTGCCGGAAAATTTCGTCGTCCGTATGGATAGTAATATCCGCCTTGATCTGAAAGCCGCCTTTCTCTCCCCACCAGACCAGCGCGATTTTAGGGTTCTCTCGCAGATTGGCGAGTGTCTTTTTGAAGAACTGGTCGGAGATAAGGAGCGTTTCATCATCCAGGAACTTGAAGGCGCCGATGGGGACGACATTGGGCGCTCCATCCTGTGACGATGTTGCGAGAAAAGCGATTTTTGTTCCTTTCAGGCTTTCCTTGATTTCCTCTGTTACTTTTACCATGGCAATATCCTCCAGCATTGTTTTACGGTGCTTCGTCGATTAACGGAAACGCTTGTTTTCATAGCACTGATTTGAACAAAAGCAAGTCATGATTTGCCGCAATGATGTTGGAGTGACCATCGAAGATGGATATCCGGTAAATCGATTCAGGCACATGGAAAAAGCAGTCCGTTTGCATTTGCAGAGGCAACTTGGTACAATGCTAAAAAAATTCGGTATGTTTTTTCAAATCCCGGGGCGGACGATGCAAAAAAAATTCGAAAAACAACCATTTGGCGGCGAAAAGCCTACTGAAGTCTGCCTGGATGATTCCTTCTCGGATTTCCCCGACAAGCCGCTGGGCGGCGGCTGAAGTGCCTCGATCAGCGGGGAAACGGTCCGTTTCCCGGGAAACATCTTCGAAAAAGTTAAAATCGCCATCCAAAAGCTTACCGGCCGTTGAACCGGCAGTACCCGATAAATGTCAAAGACGTCATCGCGGACTTGCTCCAGTCGTTTAGGTCGGCCGGAGCGGGAAACGGCATTTAGTGCCTCTTTTGATCCGCTCCGTTGTCCGGTTCCGAAATGTCTTTTTACTTGATCATGCGGTCGATTTCCCCGATCAGCGTTTGAGTCTGATTCGGGAGCAGCGCGAAACCCATGTCTTTTCTGTAAAGGATGTTCATTTGTTTATCAACCACCAGATAAACCCTGCGCGACAGTGGCAGTAGCGCGTGGTCCGCATCGAACATTCTGGCGATTTTGCCTTTTTCATCGACAAGCAGGGTCATATTGTGCAGCCCGTGTTTGGCGATGAATTTCCGGTGCGATTCGGCTGAATCCCGGGACAAGCCGAGGATTTTGATTTTTCGCGATTCGTATTGGTTTATGTTTTGTTGAAACTCAACAAATTGGCGAATTCACTCTTTTGTATCGTCTTTGGGGTAAAAGGCGAGCACGACGGCGCGATGATCCTGGAGCGCGTCGCTCAGTTTCCAGAGTTTGCCGTCCTGATCAGGCAGCGTAAAATCGGCAGCGGTTTGATCGGACATGGAAGACGCGTCTTTCACGTCCGCCGATGCGCAGGACCACAAAGTGAAAATCATGAGTAAAACGAAAATAATCTTTCTGAATCGCATAAGATCCTCCCGGCAATGTGTTGGATGCAACCGGCGGGCGGCGCGATCGAACCACCCGCCGGTTATTTGTTAGGGTAGGTTAATCATCAAACGCCATTTTTGTTTTCCAGACTTCCCAGACCTTTCCCACCAGATCGGGACCGGGCTTGAGGGTGGGTTTGCCGGGCTTCCATCCGGAAGGCGTGGCCTCGGCGCCCTTGGTTTTGCGGACATGCTGGAAGGCCTGAATCTGCCGGATACTTTCCATCACGTTTCTTCCCACCGGCGGGGTGAGCACTTCAACCCCCTGAATGATTCCGTCGGGATCAATGATAAACCGGCCGCGGGCTTCCACACCCGCATCTTCCAGATAGACGCCGAAGAGGCTGCCCACTTTGCCTCCGCCATCGGAGAGCATGGGGAAGGGGATACCGCCTTTCACCATTTTGGACAGTTCATGGTCATCCCACATCTTGTGGACAAAGACGCTGTCCACGCTCATGGAAAGAACTTCGACGCCCAGTTTTTTGAATTCGGGATATTTCTCGGCGACCGCCGAGATTTCAGTGGCTCAAACAAACGTAAAATCTCCGGGATAAAAGCACAACACCACCCACTTGCCAAGATACTCGGAAAGCTGAACATTCATGAATTTGCCCTTTAAATACGCGGGTGCCGTGAAGTCCGGCGCTTTCTTGCCGACGGTAACCATGCTTTTCACCTCCTTGACGGTTGGCTGTTGAGATGTTTCTTTTTTCGCTTCGGGTTTTTCTCCGACCGGTCCGCCCGTGGGACGGGCGCATCCGGCCTTGATTTCCTCAGCCATACATTTGTTCCTCCTTATCTTTTCTTTCCTATCGCATAGTTTCGCAGGGCTTTGTGAAATGTGTTGGCGGCCAAAAGCGCGCAGTGTCGCGAATCTTCAGGCATCCCACCCAGATGTTCTAAAATGGCGCTCTGGTTGATTTTAATGCACTCTCGAACCGGCCTGCCCTTGGCCATGACGGTGGCGGCCGTTCCTGCGGCATGGGAGGTTATGCAGCCGTCCGTCGTGTAAGTAACATCATCGATTTTATCATTTTTCACTTTCAGGAACATTTCCATCGTGTCCCCGCAGGGGCCTTTGATTTTGGCGTACCCGTCGGGTTTGTCCAGGCATCCATAATTTCTCGGATGGGTTCCGTAATCGACAACCTTTTCGGAAAGACCACCCGTGATCTTTTCCATGAGCAGATCGATCATTTCTTTTTTGATTTGTTCATCATCCATTAAACAACTCCTCTTACAAATAACTACAGGCGTTCATAAACATTATCGATCCTTCTTCCCTGCGGGCTTTTTACCCAGGGCCGCTTCTTCAACATCGTGCAACAAAACCTTCAAATCCAGAGAAAATCTGGACGCAATGTCTTCGAGCGTGTCAAAAAGGCAGGTGCAGCACAGACATACACCCGCCTTTTCATCATAACGGTGGAACACCGCCTCTGTCGTCGGCCAGCGAGACACAATATCGAGTATAATTGTGCCGGGGGCGATGATGATTTCAGCTTCGGAATTCTTTGTCATCTATTTTTCTCTTGGATACGGCCAGGCCATGATGCCGCCTTCCATGACCTTGACATTTTTCCAGCCGTTGCCTTCCAGTGCCAGAGCCGCTTCGTAGCCGCGCAGGGATATTTTACAGTAGCATACGATTTCCCGGTTTTTGTCTTCGGGCAGTTCCTTGAGGCGCTTGCGGATCGCACCCAGCGGGATCAGCGTCTCGCCGATGCCCAGGCGCATTTCCTCGAATTCCTCCGGACCTCGTGTATCAATGATGAACGGCTTTTCACCCGCTTTGAGCTTGTCATGAACTTCCTTGCAGCTAATGCCTTTGAGACGTCCTTTCATTTTGTTCTGCATCAGGTGTGCCGTGGCGATGCAGTGATCGATCGCCAGCGAGAAGGGTGGAGCGTAAGGCAAATCCGCGTTTATGAGATCTTCGACAGTCAGCTTTCCTTGGATGGCCATCGCCCACTGCGCGATCTGCTTGGCAACATTTCCGGGACCGATGCACTGAGCACCCAGAATCCGGCCGGTATTTTTGTCGGCCATTAATTTTGTCACCAGAAGCTTTCCCTCCATGAAGCCCGGCTTATCGGGGCTGGCGTTGATGACGGTGACGATATCGGTCATTCCCATGCGTTTGGCCGCCGTTGCCGAAAGCCCCGTGGAGCCTGCCGCATAGTCGAAAACTTTGCAGATGCCGGTCTGGATGGTACCCGGAAACGTCACGCAGTTGGTCGAAGCGGCATTTTCTCCTGCCACGCGGCCCTGAAGGTTGGCTAGATCGCCGTAGGGTGCATGCACTTTTTTACCCGTAATGCGGTTGACGGTTTCCACGCAGTCGCCCACGGCGTAAATGTCCGGATCGGAGGTCTGCATGTACTCATTGACGTGAATTCCGCCCAATTCGCCGATTTTCAGGCCCGCCTCTTTGGCCAGCTTGACATTGGGGCGCACACCGATAGCCACGACCGCCAGTTCGCACGGCAGTTCGGTGCCGTTTTGCAGCTTGACGCCCGCGAGTCTGCCGTCTTCGCCCAGAAATGCGGCGATGCCGTTGTCCGTGATCACATTGGCACCCTTGCTTTTCACATGGTTTTCCACCAGCTTGGCCAGCTCCCAGTCCAGAAAGGTCAGAAGCTGCGGCAGAAGCTCAATCACGTTGATTTCAATGCCCGCGAGCTGCAGCGCTTCACAGGTCTCGATGCCGATCAGGCCTCCGCCGATGACAACCGCTTTCTTGATTTTGCCCTCGTCGCGAATCTTGCGCAGAAAATCCGCGTCTTTCATCGATTGCAGCGTGGTGATTCCCTGAAGATCCACTCCCGGAACCGGCGGCATCCGCGGAACGGATCCGGTCGCGATGATGGCCTTGTCATAAGGCAATACGCCGCCTTCACCGCTGACCAGATTTTTGAACGATACGGTTTTGTTTTTGCGGTCGATTGCCGTGACTTCGGTATTGACCCGCGCCTCGATGTCCTTGGCGTTGAGATAAAACATGGGGTTTCGCACTACGCCTGCCGGCGTGCACAAAAGCTGGTTGCGGTCATTGAAAAAGCCGCCCACATAATACGGGTAGCCGCAGGAAGCCATCGAAAGATCCGCGTCTTTTTGCAGAATAATGATTTCGGCGTCGTTGTCGATCCGGCGTGCTTTGGCCGCCGCTTTAGGGCCGGCGGCCGATCCGCCGATAACGATGATTCTCTTTCGGTTTGCCATGGAGTCCTCCTGTGGTTGGAAATCAATAAACTTTTTTCAAATGATTTTGGTGAATGATTCAAATTTCTTGAAAATCAGTTAACAGATAGAGGAAGCCGCCGCATTGATCTAGACAATGATCCGGACGTTTATAAAAACCATTCCGGTTCCCGGCGTGGGGAAGCAAAGGCAACCTCTAATTCCTGTTTGTGCCACAGGTAATTTTCGTCATCAAAATACTTTGCCTCCACCGGACAGTTTTTAATGCAGGCGCAGCATTTGATGCAGATCCCTGTGATGATGGATTCATCATTTACATCAACGGAACCCATGGGACAAAGACTGGCGCAGAGTCCGCAATGAATGCAGTCGTCGCTGGTTTTGGGGACCACCTTGAGGATGGAGGCGGGATTGCCGTCCTTGTCTTTGGGCCGATAATAGGGCCGGTAAGGTTTTTTCCCCGGAACGGATACGGTTTCCATAGCGTTTTGAGAAGCCGTAAGCTTTTGATGAATCATCTTGGCAAACTCCATGACGCGCAACATATCCTGCGCATCCGGTCTGTTCCCCCCCAGAATTCTGGAGAAGGAATGCTCGCCGATAAAAGCGCCTGCGGCAATCACGTTGAAGCCTCTTGATTCCAGAATATCCCGCCACTCCATCAGTGCATCGTCATAATGGCGGTTTCCGTAAACCACCACGGCAACGGCCATGGCCCCGTTCCCTTCCACGGCATTGAGATATTTTAACAACACATTGGGAACCCTGCCCGCATAAACGGGCAGGCCCGCTATGACAATGTCGTTTTCAGCGAAAGACGCGGGCTCTTTTCTGGCATCCGGCAATGTAAAATCAACGTTCACAACTCGGCCGTCGACGAAACTTTCCGCGAGCTTTCCGGCAATGCCGGTCGCAATTTTCTTTGTCGTTTCCGTCGCGCTGAAATAAAAAGTTTTAACGGAATAATTCATCATCGCATTACCATGGTCGGGTTGTTCATGTTTTTACTTGGCCGGCCTCATGTTTTCCGGCATTTGGACGACGACGACTTCTCCCTGCGCGCAGACCTTTCCTTCGGCCAGCAGACGCGCCTCAACAACAACCCGGCGGCCTTTGATCATTTTGATTTTTCCCCGGACTTCAAGAGGAATTCCTATCGGCGTGGGCAGCAGATAGTCCACATGCAGGGAAGCGGTCACAAAACGAATCGGCGGATCGGAGCCCATTTCCCGGTTTTCCTCGCGGTATTTTGCCGCCGACGCGGTGCCGGTGGAGTGGCAGTCGATGAGCGAGGCAATGAGTCCGCCGTAAACAAATCCGGGAATGGCGGTGTGGTAGTCCCGGGGCGTATAAACGCAGACGGATTCCTCTCCATCCCAGTAGCTTTTGATTTGCAGTCCCTTTTCATTGCGGCTGCCGCACCCGTAGCAGTGACTCAGATCGTCCGGGTAATAGTCCTGAAATGCTTTTTGCGTCATGAAAGCTCCTTTTTAAACAAACGTCAACTTTGTTCCCGCCATGTTCAAAATGAACTGCTGCGGCATCTGTTTTTCCATCTCCATAATCGCTTTTCTTCCGGTGCAGTGGGTGGGAATGATGTACGCCGGATTCATCTTCTGAAGTTCCCGGGCCGTCCGGTCGATCAGGGGTTCGAAAAACGGGCCGGAGAGATGGAATCCTCCCATGACGGCGTGAATCCGGTCGATGCCGGTGGCCTTCACGGCGTAGTGAACGGTGTTGACGATTCCCGCATGCGCGCAGCCGGATAAAATGACCAGTCCCTTGTCTTTCAGATGCATGACGATGGAGGAATCGTCTTCGATGGCGTCCCAGCTTTCTTTGCCGTCTTTCATGCTGTGTGGAAGCGGCCAGCCTTTTTCGAAATCCGTGGTGTGCGGAATGCCGCCCAGAAAGAGAACGGTTCCGTCCAGCATCGGATACGGCCCCTCCGCTTCAATGACGGTGAGCCCCGCCTGCCGGACCATGTCGCGCGTAAATTGCGGAAAGTAGATCTTAAATTCTTCGCTGAATTTAAGATACCGCGGCGACTGGAAAGCGGCCGGGTGTACGACCAGCGGAAGGCCGGGCCAGCCGATCCTTTTGGTCAGTTCGGCCATGCCGCCGGTATGATCGCTGTGGCCGTGTGAAAGCGCAGCAACTTCCACGTCTTTGAGATCGACGCCCAGGGTTTGCGCGTTTTGCGCCGCGCCGTTTTCAGAGAAGCCGAAATCAAAAAGCATCGTTCTTGTTTTGCCTTCCGACGTGACTTTGACCAGCGCGGAGAAGCCGTGCTCCGCCCCGACGGAGGCTTTGATTTCGCCGTCCTTTAAAGGAGCGGCCCGGGTGACGACGGCATTGTTGTCCATCGCCGTCATCTCGATGTAGTTGTCCTGCAGGGTTAGGATTTCGACTTTTTCCACAACCTTCAATGCTGCATCCGCCATAACTTTACCCCTCCTTTTATTTGAGGCAAACCGGATTCGTCCCGGTGCACCGGATGAAAAATTTCCATCCCGCGCTCCGCGTTATTTTTTGTCGTTCTCCGGCGCCCCTGATTTGACATCGTCGATTCCCTTCCGCCTATGCCGGTGTCACTCAGTGGTCGCAGACGTTTTCTCCGACCTGCAGCGTGCCCGCGAAATAATCCGTAATGATTCTTTCCGGCGTCTCGGCCGGCGCGCCCACGACCACCTGAATGCCCTGTTGGGCGAATAGCTGCTGGGCGCGCTGTCCCATGCCTCCGGCAATAATCACGGTCGCGCCTCGTTCGGCTAGCCACGGGGGCAAAAGCCCGGGTTGATGAGGCGGAGCGGCGATTTCTTCCTGTTTGACAATTTTTTTGGTCTGCAGGTCCACGTCCACCAGCGCAAAGCTCGCGCAATGGCCGAAATGCATCGACAGTTTTCCTTCCGCTAACGGTATGGCGATTTTCATGGTGTTTTCTCCTTATGAATTTAATTTTGTTGTTTTATCGAGATCCGCAATCTGGTCAATAATATCCTGCATGATCTTTCCTGTCGTTGTTTCAGACGAGTGATAAATGAACACTTTGCCACTATCACCGGATTGGGCGAGGGCCGGATCCATCGGGATTGCCCCCAGGAAAGGCACTTTCATATCCAAGGCAATCTTTTTCCCGCCGCCCTCGGGAAAAATCTGCGTGAGTTCGCCGCATTTGGGGCAGACAAACCCGCTCATGTTTTCCACCACGCCCAGAACCGGCACATGGACCTGCTGACAGAAACTGATGGATTTGCGCACGTCGATTGCCGCTACACGCTGCGGTGTGGTGACAATGACCGCACCATCAAGCGGCTGAATCAACTGGCACAGCGATAGAGGTTCGTCACCCGTGCCTGGAGGGGCGTCCACAATCAGATAATCCAGATCGCCCCAGTTAACGTCTGCTAAAAACTGTTTAATGACGCCCATCTTCATCGGGCCGCGCCAAATCACGGCGTGATCGGGATTTTGCAGCAAAAAGCCGATGGACATTACTTTAAGCCCGCCAAATTCCACCGGATGGAGTTCACCTTCGGTGCCCTTGAGGGTTTCATTTTCCAGCCCCAGCATGGTGGGCACGCTCGGGCCGTGAATATCGACATCCAGCAGTCCCACGCGTAGACCATTGAGCGCCAGCGCTGTGGCCAGATTGACCGCTACCGTGCTTTTGCCGACGCCGCCCTTGCCGGAGAGCACGACAATTTTATGACGGATGCGGCACAGCCTGGCCTGCAGACGCCGGCGATCCGCATACTCTTCCTGATTTTCATTTTTCCCCTGCTTTTTCGCCGAGCAGCTCTCCTCGCTGCACGAGTCACACGTTTTTTTGTCTTCCACTTTTTTTATTTTCCTCCTGTTTTCGTGTTTTCCAGAAAGGCAGCCGCCAGTGTATTGGCCGCCAGCAGCGCCCCGTTTGAAAGGCTTATATTTTTCCATATCCCGCGAATGTCGGAGGCGCTGGCGGCGTCTGTTTCCACAACCGTTTTTTGCAAAAGCTGAGCGCGGGTGACGGCGGAGTCATAACGAATGCGCCCGGCGATGGACGCCCCCGCCGATCTTGCTTTTTCTTCGATCCGCTCGGTCATATCGGGATTGATATCCCACTTGTTGACGCAGACGGCCGCGGGAATCTGAAAATGCCGGGCCAGTCCCAGCACCCTTTCAAGGTCATGTTCACCCGACACGGTCGGTTCGGTGACCGCCAAAACCTGCGAGGCTCCGGTAATCGAAGCGATGACGGGGCAACCGATGCCGGGAGGTCCGTCTACAATCACCCAGTCATAACCGTCTTTTTCAGCCAGTCGGCGCGCCTCCTGACGAACCGTGGAGACAAGCTTTCCGGAATTTTCTGCGGCGACGCCGAGGCGCGCGTGTACCATGGGTCCGAGGCGCGTTTTGGATACGAACCATTTACCACAGAGACTCTCGGGAAAGTCAATGGCTTTTTCGGGGCAAAATTGAACGCACACGCCGCAGCCTTCACAAGATACGGGATCGACAACCAGCAGTTTGTCGATGCCCTCCTTTTTTATCCGGATCGCTCCAAACCGACACAGGTCCCGGCAGATGCCGCAGCCGGTGCAGTCGATCTGCCGGATGATTGCTTCGTGGCCGCTCCGGAATTCGTGCTCCTCCCGGATTTCCGGCTCTAAAACCAGATGCAGATCCGCCGCATCCACGTCGCAGTCGCAGATGACCGGATGTCCGGCCAGAACAGCCAGTGATGCCGCCACGCTGGTTTTTCCCGTTCCTCCCTTGCCGCTGATGATCACTAGTTCTTTCATGATATTCGCTCCGCCGGAGTATAATAAATCTTTCCCCCGTTTCGTTTTGCCGTGACGGTTTTGTCGGCGAGTAGCCGTTCGATGCGCTTGGCTGCGTCATGCGGATGGAGATTGAGGCCCAGCGCCACGCCTTCCAGCGTGCAGGGCCGCCGGGCCAGTAAATTGCAAATATCCGCATCCGTTGCGCCTGACGTTGTCTCCGACGCGCTGACCGCCGGCGGCGCGTTCTCCAGGATTTCAACCGCGCCGGCAAAAAGTCCGGCCAGGATTTTCATTTGCTTCGGGTCCACGGCGCAGGCAAAATCCTCATGGGATGGTCGGTTGACGGTGTTGAGCTGAATTTTTTCCGCGGGGATTTTTTCAATCCATGCCGCGATTTTTTTTACTTCCGAAGCCAGGCCCGTGACGCCGGAAACCAGCAGAACTTCCAGCCACAAACGGCCTTCGTAGTGTTTTCCGAATTCAACGAGTCCTTCGGCCATCCTTTCAAAAACAATATCCCGGTGCGGGCGGTTGACATATTCAAACATGGCCGGGTCTCCCGCGTCGAGTGAAGGGACGACGAGATCCGCCCGGAAAAGTGCTTCGCGCACCTCCGGCAGCTCAAGCAAGGAGCCGTTGGTAATGACCGAAACGGGAATCTCCGTCATTTCCTTGATTTTGCGGATCAGTTCGCCCAGAGAAGCGTGCAGCGTCGGTTCGCCTGAACCGGCGAGCGTGATATAGTCGCAGGAAACACCGGCGGCCAGCTTTTCTTTCAGCTCGGAAAGAACGCCCTCCACGGGAACATAATCCTGCCTTTCAACGGTTTTATGCGTCGTGTTTCCCAACTGGCAGTAGATGCAGTCATAGGTGCAGGTTTTATACGGCACCAGGTCGATCCCCAGCGAACGTCCGAGTCTTCGGGACGGGACGGGGCCGTACAGATACTCAAATGGACCGGAAGGCATTTTTAATCTCCGCAAGGGGCTGATCCGCAGCGGCTTGCCGCGCCGCAGCAGGTTTTCCCCGTTTCTTCAAGTGAACAGCCCCCGGAAGCTTTTACATGGCCGGAGCCGCCCTTCATCATAAAACCGGTTCCTCCGCTTACCAACCGCTTGACGCTTCCTCCGCATTCGGGACATGCAGAAACCGGCGCCTCGTTCATACTCTGATGTCTTTCGAAATTCAGACCGCATCTGCTGCATTCATATTCATAGGTTGGCATAACTTTATTCTCCTTTACTCAATCGTTGCCGGATGGTCTCCCATAAGTTCTCAAAGAGCACCCGGTACTCGGGCAGTGCATCCACCATCAAAATCCCGCGCGAGTAAGCTTCCGCGATCCGCCGGTCGTCGGGAATCGTAAGCAGGATGGGGATGCCTTCTTTTTCGCAAAAATGCTGCACGCGATCGTCTCCACTGCCCATTCGGTTGACGATGACACCGAAGGGAAGGTCAAGCTCCCTCACCATGTCCACGGCCAGTGTCAGGTCATGCATGCCGAAAGGCGTGGGTTCGGTAACCAGAAGCACCATGTCCGTATCCCGGACGACGGCGATCACCGGGCATGACGTGCCGGGCGGAGCGTCCAGGATGGCGTCGGCCGCGGCGGGAAGTTCGGCTTTCACGGCGCGGATGAGCGGTGGGGCCAGCGCCACGCCAACGTCGAGTCTGCCCGTGACCAGTGTGATATGGTCTGCCCGTGATGTTTCCACTAGGCCGATTCGATGATCTTTTTCCGTAATGGCTTTGTGTGGGCAGACCAGCGTGCAGCCGCCGCAGCCGTGGCACATCTCCGGAAAAACAAGGGGGGGTGTACCGAAGGTCACGATCGCGGAGAATTGGCAGATTTTTGAGCATTCGCCGCAACCGTCGCAAAGGGACTCGTCAACTTCCGGAACTGGAATGCCGACGATTTTTTCGGCGGCCTTCGTTGTTTTCAAAAACAGATGTGCGTTGGGTTCTTCCACGTCGCAGTCGGCCAAAGCAATTTCACCGTCGAAGACACGTGCCAGATTGACACTGACGGTCGTTTTCCCTGTTCCGCCTTTTCCGGAGGCAACGGATATTCTCATACCGTTTCCTCCTTCTTAACCCATATCAGCGGGAAAATAATATCGCTGGTGCAGCAGGGAACCCAGACGGCCAAAAATAAAAAGGCGGCGATCAGAATGGTGGTGACGACGTCGATGGATGAACCCAGCGACATGGTGATATGAAAGATCGATGCCCAGGTGCTGAGCAGCACGTGCCCGGCATGTGGAATCTGGGTGTGGGAAACGATATAGCCCAGCCCGATGCCCGCAAACGCCAGCGGGTTGACCAGCCACCATTTTTCGATAAACCCGACATGCGCGCCCCGATTTGGCAGGTCCAGCAGCCATTCGCCGGCGAACGGAATGAGCGAGTCGCTCAGAGTGGCGATGCCGATGGATCCGACATAGCCGATCAGGAACACGCGCCAGACTCCGGCCTGGGAATGACGCCGGTACATGGCGGTGGTCACAAGCGCGCTCAGAAGCACGTGCAGCGGATGAAAAACCCAGAAGAGCGCGGCCGATACTTCGCCCGGGACTCGGAACTGATGGAAGGCGGCCATGAGGACGATGCCCGTCAGGGTTCCGAAGGCCGTAAAAGGCGCGTGCGCCCTTAGTTCAGCCGCGACAAAAGGGGTTTTCATGAAGCCTCCCCGGCCGGCGCGGTTTTGTTTCTCGCGAACCAGTTGGCTGCCACATAGGTTCCCGCGGTGAAGCCGGTATGCAGGCTGATCACCGGACACTTGGCCCGAAACAGGAAGAAAATATCGCGCGCCCTGTCAGACAGGCTTTCAAAATTTCCCTGGCCTTTGGCAATGACGAGGTCCGCCTCTTCAAAGCGGCGGCGAAATTCCGGACGGCAGTCTTCCAGCAGGGTTCCCGGAGCGTCCGAACCGTTGTCCATGACTTCCGCGATTTCTTCCATGCCCGCCGCTTTTGCGTCCAGAAGCGTTGCATCATTAATCACCGGAGCGCCGCGCACGGCCAGCGTTACCCGCGCTCCGGTGAATTGTTCGATCAACAGACGGTCAAAAAATATTTCTCCCGCGTTATCGGCGAGATAAAGAATGGTTTTTGCCTGTCGGGACGCTTTCTTCAACGCGTCCAAATCGCCGAAAACAGGCTGCATGGGCGCGCTTTGCAGCTCCGCGTAGATCTCTCCGAAACCCACGTTGTTTTTGGCGCCCAGATCGATGATGTTGCCCGTGATGGCATACCGCACCGCCATGGTCAGGGGATCATAGGAGGCTTCGATGCGCCGCCGGATGGAGGGGATCAGCCTGGCCGCCAGTTGATTGTGGCGGTCCTTGGAAGCCCGGTAGGGATCCTCCGTGGGCAGAAGGCTGCGCAGGTGTCTGTGAATCATTTGCGCGGCGGCCGGCGGCACCTGACGCAGGTCGATGTTTCCGAGCCGCTGCAGGACGCTGTGCATCAAAAGGTTCTGATCTTCCGCTGACGGAGCCGACAGGCGGACTGCGTCAGCGGCCTGGCGAATGAAGCAGGGAATGCAATCCAGGCACATGTTCATGATCGAAAACCTCTCTTCCCCCGGATCCGGGCTGTGGGTTCGTCCACCTCGTCCTGCCAGCCGTTTTTCTTAACGGCGTGCAGATCGAACTTTTCCGTGTAGGGCTTGATGTCCAGCAGCGGCGTACCGTCAAGGATATCCAGTCCATCGACATGCAGAATGTTGTCTTCCATTTTGATAAGCTCGACAACGCTCAAGCCGATGGGATTGGGGCGGCAAGGCGTGCGGGTTGAAAACACGCCTCTCTCCACATCCTGCAGGAAAGGCTTAACGGTTAACTTGACCTCGCGGCATTGGTGAAAATGATACAGCAGATAGAGATGCGAAAACCCTCCCAGATCTTTTAAGCCTTCGGCAAATTCGGGATACACCTCTACGTTCCCCTTGCAGCCTCTGGCATATACGGGCTGAATGGGGGTTTCCTCCGCGGCGGTATGTTCGCTGTGGATGACGCCGATCGGCCGGTACACTATCCGCGAATCCTTCATGCCCAGTGTCCTTCCACGTCGGCGGACGAAGCTTCCTGGAGCTTTCCGGCCCTGAACAGATCCAGCGCCATTTGTACGGTCGTGGCGGACGAATTGTAGATTTTGATGCCCGCCGCCTGAAGAACGCGAAAGGCTTTAGGACCGCAGTGTCCGCTGACCAGCGCCGACACGCCCAGGCGCGCGATATTTTGTGCGGACTGAATGCCCGCGCCCTGCGCTGCGTTCAGGTTCTGCCGGTTGTCCGCCAGAGTGAATGTGCCGGCGTCGAGGTCGTAAATCAAAAATTTCGGCGCGCGGCCGAAGCGACTGTCGAGCGGAGCCGATAAGTCATTACCGGCGGTAGTGAATGCGATTTTCATATTCTACCTTCTTTCCTCTGTCTACAATCTTGGACTCATCCTTCACTCCGTTTTGATGAAATCGGCAGCGGCGGCGCAAAGCGGCCTTTAAACGTCGCCGCCACCCTGACGTGGTGAGCAGTATCCACGCCGATTTCCGTTACGAACTACTGGCCTTGGATTGGGCCGTTCAGCTCATCCATTCGTTTTTTAATCGCATCCAATTCCGCCTGCAGGTATTCAGCCTGACTTCTCAAAACCTGCTGTTCAGTTTCCTGACTTGCCAAAGGCGCATTCCATCCGCCATACCATCCCCGGCCCGGCATGCCGCTTGCGTAAAAGCGGTTGCGCCGGCCAAAGCCGCCTGCGTGAAAGCCCCGTCGAAAGCCCGCGCCCCTTCCAAATCCCCTGCCGAACGCTCTTCCGGGACCTTTGTTTGCATAACCCGGCGCGGGATAGCCCGCGCAAAAACCGGCAGCTCTTCCTGTCATTGGGCCCATACCCATCGGGCCTGTTCCATCTCCTCTAGGCATAATCCTTTTCCTCCTTTCTTATTCTCTAAACATGGACGTGCCGCACTGAGGGCATTTGACCTGCGTACAGGGCACGCCTCGCTCGTGCGGCTGTGTGTGGCCGCATTGGGGGCAACGGCAGATTCCGACCGCTCCACCGGCTGACGGACCGCCCATGCGGCCTCGTCCGCCGCCTCCGCGTCCCTGGCCCATACCGCCTCCCTGGCCCTGGCCTCCACCCGTTCCTCTGCCTCCCTGATTTCTTCCGTTCATGGGTTTTCCTCCTTCCGGTTTTTACCGGTTTGTTGTCTCTTTGTTCATGGCCCTCGTTCCGGATGAGCGTCCGGTCAGAGCACGAAAACTGCCGCGGCCAGCACCGTCGTGTAGTCGGCGGTTTTCAGGACGGCAGACTGTGTTGTGTTCCGGGTTCCCACGATTTTCCCGCTGATTCTGAATAACTCTTTTTTTTCGTCCCAGCTTTCATCGACATCAAAGTCGATGCCCAGCGTGGAGGCAAGCATCGCCGCGGCCAGGTCTTCGGCGTAATCCCCCGTTTTCTTTTCCGTAAAGCCGAAGGCGTGATGCTCGCTGATGTAGCCGTAGGTTTTTTTATCTACGGGGATCGCGCAGCCGACCGCCGCTGAAATCAGCCTTTTGGGCTCGTTCGAGCAGCAGCGGCTCATCACGCAAAACGTGATCGCACCGGGTCGCAGCCTTTTCAGGCCCTCCGTCCGGGAAATAATTTTGCAGCCGGGCGGCATAATGCTGGAGACCTGCACCAGATTGCATTTTTCGATGCCCGCATTGCGCAGAGCGAGTTCAAAAGAGTGAAGCTGTTCGCGGTGCGTGCCGACGCCTTTGGTAAAGAACAGTTCTTTCGGGATGGATGAATTCAATTTTTTAATCTCCTTTTCCGCTGTGCTTTATCGTTCATGGCCGCCGGTTTGTCTCCAGCGGCAGCGCATGCCTCGTCCTCTGCCGTAACCGCCGTTTCCGCGGCCGTGGCAGCCCGGCAGGGAAAAAACAGCCTGCCCCAGCCGGTTGCTTTGATAGGCGGCCAGCACTTCTTCCACCGTGCCGCGAATAAATGGGTAAACCGCGATGCCCAGCGAGGCGATGGCCATCTGCATGGGGCGGGAGATCGCGCCGCAGATCAAAACGGTAACACCCTGGTCCCGAAGTCTTGCCGCGCGCCTGGCCGGATCCGTCGCGTCGATCCGCACCGTCGTCCGTTTGGTTCCGCTGGCGCCTTCCGTCTCCAGAATCAACAACTGATCCGACGAGTCAAAGACAGTTGAAATGCAATTTTTAAATACCGACAGGGCCAGCTTCATGCGTTCTCCTTGTTCCAGGCGATGGCCTAACCATACCCGGCATTTAACCATTGCAAAGCCGATGCCAGAGGAAAGGAAAAATCAAAAATAAAGCAATGACAAGCAGTTGGAAGAGAGTGCCCGGAAGGGTTCTGATGATGGGTTGTGCAGAAATGCAACATAGTTGCAGCAATGTTGCATGTATGCGACAAGCGATCGTTAATCGTTCGGGGAAAGTTTGAGCATTTTGATTTTTCGGTACAGGGTGCTTCGATGGATTCCCAGTTCCCGGGCGGTTTGGGGAAGGCTGCCGTTGTTTCGCCTGATGGCGTTTTGCAGATAGTTGGCCTCCAGATCCCGAAAAGAGACGGCGTTCTTTGCTGCCGGAGAATCGTTTGCCGTAAACAGGTAGTCGGGCAAATGCTTCTTTTCAATCCGGCCCTCCTTGCAGAGGATGAAGGCATGCTCGATCAGGTTGGCGAGCTCCCGAATGTTGCCAGGATAGCGATGCGCCATCAACAATGTCATTGCTTCGTCGCTGATCCCTTCGACGTTCTTTTTTTGCAGGATATTGAAGCGGCCGATCCAATGGTCGATCAGCAAAGGGAGGTCTTCCATCCGTTCGCGCAGCGGGGGGAGATGAATTTTAAAGACATTGATACGATAGAACAGGTCTTCGCGGAAGCGGTTCTGGTGGATCAGGTCTTCTAGGTTTTTGTTGGTGGCGGCGATGATGCGCACGTTATGCTCGACGCTACGGGTCGTTCCCAGCGGCTCATATGTCTTTTCCTGCAGGACGCGCAGCAGTTTCACCTGCATGGCGGGAGAGATATCGCCGATCTCGTCGAGAAACAGCGTGCCGTTTTCAGCCGCTCGGAAGCGTCCGACCTTGTCTTTTTTGGCGTCCGTGAATGCTCCGGCCTTGTAACCGAAAAGCTCGGACTCCAAAAGCGTGTCCGGAAGCGCGCTGCAGTTGACCGCAACGAAGGGCTGCCTTTTTCTGGGGCTGAGATTGTGAATGGCGCGGGCGACGAGCTCCTTGCCCGTACCGCTTTCACCTTCAATCAGGACGGTGCTGGGACTGGCGGCGATGTCGGGAAGGATGTCAAAGAGCTGGAGCATTCTGTGGTTCTTGGAAATGATATCTTCAAAAGAGTATTTTCCCTGAACGGCTTTGCGCAGATCTTCTTCGACGCTGATGTCCCGGAAGGTCTCCACGGCGCCAAGAAGTTTTCCCTTCCCGTCGCGAAGCAAGGCCGTAGAAATGCTGATCGGAAGTTTTCTGCCGTCCGCGTCGATGATGTTCACCCTCTTGTTAATAATGGGCTTTCCGGTCTTCATCGTCGTGCGCAAACAGCAATTTTTCTCGCAGATGTCCGCTTTCAGAACATCCTTGCATAACTGGCCGACCGCCTCCTCGCGGGAAACCCGGGTGATCTCCTGCGCGGCCCGGTTAAAAGAAGTGATCCTCCAATCCTGATTGATGGTAAAAACACCGTCTGCGATGGAATCCAGGATGATGTTTTGCCCGTCTTCGGAATCGGGAAGCAAAGGCTTTGGAATCCGCTGACTTTTCATACAGTAACCTTTTTAATAATCAATGCTGTTTTATGGGGCCGGGAACCTTTCCCCGGCCTCTGGGGGAGCTTTTGTTCAAGGTGACTTTTCCACCTTCAATTTGCAGCGCTTTTCCGTGGATCAGCACATCGGCAATCTTTCGATGTGCCGCATCGAGAATCCGGCCGAAAGTCTGGCGGGAGATGTTCATCTGCGCGGCCGCTTCTTCCTGATAGAGCCTCTCGTAATCCGCCAGGCGGATTGCCTCGAATTCGTCCAGATCCAAGAGGACTTCCTCAAGGTTCACGGCGGGAATTCCTCGCGGCTTGAAATAGTTTTTGTCCGGTGTTCCGCAGATTTGGCGCCTGCATTTGGGCCTGGGCATGTCCGTTTTTCTCCTTGAAGTCCATAATAAGCATATGCCCATAATATGTCAAGGTCAAAATTCCAAAATGATGGATGCAACGCAAAAAGGGGCTGTTCAAAGGAAGTTTTCATCGTGCAGAATCCAAACAAAAAAGGGAGAGTGTATGATGACGAATTCCTCTGGAAGGATCGACGAAATCAAATCTTATCGCTGGATCGCGCTGGCTTCCAGTCGGCCGGCTTTTGCCTGCCGGTTGCCCTGGCTGGTTGTGACGGATTTTTATTTTGTCGGTCTGCCCCGGTGAAATCATCGCGCTGGGCTGTTCCAATCCGGATGAATTTCTGAAGAGCATCAGGGAGCATTTCGGGATTCCCGTTCAAAAGGCATGACATGGGTTCTTGATCTTCCGGTCATTGGTCGCACATGACGCGATTTCGCCCCCAACGCTTTGCGCGGTACAGGGCTTGATCGGCGCGTGAGATCAGGGTGGTGAGATCTTCCCGGCTCTGATACTGTGTGACTCCCAGAGAAACGGTCACCCTGAAATCCGATTCCGATGCGATAAAAAGTTTTTTTTCAATGGCGGCGCGCACGCGTTCCGCGCAGAGCATCGCTCCTTCGAGATCCGTTTGCGTCATGACCATCAGAAATTCCTCTCCGCCGTAGCGGCCGCAAAAATCCGCACTGCGGAGGTTGTCCTGGATCATTTTCGAAACCGTCCGCAGCACCTCATCTCCCGTCTGGTGGCCATAGGTGTCGTTGACGGACTTGAAGTGGTCGATGTCCAGCATGGAGACGGAAAATTGGTAGTTGCCGCGGAATGCTCGTTTCATTTCATAGTCCAGCAGTTCGACCAGGTGGCGCCGGTTGTAGGCGCCGGTCAACTCGTCGTGGATGGACAGTTCCCGGATCACGGAGAGGGATTTCCCCAGTTTTTGACGCAGGGAGCTGATGTGTCCGCCGATCACGGAAAAAGCCGCCAGCACCAGAGCCAGAACAAACCACTGGAGATATTCAATCGTAAAATTGACTTTTTCCGGACGGAAATAGCGAAGCAGGGCAATGTCGATGCCGTAGGTCAGCAGCGTAAAAACACTAATCGATAAAAATCTGCGGGTGTTCAATCGATAAACGCCGAAGATGAGGATCATGACATAAACCAGCAGCATGGCGCCGCGGGACTCATTGGCGTAGTACATTCCATACATGGTCACCAGGATGCCGGCGAACATCTGGATGGAGGTCAGGCTGGGATCCGGCATCTTCCGGTTGAGGCCGGTTCGAAAAACGATGTAGAAGGAGATGTTGATGACGGGGATGATGATCAGAAATCCGGCGATAGCCCGCCACTCCATGACGTCGGCCAGGTAGGAGGCATAAGCCAGACCGAAGCACAGAAGATAGACGGAAAAGGCCATGAAAAATCTGCGTATGCGAATCGCCTGCTCCGGATCATTTTGGGGAAGAACAGGAAACAGGAGAATTCGTTTCACAATCGTTTGTTTTTCAGGCGACGGATTCCCGTTAGTCATGAGGTTCTTTTAATCCCGCTTTGGCGGGACGAGAGTTAATTCGCCGTAGCTCGCTGCGCGGCGGTTGATTTGGCATATCAATGGACGGTCACGAGGTTCAACGGTTTCACGGTTGCCGTCCGTCCGGGCAGCGTGCCTGCCTTACACATGGGCGTCCAGCCAGGATCGCAGATCATTCAGCACCCGGGCTCTGTCTTCGGGAAGCTCGTTATACACCTCATGCTTCAGGCCCTCGTACAGCTTGAATGTCTTGTCTTTTGCTCCGACCATTTCAAAGAGTTCCTTCTGCCCGGAAAAGGCGGTGTCCCGGGAGCCCAGTTGAATCAGAACGGGGATTTGAATCTTGCCGGAATTTTGAGCGCCGATGACCACATACCGGTTCATCTCATGGGCAAGCCGCGGGGTGATCACGTTGTAAACGAGGGGATCCTCTACATAAGCCCTGACGACCTCCGGGTCGCGGGAGATAAACTCCGGCGGAAGCGGCGACTTTACGTGAATCGACGGCAGCAGGCTGGAAAGGATTCCGGTTGCGGCAAGCAGGATCTTCGGGATGTCCGTTCCCGGCCGCGAGCCGGTGCCCGATAACACAAGCCCCCGGATGCCCTCCGCGCTTTGCTCGACAAAATTCATGGCGATGAGGCTTCCCATGGAATGGCCGAGGACAAAGCAGGGGAGGGTGGGAAATTTATTCCGGATCACATCGCGCTGAAACTGCCTTTCATCATCGATAAACTCCTGAAAACTCATGACGTGTCCGCGTTTTCCTTCGCTTTTGCCGTGTCCGCGGTGATCGGTGCCGAAAACCGCGTAGCCCGCCGGGAGAATCGCGTCCACCACATTTCCGTACCGGTCGATGTGCTCGGCATAGCCGTGAATCACGTGCACCACTGCTTTGATGCGGGTTGCATCGTCCGGCGTCCATCCCTTCCAGTAAATGGATGTTCCGTCCTGCGCCTTGAAATTTCCCGACTGTGTTTTCATGCGTTTGTCCTTTCGTTAGGATGTAGCAGGCCCTTGGGTTTGCCGTGTGCCTCACGACTTTTCGTTTTTATCCATGGGCATCGAATATAAACCAGGAACGGACCGGAAACAAGGAAAATGATTTCAGCGGTTCTTGCGTATTCGCGGAAGGGCCGGTTTATGCTTTTGCTCCTGTCCGAAGGACGCGACGGCGGCGATGATGGCCGCGCCGATTCCCGAGCCGTCCGACGTCGTACAAAGCGAAATCCGGTCGGCACGGCAAGCGAAGAACTCTTCCAGGACGCACCGCATGTTTTCCGGATAGCCGGGATATTTTTCAAAAAGGGACCCGTCGATGGCGATGGTATGCTTTTTTTCAAGATGTGCGTCCATCCAGGTAACCACGGCGGCCAGCGCCGCTCCGGCAATGCGGGCCGACCGTCTCGAGACGATCCGGCAGACGTGCGCGGCGGCGTCCCGGTCCCGATCGGAGACGTCCGGAATGCCGATGGCCGCGAAGAAATCTTCCCCCAGGGCGGACAAGGACATCTGCTCAGAGCTGACGGAGTGTTCGCGGGCCAGAACGGGCCGGTGCTTTTTGTCAAGCATGATTCCCCGGTCCGTCATATCCAGCAGGATCAGCCGGACCAGTTCGCCGATGTACATTCCGGACACCATCTTTTCCATGCGCTGGCGGCCGGGATTGAGGGTGATGCGATCCAGCGCCTCGTCGTAAGGATTGGTGACGAGCTTATCGAAATTGCCCCATTCCAGGTTTAGGATCATTTCCTTCCCCGGCTGTGGAAACCCGCCCTTTGCCAGTCGGCCGGTTTTTTCCGGATAGCAGGCGTTCGTGCCCGTCCCGAGGATGACGCCCATATCGCAGGAAGAATCGGCGTAGCTTTTGGTCGCCAGCGTTCCCACCGTGTCGTTGACCAGGGCCGTGACTGAAACCTCCTCGATGCGTTTGCGCCTGAGCGCTTCGGAAAGCAGGGCGACGACGTTTTGTCCCGCGACGCCCGCGGCGGTAAACCCTTTGGTCCAGTTTAAAAGAACCCCGGCGTTGACGGCGCTCTGCGCGACGGGGAAAGAAAAGGTGAACGCCAGATCCCGGTGGTCTTTGGGGTCGAGCCGGTGCTCTTCCAGAAAAAGAGCGACGCCCTCGGCCAGAAAATCGAAAAGCGCCTCCCCCGGTCCGCGCATGACGGTTTCCGGAACAGCCAGACGGTTCACGGCCGTGATTTCAGCCTTGCCCCGGCCGTCCAGACGGACCGCCAGGACGCGCAGGTTTGTGCCGCCCAGATCGAGCGCCAGAAATCGTCCCTGTTCCGCGCCCGTCGGACGGCCGACATAGGAGGGAAGCATTCGCAGAGAGCTGGTTTGCCCGTCCAGACCGCGTTTCATCTCCTCGTGAAAACGGGCGGCGGCGCCTTGTGCGTCCGCGGGAGAAAAGGAAAAAAGATCCTCCAGCTTTGATAAATATTTACGGGTTGTCTGATTCATACGTGGCACGCAAAAAACCCCGTGCTTTTTTGGCGAAAGCGGGCATCCGGAATCGGCGGCGCTCCGGCTTTTGCCGCGTTATATGCGGTACGGGGCGTTTTGGTTATGCCAGACGACAACGCAGTTTCGCCCCTTGTGTTTGGCTTCATAAAGCGCCTGATCCGCCCTTTCGAAAAGGTCAGTCGCGGAAATGGATTGGGTATGATCGGTGAAAGCCACACCGCCGCTGACCGTTATTCGGATTTTTCTCCGGCCGTTGCCAAACTCATGGCTCGCGCACAGAGAGACGATTCTTTCGGCCATGTGGAGCGCTTCCTCCACGCGGGCATCGGGCATGAGCAGGATGAACTCTTCTCCGCCGTAGCGGCTGATCAGTGTGGAGCCTTTGCGCACGTGGTCCAGCATGAGCGCGGCGAATTGGCGCAGAACTTCGTCGCCCGTCAGGTGGCCGAAAGAGTCATTGACGTTTTTGAACTGGTCCAGATCGAAAAGAATGAGAGACAGGTGTCCGCTGTTTCGCCGGAGCTTGGCGAGCTCTTCTTCCACCCGGATTTCATAAAATCTCCGGGTGTAAAGGTTGGTAAGGCTGTCATGAATGACCTTGGAAAACAGCTTCGCGTTTTCCAGAGAAACGGCCAGGGCGGTGCTGAGAACTCTCAATTGCTGCGTTTCGAAAAAGCCGAAGCAACGATCCGCGGGGATTTCAATTGTAACCAGTCCCACCGCGCGCAGAGAGGACCCCACCAGCGGCAGGCATAAACATTGGTCTTCCCCCGCTTGTCCGCTTTCCGCCGGCAGGGGGACTTCTCCTTCCAAAATGAGCGGAGCGACGCCGACCATTTTTTGAGACAACCATTTTCCCAAAACCGTTCCTTCCACGGGGAAAGACAGATTCGGACGGATGGATTGGTTTTGATAAAAAACACCGTCCACTTCCAGCGTTTTACACTGTTCGTCGAGGCTCAGGATGGCGATTCTGGTGCCCTGTGAGAAATCGGCCAGGGTTTCCAGGGCGATGTCGATCAGAATTTCCCTGTTGGTAAAAGCGGTGAGAAGCCGGGTGCCGAAATTGAGAAGAAAGAATTCCTCGTCGAAACCGGAGCCCAACTCGCATTCGGCAAAAACACCGGAGGATTGCCCCGCTGCGGCCTGCATCTGTTTTTCCATGTTGTTCCTTTTTAGCCTTGCGCCTTATGGTGTCGTTCAGGAAAATGAAACGGCAAAAAATTTATACAGCGCTCTTATTTTCCTGCGGGCGGGAGTATAGGACAGGCCGGTCCGGTCTGTCAAAGAGAATCTTTTTTTGGGTTCATCCGGCTGATGCGCACATTTCCTTTTTTCACCTACAATGTTGCAATATCGTTATGTTTGGTAATGTGTTTCTTTCCAATTCAAAGATTCAACGGCATGGTCAGCCGCCGAGTTTACGAGGTCGGCTGGACCAACTTGTTGGCCAACGGTTCTTTTGTTATTTCTTTTGCTGTCTCTTCCAAAGCCTGATGAATCAGATTACGATGTTCGGAAATGACATGATAATTGTCCTTTGTCTCACCATGGGTGCCACCTGTTTCAAATTCTATCGCCTGTCGAAGATGGGGATTTGATTTTTTAGTCAAAAACTGAGAGATGTTGCTAAGATAGCGACCAGATTGGCCGATATCGTTTCCAACACCAGCCTCATACAGACCTTGTTTTACTTCATCGCGATTATAGGTTCTATCTTCTTGGATAATTATTTCCAAAAAAGCTCGGAAGCGAGGAGTCAGGTCGCTTGGTCTTGTCAGTGATTCAATAATTTTATTCTTTAACTCACCTGGCTCAAGATTTGATCTTTCTAATGAAAATGAGCTTTTTCCAGGTTGCTTTTGTTCCTTTTGTTTGCTTTCCTTCTTTTGGATGTAATCCTTTGCTTCAGGAAGTGGAATAATTATTTCGGGATTAATAAAAAGTTCGCCCTTCTGATCAAAATAGGGCGTTAACCGTACACATTCGATATCTATTTCTGATTCACGAAGCCACAACACGGCAGAGATAACCTCTGAGTGGAATTCCTTGGCAACTAAAATTATCCTTTGGCGTTGGTTTAAATCTTCAGGCTCACAGTTGATAAATCCTTCAATTTTGACCTGAGCGTCATCACCATCTGTGCCAAGACATTCAGCAAAATACTTATAGATTTCGTCATGAGAAAAACTGGAGCAGCAAGAGGCATATTTGATCGCCTGCCACTCTACATCTGAACCGGAATTATCCCGCTTTAATTCAATTACGACTAATGCCCCATCTTTATCCACCGCAAGTAAGTCAAGACGGCGGCCAGACGGCAAAATTAGCTCCTTAGATATTATCATAAGGGGCTCGCCAAGTATTTCCGGTGTTCCTGCAATCCACTCTTGTATGTCAAAACGTTCTCTAAGATTGAGTTCACTGTATGTCGTAGCTGGAATCTCAATAAGTTTTTTATTTTCAATATCTACTCTATACATTTTGACACTCCCTTAGCAGAATTATGGCTGTCTTTGCAGACCAATAACTTGTTGGCCAGTTTTTTGGTCAGAACTCCTCGGTAATCCAGCGATCATAGACAGCGCGGACTGCTTGCGGAATCCAGGACTCCTCAAACGGGGAAGTGCCACGCCACTCGGGTTTCCCGCCCGTGTCCACTCCAGTGATCTCGAACGAGCGCTCGTCTATGTCTCCGCACCGGGACCAACATCTCATCAGGAGACGACCGTCCCGTGCCATCCATATGTCCATATTGAACGAGTGGTGCCTGCCAAAGTGGTCTCCTCGACCATAAACCCGCTGCATTCCCCGAGCATCGAAATGATCGATTTCCTCTACCGTCGCTGCCGTTGCGGGTATCTCTGATTCCCAAAATGTCAGATCATCCACCGTCGTGTGTTCTCCTGTCGGCCAACGTCAGCGGTGAACCTCGCCGCGCTTCGCGGCGTAGTGTTCCACCGCTTTGTTAGCCCTTCTCACTTCCCCGATTTTCGTCGGTTGTCGTCCTTGCAGAGCATCTGGCAGTTGGCCGCGTTGGTCTTGCCGCCCTCGTGCCATGGTTTGATGTGGTCCGCTTCCATCTCTTCGATGCCGAACTTCTTCCTGCACTTCACGCACTTGCCCTTCTGCCGCTCGTATGCCTCGCGTTTCTCCTTATCCGAGAACATCCGGAGGTTCAGATACCGCTCGTCTTTCGTCAGCAGATACGGATAAATGCCGGACTTCTTGCCCACCTCGTCATCTTCCATCAACCTGGCGACTTCCTTCGCCAGTTTCTTGGCATCCTGCTTCTTGTCCTTGAACTTGTTGTAAAGCGGTCCCCACGCGACGTGCTTCATCTCGCGGCGATAGTCGGGAAACGTTGCCTTCACCCAATCAATCACCTTCTGAAAATACTCCCAAAGAGGCTTGGCGTCCGCGTCGTGCTGGTGATCCGACATGTATTTGTCAATCTTGCCCTCAGACAGCCAATCAATCGCCGTCTCCAGAAACTCCTGGCGGATCGGACTACCGTTGAGGAACTTGTCGCCGACAGCGTACGCTGGGCAACCCGTCTTGCTGAAATACCGCTTGGCATCCGCTGTCCATGGACCGTGATAGACCGCGTTGCGTAACTCCTGATCGGTGAGCTTCTCCCCGGCGATGT
>ERZ795050.1722-NODE-1722-length-26937-cov-5.097798_pt1 | contig 26937 bp, 28 predicted proteins | sample MGYA00375134_ERZ795050 | MGnify/ENA primary metagenome ERZ795050 (study PRJEB30179, sample SAMN05720221) | activated sludge metagenome | isolation source: Anaerobic digester | place: Japan | collected 2015-05-26 ... | reverse complement strand
ATCTTAAAATATTTATTCTTGATCTCAAATAGATCAAATTCAGCAAAAAACTGATAATTTGATTTAATTTCAATTAATCTTTTTATTGAAGATAAAAATTTATTCTTGAAATTTTCAAATTTTTCTAAATTTTTGCTTTTGATTCTTGAAATTAAACTTTCAAAAAACCTTTTATTTTCTTCAATATTGAAATTTTCATAAAAGATATCGTTTTCTTTTTTAATTTCAAAATCACAAGGTTCTTTATCTTTATAAATTATTTTACAATAAGAAAAACCTATTTTTAATAATGATAAAATATGATCTTCTTCTATATGATTATTCATTATTAATTCAATTATATAGATTATTATTTATTTAATTTCATTTTTTTCATTATATTTTTAACTTATTTTATCTAATATTATTTACTCACAACTATTTATATTACCTTTAAATTACCATTTATTAAAGATATCTAATAATTTTTTATATTTTTGTTAAATTTTTCATATATTTCACTTTTGCTTTAATGAAGTTATATCAATAAATGTCGTAATAAAATAATATTTTTGTGGAGAATATGCATATACTTTATAATATTTTTTTAAACTATCGCTATATTGCTCAAATTCAAGTTCACCTCCATTAATAGCTATTTTTCCGTATGTTTTGATCCAGTCGAAAGAGTCTTTTTCTATACCTGGAATAACCTGTTTAACCGTTTTTCCAATAATTTCATTTACTTTAAGTCCCGTCATTCTTTCAAAAGAAGCATTTGCATCTAAAAATTCATAATCAATTGGATTTTGTTTTTCATCTAATATTATTCTGTGTAAAGCATAACCTAAAGGTGATTTATCAAAGATACTTTTAAATATTTTAATATCCATAAGAAGCTCCAAATTTTATTATTAATGTTTCATTATTTAAATTTTATTATATTAAATTATTTTTTCAATACTTTTAAAATTTTTTAATAATAATATTTACTTTTTTCTTGTTTTATCGAACATTTTTATTTCTAATATATAAACAAAAAAGCAGATGCTTTATAAATATTATCACTAGCCAATCCCAATTTTTATTTCAATTATATAAACAAAAAAGGCTACCTTTATGGGGCAGCCTTTTTATTATTCTATCTTTTTAATAAAATCATCAAATATTTTAACCTTATAAAAATTAAAATAATATTATCTTTTGGAGAACTGGAAGGATTTTCTAGCTTTTTTATGACCATATTTCTTTCTTTCAACCATTCTTGGATCTCTTTTAAGAAACCCATTTGATTTCAATATTGATTTATATTTTTCATCAACTTTAACTAAAGCTCGGGAAATACCGTGTCTTATAGCTTCTGCCTGAGCATTAAAACCACCACCTTTTACATTTACAAAGACATCATATTTACCATTGGTTTCAGTTAGATTAAAAGGTTGAAAAATCAATTCCTGTAATTCAGGTCTTGGAATATATTTATCTAACTCTTTTTTATTAATTTCAATATTACCTTTTCCTGGTTTTAAGAATACTCTTGCTACTGCTGTTTTTCTTGAACCTTTAGATATAATAACTTTTGCCATTTAATAACTCCTTTATTCATCAAAAGTAAGAATCTGTGGGTTTTGAGCAGAATGAGGATGATCAGCATCGGGATATATTTTAAGGTTTTTCATTAACTTTCTTCCCATCCTATTATGTGGAAGCATGCCTTTGACTGCAATCTCAAGTGGTTTTTCTGGATGTTTTTCTAAAAGTTTTTCATAGCTTGCACTTTTTATACCACCAGGAGCCTTAGAATGCCAGTAATAAATCTTATCATGCTCTTTATTGCCCGTAACTTTTATATATTTTGCATTTATAACTATAACATTATCTCCATTATCCCAATAAGGAGTATAATCTGTTTTTGTCTTGCCCTGCAATATATTTGCAATGTATGAAGCAAGTCTTCCTAAAGTTTTCCCTTTTGCATCAATAAGCACCCAATTCTTTTGAATTTGTGCGGGTTTTCTTAAAGCTGTTTTATATACAATCATATCAACCTCTCAAATACTTAAAACATCTACTAACAAAGTAGTCAATAAATACATTAACAATAATTTTTGTCAAGAAGATTTGATGATTTGATAAATTTAAAATTCCATTTAATATTCATGAAAAGAAAATTTAAGAATAAAAAAATGAAAAAAATAAGAATTATCTTTTTAGTAATAATTTTTGCTTTTATATTTTTACTATATTACCATATTTTTCTACAAAAAATAGAATATGATAAAAAAGAGATTTTTCAAAATTTTAAAAATTATCAAAGCGAATTAACTGAAATTGCTTTTTCAAATGATCACCAAAATAGTTTTGATAAGAATAAAAATAATTTGATAAATGAGTATAGTACTATAAAAAATGATTATAATACGATTAAATTAGAAAAGGAAATTCAATCTTTTATTTATGGTAAATTTAAAGATAAAAATCTATATTTACTTGATGAGGAATCGGGTTTTTTAAATAAAAATATAGCTAATATTGTACAATTTGATAACAATCCCTCTTTTCTAATTGTTGATAAAAATAATAAAATAATAAAAAAATATGAATTTAAAAAAGATTTTAATTTAAAAGTAAATGAGTATTCAATACCTATAAGTATAAATAAGAAAGCGATTACTTTTATTGATCCAACTACATTTGAACCTAAACAAGGTGACTTGATTCTAATTTCCAGTGCATATTATAATGAAAAATATGATAATTTTTTTTATGATTCTAAAGTTTCGGCAATTATAACGGATGCTCCTGAAGATATAGTGGAATCTGATTTAAATCTCTTTTTTACTCATAAAGAAAACAAAAAAAAAGATAGACAGATTGATTCAAATTATGGTTTTATAAAAATAATTGTTAAACCATCTATTTTTTCTGAACTTGCAAATTATACATATAATGGTTATAAAATTAAAATTGAATCATCATGGACAATTAAAGAATTAGAACTTATTGAAAATTTAACATTAATACCTGGTAAAATAAAAAATGAACTATTTATTATCCAGGTTCCAATAATAAAAGAAAATAGATCATTAAATTTAAATTCACTTGCTACAATTCTGGCTTTTTTAGATCTTTTAAGTGAAAATCAGAAAAAGACAATCAGAAGTGTTATCTTCTTCTTTTCAAATAGATATTCTATCGACTTTAGTTCAGAATTAAATTTTATTAGTTCATTTAAGACTTACCCTAAAAACACAAGTGCCCTTATATTAGAGGATTTACCATTAAATGAACTTAATCTTTATACTTTTAAAACAGATAAAAATCAGGATAGAATTAATAGATTTATCAAAGAAATAACTTTTAATCTAAGAAAATATGATATAAAATACTCTGTCGATTATCATGATACAAATCATCTTCAATTCCCTTATATTTTTAGTAAAATCCCGGCAATTTCGATTGATTCAAGTTCAATATCAAGATATGAAAATAATCTTTTAAACGAAAAGGATTTTATATCTTATTTCAATTTAATTTATGAAATTGCAACAAAAATTCCCTTGATTTACAAAATATTCTTTTATATGTTATTATTCATCTTTTTATCATTATTTTTAATTTTTCTTGCTGCAAATGATAAAATTGATGATAAAGTAAATTCATGAAATATAAAGGTGAATTACTTTTAATAATTTCTGCATTTCTATTTTCAATTGCTTCAATACTTGTAAAATTTATTTCAAAACAATTTTCGGGTATGTTTATTTCACTTATAAGATTCATTGTTGGTATAATTATGGGATATTTTGTTCTTAAATTTCAGAAAATTCCTATCAAAATAAATGATACAAAATCATGGATTTTAAGAGGAATATTTGGTGCAATTGGAATGATCACAATGTATGTTGGTATTTCACTTACCTCAAGTGGAAGAGCCACAATGCTTTCAAATACCTATCCCATCTTTGTTGCTTTTTTTGGTTGGATTTTTTTTGGCGAAAAGATTTCCTTAAACTCAATCTTAAGTTTGATTCTTTGTATAATTGGAGCTGTTTTTATTTTCTGGGATAATAGCAATTATTCCAAATTAGGAGATTTTATTGCATTGATTTCTGGAATAAGTGGAGGAATGGCAATAAATTACTTAAGAAAAGGTGTAAAGTTTGATAATCCAATTATTATATATTTATCTACCTGTATATTTGGTCTAATTCTTATCCCCTTTACACTTAAAGAATGGAAAAACATTAATTTAATTAATCTTTTATATCTTTTTTTAGTAGCGATAATTGCTTTTATTGCACAGATAACCATGACTGAAGGTTATAAGTATATAAATGCCACTAAAGGTTCTATTATTTCATATATAGGAATCCCATTGACCCTTCTTTTAAGTTATATCTTTGTCAATGAAATATTTAAAAAGAAATTTTTTATTGGTATTATTTTAATTTCTTTAGGTTTATTTCTAACTATTTATATAGATTCATTAAAAAGTAAAAAGATTCATAATTTATAAGTTAATCTTTTTCAAATATCTTTTTATATTTTTCTTAAAAGGTGGATAAATGATCCCTTTTTCTGTTATAAATGCACTGACATATTTTGCATCTGTAACATCGAATGCGGGATTATAAACATTTACATTTTCTGGTGCCAATAAATACCCTTTATATTTTCTTATCTCATCAGGATTTCTCATCTCTATTGGTATTTGATCACCTTTTATTAAACCTGTATCAAAAGTTGTGTAAGGTGCAGCAACATAAAAAGGGATATTATGAGCTTTCGCAAGAACCGCTAAAGAATAAGTCCCAATTTTATTTGCAAAATCACCATTTAAACAGATTCTATCTGCACCAACTATGACTTTATCTATCTTTTTTTGTTTCATTAAAAATCCTGCCATATTATCGCATATTGTAGTGACATCAATACCTTTTTTTAAAAGTTCATAGGCAGTTAAACGGCTTCCTTGAAGTAGTGGTCTTGTTTCATCACTATATACCTTTATCTTTTTCCCACTTTCAAACGCCTTATAAATAATTGAAAGCGCTGTTCCCCATGCAGTTGTAGCTAAAGAGCCGGCATTGCAATGAGTCAATATTACATCCCCATCTTTTATAAGCTCATTTCCAAATATTCCTATTGACTCGCATATTTTTTCATCTTCTTGATGTAATTTTTTAGCGACATATAGTATATTTTCATAAATTTCTTTTTTAACAGTAGTAAGAGGTTTTTCAATATCAACACTCAAAACCTCCAAAATTGTTTTTTTTACGACATCAAGGCAATTTTTTAAATTTACTGCTGTTGGTCTTGAATTTAATATTTTATCTATTTTCTCAAAAAGAAGCTCTTTATAAATACTTAAATCCACTATGTGCACACCCAAAAGTTCTTTGGCCGCAATAGCTGCTGCGTAAGCTCCTGCAACTCCAATCAAAGGTGCTCCTCTTACTCTTAACTCTTTTATCGCTTCTATGACTTTTTCTACAGAATCAAGCTCTATTATTACCTCAGATTCTGGCAGCTTTGTCTGGTCAATTATCTTAATCTTTTCATCTTCCCACATGATGGTATTAAATTTCATAAAAACCTCTTAATTATTACTATTGTCTTAAAATTAATACAATATTATAGTTTTACACTTATTTTTATTCATAAAAGGTTTTATTAATAAAAACCATGAACTATTTTATTTTAAAGTTTTTCTTCTATAATAAAATAAAGGGGGGAAAAAATGAAAAAAATAATGTTAACTTTGTTTTTCATATTTTTAATTGTAATGGTTTTTTCATTTTCTATATCTGACAATGGAACAATAACCTATTTTGGAAGATCTTCAATAAAAATAAAGACTTTTGATTCAATCGTTATTTATATAGATCCTTATGCAAGTGGGGATTATTCAGAAGTTGCAAATTTTATATTGGTCACCCATGGACATTCTGATCATAATAAAATATCTTTAGTCACAAAAAACGATAAAACTATTATTTTAGGACCAAAAAATGCAGTAAATGGTCAATATACTATTGTAAATGAAAACCAGTCATTGAATTTTGGTTCTATAACAGTTGAAACAATTGCTGCATATAATAAAAATCATCCAAAAGGAACTGGTTTGGGTTAAATAATAACCTTTGGCAACTTCAAATTTTACCATGCAGGTGACACTGATTTAATTGATGAAATGAAACAGCTTGAATCAAAGCATATAACAATTGCAGCATTACCATGTGATGGTTTTTACAATATGGGTCCGAAAATGGCATCAGAAGCAGCTAAAATAACTAAACCACTATACCTAATGCCAATTCACTCAGACCCATATGGATTATTTAATGAAGAAAATATTAAGCTTCTTACTTTTGAAAATATACTTATATTAAAACCAAACCAAACAATAAATATTAATACTCTTCAGAAATAGCAAAAATATAAATTTAAAAGATAATTTAATAATTTTTAGTCGATCGTGTGAATTACAAATCCCGATCTTAATTTAGGTTCAAACCATGTAGATTTTGGTGGCATGACTTGATTGGCATCAGCAACCTTTATAAGATCATTTATGTCTGTAGGATACATAGAAAAAGCAACCTTATAACCTTTATTTTTAACTAAATTTTCGAGTTCACCTGTCCCTCTTATGCCACCAATAAAAGATATTCTTTTATCTGTTCTTGGATCTTTAATACCTAAAATAGGATCAAGAATATTATTTTGCAAAAGCGCAACATCAAGTGAATTAACAGGATCATCTGGAATTAATGATTTTTTAAAAGTAAATTCATACCATTTATTATCGATAAAAATCATTACCGAATGTTTTTTTGAAGGCTCAGTTTTTGATGTTTCTTTTATATCTCCAAGCTCTTTAAGTTTTGCTATAAATTGTTCAGTTGTCAGACCATTCAAATCTTTAACAGCTCTATTATAAGGTAGAATCCTGAGATGACTTGAAGGATAAATAACTGCCATAAAATAGTTATATGATTCTTCACCCGTATGATTTGGATTTTGTTTTTCAAACTCTTTTGCAGCATTTAATGAAGATGCTGTTCTATGATGGCCATCAGCAATATAAAGAATCTCTATCTTTTTAAATTCATCCTCTATTATCTTATTAATCTTTTCATCATCACAAACCCATACCTTATGGATTACTTCATTTTCATCCTTTACAAAATATTCTGGTTCATTTTTTTTAATGAATTCGGAAATTGTTTTTTCAATTTTATCATGGTCTTTATATGTCAAAAAAACAGGTTCTGTATGTGTTTTAGTAATAATAATGTGATTGGTTCTATCAACCTCTTTTTCTTTTCTGGTAAATTCATGTCTTCTTATAGTACCATTTTCATATTCCTGTACCTTTACTGCAGCAAATAAACCAAGTTGCCTTTTCCCTCTCCATGTTTCTTCATAAAAATAATAACATGGTTTTGTATCTTTAATTAGAATTTTTTCTTTTATATATTCCTCGATCTTCATCTTGGCATTTAAGTATATTTGTGCATCATGTTCATCGACAGAATCCGGTAAATCTAAGTCACTTCTTGTGACATGTAAAAAACTATAAGGTTTATTTTCAGCAAGTTTTCTTGCTTCATCTCTATCCATAACATCATAAGGTGCACAATGAAATTGTTCTACTATATTTTTAGCTGGTCTTAACCCCATAAAAGGCTTGGCTGTAGCCATATTAACTCCTTTTAATATTATTTATCTAACTTATTAAACATATTCTAATTTTTTTGTAAATAAAAGATTGATTTATAATAAAAAGCTTAAAATATTTGTTTTAAAACTTCTTATAATAATAAATAATTATTTTTACTAAATAATTATTTTTTAAATAAAGATTCAATTTCCTTTGCATATTTTTCATAAACTACATTTCTTCTAACTTTCAAAGTTTCTGTAAATTCTATTCCAACTGTAAATTCATTTGGTAAAAGATAAAATGCTCCAATTAACTCATATCTTTTAAAACCATTACTATAAGAAATAAGCCTTTGAATTTCTTTTTGTATTATAATTCTGGTATTTTCATATTCATTAAGATCTTTTAAGCTTTCAAATTTTATGCCTTCTCTTTCCTTAAAAAGAATATTAAAGTTTTCCAGATCAGGAACTATTAAAGCTCCTAACATTCTTTTATCCTGTCCTACGACTACAGCAGTTTTTATATATTGAGATTCCATTAGCTTTTTCTCTATAGGCTCGGGTTCAATATTTTCTCCACCAAGAAGGACTATAGTATCCTTTGCTCTTCCAGTAATCTGAATATAACCTCTAATATCCATTCGCCCAATATCTCCAGTATTGAACCATCCATCTTTTAATACTTTATTTGTCTGTTCTTCCATTTTATAATAACCTTTCATTACAAGAGGACCTTTAATATGAATTATACCTTTCTTACCAGGACCAAGTTTATTTCCGTTTTCATCTCTTATTTCAATCTCTGTTTTTGGCACCCAATCTCCTATGGTATAAATAGTAGGTTTTAAAAATCGTCTAACACTTACAACAGGTGAAGTCTCAGTAAGACCGTATCCTTCAAGCAATTTAATTCCTATCGCATTGAAAAATTCATCTATATGCTTTGGAAGTGCACCACCACCTGATATACCGCACTTAAAACCGCTTCCAAGTTTAACTTTTACTTTATTAAATATCAAAACTGAACCTAAAAGGAATAAAGGATATGAAAATAGATAACATAGAAAATTCCAGGGCATCATCACCAAATTTTTAAAATACTCATCTTTAGAAAAAAATGGAATCTGTTCATTTAATGCTATTTTTTTTCTAAACCAGAATCTCGCTATAGATTGAAAGAAAAGAAAAAGTTGATATTTTACTTTTCCGCTATTCTTTAATGTTCTAAGAAGACCCTCATAAATACCTTCCCATACCCTTGGAACTGAAACCACATATTGAGGATTCTCTATAGATAGGTCTTTTAATAGTATAGAAGGAATTGGTTTAGAATAAATGATAAAACCTCTGACATTTAAAACAGTATATTCTACAGTCCTCTCAAAAGCATGCCAGGCTGGTAATATCGCTAAAAATTTATCTTTTGCAACTATTTGTGCCATTTCGGGCATACCAGTGACATTTGAACAAATACTTCTATTTGTAAGCATTACCCCTTTGGGAGTACCTGTAGTACCACTGGTGTAAATTATTGTCACCACATCTTCTGGTTTAATTTCATTAATAATTTGTTCGATTTTTATTTTCATAATTACTTAAAAGCATCAAACCTTTTTCACTTACTTCGTTAAAATAAATAAAAGGAACATCTGATTCTTCCAGTTCACCTTCAATTAATACAACAAGTTTTTGCGGTTGAATCTGATTTGCAATATTTGAAAATTTTCTTAAAACACCTGGGTTTTCACTCACAGTTGCACTAACTTCAGCTTGATTTAAAATATATTTCATCTCATCAACAGAAACATTTGACCCTCTTGGAACATCAATAATACCTAAAATTTGACAGGCTAAATCTACTAAAAGCCATTCCAATCTATTGTCTGAAAGCAAAGCAAGTTTGTCTCCCTTTTTTAATCCTATTGAAAGAAAATAAGCTGCAATCGCATAAACTCTTCTTTGAAGTTGTTTGTATGTCAGTAATAGTTCTCCATTATCAGTTTTATATTTTACAGCTGGAAGATCCGGTTCTCTTAACTTGAAATCATAAACCATTTGGGCAAGAGTAAAAGTGTTCTTAATACTTGAATAATCAAATTTGTTTTTCATAAAAACCTCTTTCATTTATTTTAGCTAAATTTTTTGAATTTACTAAAATTAAAATTCCTTATTTATTTAGTTTTGTTTATCATCTATATAATTTTGTTTATCCGTCATAATAATAAACTTAATAATCAATAATTACCTGTTGTTAAGATATCTGAAATTATACTGCAAATTTCATCAAATAATTTTTCTCTATCTATAGGAGATTCATTTTCAATAAAATAAGAGTCTATAAGCCTTGATATTACCGAATTCAAAATATATAATAATGATTCTTCTGAATAATTGGGTGTTAAGATAGATAATTTTTTAAAATTATGGATTAACCTATATGTTAAAAGAGTAGAAAACAGTTTAACTACCTTAAGAAGTTCGTTTCTAAATGGTATAGACAAATCATAAATTGAACGTAGATAAAAATTATAGATGTTTTGATGTTGCTGATAAAAATTGTATATAAATCTAATTGCTTCCTTAATTATCTCTTTTGGTTCAATGCTATTAAACTTAAAACTATTTAATTCCTTTTTAAAAATAGATATAGAATATTCTAAAACCTGCTTAAAAAGATTTTCTTTACTTTCATAATAATTAAAAATAGTTCCTTTAGATATTTTAGCAAGCTTTGAAATATTGTTTGTAGATGCTTTTTCATAGCTATGTTGAGAAAATTCAATTAGGGCTGCTTCAAGAATTTTAGCTCGTGGATTTTCTAACTTTTGTTTCATTAAAATACCAATGATATTTATGTTTTTGACCAGTTGGTCACTTCTTACAGAAAATAAAATATTAATTTAATTTGTCAAGAAATGTAAAATGATGATTTTTATAATAGATAATTGTTATAATGTAATTTTTATAATTTAAAATAGATAATTCCTATAATTTAAAAATCGAAAGTTGTAGTTTATATGAATATATAATCTATTAAATGTAATAATAGTTAATCTCGTCCTTCAAGGTATTTTTGATATGCAGGAGCCGAAGATTCTTCTTCTTCATAATTATCTTCAAACATTTTTTTGAATTCATATGGTTTATCTTTAAATATTTTTAATATTGCTGGATCAAATCTACCTTCTTCTTCTTCTGTTATTATTGTATAAGCTTGATCAAAAGAAAATTTGGGTTTATATACTCTTTTTGCCATAAGGGCATCGAAAACATCAGCTAAAGAAACTATTCTTGCTGATAAAGGTATCTCTTCCTCTTTTAATCCGTATGGATAACCTTTACCATCCCATCTTTCATGATGACTGAAGCAGATTTCTTTACCTATTCTTAAAAAATCAGAAAACTGAAGCATAGATTCGGCTTCTTCCAAAGTTTTACCACCAATTATTGTATGAGTTTTAATAATTTCAAATTCACTTGTAGTAAGTTTACCAGGTTTAAGCAAGATACTATCAGGTATTCCTACTTTTCCAATATCATGTAAAATAGATGAATGATATATAGTATCGATGAAATTTGAATCTATCTTATAAATATCTGAGGTTTCTGCAAGTTGCTCAGTAATAAATTTACAGTAGTTCATAATCCTTAAAAGGTGTTTTCCAGTTTCTGTATCTCTAGATTCAGCAAGTTTAGCAAGAGCAAAAATTGTAACATTTCTTGTATTAACAACTTCCTTCACTTTTAAGGATATAAGTTCATTCATATATTTATTATAAGTTATAAGTTCATTTTGCATCGAAATAAGTTGAAGATGATTTCTAAGTCTTAAGACTAATTCTTTAGGATTAAATGGCTTTGTTATATAGTCAACAGCACCTGCTTCAAAACAAGCAAATTTTGTATTTGTATCTTCTATTGCAGTAATCATAATAACAGGAATATTAGAATATTCAGGTGAATTTTTTAATTCTTTTAAGTACTCTATGCCACTTTTATTAGGCATAATTATATCTAAAAATATTAGATGTATCATCTCTTTTTTTAAAATATCATCTGCTTGATTAAAATTTTCAGCTATAAAAATTTTTACAGTAAAATTTTTATTGATAACGGCAGAAAGAATATATAGATTATCTTTATTATCATCAATCAATAAAATATTCATTTTTTTCCCTACATTTTTATTAAAAATTATTTTATAAATCTCTACCTAAAAACATAAAAAAGCAAATACTATATAAATTGACAGTGAATAATTTAAAATTAAATTTTTAATCTTTTATATAACCATTTTAAAATCTTATTTTATTAAATCAACTTTTTTAAAACATAAAATCGAATTTTGTTATTCATTTTTTTTGCTTTCAAATAATAATTCGAAGAAAAAAAGGCAAAAGTTGAGCAAAATTTTTCTTCATCTTCAATATACCATGCATCATTATAATATTTTGAATAGCATTTTATTTCTTTTAATTGCTGATCTATAAAATCCTGATACCATTTATTATCTGTTATTATGATACAAATTCCTTCTTTTTTCAAAATTTTATTTACTTTGCATAAGAAATCTTTTGTTACCAATCTTCTACTTGCGTGCCTTCTTTTAGGCCAGGGATCGGGGAAATTTATATAAATAATATCAAAAAAATCATCTTTAAAATAATTTATCGCTTCCTGAATGTAAGCATTGATAAATTTACAATTGTATAATTTTTTATTATAGGCTTTTTTTAATGCTCTAAGAATAGCATTTTCGGCATAATCTACACCAATAAAAAATGTCTTGACCTCTATTTGTGCATAATTTACAAGAAAATCGCCCGTTCCGCAACAAAATTCTAAAACAAATTTATCATAATTGTTTTTTAAAAGATTCAAATTTTCAAGATCTGAAATTTCTAAATTTGCAAATTTTCTTTGTTCCTTAGTGATTGAAACATTTCTTAATCTTCCCTTCATTTTAAACCTTATTTATTGAAATATTTATTGTACTTTATTTACAAAGAGCTTATATTCACTAATCTACTAAAATTATTTTATGAATTAATAATATTTTTTTATTTATATTTGTATTTTACAATAACTTTGTTATTATAAATTTGTAATTGGCAGCAATTTAATCATTCATATATTTTTGTTTTTTCAACTATAATATATAAAATGAGAAATAAAAAAGAAATAAAAGATAAAATTTTAATCGGTTTAATTACTGCGACAAATGAAGAATATCAATCAATATATAATATAATAAAAAAAACTGGAATTTTATTATTTAATAGTAAAGATAAAACATCTCCTTTTCCATATTTTTTTTCAGAATTCGATTTTTTTGGAAATGATAAAAAACTCAAAATAAATCTAATAACAATAAAAAGTGGTTATGGGAAATTAAATGCTATAAGTGCTGCAACTTTTTTGATAGAAAGATATAAAGTCGATTTTCTTATAAATTTTGGAGCCTGTGGAAGTCTAACAAAATTGAATTTTGATAAAAGTACAAAAGTATTAAAAACTCCTTCACTAAAAATAGGTGATTTCGTTATCCCTAAAATTCTTTATGAATCTTCATATATTTCTTTTAAGATAAATCAGGAAAACAAAGATATAAAAACAAATGAAGAAAACAAAGATTCAAAAAAAGAAAAGAGTGAAAATGGAAAAATTTTTGTTGGACTTAATAGAATTGAAAGTATTATTCATAAAAGCATTATAAATAAATATGATTTTGTAAAAGAAGTCAAAGGCTGTTCTTCAGATATGGATGTTGATAGTATGGAAAAAAGAGATTTTCTAAGGATTTTTTTTGGTGCAGATATTTGCGATTGGGAATCATTTTCAATAAGAAAAGTTGCTCATCTATGGAAAATACCTTCTCTTATTTTTAGAGTTGTTTCAGATTATGCAAATGAATCTTTTTTAATTGATTATAAAGAAAATCTTATAAATATATTAGATAATGGTGCAAATTTTCTTTTACATGAAATTTTACCTATGACTTGCAAAATTTTAATTTCAGAATTAAATTTTTAATAGCTATAGAAAAAATAGTGTAAAGAGGTATGTCATGACTTATAAGATGCTTATTATTAATCCAGGTTCTACTTCAACAAAAATTGGAATTTTTGAAGATGAAAAAGAAGTAAGTTCTCAAACTTTAAGGCACTCTGTTGAGGAATTAAAACCATATCCTACTATAATAGACCAGATTGATTTTAGAACAAATATTATAGAAGAATATCTAAAATCTCAAAATATTGAACTAAATTCATTTTCAGCTATCGTTGGAAGAGGCGGACTTCTTAAACCTATTGAATCTGGAACATATGAAATAAATGAAAAAATGCTTGAAGATTTAAAATCATGTAAATATGGAGCACATGCTTCTAATCTTGGAGCATTAATTGCTTATAAGATTGCAAAACAAGCAGGCTGCCCATCTTTTATAGTTGACCCTGTGGTTGTAGATGAACTATGCGATGAGGCGAGAATATGTGGACATCCATTAATTAAAAGAATCTCCATTTTTCATGCATTAAATCAAAAAGCAGTAGCTAGATCTGCAGCTAAAGCTTTAGGTAAAAAATATGAAAAGGTTAACCTGGTTGTTGCCCATCTTGGTGGAGGAATTTCAATCGGTTCTCATCGTAAAGGCAAGGTTGTTGATGTAAATAATGCATTAGATGGTGAAGGTCCATTTTCACCAGAAAGATCAGGGACACTACCTGCAGGGCAGTTATTGGAACTTGCTTTCTCTGGCAAATATAGCCATAATGAAATGAAAAAGATGTTGACAGGAGAGGGTGGACTTATTGCTCACCTTGGAACAAATGATGTAAGGGAAGTGGTTAAAAAAATAGAAAATAATGATAAGCAGGCTGAATTGATACTAAAATCTATGTGTTTCACAATTGCTAAATATATATTTGCTGCTTTTACATCTTTATATGGAGAAGTTGATGCCATAGTTATTACTGGTGGCATTGCACATAATAATGAATATATTATTGAACCAATTAAAAAATATCTTGGAAAAATTGCTCAAAATATTCCAATTTTAGTATTCCCTGGAGAAGAAGAACTACCCGCACTTGCAGCAGGTGCTTTAAGAGTATTAAAAGGTGAAGAAAGGGCTAAAATTTATGAATGAAAGAATTAATAATAAATCAAATAAAATTGCAGTGTTTGGTAACATCTTAAAAGAAGGCTTAAAAAAGCTTTATGAAAAATATGAAGTAGAAATCTATCCCGAAAATGACATAGGCACAGAAGAACAGTTTTTGCAGAAGGTCGAAAATTGTGTAGCAATTATAACATGGTTTACACATAAAATTAGTAAAAATATAATTGAAAAACTAAATGGCATAAGGGTTATTGCAAATTATGCTGTTGGTTTTGATAATATTGACATTAAGGCTGCAACTACTGCTGGTATTGTAGTTCTTAATACACCCGATATTTTGACAAATGCAACTGCAGAAACCGCTGTTCTTCTTACATTTGCATGTGCCAAAAGGGCTAAAGAAGCTATATTATGCGTATTAACTGGAAATCTTGAAGATGTTAGCCCTTCTTTTATGCTTGGTAAAGATATAATTGGGAAGACAGTTGGTGTAATTGGTGCTGGAAGAATAGGAAAAAAATATGCCCAGATGATGCATAGTCTTGGGTGTAATGTTATTTATTATAATAGAAGCAAGAAAGATGATCTTGAAAGTATTGGAATAAAATATGTAGAACTTGAATACCTACTGAAAAATTCCGATATTGTATCTCTTCATCTTCCATTAAATGATGAATCAAGAAATTTATTAAACTTGGAAAGACTTTCTATGATGAAAGATGATGCTATACTTATCAATACAGCAAGAGCTGCAATTATAGACGAAAAGGCTCTTATTTCCCTTCTTGAAAAAGGAAAATTTTTCTCAGTTGGTCTTGATGTATATAATAATGAACCATATCCAAACCCAAAACTTCTTGAATTTTCCAATGTAATAATATTACCTCATATTGGTTCTGCAACTTATGAAACAAGACTTAAGATGGCTGAATTCTTAAGTGAAACTTTGATAACAGCACTTGAAGGGAATTTAACTCAACTTAAAAATATTGTGAATAAGGAAATCATAGAAGAAATAAAAAGATAAATATAAAGATTTTCTTTTAATTATTATAAACATTTTTTGAATTTTAAGTATTTAATTTTAAGTATTTAATTGTTTTTTAATAATTTGTCTTCTTTAAGCACTTGAAATTAATTTTTTTTTTATCCATTTTTAAGACTTTGCAGTCTTTTTAGTTCAGCAGTTAAATATTGAACCTGATCTTTTGCAATTATTTGAGCTATATTAAGTGCCTTTGTGATATAATAAATTGCATTTTCTATATTATTCATATACTCATAAATTTTTGCAATTAACTTGCAATCCTCTAAAATATTGTATTGATTCTCCGAAATTTTATCATAATCAAGTGCTTCTAAAGCATATTGAAGGCTTTTTGAAAATTCCTTTTTATTCAAATAACATTGAGCAATATTATATGCATTGTTTGCAAGCTGAATATAATTTTTTAGTTTTTTATTAATTTTATAAGCTTGATTTAAATAAACCAGGCTTTCATCATAATTTTTTAACTTTAAAAATAAAAGACCAATACCATTTAGTGCGATTGCCTTATCTAAATCATTTTTTGCTGAATTTATAGCTTCTTTATAGTTTGCTATAGCATTATCAATATTATTTTTTATTTCATAGTATTTAGCATATTGAAAAAATATCTGTGAATAATACTTTTCCATTTTTTCTTTTTCGCAAATCTTTTTTACAAAAACAAGATAAGGATAAGCAAGATCCAATTTATTTAAAAATAGATATGTTTCAATTAACTTTAATGAAGATTTAATAATCCGTTCGGTATCATCTATGGTAATAGAAAGCTCATAAGCTTCTATAAATGCATTAATAGCCTTATCCATCTGATTATTATTAAAATAACCTATACCCTGACCAACAAGATAATCTATTTTCTTTTTAATATCATTTCTAATAGTTGGATTTTTTGCAGAACAACCAAAAGAATAAATTAATATTAATAAAACCAGAAATAAATAAATATATTTAATTACTTTACTGCTATTTTTTTTCATATTTATCTCTTTATATTTTTTATTTTTTATTTGTTTTCCTTATATCTTTAATCCTTATTTCTTTAATCTTTATTTATTTATTTTTTATTTCTTTATTTTTTATTTTTTTATTTTGTATTTCCTTATTTTGTTTCATAAAGTTCTATCTGCCTTGAGTTTGAATGGATGTAGAACTACTGGTGTTTTTTGGTACTAAAGGAATATTTTCAAGAACATATTTTAATTGAATAAGATTCTGTTTCGCAAGTTCTAAAAGTTCTTTTATATCTTCTGGAAGATTATCAAGCCCGTTAAGTAATTTATCAATCCTGGCTTCTATAATAGAAAGATCTGAGAGTATCTTAGGTAAATCTGAATTTAACTTTGTAGTAATGTTTTTGGCATCTACACTCACATCTTTGAAATTCGCAAGTGTTGGTGTCAAAAGATCCATTGTGGAATTAACTTTATTTAATAAATCAAATATTTTTTTTGCTGTCTCAGAATCACCTTTTCCATTAAGAGAGGAAGCTAAATTTTTAAGCTCAAAAGAAGTATCCCTTAAATTTAATAAGGTAAGATTTATTACAGGTTTTAATTCAAGTATCATATCTATAACTTGAGAAGCCTTTGCTGTTAGATCATCTTGTTTTGGCATATTCTCAGAAATCTTAAATAAAATATCCTGCCCCAAAGGCATATCTGAAGAAAGGACCTCTGAATGATTGGGCAAAATTAAACATTTTTGATCTGGGATAAAGCTAATAGTAAGACCCGAAGAACCAAGTAAGCTTGAAGACATCTTTATAACCGTATCATAACGAATAAGCTGGATATATTCTTTATAAATGACAAAATCTACTCTGGTTCTAAAGTCCGTTAATAGTTTAACTTTTGTAACTTTACCTATATTAAAACCTTTAAACCTTATAGAAGCACCAACAGTAATTCCCTTGCTATCTTCAAAAAAGGTGTAATAATATCCTTTTTTTTCAAAAGTTCTATTCCCTTTTATAATAAAGGCAAAAATGGCTATTAGTAATATTGTCCCAAAAATTATAAAAAATGCAGCTAACTTTTGAGTTTTTGAAAAAACAAATGGCATATCTACCTCTTATATTTCAATCATAGCTTTTATTTCTTCATTCTTTTCTGATTTAAGATTTTTTATTGGACCAGAAAAGATGATTTTTCTATCTTTTAGAATTATTATCTTATCAGCAAGCTTATCAAACAAATGTACTCTATGAGTCGAGATTATAAGAGTAGAGCCTTTTTCTTTTAAATTTTTTATCTCTTTTATCATCTTTTGAACAAGAATTTGATCTAAGTTTTCTAAAGGTTCATCAAGTATTATAAGCTCAGGTTCATCTAAAATAGCTCTTATGAAACTTATTATCATCTGAATTCCATGACTAAGCTGCTCAGGTTTAAAATTCATAGTGTATTTTAAGTCAAAATAATCAAGATAATTACTTATTTTATTTAAAATTTGATCTTCTTTTAGGTTTGTATTATATCTATAATAAAGAGCAAGATTATCAAATATATTTAAGTTATTGATAAGGGCAGCATCCTGAAATAAAAATCCGGTTTTTCTATGATAATCAAGCATCTGTTTTTTTGAAAACAATGCTATTGATTTTCCATCTATTAAAATTTCTCCTGAAGTTGGAAGTTTAAGACCGGCAATTAACTTTAAAAAAGTAGTTTTACCTTCTCCCGCAATTGATGTTATAATATTGCAAGAACCTTTTTCAAAACTTTCATTAATTGATTCTAAAATAATTTCATCCTGATAAGAAAAAATTAAATCTTTAATCTCTATGAAAGCCAACTTTATAAACCTGCCATTAATTTTCTTTTTAATATTTTTAATATATAATATTAAAATATACTTTTTGATATATCTTTTAATATATTTTTTTCAAAATGAATTTTTTAATTCTTTCTTTATAATATATATTTTCCAAAATATACTTTTCAAAATATTTTATAAAATAAATAAATTAGACATAAATTAAAATTGTTATAATTATATCAAAAATAATCGTAAAAATTATACATTCCATTACTGTCTTAGTAGTCGCAACAGGTATTGTGGTAGAAGATTTAACCTGAAAACCATTATAAATTGGAATAGCTGAAATAAACAAGCCAAAAAGCATACTTTTTAATAGACTTGAAAATATATCTGCAAAAGTTATTGTACTCATTATATAATTAAAAAATATATCGAAAGACAAACCTATTGTAATAAAAGAAACTAGAAAACCACCAATTATTGCAATAGCATCAAAACAGATGGTTAATATAATTAGAGCGAAAGTAACTCCCATTATTCTTGGGAAAATTATAAAAGTAAGAGGATCTATTCCCATCATTTCAAGTGCATCTACCTGATTTGATACTACCATATTTCCTATTTCACTTGCAATAGCTGTGCTTGATCTACTTATAACTATGAATGCTGTTATTAAAGGACCTAATTCTCTTATTATGACTATTTTTAATATTTCGCCAATAAACTCCTGACCACCAATCTTAGATAACTGAGTAAACACCTGAATGACTGTAACTGCTCCTAATGCTAAAGCCACTATACTTATCAATCTTAGGGCAAGATTACCGGTAAAATAAACCTGATTGAAAAAATTTTTATTAATTATAGATTTATTTCTTTTTTCTCCAAAATAAGCGGGCATTGAATAAACAATAAGACCACAAATTCCACCAATATATTTTGAAAATAATTTTAAATCAGTATTTGTCTTTTCTATTATTTTTTTTAATTTCATTTTACATTTTTTTTATTTGTTTGAAATATATTATTTTATATATATTTAAACTCAAATTTCTAACTTAATTATAGAAAAATTATTAATTTTATCAAGTAAATAAGAATTTTTAATTATATCAGTTTTTTATCTTTGTTTTATCAATATTATTTATTCTATTTGGCAAAATTTGAGATATAATAACTGAAAAAAGCATTAAAAAAGAACCGAATATTCTTATTATATTTGTTGATTCTTTTAATATTAAAATCCCTCCAATAAAAGCAAAAAAAGATTCAAGACTCATTATAATTGAAGCTAATGCGGGATGAGCTTTCCTCTGTCCAACTATCTGCAGGGTATAAGCTACTGAGATTGATAATATCCCTCCATATAAAATAGGGTATTTTGCAAGCATTATTTTTTCAATAATATTTTTATCCTTTATCTCAAAAATTAAAGCAATAAAAATAGAAATTATTCCACAAATAAAAAATTGACCTACTGCAAGTATCAAATTATTTATCTTATTTGAATAATAACTTATTATCATGATATGAATAGCCCAAAAAATTGCACCAATTGCAACAATAATATCACCTTTATTTATGGAGAATTTGCCTTCTGAACTTAATAGATATAATCCAATGAAAGAAAATATTGCAGAAATAAAATAGATGATATTGGTCTTCTTCTTTATCATTATGGATAAAAATGGAACAATTATCACATATAAACCTGTAATAAAACCCGCATTTCCTGCAGAAGTAAAAACAATACCTATCTGCTGAAGATTTGCTGCAATAAATAAAATAAGTCCTGTTATCAAAATCCCCAGAATATCATTTTTATTTAATTTTAATTTTGTATTTTTTGGCTTAAAAAGAAATATTAGTGGAAATAAGGTCAAGGCACCAAGCAAAAACCTTATCCCATTATATGTAAAAGGTTTTATATAATTCATCCCTACTCTTTGAGCGACAAAAGCAAAACCCCATATAGCAGCTGTTATAAGAAGTAAAAACTCAGAAAAAAATGTAAATTTATACATAAAACCTCATTTTTTATAAATGAAATCTTTTAAAATCAATTTGACAAGAAAAAAAAAGATATCATTCTCTTTTTTAGATTAATTTTAAATTGTTATCGAATTTTTTATTTATTTTTATTTATTATGAAAATGAAAAAGTTAATTTCAACAACTCGTTATAAAGATAGTTTGGGCCATTTTTATATTCTTGATAATGCGGGTTCTATAATGCCCGCTGTATCTGATACAACTTATACCTCTCTTTTTTGTTTCACCTGTAAGCTTAAAGAAAAAGTAGAAAAAGAAAAACTTCAGATTGCTTTAGAAAAAACTATCAAAAGGTATAAATATCTTTATTGCAAGCTAAAAAAAGGACTTTTCTGGTATTATCTTGAAGAGATAGACAAAAAACCAAAAATCGAAGATGAAGTTGAACCTATTTGCACAAATTATTCTATATTTACTTCACCACTTTTTAGAGTAAGAGCAAAAGATAGAAGAATTAGTGTTGAATTTTCGCATGCTTTAACAGATGGAACAGGGGCAATTGAATTTTTAAAAACCTTATTATATGAATATTTCAATATTTTAGGCTACAATCTTCCTTCAACCAATATTACCGTTGCATCATCACCTATAGATCCAGAAGAATATGAAGATGATTATAAAAGATATTATGAACAAAATATTCCTAAACCAGATCCACTTCCTATAGCTTTTCATATACCAGGGAAAATACTACCAAAGCATATATATAGAGTTATTTTTGGATATTGTGATGTCGATCAGGTCTTAAAAGTTGCTAAATCCAAAAATCTAACCCTGACAGAGTTTTTATCTGCAATTTATATTTATAGCCTTCAGAAGATTTATTTTTCAATAGATGAAAGAAAAAGAAAAAGATACTCTCCTTTTATCGCATTTGAAACACCAATTAATCTCAGAAAGATTCATCCTTCAAAAACTATGAGAAATTTTTCCCTGTTTTTAATTTCAAAACTTGATTGCAGGATGGGTCAATATACCTTGGATGAAATATTTGAGCTAACTCATCTTCAAATGCAAATTGAACTTAAGAAAAAAGAACACCTAAAAATGATTAAAAGAAATGTTGCCAGTGAATATATATTTGCTTTACGTCTTGTGCCTTTATTTTTAAAAGTTTTAGTCCTAAGATCCGCATTTTATTATCTTGGTGATGGCTTAATTTCTGGTTTTTTATCAAATATTGGACAGATAAATCTTGACCAAAAGTATTTTGAACATATTGAACATTTCGATTTTATTCCTGCACCTGGTAAAGCATCCAAGACAAATTGCTCAGTCGTTTCATTTAAAAATATACTATCAATAGCTTTTGGAAGTAGAACTGAACAAAAAGATTTGGAAAGAATCTTTTTTAGCACTCTTGTCTCACTTGGGATCAATGTGCATGTAACAACAAAATTATGAACTATAATAATTATAATAATATATTGAAAATTTTATTTATTAATTGAGTTTTATAGGAGCGGATTATGCCATATTGCTATAATTGTGGAGTTAGACTTGATGATGATGCAAGCTATTGTCCACTTTGTGGCGCAAAAATTCCTGTTAATAAAAAACAAGATGATCAATCTATTAAGTCAAATGATATAGAAAATAAAATAAATATAAAAAATAAAATAGATATAGAAAATAATACAGAAATAGATAAAAATAATTCTATTTATCCTTCATATGAAAAATCATCTGAAAAACAAAAATTGACATCTATAATTGAAATAATTAGTGTTAGTTTTATTATTTCAATAATATCAATTGTCTTAATAAATTTTATTTTGGAAGGGAAAATTACATGGTCAAAAATACCTTCTGTAACGATATTTTTTACTTGGCTTATTATTGCATCTATACTTATTTTTTATAAAAAGATAATATATAGCTTTTTATTTATATTTCTTTCTATTTTTGGTTATTTAATATCTTTGGATAGTCTTGATAAAAAGATTGGTTGGTCATTTACTTATGCTCTTCCAATATTAATTTCCTGTTTAATCATATTTTTTTTATTATTCCTTCTTACAACAAAGACAAAACAAAAAGGATTAAATCTAATAGCTTATTATCTTATTGGTGGATGTTTAATCTGCTTTGCCATAGATTTAATAATAAATTTTAATATTTCGAGCTTTTTTTTAATAACATGGTCAAAATATGTTAGTTTTGCAGTTATTCCTATGTCTTTATTTCTTTTATATATACATCATAGATTTGTAAAAAAACTTCCTGGAAAAAGAATTTTCAGGATTTAAAATTTTAGTTATCTGGTTTATCAATTTTAAATTCCAAAGATAAGCTTATGTAATTATAAAAATAAATAGATTGTAAATAAATTTAAGGTATTTATTAAAATAATTAGATTATAAATAAATTTATGGCAAATATAAATATATTTTTTAATAATGAATGAATTTTTAATAAAAAAAATTTAGGAGAATTTATGAATAAGAAAATCCCATTTTCACCACCCGATATTTCAAGGTTGGAAATAAAGAAAATAAATAAAGTATTAAAATCGGGTTGGATAACTACTGGTCCAAATGTTATAGAATTTGAAAATAAAATAAAAGAATATTGTAAGACAGATTTTGCCATTGCTTTAAATAGTGCAACTGCTGCAATGGAACTTCTACTTAGAATACTTGATGTTGGGCCTAATGATGAAGTTATAACAAGTTGTTATACCTATGCTGCAACTGCAAATGTCATAGTTCATAGAGGGGCAAAACCTGTCCTTGTGGATGTAGAAAAAGACAGGTTTCAGATGGATTTACTAAAACTTGAAAAAGCTATTACAGATAAAACAAAAGTCATTATGCCCGTTGATTTTGGCGGTGTTCCAGAAAGATATGATCAAATAAAAGATATTTTAACAAAAATAGGTAGAGAAGATATAGTTATCCTTGCTGATTCAGCTCATTCCTTTGGTTCAAAATATAAAGGAAATATCATAGGAACTCAAGCAGACTTTCATACATTTTCTTTTCATGCTGTTAAAAATCTTACTACAGCCGAGGGTGGTGCAATAGTATTCAATAAAAATAATATTAAAATTAAAAATTCAAATGTTAATCTTGTTTTAGATGAAAATTTGCAGAAAAAGATGAAAATAATCGCTCTTCATGGCCAATCAAAAGATGCCTTTGCAAAGTTAAAACCAGGTGCATGGGAATATGATATAATAGCTGATGGATTTAAATGCAATATGACTGATATAATGGCAGCTTTTGGGCTTGGACAAATTGAAAGATTTGACATGATGCTCAATAAAAGAAAAAAGATTCATGATATTTACTCAGAATACTTAAAAGAATATGATTGGGCAATTTTACCTTTTGATAAAGATGAACAAGGGACAAACTCAAACTACCATCTTTATCCACTTAGAATAAAAAACTTCACGCTTGAAAAAAGAAATAAACTAATAATAAATATGGCTGAAAAACAGATTGCAACAAATGTTCATTTTATTCCTCTTCCAATGTTCAGTTTTTATAAAAGTCTTGGATATAAGATAGAAGATTATCCAAATGCTTTTAATCAATTTGAAAATGAAATATCACTACCAATATATTCTACATTAAAACCGAAAGATGCAAGATATGTTGTTGAAAACTTGATAGATGAAGTAAAAAAGTTAATTACTAACCAATCTTATTAAAAATTTATATAAATTTATTTAAAATTTGTCATGATCTAAAATATTTTTTATCTCAATATACGCTCTAAATAAGGAATCTGTTAAATTATATATCTTAGCAGAAAATAAAGACAGTTTTTCAATATTTTTCAATCCATCATTTAATGCAAAAGTTTGTTCGTCCATAGAATTAGTTATTTCAGTTAATGCTTGCCCTATTTTTTTCCCGGTAACATTATTTTCATTAAAATTATTTTTGATCTGATTAATATCTATTACCAATGTTTCCATTATCTGACTTATATCATTGAACAAATTATTTATATTATTAAAATTAATTTGAAATTCATTTATTATCCTGCTTATATTATTAGCAAGGTTTTTAGTATTCTCAGATAATTTTCTAACTTCAGTGGATATTATATTAAATCCCGCACCATATTTTCCTGCATGAGCTGCTTCAATTGATGCGTTTATAGCTAATACATTTGTCTCTTCTGCTATATCTTTAATAGATGAAGTAGCTTCAAATACAATTTTTGAATTTTCTATCAATTTATTAAAAGTTTCTTTTGAATTTGTAATTTTATTATATATATTATCAATTTGAGTCGATCTTTCATTGAATCTTTCAACTAAGTTATTACTTTTTTCTAACATTGAACTCATTTCATTTTCAATATTTTTTAAATTTGAATTTATATTTTTATTTGTCGCACTCATTTCTTCAAATGCAGCAAGTATAGAGGAAGTAAAACCTTTCATCGAAGAGACAAAGTTAAATATTAAATCCAGAGAATTATTTGTTATAGTTTCTAAGATAATAGATTTTGAATAATCTGTTGTCAACCTATCGATTACATCAAAAATATTTTTTTTATATTCATTATTTCCTATATTCATAAAATACCCCTAAGATCTTAATTCTTAAGCGATGTAGATATATTTTTAATATATTTTCTCAATTATATCTATACCGCATTTCAAATCATAAAGATAATCTAAAAACTTTTTTACATTTTCATTAGTATATATTGCCCCATGTTGAGGTGCAATCATTTTTATATCATATTTTTTTATATTATCCACAAAATATCTTAATGCCTTATTAGAAGCCATAAATCTTTTATGAAATCCATCAATATTTGGAAGATGATCTTCAAAATTTTCTACAAAAAGATATTTCTTATTTTGAGGAAAAACAGCTGCCCCTATATCGCCAGAAAATAGTATCTTAGAATTTGGATCATAAATTATAAGTTGGCCAGGAGAATGCAAAAAATGAGCGGGAATAACCTGTAAAGGCTGAAATCCCTCAATATTAATTTGTCCACCATTATCTTTTAATGGGTTTATTCTATTTGAGTCAAATATACCAAAATGAGGTAAAAATCTAATCCATTTATCAGAAATTGATACTTTTGCAGAAGTTATGCCTAACCACATTGCTATACCAGAAGAAACATCAGGATCCTGATGAGAATAAAAGATATTTTTAATTTTTTCCAGTGAAATATATTGTGATACTACAGCTACAACTTTTGAAAATGTAGAAACTCCACCAGGATCAAGCAATACACCTTCTTCTTTTGATAATATTAAATATTGATTTGTCTGTATAATCTCTTTTTCAGAATACTTATCCCAACCAAGCCATATGAATTTATAATCTTCAGTTTCGTAAAGTGCTCTGCCTTCAATTATTTGATCATCAAAATTTTTAATCATAAAACCTCCAATCTAATATTTATTTTAACAAATTTTAATTAAACAAAGTTAACTAATCTATATAATAAGAAATTGAATAATTGGCAACTTATTTTATAAATTATTTAATAATTTTTAAAAAATTTTTCTATCATTCCTTTTACTATTTTTTAGGAATATTAAACTTATCTTTATCGAAATCTTCTGAACCGACCCATATATCTATTTTCAAACCATCCCTTGTCTCATTCAAATCTATGTACTTCACCTGCCAGCCAATAAGATCCAACCTTGCTTCTCCAAGAAGATTATTACCTGCTAAATTTCCATAATAACCTGAAAGTTCTGGTCTTTGACCAATTGAAATAGTCCTTTTCAGGTTTTCTATCTCTTTTTTACTTCTTTTCTTATCATCCAAAATTGCAAGATGAATTCCATCTTTTTCCTTATGAAGTGATATAACCATCCTATTTGGATCTTCTTGCAGTATAAAATGAGCAACTTCACTTATTATTTTTACTATCATTTCAACCTGTTTCATATTTTTTCCCTTATTTTATATCTTTTTAAAAAACTTAAATTTTATTTTATAGTATTTTTTTAAGATTTTGTCCTAGAATAACTTTATCTTTTTAATTTTACAATTGAAGCATTTTCAAGCCAATCTATTATTGCCACCAAAAATGTTGCGACAAGCCCTCCTGCAAAGCCATTGTTATAAAGATTAATCCCACCAACCCAACCAGCTGTAAATTGAACAAGAATTAGATGTAAACTGCCAGCAATTAAGCCTGCAATAACACCAAAAGTTCCTGCAATAGGTGCTAATGTTGTTGAAAATAATGTTGCAAGAATTATAGATGGTGAATTCAATTCTATTTGCAACAAAAGTGCGGTTAGGATAACACCAATAACAACAGGAATGCTATTTCTAAGATTTTTACCAAAAGCT
>ERZ795050.1716-NODE-1716-length-27021-cov-5.037751_pt1 | contig 27021 bp, 21 predicted proteins | sample MGYA00375134_ERZ795050 | MGnify/ENA primary metagenome ERZ795050 (study PRJEB30179, sample SAMN05720221) | activated sludge metagenome | isolation source: Anaerobic digester | place: Japan | collected 2015-05-26 ... | reverse complement strand
AGGTCCCCCAGTTCGGTGGCATCGGCAATGAAAGGCGCCCTCAGCACCATGCTCCAGCCGCTCTCCAGGCTCCGCACCTGGACCGCTTCAACCCGGTCGCCGTTCACCGCCACACTCTCGGCCTTATGCCGCAGCAAGATGGCCACACGCCCTCCGGCAACGTAAGGCGCCAGCATTTCCTCCAACGCTGCCAGCCCCACGCGCGGCTCATGGCACAACCGCGAAACCCACCCGTTGCCGGGATTCAAATAAGGCTGCGCCCGGGCTTCGGCCGTCAGTGGGTAGTTCCTCAAGTAATACTCCCGTATCTTCTGGCGCAGCAACAAGTAGCTCCGGGTGCCGCCGAAACTTTCGATCCAGGGATTCTCATCGGGCGGCACCGCCTGCGCCGTCAGTTGCCCGCCGATCCAGTCGGTCTCCTCGGTCAGGATCACCTTCAAGCCGTTCCGCGCCGCCGCCAGCGCTGCCGCGCATCCTCCCAAGCCGCCACCGATCACAACCAGGTCGGCCGCCAGTTCCCAGGCCCGGCCCGGCTCCGGAACCTTTTTGGCGACTGGACCTGACGCCGGCGGCGGAGCGGCCAGCGCGGGGGCAGCGATGACAAACGATAAGGTTCCCCCCGCGCGCCTTAGAAAGGCGCGCCGGGGAATGCCAGGATTGTTCTTCATCACTAATCGGATGTTGGTCCGCCGGGTGGCGAAGAGTCAGGCCCCTGCCGTCCAGGCGGCCAGTTCTTCGCCGTGCAAATCCTGGATCGAGAGTTTGAGGCGCTCGCGGGTGACTTCGCCACGGATGAGGGTTGCGTTGTCCTCGGCTGGTCCGCCGCCGATAAGTTGCGCGTAGGGACGATTTTCGTCCGGCGGCACGCACGCATGGCGATGGGTGTGGCCGGAAACCACGGCGGCGACTTTGCCCTGAACGAATACCTGGTGCCAGCCCGAGCGGGGATCGGTGGAGGCGAAGGCGGGGACTCCCTCTCGGCGAGCGCAGGGGATATGGCAAAAGACAACGCGGAAAGGGGCCTGGCTGATTTCCGGCCGTTTCAGCTCGGCTTCGAGCCAGCGAGATTGTTGCTGGCGGTAGCGATCGAAGTCGCCGAGACCGGCATAGACGGGGTGGGTGTCGAGTTTGTCCTCGCCGGTGTCCAGGACAATGCCCGCAACGGGTCCGTGGCGGAATGAATAGTAAAAGCGGTTCCCGGGCAGATGGACAAACCGGTGCAAGGCGCGGGCCGCGGCACCGCGGGTGTCATGGTTGCCCCGGACAAAGATCAGTGGCATATCGCGCGTGAAGGGCTGTCCGGCGGGAGAAAAATACTGGATGGGAATGCGCTCCTCCTGATTCACATCGGTGACGTCCCCGTTCCAAACCAGGAAATCCGAGGGGAGCGTTCTGGTGCGGCGCATGAGGGCCTGCAAAGTTGCGGCGTTTTCGTGGGTGTCATTCCACACGACGAAACGCGCCTGAGCGGCCTGCGGGTCAAAGGTCTGGAATGAAAAAACGTCGGTGGAGATTTCTTCGCCGCGCCGGATGTCGTAGGGCCCGCGGAAATCAATCGGGCAGGCGCGAACGCGGTAGAAGATGCGGCGGCCCGGCGGCAACGGCGCCAGGGGAATATGATGCGCGTGGTTGGCAAAAGGCTTGAGGCCGTCCCGGCTTCCCCAAGCGGTCTGGCCCAGCGCCTCGGTCTCCCCGTATTCAACCCAAGCGGTCGAAGGTCCATCCACACCGATGGCCACAGTCACTCCGTCGGCGGTTGGGCACTGGAGGGAGGGCGCGGTGGTGAAACGGACCTTGAACGAAGCGCTTTTGGGAGCCTCCGGCTGGGCGCCGAGGAGAACGGGTGAGGTCCCGGCGAAGAGGGTGGCGAGGGCAGTCTTTCCGAGGAATTCACGACGGTTCATAAACCGGTGCAGTTTGATTCAACAAATTGGCAAGTCTGCAGCACTCGGAAAGGATACCCGGGCACCCGGCGCGGTCAAGGAGTGGCGATACGATAGAAACGCCGGGCATGATTGGGAGCTTCGACATCCACGAACGAAAGGCTGCCGTTGGCATCGGCGGTGTTTGTAGCCAAAACCGCCCACGCCGCTTCCGGTCCGAGGGTGGGTGTGGCCCACAGGACGTAGCTTTGGGCCACACTGCCCGTTGCCAGGAGTTGCAGCCTGCCATCCGGCAGCCGCTGCGCGGCGAGGAAGGCGGGCACGACAGGAACAGGACCCACGTTGATGCGCAGCTCAACCTCGTCGCTGGCGCCCTGGTCATCCATGACGCTGACCAAGAAGGAATTCAAACCCAAATCTGCGGCCGTGGGGGTGCCTGACAGCGTTCCGGTCTGGGCGACCGTGAGCCAGGCCGGTCCGCTGGTTTTCGTGAAGCGCAACGCGTCGCTGGGGTTTGGATCCGAAGCATGCGCAGTCAAGGAGGCGCTGTAAGGCTGGCCGATAGTGGCGCCGGCCAGGACCAGCGGATTGGTCGTGAACGCGGGCGGGGCGTTGGCATAAATGGCCTGGATTTGGGCGTCCGTCAGGGCCGCCCGGTAAAGCCGCACGTCGTCCACGCATCCTGGGAACCAGTATTGGCCAGGGCCTTCGGTTGAGCCGGCCCCGAGGCGCACCGGGAACAGGTCGTTGGGCCGGAAAACGGTCGCGGCCGAGTTGGCCAGGACGCCGTTGGTGTAAAAGCGGAGGGTGGCGCCATCATAGCTGCCGGCGAGGTGCATCCAAGCGTTGGTCACCACCGGCCCGCCTGCAAGGGTGCGCCAACCGGAACCGGTACCGACCCAGAACTGCCACGTGTTATTGTTGCCGGCATAGAACACATAGCCCGATTGGGGGCCGTCGCGGCGGCTGGTCAGCGGGGAACGATAGGTGCCGCCGCCGCCAGTGACTTTCGCCCAGAGCGCAACCGTGAATACCGGGGGATTGAGTTCGGCCGAATAGGGTATCTCGACCTTCGAGTTCGTGGCCCCGTCGAAACAAAAACTCGTGCCGGAGAACGGGGTGGCCCCGGGCTGGCCGGGTGTCACACCGCCGTTGCCAACGCCATTCTGCGCCGGAGCGGCCGAGTCCACGACGGTTGAAATGGCCGGGTCATCCAGCTTCCACCAAGCGGACAGGTAGTCCATGGCCCACACCTGATCCCGAATCGCGATGAGCAGCAGGGTTTCAGCCTGGAGTCCCGCCCGGTCCTCAACCCGCACCAGGAAGGAATTGGTGCCGACGTCCGTTAAGGCAGGGGTCCCGCTCAGAGTGCCATCCGCGGCCACCGTTAACCAACCGGGTCCGCCCAGCTTCGAAAACACCAGCTCGTCGTCCCAAGCCAGGTCCGGATCAACCGCCCAGCGCGCGAGCGTCTGGCCGTGGTAGGGCTGGTTTTGGAAGCCGACGGGCAGGACAATAGGGTTGGCGACGAAGGAGGGCGGGTCATTCGTCAAGTTGGCGAGACCGGGGATGTTCTCCAGAAAATTGCCCGCTGCGACGCCATTGGTGACGACGTAACCGTTGACAACGATATTGTTCGTCAAAACCGAGTCCGCTCCGACGGTTGAGGCATATAAGCCCAACCATTCGGAGTGATAACCATCGAAGTTCTCGCCCGTGCGATAGACCGTCGAGACGTCCGGACGCCCCTGAGAGACGTGGCAATCCAGACCGATGTCTGCCACCTGGCGGGGAGTCAGGTTGGTCAGTTGGAGGAAAGGAATCTCCGTATATTTATGGAACAGGCGGTTGGTGGGGTACAGGTGGAGATAGAGTTTGCAGGCCTGCCAGGGGGGCAAGGCGGCGACGTTGGTTGCCGTGGCCGTTGGGTCAGCGGCGACAAAGAAGGCGTTGGTTACGGCCCAGGCGGTGGCGCGGTGGTTGTCATGCCCGTATTCGCCGTTCAAATCGTGCGTGATAATCACGTCGGGGCAGTATCGGCGAATCTGCTCGGCGACGTAATTGATGGCCTTGAGCTTGCCAGCTTCAACGTCCGACCCGTCGCCTTGGAGAACGCCGTCGGCCCAATAATCCCACGTGGCGTCAATTTTGTTGGTGTAGGGATTGTTGGCCAGAGACTGAGACGGCACGTCGCGAAAGCGGGGAAACAGAGGTTCGTAACGAAACCCATACGTCCAGGCGGCACAGCGAAGTTCCTCCTCGCGCACGGTGAGATTGCTCGGGGTCCAGTCGCCGCTGGTCATCGAGAGGAGCATGGCCGGCACGCCAAGGACCTTCGTGTAATAGGGTAGTGTGCCACCAAAGAAGATGCCCTCGTCGTCCGGATGCGCGTTCACGACCAGGATGGTGATCTTCGCGGGGGGCGGGTCCCAATCATAAGCCCGGAGAGCGGTGGCCCTGGCCAGGAGCAAGGCGCAGAGGCAAAAGAGGGCGGCCTGGCAGGAGACGCGTTTTGACCGGCACGCGGCCCGGGCCTCCGGCCCGGCCGCACTGTTCGTGCGGAGTGAACAAGCCATGGTCAATAGAATGAACCAAACGCTGTGATAGTCGAGCGGCAAAGGCTGGTAATGTTCAGGCGCCAGCCCGGAGCTCTCTTCCACGGGTCATGGACCGGAGGTCCGTGGCACCACTGGCGAAAAGCCGCTTTTCATCAGGGCACGTTGTCGGCGGCCGAGACCTCCTCCAAGGGGGCGGGGGCGGCGACGAGTCTGGAGGCCTCCAACTTGATGTAATTGAGGAGCACGGGGGCGATGATTATGCCGGGGATGCCCATAAGTTTTTCGCCCACGATCAAGCCCAGAAGGGTGAGCCAAAGGGGATTGCGAATCCGCTGTCCAATGATCTTGCTGTTCAGGAAATACTCCAGCTTGTGAATGGCCACCAGAAAGGCCAGGGCGAAAAAGGCCATTTGGGGCGAGACAGTGAAGCCGATGCCGACAATAATCGTGTTGCTGATGAGGTTGCCGATGACCGGAAGCAGCCCACAGAGAAAGGTGACACCAACGACCAAGGGGGCATAGGGCAGCCCGATGGCAACCACAAAGATGCCAGTGAATACTGTATTGATGGCCGAGATGATGATTTGCGCGCCCATCACCGTGGCGAAGCTTTCGTAAAGCGTCCGGAACCGGACCGCCAGTTGCTGGCCGACGACGGAATAGAAGTTGTTTTCAGGCACTTGGGGCTCGCGGCCCAGCTCGAACCGGGAATTAAGGAAGATGCTGATGGAAACAACGATGCCGGCCACGAGGAAAAGGGCTTGCAGGCCGGCCTCGCGGGCGAAGTGGGCAAAGCTGGCGACATTGCGAAGCTGGTGCTTCACGGTAGCCAGGGCAAATTCACGAAGGCTGTCGTAATCAGTGAAGGGCAGATCCACGCGGTAATCCTTGGCCCAATGGAGGACCGAAGGGATCGCTTTCTCGGCGATTTCGGGAAGGGTGTGGAGGGTGTGGGCGATGAAGGTGGTCAAAACGAAGCCCACGGCGGAAACCAGCACCAGGAAAAACGCGATGGCGAACCAACGGCCGTTGCGGCCGCGCCAGTGCAAAAGGTTCAGCGCGAGGAACGAGAAAAGCACTGCCAGCAGCAGATTGGTCAGATGCAGCCAGACCATCATGACGAACAACACCGCCATGAGGGCATAGGAGACCCGGTCGGGCCGGGCCATGATCTGTTTGAAACGTTCACCCGGTTTCATCCGCCGTGTTCATACACGGGGAAGGCGCGGGACGCCAGTGAATTACGAGACCGGCTCACGGGCTGCCTCCAGTCTTTCAAAGCTTTCTTCGATAAAGCCGGTGCCTTGAATTCGGGCCAGCTTGGAGTAGAGCCCGCCGGCGGTCAGCAGCTCGTCGTGGGTGCCCCGTTCGATGATTTCTCCATGGCGCATGACCAGAATCTGGCTGGCTTTGCGGATGGTGCTCAGGCGGTGGGCGATGACGAAGCTGGTTCGGTTGGCCAGCAGGCGTTCGAGCGCCTCTTGAATCAGGCGCTCGGTTGCGGTGTCCACACTGGCGGTGGCCTCGTCCAGAATCAGCAGCGGAGCGTTTTTCAGAAGGGCGCGCGCGATGCTGACGCGTTGTTTTTCGCCGACGCTCAGTTTGACGCCTCGCTCGCCGACCAGCGAATCGTAGCCTTTGGGCAGGCGTTCGATGAATTCGTGGCAATTGGCGGCGCGGGCGGCCTGGCGCAACTCTTCCTCGGTGGCGTCCAGTCGGCCGTAGAGAATGTTCTCGCGAATGGTCCCATTGAACAGGAAGGTCTCCTGGCTGACCACGCTGATCTGCTCCCGGAGCGCCTCCAGTGAAAGTTCGGCGATGTCTTGACCGTCAATGGTGATGCGTCCCGCTGTCGGCTCATAAAAGGCGGGCAGGAGGTTGACCAGAGTGGACTTGCCCGCCCCGGTGGGGCCGGCCAGCGCCACCATTTCCCCCGGCCGCGCATGGATGCAGATGTCTTTGAGCACCGGCCGGTCATGGTGGTAACCGAAGCTGACATGATCATACACGACTTCGCCGCGAACGGGTTTGCGAAGCGGTTTCCGGCGGTGAGGTTGGGCGCGCTCGCGGGGCGTATCCAGGATGTCGAAAACCCGCTCTCCGGCGGCGCGGGCGGCCTGGAGCATTTGGTTGAGCCCATGCAGCCGGGCAATGGGCTCATAGAACAACCCGAGGTAGAAGAGGAAACCGACCAATTGGCCGAGAGTCATCTGGCCGGCGAGTACCTGGCGCCCCCCGAACCACAACACCAGCACCATCCCAACCGCTCCGGCAAAGCTCATCGCCGGCGAATACACCGCCCAGGCGCGCATGATGCCGAGGCTGCCGCGCCGCAGGGCGTCGGCCCGCTCGGCAAAACGGAGGTCCTCGTGCGGTTCGCGTCCGAAGGCTTTGATCTGTCGCACTCCCTGCAGATTGTCCAACAGGAGAGCGTTCATGGCGCTGGCGGCCTGCCGCTGGACCCGGTAGCGCCGATGCGCCGTCAGGGTGTACCACAGCGCGCCGCCCACGAGAAACGGAAGTGGCAACAGGGCCACGCCCGCCAGCGCCGGGTTGGTGGCGAAAAGAATGGCGGCCACGCCGACAATGGCCAGGACCGCGACGGTCCCCTGCTCCGTGCCGTCAATCAGCAGCCGTTCCACCGCGTTGACGTCCTCGAGGACGCGCGTCATGAGGTCGCCGGATGCCCGCTGGTCAAAATAGTTGACGGGCAGCCGCTGCAGGCGGGCGTAGAGGTCGCGGCGCATGTCATAAATGACATGCTGCTCGAAGGTGTTGTTGATGAGAATGCGCAGGCTGTTGAACAGATCGCGCAGCAGAAAGGCGCCCAGCAGGCCGAGGATGGCCGGCGTGAGCAGTTCGATCCGCCGCTTGCCGATGACCTCGTCAATCACGAACTGGGTCAGCTTGGGGTACGTCAGCGCAAACCCCATCGAAAGCACGGCACAGCCCACCGTGCCGGCGGCCAGGAGTTTGTAACGCCGCAGGTAGGCCGCGACGCGACGGACAATTTCCCCCGTGGGCCGCGAGCGGGCGGTGAAAGAGGATTCCTCGGCGCGAAAATGCATCGGATCAGGCAAACTTCAACCGCTCCTGCGCCTCGCGCAGCCCGCGGGTCAGGGTGAACTGCTTCCCGTTGCGCAGCAAGACCGCGTGCTCGCCCTTGAACAGCGGACGAAATTCCCGAATCTGATCCAGGCTGACGATCGTGGACCGATTGATGCGGAGGAACTTCTTCGGATCCAGTTTTCCCTCCAAAGACGTGAGAGTCTCGCGCAGGATGTGACTCTCCTTCCCGACATGAAGAATGGCGTAATTGCCCGCTGCTTCAATGTATTCAATTTCGCTGGTCTTGATGAGGACGATCCGGTCGCCGGCGGGGACGGGGATGCGGGTCAGGTACTCGGGCGCCGGTTGAGCCCGGCCGAGCATCTGGAGGAGGTTGCGGGTGGCCGCGTCGGTCTGCCGCAAGGCCAGCGTTTCCCTGGCCCGCGCAAGGGTTTCCTTGAACCGGGTTTGCTTGAACGGCTTCAGCAAGTAATCCAGGGCGTGGACCTCGAAAGCCTTGAGCGCGTGTTGGTCGTAGGCGGTGACAAAGATCACCAGCGGCAGTGTCCCGCCTTTGAGGGACCGCAGGACCTCGAAGCCGTCCATGCCCGGCATCTGAACGTCCAGAAAGACCAGGTCCGGCGAGTGTTTTCGAATGGCCTCGACCGCGTCGGGGCCGTTGCCGCATTCGGCCACAATCTGGCAGTCTTTTTCCGGCTCGAGCATCGTGCGGATGCGTTCGCGGGCCAGCGGTTCGTCGTCCACTATGATGATGCGGAGGGTCATGACTGGTCCGGGGCGGGGGCTTCGGCTTGAAACGGCAGGCTCAGAGCGACGGTGCAGCCACCCCCGGCCGGGCGGCTGAGGGTCAACGCCGCCTTTGAGCCGTAGAGGGCTTCGAGACGGGCCTTGGTGTTGGCCAGACCGATGCCCTCGCGCGCGGGCGAGGGAGTGTCAGGGGCTTCGCCGTTGTTGCGGACCAGGAGTTGGAGCGTCTGGCCCACCCGCTGCGCCTGGATGCGGACGATGCCGGCGCCGGTGGTGGGTTCAATCCCGTGGCGGATGGCGTTTTCAACCAGCGGCTGAAGGATCAGGGCCGGCACCCGGCCGCTCAACGCCTGGGGATCAATCTCACGCTCGATCTTGAGCCGGTCGCCGAACCGCACCTGCTGAATGTCCAGGTAACGGTCCAGGAACTCGAGTTCACGGCGCAGCGGGATTTCCGGCTCGGAATTTTCGAGCGTGGCTCGCAGCAGTTCGCCGAGATTGTTGATCATCTCATCGGCGGCCTGGGGATCTTTATGAACCAGGGCGGCGATGGCGTTAAGGGTGTTGAACAGGAAATGGGGATGCAACTGCATGCGGAGCGCGTCGAGCCTGGCCTGGGCCAGCCGCGCCTCAAGCTCGGCCGCCTGGCGCTCCCGCTCTTCCGAACGCCGGTAGTAAGTGAAAGCGTGGACGATACTGACGATAATCCAATAGACCGGGACGTTGAAACGCGCGCGCATCAACAGCGAGTTGACCATGACCGACCGCCGTGCCTCAGGCGAGGGCAGAGGACGGGGGTCGAATCCCGGCTCGCGCGGGCCGGTCCGCTCCGGCAGCGGGCGAAGCCCGGGCCCCTCGGGCAACGGGGCGCCGCGCAGGCGCAAGGGGCCGCCGGCCGGCCCGGGCGGCAACGGTTGCGGTGTTGCGAAGGGGCGGACGAGGAATTCGGCGGCCACGACCGCCAGAATGCACGCGGCGAGGTGAACGGGAATGGTGAGGGCCAGTTCCTGCCGGTCGAGCGGAAAGCGGAACGCCAGCCATGCCACCAGCGGGGCGAGCAAGGCCCAGCCGAACCAGTCGCGCAGCGCCAGGCGCAGGGCCTCAAACCAGCCCAGGCCGGCGGTAAACACCAGTTGGCCGGCAAAGGCCAGAACCAGCAGGGCCCACAGCCCGTAGATCAGCGCCCAGACAGCCAGATGCCGCCGGAGCGAGTTCGGCCGCTTCATGGCTTCAGACTACCGCCCGCGCGTTCTCCAATCAACGTTTACTCGCGCGCCTTCGAGTCAATCACAATGGTCACCGGCCCGCTGTTGGTCAGGCTGACCATCATGTTCGCGCCAAACTCGCCGGTCTGGACCGGCCTGCCAAGGTCGCCCTCGAGCTGGCGAATGAATCGTTCGTAGAGGGGAATCGCGATTTCGGGCCGGGCGGAGCGGCTGTAAGAGGGACGGTTGCCCTTTCGCGTGCTGGCAAGGAGGGTGAACTGGCTGATGAGCAGAATGCCCCCGCCCACCTCCTGCACCGAGCGGTTCATCACCCCGTTCTCGTCGTCGAAAATCCTCAACCGAACAATCTTGCCACTCAGCCACTCGATGTCTTCCGGGCCGTCGGCATCCTCGATGGCCAGCAGAACCACCAGGCCGTGCTGAATGGAACCCTTGGTCCGGCCGCCAATGACGACCGCCGCCTCCGAGACCCGTTGAATGACCGCGCGCACGAAGAAAAATCGCCGGCGGAAGATCGGTCAACCCGGCTCCGCCAGCCAGACAGGAGTTCAATGGGAGGTTTTCGGCGGCAGACAGCCCAGCGTCCCGAGCAGAATTGCGTATCCCGCCGCTCCGGCAATCAACAACCACGGGTTGCCTTTGACGGTCAGCAAAATGCCCAGCCCCAGCACCAACGCCATAAGCGCGAACACGACCATTGACAGAAAAAATTTCACGCCCCCACCTTAACCGCATTTTCCGCGCTTGCAAGTCGCCGGCGCCCCGTTCAGCCCTCGGCGGACGCCGGCGCGCTGCGGCGAGCCACATGACGGGCCTGGCGTCGAGGCAGCCCCACGGCGGGGGACGGTTCGGGTGCGTCGGGTTCCGGCTCCGAAAGGTAGTCTTTCAGAAAGGCGGGTTTGTCCCGGCGTCCGCCCCGCCGGTAATCGCGCCAGAGCGCCCGCGCCACGGTCTGGCGGTCGTGCTGTAATTCTCCGGTCAGGTAACGGAAAAGCATCTCCATCAGGCGCACCAAGGCGATGCTGTCGGTCCGGCCGGTCTGCTGATGAAGCCATTCGCTCCAACGCAGAAAAGACTGAAAGGGCGATTGCGCCGGCCGGCCTGGCGGTTCCCAAATCAGGGGAAGCGTTTCGGTGAAGTTGCCGCTGTTGCCCACCAGGTCCCAGTAACGGGCGAACCGGCGGATTTTTTGCATGGCCGAAAACCCGATGAGCTTGTTCTGCAAAATCTCGTAGGGTGGGTGAGGATTATAGACCATTCCCCACTCCGCGTCGTGTCGGCCGAGGGGCGTGCCGCGCAGCCGCTTGAGCATCCCCACCTGGATTTCGTGCGGCCCCAGGGCCAGGAGCCGGTCAAAACCCGCGGCGAAACTGTCCCAATCCTCCCCCGGCAGGCCGGCAATCAAGTCCGCGTGAATATGCACGCCGGTGGACTGCCGCAAAAAGCGGAAATTCTCCTCGAGCCGCTCATAATTCTGACGGCGCTGGATCAGCGCCGCGGCCCGCGGGTTGAAGGTCTGCACGCCAACCTCAAGCTGCAGGGCGCCGGGAGGAAACCGCGCAATCACATCCCGCAGCTCGGGAGGCAGACGGTCCGGGACCATCTCAAAATGAAAGAACAAGCCGGGCTGGTAACGTTCCAGAAGGAACTCAAGGATGGCGCGGCTGGCGCCGAGGTTCAGGTTGAACGTGCGGTCCACGAACTTGAGATGCCGGGCCCCGCGGTTCAGCAGGCCGTCCAGGCTGGCCAGGAAGGCGGGCAAGTGCGCCTGCCGCACGGGAATGTCCAGTGAGGAAAGACAAAACTCGCAGTGGAATGGGCACCCGCGCGAGGCTTCCACATAAATAATCCGGTGGGCGATATCCTCGGCGCTGTAGAGTTCGTAGGGCAGAACCAAGCTGGCGATTTCCGGCGGGGACGCTTCTATCACGCGGCCGGGGGGCCGGTTGCCCGCGAGAATCGCCGCGCACAGCCGGGCAAACTCAAGATCGGCCTCCCCGGTGATGATGTAGTCGGCGAGTGCTGCAATCGGTTGCGACTCCAGCTCGTAACTGACCTCCGGCCCCCCCAGCACCACCACCACCTCCGGCCGAACCCGCTTAACCGTCGCGACCACCTCGAGCGCGGGAGCGACGTTCCAAATATAGACGCCCACGCCCAGGATTTTCGGGTTTCGGTCAAGCAGGGCCTCGGCGATATCCACCGGCCTTTGGTTGATCTCAAATTCGACAATCCGGGCCCGGGAACGCAGAGCGCCAAGGTTGGCAAACAGGTACCGCAGCCCGAAGGCGGCGTGAAAGTACCGTGCGTTAAGCGTCGTCAATAGAATGTCGGCCATTCAACGGAAGCTTACCAGGCCGGGACACCTCGAACAACCTTGCCCAATGGCCCGCCGGGCCTCACCGCGCAATGTCCCGCTGGGAAATCACCAGATACGCCACAATATAGCCCGTCATGGCCACTGCCCACAGGATGAGCAAATGCTCGACCGGCAGCGGATTGCCCATCACCAGCTCGAACGGCCGGAAATAGCGAAAGGGCGAAACCCACCCGAGTCGCTCCAACGGGGGCCAAAGCTGCTGCGCATAGTCAATCAACAAAGCCGCAAATGCCAGCAGCGATGTCGTCCCCCCGGCCACCCCCCGCCGGAACGCGGCCCCAAACGCCAGCGCAACCCCGCTCCAGCACAGCGCCAGCATTCCGAGGTTGAGCGCGAGGGCCACCATCTGGCGTCCCGAGGGCGCCGCGGCGTCCGAAGGCGCAAACAGCGCCAGGCCGGTCCAGGTGCCGGCCTGGATCATTAACAACATCACCACCGTCGCGAACCACACCAGCGCAATGGTCCGCGTGATAAGCCAGTGCCGGCGGAGCGGGCGGGCCAAAATCAGGTCGGCGAACCCCGTTTCAATTTCGGAGGCCGGCACGGTGGCCAGGGCGATGTTGAGCACCACCAAAGCAATCACGATGCCCAGGTCAAAGTAACCGCCGCACACAATCCCGCTGAAGGACATCACGCTGGTGAGCGCCGGCCCCAATAGAGCGCGAACGAAGGGCGGCAGCAGTTCCGCTATCTGCGCGAATTCGCCGGCGTTGTGGACCGAGGCCGCGATCAGCACGCGCAGCAATTGAAATCCCGCGAGCAACAATCCCGTCGCGGCCAGCAGCGGCCAAACCCGTTTTAACGAAAGCCGCCATAACAGGAAGCCGATCCTCACGTCTCCTCCTCCCGGTAATACCTTAGCACCACGTCCTCCAGGCGGGCCTCCTGCACATCCAGGTCCAGCACCGGCAGGCCTTGGAGCACCTCCAGCAGCGGCGCCAGGGAGCCGGCAACGCTTAGCCGCCAAAGCCGCGGCGTGGCTTCAAGCAGTTCGTAGCCGGCTGGCAGTGGCTCGGGAAGTTCCACTTCCCGGCTGAACACCACCCGCACGTTTCTCGGCGCCAGACGGCGGCTTTCCTGCACTGTGGCCAGCAAGACCAGCTCGCCTTTTCGGAGCAGCGCAATCCGGTCGCAGACCCGCTCGACCTCGGAGAGCACGTGCGACGACATGAAAACCGTGGCGCCGGCGCGTTTGACCTCCGCCAGGAGGTCGTAGAACGAGCCCTGCATGATGGGGTCCAGCCCCTCGGTGGGCTCGTCCAGAATCAGCAGCGGCGGGTTGGTCTGAAAGGCCTGAATGATGCCCAGTTTGCGCTTCATGCCCGTGCTGTATTCGCGCAGCCGCCGGCGCAGGTCGCTTTGCGCCAGTTCCAGCCGGTCGCAGAGTTCCTGCCGGCGCCGTCTGTCCACCGCCTGCCGGCCAAGCCCCGCCAGAAAATCCAGCGTTTCCAGCCCCGTCAGGTCGAGATAGAGCCCCAGCTCGCCCGGCAGGTAGCCCACGCGGGCGCGGACCTCAAGGCTTTGGGACCAACAATCATAACCGAAGATGTGGGCCTGGCCGGCGCTGGGACGAATAAAGTCCAGCAGGAGCCGGATGGCGGTGGTTTTGCCCGCCCCGTTCAGGCCCAGAAAACCGAAGATTTCGCCCCGTTGAACCTCCAGGTCGAGGCCCCTGAGGGCCGTCAAGGCCCCGTAACGCTTGGTCAGCCCGCAAGTTGAAATCACCGCCGAGGCGCGCTCCGCGCGCGGCGGCGGGAGCGGGCCCGGCTCAAAGGGAATGGCCGTTCGAGGTTCCACCGGCAACCCTGACGCTAGTGGATGTCACGCCAAACCGCAACGACTCAACACCATGACATGCATGTCTCCAATCGCCGCCTGCCACTTGCAGCCAGCGGCCCGCAGCGACGTGCGGGCCCAAGACGGGCCCTCCATTTCTACTCGTTACTTTTCCCAGCCGGCCCTGCCCCCCCAAAAAACGTCCAACTTTTCAGGGTTCATCCCTCATCCTTTCCGCCCCCCGTTCCACACACCCGAAGCGATCCGAACCTATCCGGACCTGTTCGAGCCAAATCTCCTGAATCCATGCCGGGGCTCGGCGGCGAGCGGACATTGCTGTCCGTCCTCCTTTTTAGGGTTCCAGCCCGGGCGGCAATGCTCAACACTGGCAGTCCGATGCACCTTCCCACCTTCCCACTTTCGCACCTTCCCGCCGACATGGCCGAATCAAGCCCGGCGGGGCGGAGCGCACCCGTGCCGGCCCGTGCGGTTTTGCTGTTGCGGTTTTGCTTGAACCTCGGCGGGGGGTGCGGCAAATTCTTCTTCGCCAGGGCCCATGGAATGTGGACTTACGAACCCCGCCAGGGCCGGAAGGCAGCAACGGTAGTCTGCTCCGCACCTGCCGTGGTCACCCTGGCATTGTTTTTTACACGGTCGCGAGCCGGGACAGGCCCCCGCGAACCGAGCGCCGGGCGCGGGCTGCCGCGGGCGCGGCGCGGGGGAAAGTCGCTACGTTCATGTCTTATCAAGTCATAGCCAGAAAGTACCGCCCGCAGCGGTTCAGCGATGTAGTGGGGCAGGATCATGTGACCCGCACGCTTATCCATGCCATCGAGCAGAATCGCATTGCGCACGCCTACCTGTTCTGCGGCCCGCGCGGCACCGGCAAGACCACCATCGCGCGCATTTTTGCCAAGTGCCTGAACTGCACCGGCGGGCCGAAGACTGATTTTGACGACAACGACATCCGGTGCCGCGAAATCGCCGAGGGCCGTTCCCTGGATGTGATGGAGATTGACGCGGCCAGCAACCGCGGCATCGAGGAAATCCGGGGGTTGAGGGAAACCGTCAAATACGCGCCCGCCAGCTCGAAGTTCCGCGTTTATATCATTGACGAGGTTCACATGCTGACGAAGGAGGCCTTCAACGCGTTGTTGAAGACCCTCGAGGAGCCGCCGGAGCATGTGAAATTCATGTTCGCCACAACGGAACCGGAAAAGGTGTTGCCGACGATTCTGTCGCGGTGCCAGCGGTTTGATTTGCGCCGCATCCCGGCGGCGCTCATCGTGAAACACCTCGCGGAAATCGCCGCAAAGGAGAACGTCACCATCTCGGAATCCGCCTTGTTTGCCATCGCGCGCGGGGCTGAAGGCGGCATGCGGGACGCCGAGTCCACCCTGGACCAGCTCATCAGCTTCTGTGGCAACCGGATCGAGGAAGCCGATGTGCTTTCCATGTTTGGGCTGACGGCGGCGGGCCGGATTCAGGCCTTGGCGGGCACCCTCCTGGAGGGCGATGCCGAGGGAGCGCTGCGCGAGCTCAATGCCCTGGCCTCACAGGGCAAAGACCTCGGACGGCTCCTGTCCGACTTGCTGAACCATTTCCGCAACCTGCTGATCTTTCAGCTCTCCAAAGGCGACCTGTCCCTGCTTGAGGTTTCCGAATCCGAGGCTGGAGTGCTCGCCCAACAGGCCCCGAAAGTCGCCGCCAGCGGCCTGACCCGGATTCTGGAGGTGCTGGGCGGGACGGAGTTGCGGTTGCGGGACGCCGCCTCAAAGAAAACGCTCCTGGAGGTGGCCTTGTTGAAAGTCATCGAGGTGCGTAACGCGCTCAGCCTCGACGAAGTGCTCAAGCAGCTTCAGAGCCTGCGTGGCGGCAGCGCGGGTGAGGGGGTGTCCATCCCCCTGCCGGCTTCGGCGCCTGCGCCGTCTCCCGCGCCGTTCCGCGCCAGCGGCGCGAGCGTGACTCCGTCAGGTCAACCGCCGTCGGCCGGCCGGTCGGCGGCCGTGGCGCCAAGTCCGGCTCCGGAAGCCGAACCGAAGGTCATGCAAGCCGGGCCGGCTGTTTTGCGCGACTCGTCCACCAGGGCTGCGGAGGAGATGGATGACCTCTGGCACCGGTTGTTGGAGGCGGTGGCCAAGGCCAGCCCTTTCACGGGCAGTTACCTGCGGGGGGCTCATCTGGTGTCGTTTGACAACAAGGTGTTCACCATCGGCTTCCCGCCCGAGCAGGAGAATCATCTCGGGTTGGTGGACAACTCCCGAAACCAGGCCATTATCCAGACCAAACTGGCGGAATTGGGATTCTCGGGAGTCCAAATCAAATTCGTTAAATCGGCTCCGCCGCCAAGCCTCGCGTCCGCGGGCGCCGAGGCCGCGGCCGCGCCTTCGGAGGCCGCGGCCCCCACCGCGCCAAAGCCCGCGCCGGCGCGAAAGGCTCCAAGGACTGCGACCGCGCCGGTGTCTGGAGCGAAGAGCGCCCCCAGTGCGGCGCCGATGACGAAAGAGGATTTCAAGAACGACCCGCTCATTCAAAAAGCCCTGGAGATTTTCAAGGGGCAGATCGTGGATGTGCGAACGTAGCGACCCGCCGGCAGAAACAACCCGTTTACCCCCAACCGAAAACCGATTCTATGTCCAGCATTGGCAAACTGATGAAACAAGCTGCGCGTATGCAGCAGCAAATGGAGCAAATCCAGAAGGACCTCGCCAACCGAACCGTCGAAGCCACCAGCGGCGGCGGGGCGGTCAAGGTCGTGGCGCGATGCGACGGCACTTTGGCGGCAGTCAAAATTGATCCCCAAGCCGTCAATCCCGACGACGCGCAATTGTTGGAGGACCTCATCCTCTCGGCGGCCAACCAGGCCCTGACTCAGGCGAAGGAGGTTTCCACGGCGGAAATGGGCAAGGTCACCGCCGGCTTCAGTCTTCCCGGGCTGACGGGATAACCGAACGCGAACCCTGGCACCCTCCCCGATTCAGTGCCCGCCCTTCCCGACACGGTGGCCGCGTTGATCGGCGCCCTGAACAAACTGCCCGGCATTGGCCCGCGGTCTGCCGAGCGGATTGCGCTGCATCTGGTCCAGGCCGAGCCTGCGGCGGTTGAAAACCTGGCCAGGGCGATCCTCGAGGCGCGCCGCCGGGTCCAACTCTGCGCCGTTTGCGGCGCCCTGACCGAGGCCTCACCCTGCGCGCTGTGCTCCGATCCCCGTCGCGATGCGGGCCTGGTTTGCGTGGTGGAGCGGGCAACAGACATCTTGAGCCTGGAGAAATCGGCCACGTATCGCGGCAAATACCATGTGCTGGGTGGAAAGATTTCTCCGTTGAACGGGGTGGAACCGGAGGACCTGCGCATTGCCGAACTGGAGCGGCGCCTCGAGGCAGAGCCGATCCGCGAAGTGATCATCGCCCTGGGCACGGATGTGGAGGGCGATGCGACGAGCTTCTACCTGGCCAGGCGTCTGGCGCGGCCCCGTCTGAAAGTGACGCGGATCGCGCACGGCCTGCCGGCGGGTTCAGGACTTGAGTTTGCGGATGAAATCACGCTAAGCCGGGCTTTGGAAGGACGCCGTGAAATCGAATAGTGCGATCCGGGCGGTTGTTTTTGATCTGGGAAAAGTGCTGCTGGACTTTGACTACGGCATTGCAGCCCGCCAACTGAGCCGCCGCAGCCGGATGGACCCGGAACCGCTGGCCCGGCTCCTCAGCCAGTCCGAGCTGATTTGCCGTTTTGAAACCGGCCGGCTGTCCGCGCGCGAGTTTTTTGACGAGGTCCGCGCCGCCTCGGGTTTTGGCGGTTCGTTCGAAGAATTTGCCGAATGTTTCAGCAACATTTTCACCCCGATCGAACCCATGGTTCGGTTGCAGGAGCGCCTGAGGCGGGAGGGGTTGGGCACCTTTGTGTTCTCGAATACCAACGAGCTGGCCGTGAATCACATTCGGAAGGCCTATCCCTTCTTCGCGAATTTTGACGGATACGTGCTGTCGTACGAGCACGGGGTGATGAAGCCGGACGCCCGTCTTTACGAGGTGCTCGAGCGGCTGGCAGGGCGCCGCGGGGGCGAACTGCTTTACCTGGATGACCGTTTGGAGAACGTGGAGGCCGGAGCACGCCGGGGGTGGCAGGCCGTTTTGCAGGAAAACCCGGAGAAAACGATGGCTGCTTTGCGCCGCCTGGGCGTGCTGCATTCTGACGGTTCGACGGGGCGCGCCGCGGCCTGAGCCGTCGGCTCGTGCCCGGAAAACCAGAGGCTGGCACTCCCGCCCGCGAGCCGAAATGAGCCAGGGGGGCTTGTGGCAAATGTCAGGCAGGCGCAACACGGTTTACTTTCCCCCGATTGCCAGCATATTGTTGAACTGGACGGGCTTGATGAAACGAACGGCAAAAAAGACAAGCTGGCGTGGCCGGGGGCGCGGCGCTCCGCACACGGGGCGGCGCAGCCTGGGGTTCGGCCTGGCGCTCGCCATTTGGCCGTTGGCCGTGGGAGCCGCCGCGTCCGAGGCACCTTCCTCCCCTTCCCGGCCGGACCCCCCGGCGGCGGTGACTCCCCGCGAGTATGCGAACGCCGGGACGGCGAAACTGCGCGAAGGCAAACTCCGCGAGGCGGAAGCGTTGCTCGAGACCGCTCTCGGGAGCCAGCAGGACTGGGTCCAGCCGGTCGCGCTCTACAACCTCGGTCATGTCCGTTTCGGGCAGGGGCTTGAGGAACTCAAAAAGGGGCCGGCGGCCGGTCCGACAGCGGCGCGGGCGCGCGCCGTCAGCGCGGCGGCGGATCAAGCGTTGGCGGGGGCGGACGAGGCGCTGGCGGGAAACGATTTGCGCCAGTTGATCGCGGCCTATCTGCGCGGCCGGGGCGTCCGCAAGGAGTTGAAGGCCGCAACGCAAGCCGTCAAGCGGGCGCTGCAGGCGCACGGCAACGCCTTGAGCAAATGGCAGCGGGCCTCGGGTGATTTCAAGAGCACGGTCGAGCTGGATCCGAATGCCGCTGACGCGCAGCATAACGCGGACGTGGTGGACCGGCACATTGCGAAGCTGGTGGATAGTCTGCAGGAACTGCAGCAGTGCGCGAACGGCCTGGGCGACCAAAGTCAGGAGCTTGGAGAGAAACTCAAGCAACTCCGGGGCCGGATTCCCGAGGAGGACATGCCGCCCGGTGCGGCAGGTGACGACGAGGAAGAAGAGGAACAGCCAATGGGGCCGCTGCCGGGCCAGGAGGAGGGTCCGTCGCGCGACGGAGAGGAAATACCGCTGTCGCCCGAGCAGGCGGGCTGGCTCCTGGAGGGGTTCCGCCTGGATGGCGACCGGCGTTTGCCCATGGGAGTGGATCAGACGGGTGAACCGAGGACGCGGAACCGGCCGACATGGTGATGCGCAGCGGTGTTCCAGGCAGACGTTCCGGAGTCCGCGCACCCCGCCGACTCAGGCTGATTTACCGCAAGTTCGGCCAGGTGGCGGCTTGGGTTGCTCTTTGCGCCGGTTTGGCGCAGATCACGGTTGCCCAGCCCACCTCACCGCCCCCCGTTCGCGACCCCTTGATGTCTCTCATGATGTCCCAGCCGCGGCTTGAGCTGGGGCCTGTTCGCGCCACGGCGGCGTTTGATCCCCCGGTGGCGCGGCCGGGCATGGAATCGGTTTACCGAGTGACGTTTAACGCCTTGGAGGACATGATCAAGTGGCCGGGCGAAGTGCCCGCCCCGGCGGACCTGCCGCTGCGCGCCGGCGCCAAGGGCCAGATTCTGCAAATGACGGGCACCAACATGCAGCCCCGCACCACCTACAATTTTCGGGCTCGAGCGGAAAGCCCGGGACGATTCACCGTACCGGAATTCACCGTGCTGGTTTCGGGCCAGCCGGTGGTGGTGCCGGCGGCCAGCCTGGAAGTGATGCGGGACCCGCCCATACCCGTGACACCACCGCAAATGCTGATTCTCGAGCTGCCGGCGACCAACCTGTTTGTCGGGCAATCGGTGACGGCCCGGATCTTGTCTCCCGGCCTCCCCGGCGGCGTGGTGCAAGCGCTGGCGCAGGCGCAGATTAACGGACAAGGGTTGATCATGGACCAGAGCGCGTCCCGGCAGCGAATCGAAACCGTTATCCGGAACGGCACGGCCATCCCCACCTACATTTTTGAGACGCTGGTGACCCCCATCGCGGCCGGCAAGCTGTCGGTGTTTGCGCAAGGCTATAGTGTGGGCAATCGTTTCACCGGCACAATCATCATCCAGGGACCCGCCGTCATCCCGGGCGGGCTGCCGCAGTACACGCTGGTGGACTCCGACCCGGTGGAACTGGTGGTTCGGCCCTTGCCCTCCGAGGGCAAGCTGCCGGGTTTCACGGGGGCGGTTGGAAGCTTTACCCTCGAGCCGCCGCAACTTTCGAGCGGCCGCCTTCAGGTGGGCGAGCCGGTCCGATTGACAGTGCGTGTGCGCGGCAGCGGCAATCTGGCCCGGCTCGTGGCGCCGCCGGCGCCGCGCTCGAGCGAGTGGCAGGTGCTGGCGGCCAGTGGTGAAAACATCCCCCCACAAGTGCGCCAAGCCCAAGGTTTTGCCGTCTTTCACTACACGCTGGTTCCGCTGGCTGAAGGCGAACGCTCCACGCCCCCCATCCCGTTCTGCTACTTCGATCCCGAGCGCGAGACTTACGTTGACCTCACGATTCCCTCGCTGCCAGTGGTCGTCGAGAGCGGGCGCATGGCCGCAGACCGGCGCCCGCTGGCACAGGCCCGGAAACTGGCTGCCAGGACGGAACAGGATGAGCTGGCGTTAAGCGGCCTGTCCGCGGCGCCTGGACCGGCGGCCCGTTCTCTGAAACCACTTCAGCAACGCGTCTGGTTCCCCTTGATGCACGTGGGACCGGGCATGGTCTTGCTGGGACTTTTTCTCTGGGACCGCCGCCGCCGGTACCTGGAGCAGCATCCAGCCATTGTGTGGCGGCGGCGGGCGCGAAGGGCGTTGCAGCGTCAGCGCCGGGCGCTGCGGCGGGCGGTGCGGAGGGGGGACGCGGGCCAATTCGCGGTGATCGGGGTCAGCGCGTTGAAAGTGGCCAGTGCGCCGCATTACCCGGCCGAGCCTCGGGCTTTGGTGGGAGCCGATATCCTGCCCCTGCTGCCAGAGGCGGATCGCGCCGGAGCGGCGGGGGAAGCGGTTCGACGGGTGTTTGCCGCCGCCGATGCGTTGGAATTCGGCCCCACCGCGCCGGCATGGGATTCGTTGCTTTCGCTGCACCCAGGTCTGGAGCGGGCGCTGGCCATCCTGGAGGCGAAACTATGAGCGTCCAGCCTCGGTCCCCGGAAACAGGCGGCACTTCCCCACGGCTGCGGTGGTGGAGGGGGATGGTTCTGGCCGTTTTGGCGGGGGCGGTTCTCGCCGCTGAGGCGCAAGCGGATGGCAACCTCTTTCAGGAGGGCGTGGCGGCCTATCGATCGGGCGATTACGCGCGGGCGGCAGACGCATTTGGCAAAGAAGCCGTTCTGAGACCGGCCTCAGGCACCCTCTTAAACCTGGGCAACGCAGAGTGGCAGCGCGGCCAGACGGGGCGGGCCATTCTGGCGTGGGAACGGGCGCGCTGGCTGGACCCGTTCAACAACCAGGCACGCAACAACCTGGCATTTGCGCGAAAAACCGCGCAATTGGAATCACCGCGGTTGACCTGGTTCGAGGTGGTTTCGACCTGGCTGCCAAACAGCGCCTGGGCGTGGATCGCGGCCTTGAGCTTGTGGACAGCCGTCGGCCTGGTCACGTTGCCGGGGATTTTGCGGGCGCCGAAGGCGGCCTGGCACCAGGCGGTCGCAGCCTGCGGGCTGGCTGTGTTTCTGCTGAGTTTGCCGGCTCATTTGGGCATCCACACACGGTCAAAGCTCGGGTTCATTCTGGAAAAAGACACGCCTTTGAGACTGACGCCCACCCAGGAAGCCCAATACGTCACGCGCCTGGCGGCGGGCGAGCCAGCGCGCTGGGTCCGGTACAGCCGCGGCTATGTGCTGGTCCGGACGAGCCGCGCGGCCGGCTGGGTGGAACAGGGCCAGCTCGGGTTGACGGTGCCATCAGACCGGTAACGACCCGACAAGATTTCCGTATTTCTTCCGGTTGCCGGAGGGGAGGTGACGCACGAAGTTTCGCGTGCAGTAGTATGAAAATGTTGTTTTCCTCAGCGGACCCGGCGAAAGTCAGGGGATTAAAAAGGAGACTGTTCAACGCGGGAATACCCTGCGAAGTGCGGCGCAACCCGGTGGCGAAGGGCGTGTTCGGCGTTCCCCCCTGTCCCGAGCTCTGGATTGAGCGAGAGTCAGACATTCTGGAGGCGCTAAAACTGCTCGGACCGGAGCGGCTGAGCGACATGACCGTCATTCTGCCCAAGCCCTGAGCCTGCGCCAAAGCGAGTTTGGAAGCAGCCAGAGCCGGACGGCGGAGTTTTGTGGCAACGCCGCGGCGCGGGCGATTGCCTGCGTCGGCGATGGGGGGAGACTTCCTGCCGGGGCCACCTTGCCTTTTGAGATCTTCTCAATCAAACTAATCCATGGATGCAGGATTTGTTGAAGAAGATCGAGGCAGACGCCGCCGCGCGGCTGGTGTTGCCGCCCGGGGTGGCGGCCACCCAGGAACTGGCCCGTTACAAAGCCTACCTTAAGCTGGAAACCCATCGCCTCAAGCTGGCTCACCGCGCGGGCGGCGGGGGGTTGGACATCTGCCGGGCCCGGGCGCGGATGCTGGACCTGTTGCTGCAACATTTGTGGGAGGTCGCGCGCGGCAATTTTAGCGAGCTGGCTCGCAAAGAATTCCCCGCACTGGCGCTGGTCGCCATCGGCGGCTACGGGCGGGCGGAGTTGAACCCGCACAGCGACATAGATTTCATGCTGCTGCACGACGGCCAGGTGGCGGCGAACCGGCCGCTGCCGCACCTGTCGGGAATGCTGGACGGGATTCTGTATCCCCTGTGGGACATCGGGCTGAAGGTGGGGCACTCGGTGCGAACGATCGGCGAGGCCGTCAAGGTGGCCAACAGCGATATGCAGTCCAAGACCTCGCTGATCGAGGCCCGGCTGATTGCAGGCAGCCATCCCTTGTTCAAAAAGTTCCAGGAGACCTTGTCGGCAAAGTGCGTCCGGGGCCACGAAGCGGAATACATCTCCCAGCGAGTCCAGGACCAGGCGGCCCGGCGGCAAAAGTTCGGGAATTCGGCCTGCATGCAGGAGCCGAATGTCAAAAGCGGGTGCGGCGGCCTGCGGGACTTTCAGAACTTGTTATGGATGGCTTACTTCAAGTATGGGACCCGGTCGCTTAAAGATCTGGAGGCGCACGACCTGATCAGCGGCGCCGAGCGCCGCCAATTGCACACCGCTTACGATTTTCTGCTCCGGGTGCGGACGGAAATGCACTACCACGCCAACCGGGGCATGGATGTGCTGAGCAAGAATCTTCAGCCGGCGGTCGCGTATAATCTGGGTTATCGCGAGCGCTCGCCCAGCCGGCGAATCGAGCAATTCATGCGGGAATTTTACCGCCACGCGCGAAACATCTACCTGATCACCCGCACGATCGAACAACGGCTGGCGCTGTTGCCGGCGCCGCGGCGGCTGCCCGAAATTTCGCTGCGGGCGCTGCTGCCCAAGCGGCGGCAGCCGGCAAAGGAACCCGTGGACGGCTTTCGCTTCATTGATGGCGAAATCCACGCCGTGTCAAACCGGGTGTTTCGAGACCAGCCGCGGCGGCTGATGCGGGTTTTTCTGCACGCGCAACTCCGGGGTTTGCGCCTGCATCCGGACCTGGCGCAACTGATCCGGCGGGAGCTCTCGCTGGTGGACCGCAAGTTTCGCTGCGACACCCATGTGCGGGAAACGTTCCTGACCATCCTGAGCCAGCGGGGGGCGGTTTCACAAATCCTCCGGGCCATGCATGAGGTGGATCTGCTGGGGAAGTATCTGCCGGAATTCGGCCGGCTGACCTGCCTGGTGCAGCATGAGTTTTACCACCAGTACACCGCGGACGAGCATACGCTGCGATGCCTGGCCCAACTGGACGCCATTTGGGAGGCGAAGCATCCGCCCCACAACAAATACACACCGTTGCTGCAGAGCCTGGAGCGGCCGTTCCTGCTCTACCTTGCCCTGCTGCTCCACGACACCGGCAAGCCGGACGGCCGGGGACGGCACGAAACCGTGAGCGGCCATCTGGCCTTGCGGGTCGCGCGGCGGCTCGGTCTGGATGCCAGCGCCACCCAAACCTTGCGGCTGATCATTGACCACCACACCCTAATGGCGGTGGTATCCCAACGGCGCGACCTGGACGACCCGGCGGTCATTCGGGCGTTCGCCCGCCAGGTCCGGAACCCGGAGAACCTGGCCTTGCTGACCCTGCACACGTTCGTGGATGCCCAAGCGACCAGCGACCAGCTCTGGAACGGGTTCAAGGATTCGCTGCTGTGGACTCTGCATCTCAAGACCCTGAGGCTGATCACCGGCGGTCCTGAATTCGCGCGCGCGGAGGAAAAGCAACGGGACCTGTTGCTGGAGGAGGCGCAGCGCCACTTGCCGCCCGGCGTAAGCCAGGAGGAGCTCCACGCGCATTTCGCGCACCTGCCACCGCGCTATTTTCAAATCCATCAGTTGCCGGAAGTTCTGGACGACCTGACCGTGGCACACCGGTTTTTGCGCCTGCAAATCGGCGACGAGGAAAACGCCCTCAAGCCGGTGGTGCACTGGCGCGACGAGCGGGACCGCGACTGCACCCAGGTCAAAATCTGCACGTGGGACCGGGCCGGGCTTTTCAGGAAAATCGCCGGATGCTTCAGCGCAGCGAGTCTTAACATTCTCAGCGCGCAGATTTTTTCCCGCAGTGACGGGATCGTGTTGGATACCTTCTGGGTGGCGGATGCGCGCGCGGGAGGCCTGGCCAGTCCGGAACAGCGCGAGAAGTTCGAATGGTTGCTCGGGCGGGCGCTGACGGGCGAGGAGCTCGACTTTCCCGCGCTGATCGCCCGGCAGCGGATTACCCGCCCCCTTTACCAGGCTTATGTGGGCGAACGCCTGCCCACCCGCATCCGGTTCGACAACGAATCCTCGGATACGCGCACGGTAATCGAAACCGAATCGGAAGACCGGGTGGGGTTGCTCTATACGATCTCCCAAGCCTTGACGGAACTTGAGCTGGACATTGTGGGCGCGAAAATCTGCACGGAGCGCGGAGCAGCCATTGACAGCTTTTACGTGCGAGAGCTTGACGGCCGCAGAGTGGAGGATCCAAAGCGGCAGCATGCCATTGAAGCCGGTTTGAAGCGGGCGCTGGCCCGGATGGAAGCCGCCTGATTTGAGGGGCGGCCCGGGCGAAGTGGTGCGCGGGGTGGAAACGTCAGGGCGAAGGGAGAACCACCAGGCGGTAGTAACGCTGAGAGCCCAGAGCGGGGTCCGTCACCGCGAAGACGGTGCCGTCCCCCACAATTGGCGCGGTGAGAAGATTCCAGGCGACTTCAGCCAGGTCCGACTTGTATTCAATCTGATACATTTGCCCCGGCAGCGTGGGGAATGAAATGCGCCAGGCGCCTCCGGCCTCCGTGCCCATCTGAATCTGCGGCAGCGGCAGGACAACCATGGCAAAGGTGGCGGTGGCGCTCAAGGGTGGCTGCCCGTTATCGCTCACCCGAATGGTGGCGGTGTTTGTGCTCCAAGGGGGAACATTGGCCACCCAGGTGAAGACACCGTTGAGCGAGCCGATGGCGGCTCCCTCCGGCGCGCCCGGCTCGAGGCTGAAGGACAGGGTCTGGAAGGCGCTTTCCGCGTCGGTGGCACTGACCGTGAACCGCAATAATTGGCCGACGTAAACGTAACGCGTGCCAATTTCCGCCAGCGAGGGTGGTGTGTTGGGGATGACGTTGGCGGCGCGCGGCGTGGGAGTGGGCATGAAATAGCGCGCACCCGGGCCGTCCGGATAGCGCCCCTCACTGACGTCGGCGGTTTGCGGGCCGTAAAAGACCACGTCCACCGGATTGCCGTCCGCGCCATAAAGCCCGAGGCTTTCGCCGTCTTTGTTCATTTTGAAGGAGACGTGCAGGTCCGGAGTGCCGTTGGTGTTCCGCCCGTCAGCCCAGACCACGAGATAACCCAGCGGGGGGATGACACAGCCGTTGGGTATCCGGTGTTTGAACCGGTCCTGGAAATTGTCGGTCAAGTAGAAACCGCCCAGCTCTGCCGGATTGGTGCTGGCATTGTAAAGTTCGAACCAATCGCTGAAGGCGCCGCTGATGGGATTGGGAAGGGTGTGCGTGTTGGCCGCCATCCATTCATTGATATACACGTTCAGCGGCGGGCTGGCGCCGTTGTTGGTCCCGCCCGGTGTGACATAATAGAACTCGCGGCGGTCGAAGCACTGGCCATCGGGGACGGAACCATAAGAGCGATTAGGCACAAGATTGGTGTAGTCGAGGAAATCCAGGACCTGCGGCTGGCCATTGAACAGCCGGCTCAAGGCCACCGCGCCATGGCCGGGGGCGAGAGCGAAGGAGGTGTGCCACTCGTTGCTTGAGGACAGTTGCGAGAGGCCATCGGCAAAAACCACCTTGAACTGGCCGGGAGCAACCGTTGCCCCTTCCGGGAAGGCCCAGGCAGTGAGGGAGGCGTAGGAATCTGTCAAGAAGAGTCCTTCAAGCGAAACGGCATTACTGCCGGCGTTATAAATCTCAACCCAGGCGGTCCGCTGCCCCGCGCTGTTGGTAATGCCAGTCAGGTTTTCCGGCTGCAACTCATTGATCCACAGATTTGGGAAGGTTGGCAGAGCCTGGGCCAGGGCGTTGGACCGGCCTGGCGTGGGCGTTCCGACGCCCCAGTTCGCCAGGCGGGAATTGTCCTGCGCCACATCAATCACTTGGAGCGACAGGCCGGGGACGGGAACCGGCCAGGGGGGCAATGCCGAATAGCGAACCCGGTCCACCACCACTTCCGAACCGGGCAGGGAACCAGGCATCAGGAGAGTGAGCGTCTCGCCGTTGGTCTGAAGGTTGCCGGGGAAAAGCCCAAAAGGCGTCACGTTCGTGCCATAAAGGCTCAGAAAAGCGTTGCCCTCCTTCGCCAAGACAAGGAACTGACCGTTGGTCAGGAGCGTGCCGGCGGGAAAGGTGTAGCCCAGGCCATCCAAGCGCCAGCCGGACAGGTCAAAGGTCGAGGCGGACGCATTGTGCAATTCGACCCAGGCGGCCCCGGGTATCAGCGGCTGGCACAGGATTTCGCTGATAATCACCTTGCCCACAGGACTGGGCGAGGTGCCCGTGAATCGCACCGTGACACTTCCCGAAAAATTGGTCAAGGCATTGCCCCAGAGGTCATAACCGGCGATGTAGAGGGGGGTGGTGGGAGCGGAGACGGCCACTTTCACGGTCCAGTTCGAAAGGGTGGTCCA